>Ga0315909_10000468_pt1 | contig 54020 bp, 41 predicted proteins | sample LakEriMetagenome_11_FD_203527 | JGI IMG/M metagenome (GOLD analysis project Ga0315909, IMG submission 203527) | Freshwater fungal communities from buoy surface, Lake Erie, Ohio, United States - Buoy 2 MA125 | ecosystem: Environmental > Aquatic > Freshwater > Lake | place: USA: Lake Erie, Ohio... | reverse complement strand
CATCAGTTGCAACTTCTTTCAACTCTACACCTGTTTTTTCATTTACCGGATTAAATATTTTAGAAAGCAAATCGGCATCTTTTCTAGATGTTGGATAATGAAAATCCATTTCATTTGAAGTGTATTTCCCCTCACCATAAACAGCCCTAGAGGAAGCAACTATAACTTTTTTAACAGCCAATTCACTTTTCATGATTGATTCCATTAAAATAGAAGTACCTATACAATTAACATCCGTATACTCTTTGACATTGTACATTGATTGTCCTGTACCTGTTTGAGCAGCTAAATGAACAACATAATTGTTTCCATTCAATGCTTTTTCAACATCTTTTTCATTTCTTACATCTCCTAATATAAAATTAGTATTCGCTTTGATAAAATCTATGGATGGTTCTTCCCCATGAATTTGAGGATCTAGATTATCTAATATGGTAACTTTGTAACCAATATTTAATAGCATTTTTGTTAGTACAGTTCCAATAAAACCTGCACCACCTGTAATTAATATATTTTTATTCATTTATCTCCAGTAAATAATGTATTGATATCATGATTCAATTTCTGCCAATCACTTGGTATATAATCCGAATAATCAATTTCATTCGAATTTAACCAATATTTTGGTGCTATAACAATTTTTGACTCATTTTCACATAACCAAGCTGCCCACCAAGGAAAAGTACTATTAGGAATAATATGGTGTTTGCAATTCGTCATTAATCTAAAATCTTCATAAAAATCAGGATAATTGTGTTGTATAAAGCGGCATTCAAAACCTTGATTGTCAAAAAAAGAATTAATCCATTCATTGTCATCTGAAAAAACATAAAAAATCGGATTTTCAATTTTTTTAGCCATTTCGTTCATCGCAGAATAATAATAAGACTCCCCACATGTACCATGAAGTGGATTGTTTAAAAAATTTGTTCTACGAATACTAATACAAACAGAATTACAATTTTTCATTTCCTCAATAATCCCCATATTCACATGTGATGGTGGATCAATTAGGGTAAACTCCTTTACTAATATTGATTTTATATTTTTAAAATATTTCTCATTCGTGAAATAACCTTCAATATAAGTATTGTCTTGAATTTTTAACAATTCTGGAGAAAATTTTGCAATATTTTCTTTAATAGAAAATTTATTCTGATATTTTTTGGATCTTAACCTTAATCTGTTTCTTACTTTTTCAAAGACAGTTTTTCCAATAGGATGAATTATCGCATCAATTTCTTCAGCAGAAGCCTCTAAGGCTGAAACCTTGAATCTATTTAAACCAAAATCTCTTTTATAAGTATACCCAAATTGTGTAACTTCTGAATAATTTTCATAATATGAAGTGTCAATTTTATATTCTACACCTAATTCAATTGCTCTAGCTCTTCCATATGCATATTGAAAAAACTGATTTCCTAGACCTTGATATATTTTTGAGATAATCATTTTAATTCTTGATTTTAAGCTGCCAATCTAATTTAGGTCGAATCAAATGATGAGAAATATCTCCAAACCACGCTTCATTCTCTCTGTTATCTAACACTTCAAAAGTCAATACCTCTTCGATTACTTGAACACAACTCGAACGATCTTTTGACAAAACAATGGTCACAAAATACAAACCATTATTTAATAGATTGTTAGGAATCACACATGATCCGTAAAACATTCCTTTTTCACTAGTTACACTTTCACTTAAACTATTGAAAACGGTTTGTCCTAAAGCACTGATAATCGTCATACTATAATTCAATTCTATTCCTGAATCAAAACACTCCGTTTCAAAATGTACTTGAAGATTCGAGTCAATTGAAATTAACCCATTCAAACCGTCAGATGAAATCCAAGCTTTATTGATTCGTGCAACAGTATCAGCTGGAGCATCATAAACCAACTCATTGGACAGTTTACTAATTAAATTAACATTTACATAATTCTTAACAATATCATTGATAGATCCATGAGAATGTACCAATCCATTTTGAAGAAACAAACCTGTATTACATAATTCTTTCACAGCGGCCATGTTATGACTAACAAACAGAACTGTTCGTCCTTCACCGCTGACATCTTTCATTTTCCCTAAACATTTCTTTTGAAATTCAGCATCACCAACCGCCAATACCTCATCTACAATTAAAATTTCAGGCTCTAGATGCGCCGCTACAGCAAAAGCCAATCGCACATACATTCCAGAAGAATATCTTTTTACAGGTGTATCGATGTATTTCTCTACTCCTGAAAAAGCAACAATTTCATCAAATTTTGATATGATTTCTGCTTTTGACATCCCCATGATTGCTCCGTTCAAGAACACGTTTTCCCTACCAGTCAATTCGGGATGAAAACCTGTACCTACTTCTAACAAAGAAGCTATTCGACCTCTTATTTTAACAGATCCAGTAGTTGGAGCAGTCACTTTCGATAAAATCTTTAATAACGTAGATTTACCTGCGCCGTTTCGGCCTACGATTCCTAAAACCTCTCCTTGTTGTACATTAAAATTAATGTCTTTTAGTGACCAAACATAATTCGATTCCCCAATGGTTGTTCGATCGTTTGTTTCACCCACTTTTAAGAATGGATCTTCTTTCCCTCTCAATCTAGACCACCATCGCTTTGCATCGTCCTGAATAGAACCACTTCCAACTTGACCCAGTCGGTATTGTTTTGAAATATTTTCTACTTGAATTACTGTTGACATCTTTCTCTAAATTATTAAACAGTATCCATAAATGATTTTTCGACTTTATTAAAAATAATAACCCCAAAAAACAAAATGACTAACATAAAACTACTACTATAAATAATCCCTCCCCATGTGAAAATACCTGCCCCGGTAAATCCATAACGAAACGTTTCAATAATTGGAGCAATCGGGTTGTACATTACCAATGGTTTATATAATTCTGGTATTGCAGAAGCTGGATAAATTACAGGTGTAGCATACATTAACAAGGTTATTCCAAACGTAACTAAGTATGTTAAATCTCTGTATTTCGTAGTTAAAGAAGATATAATAATTCCTGTACCAAGTGAAATCCCCCCCATTAAAATAATCAACAACGGAAATAACAACATATAACTATTAGGGTGTATTTCACCTTTAGCATAATAGTAGGCCCAAAAACACATAAACATCGCAATTTGAATTGCAAACTTTACCAGATTTGAAATGATTAATGAAATCGGCGAAACCAATCTCGGAAAATAAACTTTCCCAAAAATACTTGCATTGGAAACAAATGTAGAAGCTGTACCCAAAAAAGACGTTTGAAAATAATTCCACATGGTTGTTCCAGCTAAATAAAACAATGGTGCAGGAATTTCATCCGTTGAAATATTTGCAATCCCACTAAATACAAAGGTATAAATCACTACTGTGAAAATAGGTGCTAAAAAAAACCAAATTGGTCCTAGAATTGTTTGTTTGTAAATCGAAACGATATCCCTCTTCACGAAAATGAATATCAAATCTTTGTAATCCCATACTTCTTTCAAATTAATTTCATACCACTTGTTACGTGGTTGAATAACTTGATCCCAGTTATTTTCTGTCATTTTTTTTTATTTTCAATGTAACCTAAAGATTTTAAACCATAATATTCTGCCAAATCATGATTGATATAATGACATGTATCATCCTGAATATCATGAAAAACTTTAATTTGAGGTAAATCTAAATTTAGTTTTTCAACTTTAACATCTTTTTTCGAATTTTTAACGTTATAAAGTAACTCATATCTTTTATTAATTTCAATTTTAGCAATATAAGACCTTTTAATCCAAGAAAATTCAATTACAATTAATGGAATAAATACGATTAATAAAACAGAAACATAATATTTTTCAGTTTGAAATATGTTTAATTTAAAAAAAATATACTTATAAAATAAAACAATGTGAGGTATCAAAAATAAAATGAAAAAAAATGAAAAAATCAAAATTGTTCTTGGAGCTGCAAAATCTGGATATAAAACAAAAGGTGAAATTGAGGAAATAGCAATTACCCAATAACTAATAATAAGTTTTAATGATCTTCTATATTTAGCCATTATGTCAATAAAAGATTCTTTAATAATTAAACATATCGGTAAAAGTATTACGCTTAACGAAAAAATTAATTTTAAATTATAAGAAAGATATAATTTAAAAACTTTAATAAAATTATTGACTAGCTGAGTAAAATCATATATATCCAATTTAATTTCTGTCTTTTCAATTCTAGAATTATTTCCAGGTGCAAGAATTGTAATTAAAGCAAAAATAACAACTAAGAATAAAAGAGGTAAAACATAAACATAAAACCGTTTAATTCTATAATAACCTTTGTTTGTTAAAAAACTCAACAAAAAAAATGATACGAACATTGAGGCACTAACTTGAGGGCCATTTTGCGAACAAATAATCGTTAATACTATCAATAATATATAATCTTTAACTTTTATTTCATTCAAATTATTGATTAAACACCTAAATTTATAAAACCAATAAATAAAAAAGAATATTGTAGCAGAATATATACCACCTGTCAACCAAAAAACATTTTCTGAAGCAACTTCTCTTAGACCATATAAAATAAAACATGCAATAATAAATATTAAATTTTTATTCAATGAAAATAAAAACTTCAATTCTTTAAAGACAAAATATACAGTTAAAAAAAAACAGCTCACCCAAATCAATGATCCCAATTCGGGTGATTGAAGTTTCAATAAACATGCCTGAATTAAAGCTAAAACAGAAAAAAATCGTCCATCCCAATTAAAATACCCATAATTTAAAGATTGTAATATTCCTCCAGCTTTAATTATATTATTATACATACCATAATCGTCAGCCCATCGCCATGAAAAAATGGAAAGCAAAAATATATTTATCAATAATACTAATAATACAATCTTATTTACCTTTGAAATCATTATTTGAAAACAATTTTATTATTTCAATTATTTGTTCTATTTCGTTTAATTCATAATATAATGGTAAGCGAATTAAACATTCTGAATACCTATCTGAATTTATTAGTTCATTTCCCTTATAAATATCATTGTAAAAATCACTTTTATGTAAACTCAAATAATGAAAAACAGAATGTATTCTATTATCCTTTAAATAGGAAATCAAATTATTTCTTTGATCTTCGTTTTTACAAATCAAATAAAATATATGCGCATTATTACTAGAATATTCAGGAATAAAAGGTAATCTAATATCATTTTTTTCTGCCCATTCATTTAAATTTTCATAATAATATGACCATAACTGTTTCCTTTTCGCTTGTATTAAATCTAGATTTTCCAATTGAGCCCATAAAAAAGCTGCGATTATTTCAGATGGCAAAAAAGAACTTCCAATATCCACCCAACCATATTTATCAACCTCTCCTTTAAAAAAAGCTGATCTATTCGTTCCTTTTTCCCAAATAATCTCTGCTCTATTATTGAACTGGGAATCATTGATTACCAACATTCCACCTTCTCCAGAAATAATATTTTTAGTTTCATGAAATGAAAAAGCGGCTAAATGTCCGATAGCCCCTAACGCTCGTCTATCCCCTTTTGAATCAACATAATAATTGTCAATTGCTTGCGCAGCATCTTCAATTACAAAAAGATTATATTTGTTTGCTAATGACATTATTTTATCCATATCACAAGCAACACCTGCATAATGGACAGGTACTATGACTTTTGTTTTAGAAGTTATTAGTTCTTCAACTTTTCCCTCATCCATTCCTGGATGATCATTTCTACTGTCTACAAATACTATTTTAGCACCTCTTAAAACAAAAGCATTTACAGTTGACACAAATGTATAAGAAGGGACTATGACTTCATCTCCTGCCTGAATATCAACTAAAATTGCAGCCATTTCCAAGGCATCAGTACAAGATGTTGTTAACAGACATTTTTGAAACCCATATTTTTCCTCAAAAAAAGTTTGACATCTTTTAGTATACATCCCATTTCCAGAAATATGTCCAGATTTAACTGCACTTGCAATATAATCAGTCTCATTTCCTGTCAAATATGGTTTATTAAAAGGAATTATAATTTCGTTGACCATAGGTGATAAATATTTTCTTTAGAATAGATTTTAAAATTATTTTTTTCATAGAAAAAACAAGCATTCTCATTTTCAATTTGAGTAGAAACTTTAATTATTTTAATTCCATTATTGAATGCATCATTAATTACATAATTAATCAATACTTTTCCGATACCTTGCTTTCTATAATTTTCGTTAACAGCGAATAATCCTATAGTTATTGTTTCATCGATTTTTTTGTATGTGATAAACCCTTTAATCGTTGAATCTTGCCTATAAACAAGTGTTCGTGTATTTTTATCTAAAATAGATTTTTCAATCCATTCAATATACAATTTTTTAAATTCATTATTCTTAAAGTTAGGATCAATCTTATAACGAGAATAAATACCACTTTGAAAAGCCAAATCATGGAGTTCTTCTATTTCTATCAAATCTATTTTTTCAAAAACAAATTCATTTGTTACAATCTTTTCTTTGATAGATTTTTCATCTATATTGAATTCATAGTTACACTTTACATCCACTAAACTCCAACTATAATCCTTTAGTTTCTTAAAAAAATTAATGTTTGCTCTATCATCTTTAAAAGATTTTACAATAATCAATTTAAATTGATCAATGTTTATTAAATCAACTTCATTTTCAAAATCAACTAACAAACCAATTTCATATCCGAAAAAATTAGAATCCCAATCTAATCTCTTAACACTATTCATGCTCTATGTTTATTTCATTCCTCACAATATAAAACGGCCTATTCTTAACCGCTTCATATGTTTTTCCAATATATAATCCTACAATTCCAAGGGTCATTAAGATAAATCCTGATAAAAACCAAATAGAAATAATTAAGCTTGTAAAGCCTTCAACTTCTATCTCTCCTATTAAGTATGCAAATAAATAATATGCAGCAAAAGAAAAAGAAAATATAGACATTAATAATCCAAATTTGATTATAAGTCTGATAGGTTTATCAGAATTAATTAAAATTACATCTAATGCTAACTTGAATAATTTCTTAAAATTGTAAGTTGATTCTCCATGTATTCTTTCAGAATGAATTACATTAATTTTTGTTTTATTAAATCCAACCCAATTAACCATTGTGGGGAAATACCTTATAGAATCCTTCATACTTAAAATCGAATCTATAACTTTTTTATGATAAATCCCAAAATTAGCAACAGAATTATCAATTTTTTGACCTGTTAAATATGAAAGTGCTTTATAAAATAATTTGGAAAATATTTTTTTATGAAACGAATCTTTTCTAATCTCTCTTGATGCCAATACTATATCAAAACCTTTTATTGCTTCATTATATAAATTTACTATTTCCTCAGGTCTATCTTGCAAATCACAATCCATTACAACTATCCATTCCCCTTTCGCATTTTCTAATCCAGCAGTTATAGCATAATGCTGACCAAAATTCCTACTCAGTTGAATGCCTTTGATTCTACTATCTTTCCTACATATTTTTTGAATTTCAGACCATGAATCATCAGGACTATTATCATCTACTAAAATTATTTCAAAATTATCAGATATTATATTTAACGTTTCAATTAATCTTGAAATTAATATATGAATTGAATTTTCAGCTCTATAAATTGGTGAAATGATGCTTATTAATGTATTATTCATTTTTTAATTTCTTTAATATTATTATCATAATTACTAACAGTTAATACTATTAATAAAAACGGTATTACAGGCGCTTTAAAACGAACTAAAACTCCTAATAATCCAGATGTTACACCAGCCATATACCCCATTAAAATAGCGAAAAATAAAGCAAATACCAAAAATTCATTTTTTCGAATTACATTTATTTTTTTCAATGCATTCTTTCTAAAGAAGTTAAAGGTTAAAAAAAGAAAAAAGGCATCTTCTAAACCATTCGAAATCATTGTTAAACTTCTGGCTTCCCATGGAAAAGGACGATAAAAACCTGCTATTGTTGCCGCTGGAAAGGCCGCTATCATTCCTTGTGGACTATAATCCGTTATTCCAATATCGTATCTTGCTCCTTCATACGTAGTATTCGTAGCAAAATCTTTGTTAATAATAGCTGCTTGCTCTAATTCCTCCGAATTGGATAACGAGTTACCTTGAAGGATAAAAAATAAAATACCTAGCGAGAACGTTGAAAATCGAATCAGATAAAATTTAAATTTCTGTTGACGGTATTTATTCACCAATCGTATACTGTAACTAATCAATAATGGTAAAGCAATCGTGGTTAACATGAACGATCGAATGTGGTATAACAAGAAAACATAAAAAACCAAATAAATCCAATTTTTTCGTTTCGTTTCAATCTCCAATGAAAGAATATGGAATGCATGGTAAACAACAAAAATCGTAGAAAACAATACTACTGTATCTTTCGTTATCCCACTACACCAAAAGCTGACAGAGGGAATTAACAAAGTAGCAATGGCAATGTTACGATTTGTATGTAGTTTATAACTGTGAACTAATTCATATAATTTCCAAGAAGCCAAAGAAGAGATGTATGCCATTACCAAAGTTGCTACCAAATAACTTTTAAAGGTTACAAACACGAACAAGCTCATGATTTTCGAAATGAACCAACTCTCGGGTTCTCGGTAAATCCAACCAGGAGGATACCCTGTTTGCGTATCAAAATGACTGTACATTAATGTCATATCTGGTGCATTGAACAACTCCTCAAAATACAAACTCGGACTTTTCAGAAACAAGTTCGACATTTTAAGAGCCCCATCCCAATACGCTAAAGTATCTCCACCATGAACTACTGTAATATAATAGGTTGCATATACAAGACTTAACACCAATTTCATCCATACATTCGTCGTATAATATTCCGAATAATCTAATTCACGGTATTTCTTTTTTTTAACATTAACGTATAATAAAATCATTATCAACGCCAACAATGCCCATGCAATATCTAAAATCGAGAAATAATCAAGTTCAAATAAATCTGGCATTTTTTTTCAATACGCATTAGTGAAGTGGTAAAGATAGTGAATTTTTTTAAACCATCCCGATGTAAAATTCGGGACAAGTTATTAGGCATAAAAGGTCATAAAAGTGTTGATCCAAGTTGATAGTTAATAGTTGAAGGTTAAGAGCATATTATAAGTTATTGCAGATTACAGATTGTAGATTTCAGATTAACTATTAACGGAATATAATATTTTACCCTACATTTGATATTCATTTGAAACTGATGATAGAATTTATTTTTATTCTTCTTTTTGCTTTTTTGATTTCTGTTCTTCCAAAGAAAGGTTCATTGGTAGTACAAAATTTAGGGATTATCTTACTTTCTTCATTTCTTATTATTTCCTACAGTAATTATTTAACATTTGGCTGTGTTGTTGTTCTTGCTATGATTAAATTGATGGGGAATAGCTCTAAAAAAACTGCCAATGTCTTTTTTTACACTTTTAGTTCGGTATTTCTCTTATATCATTTATTTGCATACAATCCAGAAATAGCATCGTTGTATTTTCATTCAAATACAATAATTGATTTACCCAAGGCTCCTTTTGCCTCCTTTTTTATGTTTTATTATTTCATTTTTAGTGATCGTAATGCAAGTAAAACGAGATTGCAAGAATTAAGTGATTTTATTTCATTCAACTTGTTCACTTCTGAAACAAAGAGTAAACAACCTACTAAAAAAAGGTTAGACAATCTGAAGCAACTGTTTCCCTCATTGATTTTACTATTTATTTCTCATTATTTTTTTAGTGATAGTTTTAACTTTTGGAGAAATCAAATCATCCTTACAAATGCAAATTCTTACAATACAATTCAAGCGCTCTTTGTATTTCTAAACAACAGTTTTCTTGGGATTTCTTATTTTCTTGAAGCAATTGCTTTTTTATCTATAATTCGAATCATTTTAAATTTAGAATCCCTAACTAGTAGAATGATTTATGATGCACTCATAAAAACCCAACAATTGTCAATCTTTTCAAAAACGTTTATTTCATTGATATTCGGGATCTTCTTTTTCAATCCTTTTCTGATGTTTGTTTGTCTTCTAATCCTTTTTATACCTTCTCAAAAAAAATGGCTTAGCTTATTACAAATCCCCTTAATCCTAACCTTTTCTTTTTTAATCATTTCTCCAGATTTTTACTTTTCAAAATCAATTTTTGTAGGTCTTATAAACATAAAAACATTGTTCATCTATTACAATGAATATTTTATCCTGAGTCCATTCAATATGTGTTACCTCACATTTTGTGAATTTATTCTGTTTTCTGTATTTGTCTATTTTATCGCTCAAAAAAAAATCAAATGGTACAACGGACTAACCACAATTTTAGCATTCTTGTTGACACTCTCTGTTTTTGTATTTAGAACTGAGATTATTTCTTCTTACAACACCATCTTAAATGAGTCACGAAAATCAAAACCATTAGAAAATAAACTTGCTCGATTTGTTTCTCCAATAATTGAAAACAAAGGATATCGTCAATCTTTTTCTCAGCTAGAGCAAGTCAAACGAAATTTGATTACAACTAATTTTATTTCAAATCAACCAGCAACATCGAATGAATTAATAGTCTGTCATACGAACTTAGCTTCAAAATATTCAAAATTTAATCTAGATCTACCAACAGTAAATCCTTCTGAACATTATACAATTTATCAAAATCAATGGACAACCGTGCAAAGTCTTTTTGTTCCAAGTTCTAAAAAGGTTAAAATAGTTTCAGTCGAGATAACTTCAATAGCAAAATCATTCCTACAAGATGAACTTTATATTGGTCAATATGTTTATTGCAAGGCTTCTTCTTACCATCCAAAACCAGCAGGATGGATAATTGATCCTTTAATTCCTATACAAAAAAATCATAATCGATACTCAACAAAAATCGCTATTCCTTATTTAGAGAATCGTTGTTTCTTTTTAAATCTTTTTTGTCGTCAAAATGGTAAAATTGGTGATTATCCAGTTCGCTATAAAGTCACGTACCTGAATGCAGAAGGTAAACAGAAAATCTTCGAAAATAGGTTTACTTTAAAAGTTCGAAAATACAAACAAATTCCAAAAAACAAGATTCAACAAGCATTTAGTTTTGATCCATGGTGGGTCAATTGGTATTATAATGATTCAACAATGGCTGACCGAAAAAGTAAGGAATACTGTGCTTTCCTTCAAAAATTCAACATCTCGCCAACATTTTTATATGGTAGACCACAATTATGGCCTTCAATTAATGAATTAAAACAATTGAAAAACGAGAAGTTTTGTGTTGGATATTTGAATGGAAGTAAGACTAAAAATTCAATTCATGAAAATTCAATTCAAGAAATTAAAGAACGTGTGTCAATTCTAAAAAAACACCAATTGCATCGCAATGCTTATTTATTTGTTTGTGATGAATTCACTCCTAATCACTGGAAAAACATTGATAGTATTCGAATTACACTAAAAAAGGAAGGCTTAGACTTTCTTCCGATTATTACCACTTCTTATGGGTATAACTTCAACAATCAAAAAGATTTCGAATGTCCGATTTTAGAAAATTATTTGAAGACCACCAATTCATACAAAGACTCAACTTGGACTTACATCTGTAATACCACTATTCATCCTTATCCGAATTTCTTTTTAGAGTATCCTCTTTCAGATATTTCTTCACTTTTTAAAATATTGAGATCAAATAAAATCAATGGTTTCTTGTATTGGAGTTTAAATTGTTGGAACAATAATCTTCCTCAAAAAAATACTCCTAAAAGGTTTAATCCACAAACTTGGAATACCTTCTCCTATAAACAATTCAATGGAGATGGAATGTTCATCTACCCTGGTCCAAATGGACATTTATACCCTTCTATTCGATTGATGAAACTGAGAGATGAATTGGTGGGAAACTGATTTTGATTTTGGATTTTTAATTTTGGATTTTGGATTTGTTGCCGTAAAGCTTTTGGTTCTTGATTAATTGATTTTACTTTGGGGGTGGAGATTATGGTTGTCACCTACCTTAATCCCTTACCGATAGTTATCGGGACAAGCTCTCAAGGAGGGAAGGAGATTGCAGATAGTAATTAATCATTTTAAATGGTTAATTAATGAAATTAAAATCTACTAATTATTCAGCGATTAAAGTGATTAGCTGATGATTTATATATACTGTCTCTCTACCAACTTGCTTTTTGCTGAGCATATTTAACTCAACTAATTCCATTAATTTTTTGTCTGCTGTTTGCCTGCTGGAAATTTTACAGCTAGGTGTACTAACAATATTTACAGCTCTAATATAAGGTTGATAAAATAATAGTTTAATTATTTCTTGGTTGAATTTTGGATTTTCTTCTATTATAAATTCCTTCATATTAGTATATAATTCATTGATTTTTTCTATTAAATTGATTGTGTAATAAGAGGTTTGCTCAACACCTTCAAGAATAAAAAGTATCCAATTTTTCCAAGAAAATCTTTCTGTAACTGCTCCCAGATTTGCATAATACTCATTTTTATTTCGGATTATATAACCAGACAAATAAAGAACTGGATACGTCAACAATTCTTTTTGTGCCAACAATAGAAGATTTAAAATTCTTCCTGTTCTTCCATTTCCATCTGAAAAGGGATGTATCGCCTCGAATTGATAATGTGCAATAGCCATTTTGATTAAGCCATCGTAATTGTGCATAGTAGTATCATTACAATAGTCTATCCAATTGTTTAGCAAATTTTCAATGATCCCTTTTCCTCTTGGCGGTGTATATATAACTTGTCCACTCGTCATTGAACTCCCACCTTTTTTTATCACGGTAGAAAGTGTAGGTGGGCGAATACCTTGTGTTGTATTTTCAATTTTTTGATAAATCGCTAAAATAGTCGATAATTCAAGTTTATTTGTTGTTTTTAGCGTTTTAAAACCAACTTCTAGTGCTTCTCTATATCTTAAAACTTCTCTTGCATTTGAAGACATCTCTGTGGTTTCAACAGCCATCGATTGATACAATTCATCATGAGTAGTGAAAATATTTTCAATTTCTGAGGAATCTTTCGCTTCTCTCAAAATAATTGTATTCACTAACATTTCTGGATTAGGTAATGTTTTCACAATCCCATCTAATTTACCTAATGCTCCTCTTGCATTTGCTAACTTAGTCAATATTTCAATGTCCAATATTTTTTCTTCCAATGGCGGTAGTATTGGAAGCTGATTGTATGGATTCATTCTATCATATGGGATTTTTGAACTCATTTCTTCTATCGGTTAAATAATTAAACAAAAATTAACGAATAACAATATTAGGTATAATACAGGTGGTATCCAATTCTATTGGTTAAAAATTTTAATTATTTTTAACCAATAGGGTTTTTATGTTAAATGATGTTGGACTTCTTCCGAAGTTTCGGAATCGCTCAGTCTGAATCTTCGGCTCCGCTCACAGTCTGACTCTTTGAATTTGCTTAGGATGACATTTTGGATTTTAACTTCGCGTTTGGGATTGTCGTTGTCACCTCCTCGCTCCCTTCTCGAAAGATATCGGGACAAGCTCTCAAGGAGGGAAATTTAAAAATTACATACGTTTGATGCAATTCAAGTTATGTGTCAATGATTTTGTTTCTGAGTGGATGATTCCTTGTTTGGTGAAGTGATCGATTCTTACTTGGCCGCTGGCGTGGATGATGTTTCCTTGGCCGTCTAGAATGCCTACGTGGGTGATTTTTCCTGATTTGTTATTGAAAAAGGCTACATCGCCTTCTTGGATTTCATCGAATTCAATTTCTAAACCGTGTTCTACTTGTTGTGAAGCGTCTCTTGGAAGGTTGATGTCGTAAAAACGAAATACTTGTTGTGTAAATCCTGAACAATCAATCCCAAATGGAGATTTTCCTCCCCATAAATAGGGCGTGTTCAAATATTCTAAAGCTGTTTGAAAAATCGAAGTTGGTATTTTTTCTATTTCAGAAGTCAGGTATTCAAATTGATCTTCTCCTATTTTGAAGTTTTGCTCTTTAAATGAAGGAACATACGAACCTTTTACAATTCGTTGATTTCCCCAAGGAGTTTTAATTGTTTCTAGCAGATTGTATTGAATGGTCAAACCTTCCAACCATCTTTTCATTTCTTTTTCCGTCAAAAAGTGAACATGTTTAGAATCAATCCAGCCTTCGTAATTATCGAAATAGGTTTTAATTTTAAACCATGGTTCATGCATTTCCAAAACGTGAATTAACTCTCCAAAAAGTAATTGAGTTACAATTTCAGATTGATCTTTGTTTTCGGCTCTTACAGGCGAAATACTCACAAAACAATAGGCTGTTTTATTCATGAAAATGGTATTGTATTATTTTTTAGGAAATTCTCTCATCGCCATCAAGTTAGCGATTTGTTGAAAATGACGTTCGTTGTGATAAGTAACAAACAATAACGCATCTCCTAATCTTAAACGGATAATTTTCGAAATCGAAATTGGAATCTTCACTCTTCTCAAACTCACATTCGCAGACATTTCAATAATTTTCAGAAATTCATTCAACTCCTTTTGAATAGTTGAAATTTCATTTCCAGTCACTAAACTTGTTTCAGATGAAGGATTGTAAGAACGCATTGCTTTGAATCTTCTTTTCACATTCTTAGCATTTCCTAATTTCATAGATTTCCAGGCAGATCTACCTAAAGGCGAAGAAATAAAGACTTCTCCTGGTGAAGTAAACCTCGTTTTGGTGATTCTTTCAATGAATGCTGCGTGATAAAATTTAGCATATTCATTCAAATGCGCAATAACTTCTTTAATGTTCCACACATTCTCGCTTGGTTTCCAAGAAAGTTGTTCGTTATTCAAATAAGCTATTTTTTTGTTAACTAATTCTAAATCAGATAACGTAATTCCCTTAACTTCTTCTAAAAGATCTTTTGTGTACATATTTTAAAGCGTTATTCAAATTTACAACGAAAAAATATAACAACATACTTTCTTACAGATTTTAATTTTATATAATTATTGGGGGAACTGAATTAAACTATTAATAAGTATTGTAAATCAGGATGTGAAATAATTATACCCTCTTTGGAGAACTTGTTCCGATATTTTTCGGTAAGGATTAAAGGAGGGAAATCGAAAATTAATTATGGAATGATTTTATTTACCTTATGAATTACCGTTGTCACCTCCCTTTGTCCCTGCTCTTCCGTTTGGTCTTCGTAAATATATTTACTCTCCTCAAGGAGGGAAGTGGAAAAATAATAGCTTTTCAATAACATTTTTAAATGCAATGAAGAATTTGTAGGAGTCTAATTGAATATTAATTTGAATCGGTTTACTTCGGCGCTTGAGAAAACAGTTACCCCCCTCTTCAATCCCTGTGCTACCGCTTGGTCTTCGCGAATATATTCGCTCTCCTCAAGGGAGGGAGAATTAAAAAAAAATACTACATTTGTGTTGGTTCAAAAACGAATAGAAACCTTTTATTATGGCAGATTTTTTTTATCAAGATCCGTATCCTTTATTGAGAGATAATACGGAATACCGAAAAGTTACTTCGGATTATGTGAAAGTTGAAAAATTAGGTGACAGAGAGATTTTAACTGTAGACCCTAAAGGATTAGAATTGTTAGCTCAAGAAGCGATGACAGATGTTTCTTTCTACTTAAGAACTTCACATTTAGAGAAATTGAATGCAATTTTAAGTGATCCAGAAGCGACTGATAATGATCGTTTTGTTGCTTATAATTTATTACAAAATGCAACTGTAGCTGCTGAAGGTCAATTGCCTTCTTGTCAAGATACTGGAACGGCAATTGTGATGGCTAAAAAAGGTGAAAACGTTTATACAGGAGTTGATGATGCTGAATACTTATCAAAAGGAATATTCAATACTTACCAAGAACGTAATTTGCGTTTTTCTCAAGTAGTTCCTTTGACTATGTTTGATGAGAAAAACTCAGGTTCTAATTTACCTGCTCAAATTGATATTTATGCTAAAAAAGGAGCTTCTTATGAATTCTTATTTTTAGCAAAAGGTGGTGGTTCTGCTAATAAAACATTCTTATACCAAAAAACGAAATCATTGTTAAATGATAGTTCTTTAGAGGAATTTATCAAAGATAAAATCAAAGATTTAGGAACTTCAGCTTGTCCTCCTTACCATTTAGCATTTGTTATTGGTGGAACTTCAGCTGAAGCGAATTTGGCTGCAGTTAAAAAAGCTTCTGCAGGTTATTTCGATGAATTACCAACAGAAGGAAACATGGGCGGTCAAGCTTTCAGAGATCTTGAATGGGAAAAAAGAGTTCAAAAAATCTGTCAAGAAAGTACAATTGGTGCTCAATTCGGTGGGAAATACTTTACGCATGATGTTCGTGTAATTCGCTTGCCTCGTCACGCTGCTTCTTGTCCAGTTGGTCTAGGTGTTTCTTGTTCTGCTGATAGAAATATCAAAGCGAAAATCACGAAAGAAGGTATCTATGTAGAGCAATTGGAGAAAAATCCAAGAAGATTACTTCCTGAAACTCCCCCTCATTTAGAACCAGCTGTTGAGATTGATTTGGATCGTCCAATGAGTGAAGTGTTGGCTGAACTTTCTAAATATCCGATTAAAACAAGATTGAAATTAAACGGTACTTTGATCGTAGCTCGTGATATGGCACATGCGAAGATTAAAGAAATCATCGATGCTGGTAAACCTATGCCAGAATATTTTAAAAATCACCCAGTTTACTATGCTGGTCCAGCTAAAACTCCTGAAGGAATGCCTTCTGGAAGTTTCGGTCCAACAACTGCAGGAAGAATGGATTCTTATGTTGATCAATTCCAAAGTTTAGGTGGAAGTATGATTATGTTAGCGAAAGGTAATCGTTCGAAAGATGTTACCAATGCTTGTAATAAATACGGTGGATTCTACTTGGGTTCTATTGGAGGTCCAGCTGCTATTTTAGCGAAAGAAAACATTACTTCTGTTGAAGTGGTTGACTTCGAAGAAATGGGCATGGAAGCTGTTCGAAAAATTACAATTAAGAATTTCCCGGCGTTTATTATTACGGATGATAAGGGGAATGATTTTTTTGAGAATTTGTAAATTGGAGGGAAGAACCGAATAGTGTTTTTTTTTGAACCATATTAGGCATATAAGGGCATTTAAGGTTTTGTTTGATGTGATTAAATCCAAATAATAAATAATAGTTGGCTGAGCGGAGTCGAAGCCAGCTATTATTTTAATTTCAAGAGGTAATCTTTTTGGATGTCGGTGCCTAAAATGAAATCGTGCTCTCCGAAAATTTGAAAGCCGTGTTTTTCGTAGAATTTTATGGCTTGTTCATTTTTCTCCCAAACGGCTAACCATAAATAATCTAGATTTTCCTTTTTGACGATTTCTTTTGCTTTGTCGAGTAGAAATGAACCTATATTTTTTCCTTGAAACGCTTTGAGAATGTATATGCGCTCTATTTCCAAGGTGTTTTTAAAGTCTTTTTCGGTTTGAGCTTCTTCTTTATTTAATTTCAAAAAGGCAATCGTCTCTTGGTTGTATTCTAGAAAATAAAACTTCGCTCCTTCTTGGTTGAATTCTTTTATCAAATTGGGAATCCCTAAATTTTCATTTAAATAGAGATTCATATCATCTTCAGTATTATACCAATCAAATGTATCTTTGAACGTTACTTGACTGATTCGTTGAAGTTCTCCCAAATCACTTAATCCAATTTCTCGAAAGATTAATTTTTCAAAATTCATTTCACGGTTTGACATAGTTCAACATAAATTGACCATATGAAATTTGTAAGTATTGATTTGGTTGTGGATTGGTAACTAAATAAACTTTACAAGAGAAATCACCTTCTACTATCTGATATGGATATCCGAATGCATCTACTTCACTTTGGCTTTTAGTTACATTAAAATAGGAACCAGATTGACTACCATATTTACTACTCCATTTCGCTCCATTGCCATCAGTGTATATTATTTCTGGACCTTCAATTGATGGCGTTGAAGATGAATAATAAGTTAAATATCCTAGAGGGAAAGATGCATAAAACAAAGCATGAGCATTTGCATATGCAGCGATTCCGTATTCATTCCCTGAAAATGCCACTTCGAAATTTTCATTGTATTGATTCATATATGATGAAGCTGTAGTATCTTGTTCTAAACTAGAAATATAATCAACTTTTGTTAGACTATTTGGTGAATCTATTACCTTGTTGTTTGAAGTTATTTGAACAAAACCATTGTAATTCTGCTTCGCATTCCAGTTATAAAAATTTACAGTTGCTTTTATGAATGGAATTAATGAATCTATTGGAGTTACAGGTTTATTAGGATTGTAATTCGAAGTGTCATTTACAGCTGAAGGTTTGTCTTCTTTTTTACACGAAATAATAAGAAAACTTAAAATGATTATGAGTGAGATGGTTTTGAACATTTAATTATATTTTATTTGTTCAAATATAGAAAATTTAATAATTGGGTTTGATGTATTGATGGGATTAATTATTTTAATTAAAATAGAGATTATCGTTGTCCTCCCCCTCTACCCCTACCGAAAAATATCGGCACAAGCTCTCCCAAGGGGGAAGTATGAACATCAAACTTATACTAAATATTATTGTTTTGAGCAGGAATTAATAAACAATAAGTTTGGATGTGCTTAATTGATCTGTACCACTGAAGACATTTAACAAATAGCTTCCTGATGGAATATCTTTTAATGATATTGAACCTAAAATTGGAGGTGCGCTATAAATCAATACACCTCTATGATCGAGAATTTTCACATGAAGTTCTTTAAGTAGCATTGTTGATTCCAAAAACAATTCTTGATGATTGTGCGCTGGATTTGGAAAAATATTAAATACATCAGCATATTCAAAATCAACAGAAATTATATCTGAATACGTTTCTTGACCATCAAAATCAACTTGCTTTAAACGATAATATGAAAGTCCCTCAAAAGGTTTATTATCCTGAACATGATATTCAGTCATTTTAATTGAATAACCTGCTCCATTTACTTTTTCTATCTCTTGCCACTGCTTACCATTTCTAGATTTTTCAACAGCAAAATAATCATTCATAACTTCGTTAACGGATGTCCATTTCACTTTAACGCCTTCACTGTTTTTCTCCGCTTCAAATCCTATCAATTCAGCTGATAAAACAATTGGTTGAGTTATGCTTAAGTTATCAATAATCACACCTCTTGTCGAGGTTCCAATATCTGCAGCAGGAGTTAATGAAAATGTTAATGTTGAAGCTGTTGCAACAAAATCATAGGTCACAGCATCCAAACTAAAAGTTGTATTTGTTTTTGTTAAAGTTGTATTCAAAATAGTAGCTGTTGCAGAAGTTATTTTAACGATTACAGATACTGGATTAGGGCCGGGATTTCTTGTTCTTCTTGATGCAACAAAATTGAATGAATAAGATTTTCCTACTACGAAGCCTGATACAGTTTGAGTTAGCCTAACTAGGTAATCTACTTCTGCAACATTATTACTCCCTGAACCACCATAAGTTGCTTCAGGATTTGTTTCTGTTGAGGTTCCTGAAACAAACCAATTTGAACCACCAGAAGAAAAATTACCATTTACAAATGATTGAGCTTGGATTTTAGAAATCGCAAGAATAACAAAAAATAATACAATATGTATTTTTAGTCGTTGCACACCTGAAGTAGTTGAAATTTTCATTCGTTTAGCATTACAAAATTGGTTATTTTTTTGAAACCATCAAAGAGGAACTAAAACGCTTTACCAAATTGTCACAACCATTTACTAAAACGGTATTCTGAATGTATATTTATAAAAAAAGGTGTCTAAGAAAACCTAGACACCTCTTCAATAAAGTATGTTATTATTAAACCAACATTAAAACTGGATTTTCTAATAAATTTTTCAATGTTTGTAAAAATTCTGAACCGATTGCTCCATCCACAACTCTATGATCACAAGATAAACTTAATTTCAACACATTTCCTGGAACAATTTCTCCATTTTTAACAACTGGAGTTTGTTTGATTTGACCAACTGAAAGGATACAACCATTTGGTGGATTGATAATTGAAGTAAAATCTTCAATACCATACATTCCCAAATTAGAAACTGCAAAAGTTCCACCTTGCATTTCTTCTGGTTTAATTTTTTTATCTCTTGCTCTAGAAGCTAAATCTTTAATTTCAGAACCTAATTGAGCAATTCCTTTTGTATCAGCAAATTTCACAACTGGAACAACTAAACCTTCTTCAACAGCCACCGCAACACCTAAGTGAATGTGGTTATTGTAACGAATAGCTTCTCCGATCCAATCTGCATTAACTTTTGGATGTTTTCTTAATGACGCTGCAACCGCTTTAATAATCATATCATTAAATGATACTTTAGATCCGCTTTTTGCATTAATTGCTTCTCTAGCTGCAATCGCGTTATCCATATCCACTTCCATTTTTAAATAGAAATGAGGAGCTGAAAATTTAGAAGCAGTTAACGTTTTTGCAATTGCTTTTCTCATTTGAGAATTAGGAACATCTGTATACGATTCAACACCTGATTGAACAGCAACAACTTGACTTCCTCCTAATGCAGGAACATAAGGTACATAATGATCAACATCTCTTTTTACGATACGACCACTTTCACCTGTACCAGCAACTTGATTGATATCTACCCCTTTTTCTTCTGCTAATTTCTTAGCTAAAGGAGAAGCAAAAACACGTCCATTTGCATTTGAAATTGGCGCAGCAACTGCTGGTTTATTTTCTGCTACTGGAGCTGGAGTTGGCTTTGATTCAACTACTGGAGCTGCTTTCACCTCTTCAGCAACTGGAGCTGCAGTTTCAGCAACAGCTGGAGCACCTGCATTTGCTAATAACGCAGAAACATCTTCACCAGCTTGACCGATGATAGCTAAAACAGAATTTACTGGAGCAGCTTTCCCTGTTTCAACACCAATGTATAATAAAACACCATCATAGAAAGATTCAAATTCCATTGTCGCTTTATCTGTTTCGATTTCAGCTAAAATTTCACCTTCTTTTACTGCGTCACCAACTTTTTTATTCCATCCTGCAACAACACCTTCAACCATCGTGTCGCTCAATTTGGGCATGTAAACAATTTCTGCCATTGTTTTAATTTCTTTGATTAATATTCTTTAATAAACGGGTAATTTGGCTCTACATATACATCTTCGTATAATTCGTGCGCTTCAGGATAAGGAGAGTTTTCAGCAAATTCAACTGATTCTTCTACTTCTTTCTTTACCCAACTTTCAATATCTTTAATTTCATTTTCAGACAACCATTTATTGTCTTTAATTACTTTCAAACAATGTTCGATTGGATCTTTCTCCATGTATTCAGCAACCTCTTCTTTTGTTCTGTATTTCTGAGGATCTGACATTGAGTGACCTTTATATCTATACGTTCTGATATCTAATAAAGTTGGTCCATCTCCTCTTCTTGCTCTTTCACATGCTTCTTCAATTGCTTCGTGAACAGCTTCTGGAGACATTCCATTCACTGATTTTGATGGCATTTCGTAAGATAAACCTATTTTAGATAAATCATGAACATTTGTAGTTCTTTCGATAGATGTTCCCATCGCATAACCATTATTCTCAATAATGAAAATAACTGGTAATTTCCAGCTCATAGCCATATTGAACGTTTCATGCAATGCACCTTGTCTAACAGCTCCATCACCCATAGAAACAAAGGCAACATTTTCAGTACCTGCATATTTCTCTGCGAATGCAACACCTGCACCCATAGCAATTTGAGCTCCAACAATACCATGACCTCCCATAAAGTTTTTCTCTTTATCGAAAAAGTGCATAGAACCACCTTTCCCTTTAGAACAACCTGTTGATCTACCGTATAATTCAGCCATTAAAACTCTTGGGTCAGAACCTAAAGCTAACGGATGACCATGATCACGGTAAGCCGTCATATGTTTATCACTTGGTCTACACGCACTAACAGTACCTGCAACCACAGCTTCTTGTCCTATGTATAAATGGCAGAAACCGCCAAACTTTTGTTGAATGTATAATTGACCTGTTTTTTCTTCGAATTTTCGAATTAATAACATGTCTTTGTACCATTTAATGTAAGTTTCCTTTGAAAACTTCGTTTTTCCAGCTGCTGCAGCTTTCTTAGTCGTTGCTTTTACTGGTGCTTTCGTAGCTTTTACGGCCATATTTCTCCATTTAAATATCGAATGACAAATGTAAGGAATTATGAATATAAAATCCTATCAAAAAAGACTATTTATACATAGTTATTTGTTAATTATTTAAATACTTACCCTTTTATTTAAATAATTAACGGATTCAAATAATTTTATTAAACTTCTATCTAAAAAAGAGATCAATTCAATTAATAAAACTTGAAAACTTTGGTCATTTTTAAAAAGAAAATTAATTTCGCTAAAAAATAAATAAAATGACACATAAAGAATTTACAGCTTCAATTAGCGTCCACGAAGATTGGATCAATACAGATAAAGATATTCATTACTCTACAGTTGCTCTTGTTGAGGCTGAAGATATTGAACATGCTGAAAAAAAAGTTTTCGATTGGTACTCTAAATTAGATACAGATTTTATTACTCATAAAGTTACGATTCATAAGGTTTTACCTAAGATTCATTAATTTTAGAAGTTAGACACTTAGATATTTAGATATTTAGAATAAAAAAGTCCTCTTACGAGGACTTTTTTATTCATCTCTTTCCCTTAGGACCTGTTCGATGTCTTGAAGTTTGAAGTTTTTTGCTTTTAATAAAATTAAAAAGTGATACATTAAATCAGCTGCTTCGTTTTTGAAGAGATCATCATTGTTATCTTTTGCTTCTATCACTAATTCAACTGCTTCTTCACCAACTTTCTGTGCGACTTTATTTATTCCTCTTCGGTACAATTCATTCGTATATGATTTTGGATCGTTTGAATCGATGCGATCACTTATTTTATTTTCTAACTTATACAAAAAGCCTTTTACTTGCTCGCTCTCAAAACAATTCACTGTTCCTCTGTGACAAGTCGGTCCAACTGGTTTCACTTTTATCAATAAGGTATCATTATCACAATCTTGCTCAATTGAAATAACATTTAAAAAATTACCTGATTCTTCTCCTTTTGTCCATAAACGATTTTTTGTTCTACTAAAAAAAGTCACTTTCCCTTCGCTTTTTGTTTTTTCAAACGCTTCTTCATTCATGTATCCTAACATTAAAACTTCTAATGTTAAATCGTCTTGAATGACTACTGGGATTAATCCGTCGTTGTTTTTATTGTAATTTAATTTCATTTTATATTATTTATTTTCGAATAAGGTAGTCGAAATTGCAATTGCGACCTACATTGTTCGTACGTATATTTTATTTTCGTTTAAATATTTTTTTAAATAGGGGATTGAAATTTCACCAAAATGAAAAACACTTGCCGCCAACGCTGCGCTTACATTTGTTTCTTCGAACACTTCTTTAAAATGTTCTTTTGAACCTGCCCCACCAGATGCTATTACTGGAATATTTAATTCTTGAACAATCTCTTTTAAAATACTTTTCTCAAAACCATTTTTTGTTCCATCACTGTTCATTGATGTCAGTAATATTTCACCTGCTCCTAATGCTTCTACTTTTTTGGCCCAATCTATCGTTTTTAAATCAGTTTCAATCCTTCCTCCACTTACAAAAACCTTCCATTCTCCATTGACAAATTTTGTATCAATTGCCACAACAACACATTGACTCCCAAATTGACTTGCAATCTCCTGAATTAATTCGGGACTTTTAACAGCTGATGAATTTAAACTCACTTTATCTGCTCCTCTTTGAATCAACGTTGCTGCTTCTTCCAATGAATTAATCCCACCTCCAACTGTAAACGGAATATTTATTTCTTTAGCAATTACTTCTACCAAATCCGCAAGTGTTTTTCTCTTTTCAATCGTCGCAGTAATATCTAAAAACACTAATTCATCCGCTCCTTCATCAGCATATCTTTTTGCTAATTCAACTGGTGAACCGGCATCGATCAATCCTTCAAAATTGACTCCTTTTACTGTTCTACCGTCTTTTATATCTAGACATGGTATTATTCTTTTTTTTAACACGTTTAATAATTTTTGATTTTAGATTTTGGATTTTTAATTAATTGATGCACTTGTTGTTTTTTACGATTGAAGTCAGAATTCTTATTATGCTTTCACATTCTTTCTTTATTTCTTCATATTCATAATTCAACACCTCTGTATATTCAATTAATTTTAGCCAATACATTGTTTCTCTCGCTTCTTTAGACGCTATTGTTAGCTTGTGTACAAAGTCTTTTCTCGAACATGCTGCCTCAGATTCATTTACATTCGCTCCTATACTTGTTGCACTTCTCAAAAATTGTTTAGACAACACAAACTCTTTATTGTTAATTAATTCTTTATACAAATCGATAGATTTTAATGAAAATTGAAATGATCTTTCCTTGATTAAATTAGATTTCATGTTTTTTTTCACTTTAATTTAGTAAAAAAGTTCGTTCTATAAACAATTCAAAACCAAAAATTCAAAATCAAAAATTCTTTTTCAATTCCTCTAATTTTATTCTTCCTTCATAAATTGCTTTTCCAAGAATTGCAGCTTCGCAGCCTATTTCTTTTAGCGAGATTAAATCATCTAAACAGGAAACTCCTCCGCTTGCAATCAATTTTACATTCGATTTTGAAATGATTTCTTTGTATAATTCATTCGACGCGCCTTCTAACATTCCATCTTTTGAAATATCGGTACATATAACATATTGAATTCCTTTTTCTTCATATGTCTTAATAAAATCAACTACATCTAATTCTGAATAATTCAACCAACCGTGTGTTCCGATTTTACGATCTTTGCAATCTGCTCCTAAAATTATTTTAGAAGGTCCAAATTCAGATAACCACCCTGCAACTATTTCCGGTTGATCTACCGCTATACTTCCAGCTGTTATTTGAGTCGCTCCATTTTCAAATGCAATTTTCAAATCTTCATCTCTTTTTAAGCCTCCACCAAAATCAATTTTAAGTTTTGTTTTGGATGCTATTTCATTCAAGATTTTATAATTGACTATTTGCTTAGACTTTGCCCCATCTAAATCTACTAAATGTAAATACTCGATTCCATTTGCTTCAAACTCCATCGCAACTTCTAATGGGTTTTCATTGTAAATTATTTTCGTAGAATAGTCTCCTTTAGATAAACGGACACATTTTCCTTCGATGATATCTATTGCTGGTATTATTCTCATTTTGTTTTATTTTTTTCTTTTTGAACCATAAAAGGCATTAAAGGTCATAAAAGTTTTTTTTGACGAATTTTGTTAAAAAAGAATATTCACAAATCGTTTTAATCTTTCAAATTTCTAAAAAGCTCATTAACTAATGTTTTTTGACCTTCTTTATATAAATTTAGACACTTAAAATTTAGTAACAAACCTATTGGCTTTTGTAATAAATTCAAATATGTCAACAATTGTGCATCATGTATCGGAATAAGTGAATCTACCGTTTTCAATTCTACAACTAAAGTATCTTCAATTAATAAATCACATCTCAAATCAGTATTTAAATAATTTCCTTTGTAAAATACAGGAACTTTTAATTCTGTTTCGAATTTAATATTTGCTTGCTTTAACTCGAAAATCAAACACTTTTGATAAACACTTTCCAATAATCCCGGTCCTAGTTCTTTATGAACATCGATAGCCAATCCATTTATCTGATAAACAAGGTTTTTAACTTTACTTTTGGATGATAACATTTCATATTTAATTTAAATGATTTATCTTAAGTTAATCAATAACATGAATTATCACAACTTCTTTTCCGTCTTTTATGTTCTCATATGCCTTTTATGGTTTTTATATTGTCAAAAATTTTCTCAGTATTTCCTCTCCTATTTTTCCGGATTTTTCTGGGTGATATTGAACTCCGTAGAAATTATCTTTTTGCAAAGCAGCGCTGAAATTTAATATGTAACTACAAGTTGCTGTTGTCTCTTCGCAAACTTCTGCATAATAACTATGCACGAAATAAACATCTTCATTCTCATTTTCTTTTCCATTCTGAACGATTGAATTCCACCCCATTTGTGGCACTAAATCCAACGGGGGAAACTTCTTAACTTTCGTTTTGAAAATACCCAAACACTCAACGTCGCCTTCTTCAGAATAATCACACATGAGTTGCATTCCTAAGCAAATTCCTAAAAAAGGTTGTTTCAAGTTTTTTATCACCTCATCTAAACCTTTTTCTTTTAAATAGACCATCGCGGAACTTGCTTCTCCAACACCAGGAAATATTACTTTATCTGCTTTTTGAAGTTCTTCACTATTATCTGTTACAATACATTCAAACCCTAATCGTTCAATTGCATTTTTCACCGATGTCACATTCCCTGCGTTGTATTTAACTATTGCGATCATAAACTTCCTTTTGTACTTGGTATCGAAAAATCACCTGTTTTCTTTACTGCCATTTTAATTGCTTTTGCAAACGCTTTGAAAATCCCTTCAATTTTATGGTGTTCATTATCACCTTCTGCTTTGATATTCAAATTACATTTCGCTGCATCACTAAACGATTTAAAAAAGTGCATAAACATCTCTGAAGGCATTTCTCCTATCATTTCTCTTTTAAATTCAGCTTCCCAAACTAACCATGGTCGTCCTCCAAAATCAATTGCTACTTGTGCTAAACAATCATCCATCGGTAATAAAAATCCATATCTCTCAATTCCTTTCTTACTTCCTAATGCTGCATTAAAGGCTGTTCCAAGCGTTATTGCTACATCTTCAATTGTGTGGTGTTCATCGATTTCTAAATCTCCTTTTACTTCTACACTTAAATCCAAAAGTCCGTGTTTTGCAATTTGCTCTAACATGTGATCAAAAAATCCAAGTCCCGTTGACAAGTTATTTTTACCTGATCCATCGAGATTTAAATCAACTTTAATTTTGGTTTCATTTGTGTTTCTAACAACAGAAGATGTTCTAGGAATCGCCGTTAAATAACTGTAAATCTCATTCCATTTAGTTGAAGAAAAGCTTGGATTCACATCTTCAAAATCAGTCCCCATATAGATTGATTTGGAGCCTAAATTTTCTGCCAACTGAACATCTGTTTTACGATCACCAATCACATAGGAATTAGCTAAATCATAATCCCCGTATATATACTTTCCTAACATTCCAACTCCTGGTTTTCGTGTAGGCAAATTTTCTTCAGGGAAACTTCTATCTATTAAAATATCATTAAAAATTACACCTTCATTTTTAAATGCTTGAAGCATTTTATTTTGAGCAGGCCAAAAGGTTTCTTCTGGAAAAGAAGCTGTTCCTAGCCCATCTTGGTTTGTAATTAATACTATTTCAAAATCACATTCTTTTACAATTTTACTCAGATATTGAAATACTTGTGGATAATATTCTAATTTTTCTAAGCTATCTACTTGAAAATCGACAGGTGGTTCGATAATTAACGTTCCATCTCTGTCTATAAATAATACTTTCTTCATGATAATTTTGAATTTCTATATTAAGTTATCCTCTCCCTCAATCCCTCTCCAAAGAGGGAAGTTATGAAATCAGACTAATTTCTTTTATTAATTTTTCGTTTTCTTCTTTTGTTCCGATTGAAATTCGAACAGTATTTTTAACCACGGAACTTCTATTTCTTGTAATTATTTTTCGTTCTATTAAATCCGAATAAATTGCATTTCCATCTTGGAATTCTATCAATACAAAATTGGCATCCGAAGGATAAATTTTAACCACTCCATTTATTCCTTTTAAGGCCTCAACTAATTTAGTTCTTTCTTTTAAAATTAATGAAATTTCTTCTTCCTGTTTTTTACTATTCTTCAAAGCCTCTAATACGCATTCTTGATTCAACTTACTAACATTGTAAGGTGGTTTAACTTTATTGTAGTACGAAATAATCTCTTCATTTGAATAAGCTATCCCTACTCTTACAGCTGCTAATCCCCATGCTTTGCTGAATGTTTGAGAAATAATTAAATTCGGAAATTCATCCAATCTTTTTAACCAAGACTCTTTTGTACTGAAATCAATATACGCTTCATCAATAAAAACAATTCCTTTAAATCTTTTTAGTATATCCTCTATTGCATCGCTATCGATTGAGTTTCCAGTTGGATTATTTGGTGAACAAATGAACATCACTTTGATCGTCTCGTCATTCAAATATGCATCATAAGATCCTTTTTCAATTTGAAAATCTTCTGTTAAAGGAATCTTAATTACTTCGACATCATTAATCCCAGCTGAAACTTCATACATCCCATATGTTGGTGTGAAAACAATTACTTTATCTTTCCCAGGATTACAGAAAATACGGTACAATAAATCGATTACCTCATCGCTACCATTTCCAATAAAGATTTGATTCGTCTCTACATTTTTAATTTTCGCTAATTCAGCTTTCAACTCTTTTTGATACGGATCTGGATATCGATTGTTCTCCCCAAAAGGATTCTCATTCGCATCTAAAAAGATCCCTTCATCTCCTTTGTATTCATCCCTTGCACATGCGTAAGGTTGAAGATTTTTTATGTTATTTCTTATTAAGTTTTTCATTTTAATTTTTTATTTCAGAAGTATTCATGATGTCCTCCCCCTTAATCCCCTCCGAATTGCTTTGTACGGAGCAAGCTCTCCAAAGGGGGAAACTTAAAATCACACTATTGACTAATTTCTCAATCTAATTGATACTGCGTTTTTGTGGGCTTGTAATCCTTCTGCTTCTGCCATTTGTTCTATTGCCCAACCGATTGAATTTAATCCTTCTTTTGATAATTGTTGAAATGTAATCTTCTTATAAAACGTATCTAATGAAACTCCACTGTAATTTCTTGCATAACCATTTGTTGGCAAGGTGTGATTTGTTCCACTGGCATAATCTCCTGCGCTTTCACAGCTGTAATTCCCAATAAATACTGATCCTGCATTTTGAATTTTATCGATCAACTGATTTGCTTTTTCAGTTGCTAAAATCAAGTGTTCTGGTGCATATAAATTACTGAATTCTATACTTTCTTCTAATGAACTCAAAACTATAAAACGACTATTTTCTAAAGCTTTTGCTGTAATTTCTTTTCTTGGTAATTCCTCTAACTGAACTTCTACTTGCTCTATGATTTGATTCACAACCTCCTCATTTGTTGAAAGTAAAATAACTTGACTGTCCGGTCCGTGTTCTGCTTGAGACAATAAATCCGCTGCAACATAAGCCGGTACGCATGATTCATCTGTAATCACAAGTACTTCACTTGGTCCTGCAGGCATATCAATCGCAACTCCATAACTTTGAGCCATTTGTTTTGCTGCTGTAACAAATTGATTTCCAGGCCCCAAAATCTTATCTACTTTTGGAATTGATTCTGTTCCAAATGTTAAACCTCCTATCGCTTGAATTCCTCCTGCGGCAACTACTTTTGTTACTCCAACTAATTCAGCGGCAAATAAAATTGCTGGATTAATATTTCCATTTTTATCTGGTGGTGTGCATAAAACAATCTCTTTACAACCTGCAATTTTAGCTGGAACACCTAACATTAATACAGTCGAAAATAAAGGTGCTGAACCTCCTGGTATATAAATCCCAACTTTCTCAATTGCTCTAGCCTCTCTCCAACATTGAACTCCTGGAACTGTCTCTATAACTTTTTTCTCTTCTTTCTGAGAAAGGTGAAACTTCTCAATATTGTCTTTCGCTAAACAAATTGCTTCTTTTAACTTTTCTGAAATAGTATTTTTTGCTTCAGCGATTACTGCAGTTTTTACGATAAAATCTTCTACGTCCACTCGATCAAAGAAGTGCGTGTATTTTTGTATTGCTTCATCTCCTTTTGATTGAATCTCTGCGAATACTTGCTTCACAATTGTATCTAATGATTCAATTGATTTTGTTGGCCTTTTTGTTAATTCTGACCAATCGGTTTTATTTGGGTTTGTTATTGTTTTCATTTTTTGTTTTTTTTTGCAGCCTTTGGCTGTTAGTTGGAGCGCAGTTGGGGCGAATTGCAATTCGCCCTTACGCGCCCTTACACGTTCTTTTGCTTCGCATCAGTTCCTATTAGGATACCATTTTTTCTATTGGGATTACTAATATGCCTTCGGCTCCGATTTCTTTTAGTTGATCTATTACCTCCCAGAATTGATCTTCTTTTATTACTGAATGAATGCTGCACCATCCTTCTTCAGACAATGGTAACACTGTTGGACTTTTCATTCCTGGTAATATTTTTGAAATTTCATCCACTTTATTGATTGGTGCATTCAATAATATGTATTTGTTTTCAGAAGAATTTCTAACGGCTTTTATTCTGAATAATAACTTGTCTAATAATTGTTGTTTTTCTTCTGTCAACGATTTATTTGAAATCAAAACAGCTTCACTTTTCATGACTTGTTCTACTTCTTTCAAACCATTCATTACCAAAGTACTTCCACTGCTTACGATGTCGAAAATCCCATCTGACAATCCAATTCCTGGAGCTATCTCTACACTTCCTCCGATTTCTTCGATTTCAACTTGAATTTCTTTTTCATCGAAATATTTTTGCAACATCTTTGGATAACTTGTTGCTATCTTTTTCCCTTGGAAATAGCTTACCCCTTGATATTCTTCTTCTTTAGGAATTGCTAATGACAATCTACAGCTTGCAAATCCTAAACGATCAGTTAGAACAACATCTCTACCTTTTTCAACTACTTCATTTTCTCCTAATATACCGATATCAGCAACTCCTTGTTCAACGTATTGTGGAATATCATCGTCTCTCAAGAATAATACTTCAATAGGGAAATTTGTTGCTAACGATTTAAGTTTACGGTCGCTGCTAGAAATGTTGATTCCACATTCTTTTAATAATTCAAGTGATTTCTCACTTAGTCTTCCACTTTTTTGGATTGCAATTTTTAATTTACTCATTTTATTTATTTTTTGGTTTGAGTAAATCGAAGGGCGTATTAAACAAAAAACCCGTTTGACTTACTCAAACGGGTTTCGAAATATTTTAGTTTATACACATATCATTTCCAGCTCGCTTGAGTGCTCGTATGAAAATGATGATGATGTAATTGTTTAATATTCACTTTTTCTGTTTTTTTTGTTGACACAAATATATGTTATTTAAAATTTAACTTCCAAATTTATTTTTAGAATAATATTCCATTTTGTCCTAAATAGTTTCTTTTTCAACTATTTAAAAATACCTCTTTTATCTTTAGATGTATAAACGTTAATTTTATCTATATATCTGATAAATTGCATTTCTACAATTCTACAATCTGAATTATATTCACTGGACAATTTACTTTGGCCATGAGATTATCTTCTAATTCATGATCATCGACTAAAACGCTGTAAAAACCACGCTTATTTTTTCCTCCAACTAACGTGCATTTTCCATCTTTACGTGAAATTCTCCAACGGTAATCTGCTGCTTCTACACAGGCATTACAGCCAATACACTTGTCTCTTTGTTGAATGATTCGAATCATTTGATTGGCTCGTGTAATTTGTATAATTTATCTGAAGGACGAATTTTGATATCGATCGGAAATGAGAAAACATCTCCTTTTTTAACAGCTTCTGTTACTTGATTATCAACTCTAATTTCTGAAATAATTGTCTCAACATAACCTGTTGTCGGTCCCGTAATCATTACCTCATCCCCTACTTTTAATGAATGAGAATCTAATTGAAATTCACCTACTTGTGCTTTTTCAAAATATTTTAAACCTCGACCGATATATGTTTTTTGTTTCGTAGCCTTTGAACCGTATTCATCAGACCATTCTCCCATTTTCTTACCAAGATAATATCCATCCCAGAATCCACGGTTAAATACAGTTGCCAATCGTTCTTTCCAATCAGCTACTTTTTCTTGATTATACGTTCCTTCTAAATATGCTTCGATTGCTTCGTTATAACAAGTAGTTACTACATGTACATAATCAGCTGAACGACCACGTCCCTCAATTTTAAGAACCGTCACACCAGCGTCAATAATTTTATCAATGAAATCAATCGTACACAAATCTTTAGCAGACATGATGTATTCGTTATCGATTTCAAATTCAATTCCTTCTTCGTCTTTTACAACATATGTTCTTCTACAGTTCTGAATACAAGCACCTCTGTTAGCTGATGCAAAATGAGAATGTAAACTCAAGTAACATTTCCCTGAAACAGCCATGCACAATGCTCCATGTGCAAAAATTTCCACTTCGATTAATTTTCCTGAAGGTCCTGTAATTTCTCTGCGTTTAATTTCTCTACTAATCTCACCAACTTGCTTTAAACTTAATTCTCTAGCAAGAACAACAACATCCGCATAATTTGCATAAAATTCTACTGTATCAATGTTTGAAATGTTCGCTTGTGTTGAAACGTGAATTTCTACTCCTACTTTTTTAGCATAATTCATCACTGCATGATCAGCTGCAATTACAGCAGTAATACCACTTTCTTTAGCCGCATCAATGATACGTTTCATTAAGTTGATATCGTGATCATATAAAACCGTATTCATTGTCAAATACGTTTTTATATTATGCTCCTTTCCTAATTCAGCAATTTTCTTTAAATCTTCAATCGTGAAATTATTCGAAGAACGAGAACGCATATTCAATTGTTCAACTCCGAAGTAAACAGAATTACATCCTGCATTGATAGCCGCCATTAATGCTTCATACGAACCAGCTGGTGCCATTAATTCTATTGATCTTGATTTATTCATTCCTTTTGACTTAGAAAAACTTTTTGCAAAGGTAGGATATTCTTGTTGTTTTGACAAATTAGACATTAGATGTTAGACATTAGACGCTAGACATTAGAAGTTAGAAGTTAGATATAATGTTTTGGATGATAAATTTTATATGGCTCTTTTTAGTAATTCTTCGTTGGAGGCTTCTTTTTCTTCTTTTTGGATTTTATCGTTTCCGAATTTGTAACTGATTGAAATTCGAACTTGTCTTGTATCGTAATAATCTTTTGTGTTCATTTGAATTCCGTTTGAAACTCGATTCATTCGATAAACATCTGATCTTAGAATATCTGTTACATTGATTGCTAGTTTCAATCTTTTTTGAAAAAGTAAATAGCGAAAACCAAAATCTAAACCGTAACAAATTTTCGTTCGATTAATTCCTTCAACAGATGGAAAACTGTACCAAAAATTCAATTCACTTGAAAACGTTTTTCTTTTGTTTAAGTTAAATTGATTGTCTGTTTCAAAATACCCTCCAAAGCCTTTTAAAGAAGGAGGCGTATAGGATAATGAAGAAGTTGTTGACGCAAAATAATAAGTGAATTCATTGAAATTCTCCCACCAACTAAATTTATTAAATACATAGTTGACATTGAATGCGATCTGATCACTTTTTAAACAGTTTTGAAACGTTGAAATTTGAATAAATGTAGTTGAATCAATATTTGCCACATTACCTATTCCATTTGCTAATTTTGAATAGGTGAATGAAAAATTTAACGCATCTGAATGAACATATGATAACTCAAAATTATTCATAAAATCTGGTCTTAAAAAAGTATTTCCTACTTGAAAATTGTATGGACTATTATAAAATCTAAAAGGATTTAAATGATAAAAACTTGGTCGATTGATTCGTTTGCTATACGTAAATCCAATGAAATGCTCTTTGAATTCTTTTTGGATGAAAAGAGTTGGAAATAATTTCAAATAGGAATAATTATTTACCTGATTTAATGTTATAGATCGACCTTTAACATTTGTATATTCAGTCCTCAATCCTGCTTTAATAATCCACGAATGGAACACTTTTTTCACGTCAAAATAAGCAGCATTAATGTTTTCAAAATAATCAAATTCATTTGACTGTAATGTATCTTTAATTGGAATAGAATTAATTATGTTATAATAATTAAACCCTACAACATTTGTTAAATAACTACTTTTCAAACCGGTAGTTATTTCTATTTTCTTAAAGGGTAAATCAAAATTCAATGAAGCTGTATAAGCATTCGTCACCCTATTTCCAGTAACTTTAAAATCACTTGCTGAATTTGTTATTAAGATATTTTGTGAATCATAACGTTTCGTTTCCAATATCCTATTATCTTTTTTATCAAAATTTAACCAATCCAAATTAAATGAAAATGCTTTCCCTGTTGAATCGATCGAGTGTTTGATGTAAAAATTAGCAATCTGAAATAACAAAAGAATATCAGAATTTATCGATGTTTTTAGAGTTGAATCAATAAATAATTGTTTTTTAATATCGATTCCGGTAATACCATTATCCAATACCGAACTCAATTGTGTCTGATAGGAAAGTCCCGTTTTTGTTTTATTATTTAATTTATAATCTAAACCAAGATTGGTTTCTAAATTCGTATAAGCAATTTTAAATTTTGATCCAGAACTCCATGTGTTTGATGGATAGTCAATATTAGAAGTTTCGGACATTTGGTATTGCATTTTAGTCAGATTGATATTTGTATGCAAAGAAATTTTACGTTTGTTATAGGTCAGATTATATCCACCATCAATTGAGCTGTATGTATTTTGAGAAAAATTTGAGAAAAGATTAGAATTATAGCCTTTTTTTAAGACTTCTTTCATGACAATATTAATAATCCCGGAATTACCTTCTGCATCAAATTTTGATGGAGGTGTTGTAATTACCTCAATTTTCGAAATATCTTCAGCTGGAATGGAACGAAGGTAAGTTACTAATTCGTCTCCTGTCAATTTTAGCTGAATCTCATTTATATAAATTAAGACAAAATTTTTCCCTGTAATCGTAATAAAGGAATTATTAACTCTTACTCCTGGTGCTTTCTTTATAACATCATAAGCTGATAAACCTAAAATAGAAATACTGTTTTCAACATTGTAAATTATTCTGTCAATCTGCTTTTCGATTAAAGGCTTTTTATTGGTAATACGAATCTCTTCAAGCTGTTTGTTTAGATTAAAGTGAAATAATAATGTTGTGTCAGAATATATGTTTATTGGATATTTCTGTTCAATATTTAAATACCTAATGATGATTTGATTAATTGAAGAAATGTTACCAAAAGTAAAAAAACCTACTGAATCTGAAAATTCATTTTGAACAGCGATTGTATCTCTAATCAAATAGCAACAAGCTAGTTCTATTGGTCGATTATTTTCATCTATCACAGTCCCATTCAGCTTATATTGTGCAAAATAATTTTGAACAAAAAATAGAATTAAGAATATGGAAATGAATAATTTCAAATTTAGTTTTATAATTTTTGGACTAAAGTAATTAATTATTACAAATAATTTAATCAAACAAAAAGTACTATTTGTCTATTTAAACAAACACTTAAACTATTATTTTAGACCCTTCATCTATCAAACCAAGCTTCCCTGTGAATATTCAAGTCTCATGTGTTAATAAATAAATTAATTTGAGATTTGTTTGTTAAAAAAATAACGTCTATAATTGTCTTGCTAAAATTATAATTACAATACTATGAGAAAAGTACTCTTATTTCTATGGGGGGCTCTGTCGTTTTCGGCATCCTACTCGCAAAAAAGTAATCCTACGGGAGTCAGTGAATATCAAGTAATAACATGTTCCGACTTCCACATTACAAAACCTTTAACAGAATTATCAAAAGAATTTCCTTACGTTCCAAAAGGGCAAGATAAGCTTGAAAGATACATTGAATCTTTTGATAGAAAATATCGTGCACCTCAAAAATTTGATTACAAAGCTGAAGATAATCAGGAGTTGTATGGTAATGACCCTAAAACGATTCAAACGGAAATGGGGAATCGTACAGATGCAAACAAAGCTCCCATAAAAAACTGGCCGGGTCAATCTGGATCTGGATTTAGACCTTTTGACCCATCAGGAGCTGCTGGTCCAAATCATTACATTCAAGCAATTAATGGAACACCTTTTAGAATTTATAACAAATCTACAGGTGCCAATATGCTTACAATGAATATTGGTTCATTATGGGCCACTCCTACACCGAATGATGGTGATCCAATTATTATGTATGACAGATATGCCGATAGATGGTTTATAAGTCAATTTGGCCAAACTGGGAATAAAATATACATCGCAATTTCTACAACAAACGATCCAATGGGTTCTTATTATACCTATTCCTTTACTTCACCTCAATTTCCTGATTATTTGAAATTTGGAATTTGGGCAGATGGTTATTATATGACTTCTAATCAAGCTACTGATAGAGTATTTTGTTTTGAGAGAGATCAAATGTTAATTGGTAATGCTTCTGCTAGAGCAGTAAGTGCTACGTTTACTACTGGAGCAGTAAGTTCATTTTTCGTTCCACTTCCAGCTGATGCTGACGGAGGTTTACCAACAGTTGGTACTCCATGTCCATTTTTTGCTTATACAGATAATGCATGGGGAACAGGAGCTGTTGATGGTTTAAAAATATGGAACATGTCTGTAACATGGGGAGCAACTCCAGCTGCAACTATTTCTTTAAATAACACATTACCTACAGGGGCATTTGATGCATCATTTAATTCAGGATGGAATGATGTAACACAACCAGGAACAACACAAAAACTAGATGGAATTGGTGGTGTAGCGACCTATAGAGCACAATGGCGAAAATGGGCTGGATATAATTCTTTGGTAATGAACTGGGGGGTATTAATTAGTAGTACTACTGGACAAAGAAGTATAAAATGGGTTGAATTACGTCAAAATCAAACATCTGGAGTTTGGAGTTTATATCAAGAAGGAACTTACACCCCAGATTCACATACAAGATGGATTGGTTCCATTGCAATGGATGACAATGGCAGTATTGGTTTAGCCTATGTTAAATCAAGTTCAACGGTTTATCCTAGTTTATGCTACACAGGAAGATTAGCAACTGATCCACTTGGAACAATGACATTTGCAGAAACTGTTGCTGCAGCAGGAACTGCTTCTGAAACTTCTGGAAACAGATATGGTGATTATTCTCAACTTTCATTAGATCCAGATGGATTAACATTTTGGCATACAAGTGAATACACAATTACTGGCGGAACTACAACTAGAGTATATTCTTACCAGTTACCAATGATTGCTGGTGCGCCTGAAGCTGATTTTTCAGCTGACAATACAACACCTTGTATAGGAGCAACTGTAAACTTTACAGATATGTCTTCTGGAGTTCCTACATCATGGGCATGGACATTTAGTCCAAATACAGTAACTTATACAGGTGGTACAAGTGCAACTTCTCAAAATCCTAAAGTAATTTTTAATGCTGCTGGAGCTTACACTGTTACTCTTGTAGCTACTAATGGATCAGGTAGTAATACAATGACTAAAACAGCATACATCAATCCGGTTAGTGCTTTATCTCTTCCTTTAGTTGAAAACTTTGAAGGTGCAACTTTCCCACCAACTAACTGGAGTTTACAAAATGCTGATGCACCATCAATTGCTTGGGGAACAGCAGGAGTTAAAGGTTTAGTTAGAAGAACGGCTACTGGAAATACTGGAAGTGCAACGGGTTGTGCTGGAATTGAATTGTTTAATTACAATGATACTGCTCAAGTTGACAATCTTATTTCAAGTCCGATTAGTTTAGTTAGTGCTTCGGCTCCAAAATTAACTTTTAAAAGAGCTTACAAATACTACAATAGTGCAACATCTCCAACTAAATTCCATGATGAACTAAAAGTTTACATTTCTACAGATTGTGGAACAACTTGGGGATCTGCTGTTTACTTCAAAAAAGGTGTTCAATTAGCTACTAATGGAACTGTTAATACAACATACTCACCTGCTACAACGGCTGATTGGGATATTGATACAATTAATTTAACGTCATACGTCGGACAAACTATCAAAGTAAAATTTGAAGTTGGAAATAGATATGGTAACAATTTATATTTAGATGATATCAATATTAATAATACTGCTGCACTTGTCGCTTCTGTTGCAATAACTTCAAGTGATGTTGACAATACAATTTGTACTGGATCATCTGTAACTTTTACTGCAACTCCAACAAATGGTGGTACAACTCCAACTTATCAATGGAAAATCAATGGTACTAACGTAACTGGTGCTACTAATGCGACATTCACAACTACCACATTAACAACAGGACAGTCAGTGACATGTGTTATGACTTCTAATTTAGCTGGTGTAACAAGTTCTCCAGCTACATCAAATGCTATTGTGACTACAGTGAATGCAATTCCAGCTACTCCAACTATTACTACAAATTCTCCGGTTTGTGCTGGTTCATCTATTAATTTGAGTACGACAGCAGTAACTAGTGCAACATATGCTTGGACTGGTCCTAATACTTACACAAATGCAACACAATCACCAACAATTGCAAGTTCAACGGCGCTAATGGCTGGAACTTACAATTTAACTGTAACAGTTGCAGGATGTACGAGTGTTGCAGGTACAGGAACAGTAGTTATTAATCCAACTGTTACACCAAGTGTTGTAGTTGCGATTACTGCAGGCGGAAATCCAACATGCGCTTCTCAATCAGTAACATTTACAGCAACTCCTACAAATGGTGGAACAACTCCTTCTTATCAATGGAAAGTAAATGGTGTAAATGCAGGAACGAATGCTTCAACTTTTACACCTGGATCAATTGCTAATAACGATGTAATTACTTGTGTATTGACTTCTACAGCAACTTGTCCAAGTCCTGCTACTGCAACTTCAAATGCAATAACAATGACCGTTACTTCTACAGTTACTCCGTCAGTTGCTATTGCTTTGACAACTGGATCAAATCCTACTTGCGCAGGTCAATCTTTAACTTTTACTGCAACGCCAACAAATGGTGGAACAACTCCAACTTATCAATGGAAAGTAAATGGAACAAATGTTGGAACAGGAGCAACTTATACTAGTGCAGCATTGACAAATGGAAATGTTGTAACATGTGTAATGACTTCAAGTTCTGCATGTGCTTCTCCTACAACAGCAACTTCAACAGGAATTACTATTTCAGTAACATCAACTGTTGTACCTTCAGTATCAATCGCACCTAGTAATGCGACAATTTGTGCTGGAACATCAGTTACATTTACAGCTACCCCAACAAATGGTGGAACAACTCCAACATATCAATGGAAAGTAAATGGAACAAATGTTGGTACAGGTGGAGCAACATATACATCTACAACTTTAGCAAATAATGATCAAGTTTCTTGTATAATGACTTCAAGTAATGGATGTGCATCTCCAACAACTGGTACTTCATCTGTGATTACAATGACCGTTAATGCAAACGTTACACCTGCTGTTACGATAGCTTTAACATCAGGATCGAACCCAACTTGCTCTGGAACTTCAGTAACATTTACTGCAACACCAACGAATGGAGGTACAACACCAACATACCAATGGAATGTAAATGGAACTAACTCTGGATCAGGAGCAACATTTACAAGCTCATCCCTAGCAAATAATAGTGTAATCACTTGTATTATGACTTCTAATGCTTCTTGTTTGACAGCTGCAACAGCTACTTCTACAGGAACAACAATGCAAGTAACAAGTGTAACTCCAAGTGTATCAATTGCTGCAAGTTCAAATCCAGCTTGTGTTGGTTCAAATGTAACTTTTACAGCAACACCAACAAATGGTGGTACACCTGCATATCAATGGAAGTTAAATGGAACAAATGTTGGTACAGGTGTAACTTATTCTAATTCAACATTAGTATCAGGAGATTTAGTAACATGCGTTATGACATCAAATGCTTCTTGTTTAACAACGGTAACTGCTACGTCAAATGCTATTTCGATGAATATGAGTACAGCAGCTACTCCAGCGATATCGTTAGCAATCACATCAGGTGCAAATCCATTATGTCAAGGTTCAGCTATTGTATTTACAGCGAGTACTTCTAATGGAGGGACTTCTCCAGCGTATCAATGGCAAGTAAATGGAGTAAATGCAGGAACTAATAGTTCAACTTTTGGAACTTCTTCATTGGTAAATAATGATGTTGTAAGTTGTGTTTTAACTTCTAACGCAGCATGTGTAACTTCATCAACTGCTAGCTCAACTGGATTAACAATGACTGTAAATCCATTACCTGCTACTCCAACAATTACTCAAAACAGTACTTCATTAACTTCTAGTTCTTCAACTGGTAACCAATGGTATTTAAATGGAGTTGCAATTGTTGGGGCGACAGATCCAACATATACTGCTACAAATAATGGTAATTATACTGTTGTTGTTTCAGGGAATGGATGTTCATCAATAACTTCAGCTATCACAACTGTTTCAACTGTTGGAATTAATGAAGTTACAAATGTAGGTAGTCACTTCATAATCTATCCTAATCCAAGTAATGGTAAATTTACTGCCGTTTTTACTTCAACTGAAATTATGAAGTATAAAGTAGTTTTACAAAATGTGTTAGGTCAAATCGTATATGAAGAAGAGTTAAAAGACTTCTCTGGATTATACACTAAAGACTTTGATGTAACAGTTTATGGAAAAGGTGAATACTTTTTAAGTATCATTAATTCTAAAAAACAAAAAATGGAAAAAGTAATTGTTTATTAATTTTACAAAAAGGCTCTCAAGAAATTGGGAGCCTTTTTTTACTTATGAAAAAAAGCTTCTACATATTATTTTTAATTATTTTTTGCTGGCAATTTGTTGGTGTGTTTTTACATTTTCAAACGTCCCAACAACTAATTAAAAATGAAGTAAAACAAAAGCTTAAACACAAAAAAAATCTTATAGAAATTTCATTTACAAAAGAAGAATATTCTAAAATAATATGGATTCACAAAGGTGAATTCAAGTACAATTCAAATTTCTACGATTTAAAAAGTAAAAAAACAGTAAATCATAAAGTAATATTAACTTGTTTTAGTGATACCAAAGAACAATCGTTAATGTCAGATACCAACCTTAAACTAAACACAAATAAAGACCGTGATAAAAGTGACCAGCCAAATCTATTGTGGCAGAAAATAACACAAACAAATTATATTAAATCATTTCACCAAATCACGTTTGTATTAAACGAAACTCAAATTGAATTCAAAAAACCATCTTTTTATTACTTGAACAAAAACTATTTTGTTTTAATAGCATCTCAAATAAAACCTCCAATTCAAGTTTAATTTAAATAACAATAGCCTTTTTTATTTTCAATTGTATTTTATATCAAAATACTAAGCTGAAAATTGAGCTATTCATTAATTAGTAATCAAAGAATTTATATTTCATGTGAATTGATTTTATTCAATTTACATGTTGGTTATTGAATTTAAATTTAAACTATGAAATTAAAAATTACATTTTTCATACTGTGCTTGATATATTTTAAATCTTCAGCGCAAAACATTGAAATACTCGATCAAAATTCATTAAAACAACTTTCAGGAGTTGTAGTTTTTGAAGTCAATTCAGAAATAAAATTAATATCTGATAGTAAAGGTAAAGTGGATATATCTTCTTTCTCGAAAACACAAAAGATTATTATCAAGAAAGATATGTATTATGAACAAATATTTAGCTATGAAGATTTATCAAAATTAAATTTCAAAATTTATCTTATTGAGAATTTAAATTCATTGGAGGAAGTTGTCGTTTCAGCAAGTCGATTTGAAGAAAGAAGAAAAGATGTTGTTCAAAAAATACAATTAATTAGATCTTCTGAATTGCAAAACATGAATCAAACTTCAACCGCTGATGTTATGACCAATTCAGGTAATATCATGGTTCAAAAAAGTCAACAAGGAGGTGGAAGCCCAATTATCAGAGGATTTGAAACGAACAAGATTTTAATGGTAGTAGATGGTGTTAGAATGAATAATGCTATTTATAGAGGAGGTCATGTTCAAAACATCATCACGCTTGATAATGCTGTAATGGATAAAATTGAAATTGTCTATGGTTCTGGTTCTGTAGTATATGGAAGTGATGCATTAGGTGGCGTTATGCATTTTTACACCAAAAATCCATTGTTATCTCAAACAGATAAATTAAAGATAAATGCTAATGCTTACTCAAGATACATAACTGTAAATTCCGGAAATGCACAACATGCAGATATTTCAATAGCTAATAAACGATTTGGTTCATTAACTTCTTTTACGTATTCAGAATTTGGAGATTTAAGACAAGGAGCTAATAGAAATCCATATTATGGCAATTTTGGAATTAGACCGTGGACAGTAAAAACAGATAAAGGAATTGATTCTACCTATGTAAATTCGGATACAAATCTTCAAATTGGCTCAGGCTATTCGCAAATTGATTTATTACAAAAATTTTTATTTAAACAATCTGACAATATTACCCACTTGATTAATTTACAGTATTCAACATCATCTAACATTGATAGATACGACAGATTAACACAAGTTTCAAATGGTAAACCAAAATTTGCTGAGTGGTATTACGGACCTCAAAAAAGATTATTCTCATCTTATACTCTTCAATTAAGTAATTCGAATAAATTATATGATCATGCACGTATAATTGTTGGTTATCAGAATATAGAAGAAAGTCGAATTGATAGAAAATACAATAAAGTATTAGAAAATCACAGAATTGAAAAGTTAGATATCGTAACCTTTAATGTAGATTTTGATAATAAAATTGGAAAACATGAGTTACGTTATGGAATCGATGGTTTTTACAATATTGTAAACTCTAATGCTTTTGTAAAAGACATCAAAATGGATACAACTGGAAGATTAGATACACGTTATCCAGATGGGGGTTCAACTATGCAATCAATCGCTGCTTATGCTACTCATACTTGGGAAATAGGTAAAAAATTAATTCTGAATGATGGATTACGATTTTCAGCTATTAATTTAAATTCAAAATTTGAAGACAAAACATTTTTCCCATTTGATTTTAATTCAGTAACTCAAAAAAACAATGCAATAAATGGTAATCTAGGATTGGTTTATATGCCTACAAATACTTTCAGATTAACAGCAGGATTTGCATCAGGATTTAGAGCACCAAATGTAGATGATTTGAGTAAAGTTTTTGAATCAACTAAAGGAAACGTTATTGTTCCAAATCCAAATTTAAAGCCAGAATATACATATACCTATGAACTTGGTATTTCTCAAAAAATAAATGATAGAATTTTAGTTTCCTTGAACGGTTATACTACTAAGTATTTAAATGCAATCACTTCTGAATTAAGTACATTTAATGGACAAGATTCAATTTTATATAATGGAGTATTAAGTCAGGTAGCCACAACAGTTAATAAAAGAGAAGCATATATTTATGGTATCGAAGGCGCGATTAATGGAAACTTAAATGAAAATTTATCTATTTTAGGCACATTCAATTATACCTATGGTCGAATTGTAACTGATACAACAGATTATCCATTAGATCATATTGCACCATTATTTGGCAAAATAAGTTTCAATGCTAAATTCAACAAATTTAGAGGTGAATTATTTGTTAATTATAGTGGATGGAAGAGAATGAAAGATTATAATTTAATGGGTGAAGATAATGAAGCATATGCAACTGCTTTTGGAATGCCAGCATGGTACACCGCAAATATTCGCTTAACATACCAATTTAATAAGTTTGTAAGTTTCCAAGCTGCCTGTGAAAATATTTTTGATCAGAATTACAGACAGTTTGCATCAAATATTTCTGCTCCTGGTAGAAATTTCATACTAACACTTAGAGGAAGTTTCTAAATTCTATTATTAGATAATTATTCAAAAAAAAAGTCGAGACTCAAATTGAATCTCGACTTTTTAGTTTTATATCGTTAAGGTTATTTACCTCTACTAGTACTCGTTTTTGTAGCAGTTACTTTTTTAGCTCCACTCGCTTTAGGTGCAGCTGATTTTTCTGCTGTTACTTTAGGTTTAGCTGTAGTTGCTTTTTTAGCTGCAGGTTTCTCCTTTTTTTCTTCAGTTGCTTCCTCTTTCTTTTCTTCAACTACTTCTGAAAGAATTAAATTACCTGATTTATGAAGTAAATTATACCACTGAAATAATTTTTTAATATCAGAAATATAAACTCTTTCTTTATCGTAATTAGGAAGAATTTCAGTTAAATAACTTACTAATTTAGCATCAGCCTCTTTGTGAGAAATTGCTTCACCACCATTTTCTTTTGTATGAATTGATACAAAAATTTCTTTTAATGGTTTTTCTTCAGAATCTGTGTAAATACTGATGTCTTCTAAAGCTGAAATTCGATCAGTAGAATATGCTGGAAATCTTTTGTTATCCACCAACGATTCAACAATTACATTATTTTTTCCTTGTGCAATAACTTTAAAAAGTCCTGGTCTTCCTGAGATTGCAATTATTCCTGTTAATTTCATTTCAAATTTGTTTACGACGTCAAAAATATAAATTCTTTTTTTAAAATTACTGTTTTATTATTTTAGAATGGTATTTTCCTTTTGCTGTGCTAATTTCAACAGAGTAAACTCCTGAATTTAAGCTTTGTATATTAAAAGTTTTATTTTTTATTTCCATCATATTTATTTCTTTTCCTTGAGAATCATATAGTTTAACAGATTCAATGTTTAGTTCGCTGATTATTCTAAATTCACCATTGGTTGGATTTGGAAAAATTGAGATTGTATTAGAAAAATCGTTTTCCTCTAAACTAGCTTGAATAAGTATAATATTTGAAGTTGAAATACATCCATCTGCACTTGTAGTTGAGACAGAATAATTCCCGCTTACAACTGGACTCAATAATAATGTATCATTTGTCTCTGATGATAAAGGAGAGCCGTTAATAGTCCATTGATAATTCGGTGCAATAGAAGATATGAGGAAATTACCATTTTCTGTAATAACAGGATTTGGTAAAACTAATTTTTGAAGGACAGTTGTCGAATCAGTTAATGTACAACCTGAAGAGAAATAATATGTTACAAAATAAATACCAGGTATTGAGGTAGAAATTGCTGTAGTTTGATCAGTTGTGTTCCATACCAGTGAATCAATGTTACCATTATAATTTGAAAGCAGAGTAATCGTATCTAAACATAATCCAGTATTTCCAGTAATTCCTAACTTTTCATTTAGAACTACATTTTCACTAACCGTCTCCATTGAACATCCTGTAGAATAATATATGGTTGCCGAATAAATTCCAGAAGTTGAAATTAATGCTGTATCTCCTATAGTACCATTGTTCCATACGATAGAATCATAAACTGAAATTGGATCAACATTTAGAGGCGCAGGTTGACTACAAATCCCTACATTACCTTGGATCGTTGGAAGTGAATTAGAAATTACAATTGAAGTATCAGAATTCATTGTACAGCCTGAAGAAAAGTAATATTTCACCCAATAATTTCCTGCAGTATGAACATCAATGGAATTAGTTGTGTTTGAATTATTCCAAACCAATGAATCTAATAGTCCAGAATGATGTTCAACTAATGTGATTGTGTCATTACAAACACCTGTATTTCCTGAAATTGGAGAAGTAGTATTTTGAACTACTGTTGTCATCGGTGTACTCATTGAACAACCACTTGCATAATAAATAGTTGATTGATAATTTCCAGCAACATTTACAGGAAGGCTATCTCCTGAGAAACCAGTATTCCAAATTATCGAATCAGTTAAAGTTGTAGGTTGAACATGTAAAACAATGCTTGAATCACATAAACCTGTTTCTCCCTGAATCATTGGCAAAGAGTTTAATGTCACAATTACAGTATCTGTTTTAACATGACATCCATTACCGTAATAAACAATAGCCGAAACAGTATCTTGAGTTGAAACCAATAAATTATTTGAGTTTGAAGAATTCATCCAAACAACAGAATCGATTGAACTTGAAATAGATGTTGAAAGACTAATAGCACTCGAACATATACCAGTATTTCCTAAAATAGATGCCGTATTGTTCCCTAAAAGTAAATTCAATGCATGAGGTTTACCATAACCATATGAATTATTAGGTACAACTCCCGTAAAATTATCGACAATTGCAGTAGCTTTTAAATCTTCTTTAAAATTCAGGTAAGATGCATTTTTACATTTCTCTAAATATAATGCTGCAATACCAGCTAAAGTTGGTGATGCCATTGATGTACCATTATTTCGACCTTGATAACCATTAATATCTACCGAAGCGTTATAACTAGAATTCGTATACTTCCAAGAAGGCACAGGAGAAATTCCAAACTCACCCGTCGCAGCAAAATCTGGTTTCGTTAAATTATGTCTATTAGGACCTTTACTCGAGCCAGAAACAAGCTCACCTATTAATGCAGAAGATGTACTTGTATAGACAACTCCATTTTTATTTGTATGTTTATTTCTATTTTTTACGTTTCCAACAGAAATTATTTTACCTGAACAGTTAAATGAAGAAACGATACTTTGCGTAAAATCTGGTAATTGATATTTTGTAATTTCGGGAACAACTGCAACTGAAGGTAAGGTTGAAATCATATTATTCGTTTTAATTCCATTATTCGTTGCGCCCCAAGCATCATAAGAACCAGTTCCTTTAGTCATAAAGCGATAATAATAACTAGTTGAATCAACATTCGAAAAATACACTTCTAGATGAAAAGCACTATCTACAAATTCAGGATACAATTCAACCGTTGCAATTCGTTGATGATTTGAATTATAAATCGTATCGTATTGAACAGTTCCAGCAATTGCTTTCATATTGTAGAAATTTGTACGACCTCTGAATCCATAAGATGGAGAGGGTTTATCTGCACCTAAAGCAAAATCAATTAATCTAGCATCAGTTGTATCAGCCCATATATCCATGTATATTTTATTTGATAAACCAAAGAAATTAGGATTTGGATTATTTTGCCACCATACAAAACTCGTATCAGCAGTAGCAGTTCCTCGAACATGTATTCGACCAAAATTCCCTGAATTTCCCGCTGCACAAACGATGATTCTACCTGGATGTTCATCCACTAACTGTTCCATTAATTCAGACGCAGGATCATTACCGTCGTGACTTCCTAAATAAATTCCCATACTAATATTGATAACAGCCGGTTTTCCAACTGAATCAGCATATTTGAATATATAGTCGCACGCATCTGCAATAGTAAGTGTCCAATTAATCGTATCTGAATACGATTGAACAAAAACAATATCTGACTCAGGTGCATTCCCTTCATTATCACCTACTGACAATCCATTTCCTGCTGCTCTTCCAGTTACAGATGTTCCATGTCCTCCGCTAGCTACTGGATCAGAACCTGAAAAAAGATTATTATTTATTGCTGTACTATCCCATAATTTTCCATATTCATAAGCTGCAAACTTGTCTACACCTGAGTATGTTTGATCCCAATATCTTATGACTCTTGATTTCCCTAATGAATCTTTAAAATCAGGATGCATTAAATCTAAACCAACATCAATTACTCCAACGATTACATCTTTTCCTTTATAAGCTGATGATAATCCACCGGAACCTTGATGTACCTGATTAACAAAATGCAATTGTCTAGATGAATCATTTAAAACTACAGGAGGAATGGCTTCAAAATGAAAATCAGAAATATTTCCTAATTTCTTATTTTTAACTAACCATTCAGTAGTCGAAGTAAAATAAATGTTTCGTTTTGTGATATTTTTAATTTTAATTTTATTCTCTTTTAGGAAAGCTAAATTTTTAGAATTATTTTCAACTGAAAAGGGAGCAATTGTATTTCCGTTTACATTCAAATATTTGATTTCAACTCGACTTTCTTGTGCAAAAACAACTTGATAGAATAAAATAAGTAAAAGAGTTAAATATGTTTTCATCAGCAAACCGTTTGTAATTTATTAATACATGTACAAGTAAATATACTGCCATCTATTTAAATAATAAAGTTTATATTGAAATATTTACCACTTTTGTAAAATAAGTTTAGAAATTAAAAAGAGTATATAAATGAAAAAAATTATCATCACATTATCCTTATCTGTTTTTTCATTAGGATTAACAAATATCTTATACGGACAAGTTGATTCTAAAATCCTTAATTGGTACAATGGAACAGGAGCAGGAATGCATACTGAAAAAGCCTATAAAAAATTAAAAAAACGTAAATCTTCAACTGTCATTGTTGCCGTTATTGATTCTGGAATTGATATCGAACATAAAGATTTAGAAGGGAAAATTTGGACAAATACCAAAGAAGTAGCTGGAAATGGAATAGATGATGATAAAAATGGTTACGTTGATGATATTCATGGATGGAATTATTTAGGAAATGCTAAAGGAGAAAATGTTAACCAAGCAACTTTAGAAAAAACGAGAATTCTAAGAGACTTATCTAAGAAATTTGATGGTATTGATCCAACAACTTTATCTGCAGCTGAAAGTGAAGAGTATAAATTATACCAAAAAGTGAAAGCTGATGTGGAGGGTGAAGTTGCTAATTATAATCAGTATAAAGCTCAAATGGAAATGCTTCCTACAATTATGAAGCAAGTTCCAACGATGGTTGGTTCAATTTTAGGTAAAACAGATTATACTGAAAAAGATTTAGTAAAATGGGATCCTAAAACAGAAGATCAAATTCAATTGAAAGGTTTGGCTTTAGCTATGGTTAAAGGTCAATTATCTTTAGAAATGATTGAAGAACAAGCTCATTCAATTAACGATTTATTAGATTACAGCTTAAACTTAAACTTTAATGAAAGAGAAATCATTGGTGATAATCCAAAAGATTTTTCAGATGTTCATTACGGAAATAACAATGTTGAAGGTCCTGATGCATTACATGGTACTCACGTTGGTGGAATCATCGGTGCAAAAAGAGGAAATAATTTAGGAGGTGACGGTGTTGCTGAAAATGTATTATTAATGGCTTTAAGAGCTGTTCCAAATGGAGATGAGAATGATAAAGACATCGCATTGGCTGTTCGTTATGCTGTTGACAATGGAGCTAAAGTAATTAACATGTCTTTTGGTAAATCATATTCTCCTAATCAAAAAGAAGTGTATGAAGCATTTAAATATGCAGATTCAAAAGGAGTTTTATTGGTTCATGCTGCAGGAAATGATGCTGCGAATGTAGATACAGATCCAAATTTCCCAACTTCATTATACAGTTTTCAAACTCAAAAATTAGATTTATTCTTAACGATTGGAGCATCTACTAAAAATCCTAAAGGAAATTTAGCTGCTGATTTTTCAAATTACGGTCAAACAAGAGTTGATATTTTCGCTCCAGGACATGAAATTTACAACTCTGTTCCTCAAAGTGATTACAAAATCTTACAAGGGACTTCAATGGCTGCCCCTATGATTTCTGGTGTTGCTGCGTTGTTAGCTTCTTATTTCCCAACATTAACAATGAATGAAATTAAAGATGCAATGTTAAAATCAGCAACTTCTTACAAAGGAACTAAACAATCAAAACCAGGTTCTGAGGAGAAAGTTGACTTCGGGACACTTTCAGTTACTGGAGGAGTTGTAAATGTGAAAAGTGCAGTTGCAATGTGTTTAGAAATGGAAGCTGCAAAAGCTAAAAAATAAAAATAATAAACTTTATATTTGGAAGGCTATTCATTTTGGATAGCCTTTTTTAATTCAATAAAAAATGAAAAAACTTTTCGTATTAAGTACACTAATATGCCTTTCATTTACATCAACAAATGTGGAGGAAAAACTAAATACTTTAGTGAATAATTGGCATAAATCGGCATCAAATGCAAACTTTTCAGAATATTTCAATTCCATGTCGGATGATTTTATCTTCTTAGGAACGGCGCCTAATGAACGTTGGAATAAAACAGAATTTGCTAGTTTTTCAAAGCCATATTTTTATAAAGGAAAAGCATGGGATTTTAAACCATCAAATCGAAAATGGACTATCAAAAAAAACATTGCTTGGTTTGATGAAGATTTAGATACGTGGATGAAGGGGTGTCGCGGTTCTGGAATATTAGAAAAGCAAAAAGGAGAATGGAAATTGGTTTATTATAATTTGACCGTTTTGATCGAAAATGAAAAAATCAAAGAATTTATTAAGCTGAGGGAATAGTTAATAGTTAATAGTTGATAGTTAATACTCAGTTTTAAACTCTCAATTATAAACTTTTGTTAATAACCTTAGTTCATATCTTCTTAAGAAATTCTTTTTAGATTTCATTTCACTTCAGCGATTGAATTCCTTATCTTTGTTACATGGACGAAAAAATGGAAAACACACGTAAACCAACAAACAGATTGAAAAATGTTCAGTTAACTTCTGAATTGGGTAAAGTACCACCTCAAGCAGTTGATGTTGAACAAGCTGTTTTAGGAGCTATGATGTTAGAAAAGAATGCCGTAACAGATGTTATTGACATTTTAACACCTCAAAGTTTCTATGATCCAAAACACCAATACATTTATGGCGCAATCCGTGAATTGTTTGGTAGTTCAAGTCCAATCGATTTGTTAACAGTTATTAATAAATTAAAGCAATCGGGAGAATTAGAAGCTTCTGGTGGTGCAGTTTATATTTCTCAATTAACAAGTCGAATTGCTTCTACTGCTCACGTTGAATTTCATGCGAGAATCATTTCAGAAAAATACATTAAGCGTGAGTTGATCCGTATGTCAAGCGAAATTATTCGTGATGCTTACGATGATTCAAATGATGTTTTTGATGTACTTACTAAAGCGGAAGGTGAATTGTTTAAAATTGCTGAAAACAACATGAGTAATGGTGTTTCAACAATGCAAACTGCCGTTAGAGAAGCAATTGAAGAAATCGAAAAAGCATCTCAAAATACAGATGGTATTTCTGGTGTTGCTACAGGTTTCTTTGATTTAGATAAATTAACTTCAGGATGGCAACGTTCTGATATGATTGTTATTGCTGCTCGTCCTGCGATGGGTAAAACGGCTTTCGTATTGTCTATGGCTCGAAATTGTGCTGTAGAATACGGTCAAGGTGTTGCTTTGTTCTCGTTAGAGATGTCAGCTGTTCAGTTGGTAAAACGTTTGATTGCGAGTGAAGCTCGTTTAAGTGCTGAAAAATTAAGAAAAGGTGATTTAAAAGATCACGAATTTCAACAATTACATTCTAGAATTACACGTTTAGCGACTGCTCCAATATTTATTGATGACACACCAGGTATAAGTATTTTCGATTTACGTGCAAAATGTCGTCGTTTAAAAATGCAACATGATATTCAAATTGTCATCATCGATTACTTGCAATTGATGACAGCAGGTGGATCAAAAGGTTCAGGAAATCGTGAGCAAGAGATTTCTCAAATTTCTCGTTCGATTAAAGAAATTGCAAAAGAATTAAATGTTCCTGTAATTGCACTTTCTCAGTTGAGTCGTTCTGTTGAGCAAAGAGGTGGAGATAAACGTCCACAACTTTCAGATCTTCGTGAATCTGGTGCGATTGAGCAAGATGCCGATATTGTATCGTTTATTTATAGACCAGAATATTATGGTTTCATGCAAGATGAAGATGGAAATTCAAATCAAGGAATTGGTGAAATTATCGTTGCAAAACACAGAAATGGTGCATTGGATAGTGTTCGTTTGAGATTTATTGGTGAATATGCTCGTTTTGATAACATCGATAATTATAACGATGATGCTGCTCCAATGGCAATTCCATCAAGTATGAATGCGAATATTAGTTTTGATTCAAATGATTCGGGTAGAATTACAATACAAAGTAAAATGAATTCATTTGACAATGAAGACACAAACTTTGACAAAAACTTTGATATAAATGATACACCTTTTTGATTTTTGGAAAGATAATTGTTTGTTCACTCAAAAATGAAATAAATATAAAATGAAACACTTACTAATTCTTATCATCTGTATATTCTCTTTTGGAAAAGCAAATGCTTCACAAATATTGATTCCGATGGATGATTCACAAACGAATCATTTGAAAGCGTATGGTGTTGCATTTTGGATGTTAGAACATGACATCGTTATCGAATGGCTTTTGAATTACAAAGGAGGTTCTTTTATGACGCCTCATTTAAAAGCAGTTGAAGAAGAATTAATTGTAAAAGGAGTTCGTTATGAAGTGATTGCAGATGGACAAGCAAATGCAATTCGTTCACAAATCGGAAGTCCTGAGGCAAATATGGAAATTGTTCAATTAGAAAAAGCTCCGAAAATTGCTGTTTATACACCGAAGGGAAAACAACCTTGGGATGATGCAGTGACCTTGGTGCTTGAATATGCCGAGATTCCGTATGAAAAAATCTATGATTCAGCAATTATCATGGGGAATTTACCAAAATACGATTGGTTGCATTTACATCATGAGGATTTTACGGGACAATATGGTAAGTTTTATGCTTCATTTCATACATATCCATGGTATCAACAACAACAAGCGCAATTAGAAGCAGACGCAAAATCATTAGGCTTTAATAAAGTTTCTCAAATGAAATTAGCAGTTGCAACCAATATACAGAATTTTGTATTGGGTGGTGGATTTTTATTTACCATGTGTAGTGGAACAGACAGTTTTGATATCGCTTTAGCAGCAAGAAATACAGATATTTGTGAATCTATGTTTGATGGTGACGGTTCAGATCCAAATTGTCAATCGAAGTTGGATTATGCGAATACATTTGCATTTGAAAATTTTAAATTAGAACGAAATCCAATGGAATATGAATATTCCGATATTGATGGAACAAAATTACACCAACGAATGGAGAGTACTGATAAATTCACGTTGTTTGAGTTTTCAGCAAAATGGGATGTTGTACCAACGATGCTAACTCAATGTCAAACAGATGTGATTGATGGTTTCATGGGTCAAACTACAGATTTCAAAAAGGATTTAATCAAATCAAATGTATTGATTCTAGGAGAAAACAAAGCGTTAGGAACAGCTCGTTACATTCACGGTGAATTAGGTCAAGGTACTTGGACGTTCTTCGGAGGTCACGATCCTGAAGATTACGAACACCGAGTAATGGATCCACCAACCGATTTAAGTTTACATCCAAACTCTCCAGGATACCGCTTGATTTTAAACAACATTTTGTTCCCTGCAGCTAAGAAGAAGAAGAGGAAAACTTAGGGGGAGTTTATAGTTGTTAGTTGAAAGTTAGGAGTTAATAGTCAGCTTAAGATTTAGGTTCGATTTTAAAATTGCTCTGCTGAGCTGGATTTGCAATCCTGCTCTAGTATATAAATCAAATTTGTAGCGAAAAAGAAAGTGTAATCTGAAAGTTGATAACTCTCAGTGACGCGTTTGTATTGTTTCACTAATCTTGAATTAAACTTTAAACCGAGAAAAGTACATAATCTAGTTTATCCACTAAACAACTTTAATTACATGTATCACAATACCCCAAATTTGGAAATCATTTTCGATGGTTTCTTTTACAGGTTTGTAGGCATTGTTTGCACGGATAGTCAACAACAATCTTTATCAATAAGAGTACGTTTGATTGTGAATTAACCATCGATAAACAAACAGCTATTTGATGCCCCTTAAGATATATTCTATATTACATTTCAGCTAAATATTGTATTTACTATAGGGATTAAGACTCCATTAATAAATACTATAAATATTAAAACTAAATTAAGGTGTATTAAGCCATAAATACATCAAAAAGATAACTTGATCTATGTATTAACACTTTGGTAATAAATGAATACTCTCCCATCCATTAGCTTAACGACACTCGAACTAACAGCACATATTTAAAAAAGTTTAGACCAAAAAAAAGCCCGTTTCAACTAAATTAAACAGGCTTTATAAAAGTGGCATCTTCCGAGTTTTCGGAATACTCTTTCATTGGTTAGCAAACAGTAAAAAAGTTTAGACCAAAAAATAGCCCGTTTCATCTGAATGAAACGGGCTTTATAAAAGTGGCATCGACTTACTCTCCCACCCTCAAAAGGGCAGTACCATCAGCGCTAGTGGGCTTAACTTCTCTGTTCGGAATGGGAAGAGGTGGACCTCACTGCTATAGACA
>Ga0315909_10000465_pt1 | contig 54036 bp, 51 predicted proteins | sample LakEriMetagenome_11_FD_203527 | JGI IMG/M metagenome (GOLD analysis project Ga0315909, IMG submission 203527) | Freshwater fungal communities from buoy surface, Lake Erie, Ohio, United States - Buoy 2 MA125 | ecosystem: Environmental > Aquatic > Freshwater > Lake | place: USA: Lake Erie, Ohio... | reverse complement strand
TGGTGGCCGCTTGGGCAGCCGAACCCGGGCTCACCTATATCGATGTGCGGACCGTTTCCGAGTTCTGTGCCGGGCGGCCGAAGGGCCAGGTCGTCAACATCCCGTGGGAGTTCCATGCCCCGGCGGGAGGCACGCCACACCCCAACCCCAGCTTTGTTGAGGTGATCTCGGCACTGTTTGCCCACGACGCTCCGCTGGTCACGGGCTGTGGCAAGGGACCTCGCGCCCTCGCGGCCGCAGAGGCCCTGTGCGAGGCGGGCTTCCGCAATGTGCGCACACTGGCCGGAGGCTTCGCGGCCTGGCAGGCACAGCGGCTCCTCTGCACGACCGACAACCGGCCCGGAGTAAGCTATGTCTCCCTGCTGACGCGCGTGCGGCGTCCCGATGGGGAGACCGGCCCTGCGGGTCACTGAAGTACCGACGTACGCCAATACCAGTTTTGACCGCCAGATTTGATGGAGAAAAGAACATGCCGACTTTCGACTTTCACTGTCCGGCCAACGGCCAGACCATCGAAGTGATGCTCAAGTTGCACGAGACCCTGAGCACCTGGGGCGAGCTGTGCGCGCGCAAGGGACTGCCGCTGGGCGACACACCGGCCGATGCTCCCATCGAGAAGCTCTTCACGGGGGCAGTGGTGATGGACAAGTCCAACATGGGCAGTGGTGTAGCGCCGGTGAACATGGCCTATACCGGCAAGTCCGCAAGCTATAACACCTGAACAGGTCTGCACCAGAGGACGCTTCCATGCCTATTGCTCGTCTTGAACGTAACGTCCAGGCACCCCAGGCCTATGTCTGGGACTGGCTGGCTGATTTTGGCGCGCTGGACAAGCTCCACCCGCCGGGCAACCTCATCGAATTCCGCTGCGAGGGTAGCCAGCCGGGCGCGCGCCGCTTCGCGCGCTTCAAACCCGAGATGCAAATTGAAGGGCAGATCATCGAGAGGCTGGAACTCGCAGTCGCCCCGCATGTGATTGCCTATTCCATCGTCGAGGAGTACGCGCTGCCCATGCGGGACTACACTGCGGTCGTGCTCTTCAAGCCCGCCGGCGAGGGCCACACCGAGGTGACGTGGGAGGGCCACTACACGGAGCACGGCCTGCCGGCGGAGCAGATGAACGGCCTGCTACGGGACTTCTACGGGATGTTCCTGGACAACATAGAGAAGGCTTGGGCGCTCGGTCGCAAGGTGGGTGAAAGTCCTTACTGAGGACTCGGCTCAACGCGACGGCTTGTCACCCAGGGCCCGCGCCAGAGCGTCCGCCATGGCACCGCCCGCCGGCGGAGTCTTCGGCGGGACCTTGGGTGATGGACGCTCCCTTCCCGGGCCTCGCGGTTGAGCTTTCGCCTGCACATCCCGGACATCATCATCCAAGCGCATGCTGAGCGCGATGCGCTGGCGCGCGGTATCCACCTCCAGCACCTTCACCTTCACCAGATCGCCTGCCTTCACCACTTCCCGCGGGTCCCGCACGAAACGCCCCGCCAGGGCGGAAACGTGCACCAGACCATCCTGGTGGACACCGATATCGACGAAGGCGCCGAAGTTCGCGACATTCGTCACCACCCCCTCGAGAATCATCCCGGGCTGCAGATCCGAGAGCTTTTCGACACCCTCGCGGAATGAGGCCGTGCGAAATTCAGGGCGAGGGTCGCGTCCGGGTTTCTCCAGCTCCTTCAAGATGTCCTTGATGGTGGGCAGCCCGAATCTGTCATCCACATAGCGGATGGGTTCGATTGCAGAAAGAACCTCACGGCGCCCCAGAACCTCATGTACCGGCTTGCGCAGATCAGCCAGCATTTTCTCGACCAGAGGGTAGGCCTCCGGGTGCACGGCCGAGGCATCCAGTGGAGTCTCGCCCTGCATGATACGCAGGAAGCCTGCCGCCTGTTCGAAGGTGCGAGGCCCAAGGCGCGGGACTTTCTTCAAGGCTTCGCGGCTGGTGAACGCACCATGCTCATCGCGATGACGGACGATGTTTTCCGCGAGCGTGGAGGAGAGCCCGGAGATTCGGGCCAGCAGCGGCACCGAGGCGGTGTTCACATCGATCCCAACCGCATTCACGCAGTCTTCCACCACGGCATCCAGTGACCGCGCGAGATGGTGCTGGCTCACGTCGTGCTGATACTGTCCGACGCCTATTGCCTTTGGCTCTATTTTCACCAGCTCCGCGAGCGGATCCTGCAGGCGGCGCGCAATCGAGACAGCGCCGCGCAGACTGACATCGAGTGCAGGAAATTCACGCGCTGCAAGCTCGGAGGCGGAATAAACCGAGGCACCAGCTTCGGAAACGACGATCCGGGTCAGATGCAGCGCGGGATGGCGCTTGGAGAGATCCGCCACCAGGCGATCCGTTTCCCGCGACGCCGTGCCATTACCGATGGCAATCAGCTCCACCGCATGCCGCTCGCACAGCTCCTTCAGCGCACGCAGCGATCCCTCCACGTCGTTCCGCGGCACATGTGGGTAGATGGTTGCCGTTTCAACGAGCTTGCCAGTGGCATCCACCACTGCAACCTTCACTCCGGTGCGCAGGCCTGGATCGAGACCCATCGTCACCTTCGGACCGGCGGGAGCCGCAAGCAAGAGATCGTGTAGGTTGCGCGCGAAGACCCGGATTGCCTCTTCTTCTGCGCGCGTGCGCAGAAGGTTGAGCAGGTCGCTTTCGATCTGCCACCCGAGCTTCACTCGCCAGGTCCAGCGCGCCGTTTCAAAGAGCCAGGCATCCGCCGCGCGGCCTTGACGGGCAAACCCTGCATGCTGGGCAATCATGCCTTCGCAGGCGCTCTGGGCCGTGGGGCTCGCCGCCTCGTCGAGCTCTTCGGGCAGCTTGAGCTGCACGCGCAGTACCTCTTCCTTGCGGCCACGGAACAGCGCCAGTGCCCGGTGCGAGGGGATCTCGCGCAGCTTCTCGCTGTAATCGAAATAGTCGCGGAACTTGGCCCCCTCCTCTTCCTTGCCCTCGACCACCTTCGATACCAGCAGGGCATGGTCCTGAAGATGCCCGCGCAGGCGAGCCAGTAGCTCGGCATCCTCAGCCAGCCGCTCCATGAGGATCTGGCGCGCGCCCTCGAGTGCGGCCTTGGTGTCGGGAACGCCAGGGTTCTCGCCCTCAACGGTGGTGAATGCAGGCTTGAGATAGGGTGCGGCCGCCTCCTCCGGGACCAGCGTGGGATCCGTCCACAGGGTCTCAGCCAAGGGTTCCAGGCCGGCTTCACGCGCAATCTGGGCCTTGGTCCGCCGCTTGGGTTTGTAGGGCAGGTAGAGATCTTCCAGACGTTGCTTGGTGATGGCCTCGCGCACCTGGGCCTCGAGTGCAGGCGTGAGCTTGCCCTGCTCGGCGATGCTTTCGAGGATTGTCGCGCGGCGTTCCTCGAGCTCCCTCAAATAGACGAGCCGCTCCTCCAGTGTGCGCAGTTGCGTGTCATCCAGCCCACCCGTGGCTTCCTTGCGGTAGCGTGCGATGAAGGGCACCGTGGCGCCCCCATCCAGGAGGTCAATGGCGGCCAGCACCTGGCGGGGATGGGCGGACAGTTCAGCGGCAATACGCTCGGCGATCTCGGTCGACATGTCATTCCCTGGGACAAACGGCGGCGGACTATCGCCCAAGGGCATGAGGGTGCGCAACCGGCGGTCTGCAGCCTTCGATGATGCAAACGCGACCGTGGATGCTTCCAGATCGGCGCATCAGACGTGCCGCTGGAATTTCCCTCTCCTTGGCTTTAAAAGCTGCATTCAGTTGCGGTCTTGTGCTGACCGGGATCACTGGCCTGTTGAAGGCGACCCGGACCAGGCCGCACGGACTCCCCCCAGGAACAGAAAGGAATGCGGATGCTTTCTCGCTCAACAGTCACCTCCGGCCTGCTGCTCGTGATGCTGGGTCTGCAATGGGTGACTTCTGTCGCCAGCGCGCAAAGCCTGCAGGGCCGCGTGGTGGATTCCTCAGGCCAGCCGCTGCCGGGCCTGTTCGTGACCGCACTCGACGGCGAGGATGGGTTCAACCGCACCGTGTACACCGATGCGCACGGGCAGTTCGGTTTCCCAGACGGTCTCGCTACCCCCGCACGGATCCGCATCCATCATCCCCGTTACGAGGCCAGGGAGCTGCCGCTCGTCGCATCTGGCGATTTCGGGGTGGTAGCGCTGCAGGCAGCTCAAGATCCGATGCAGCAGGCCTCGACCGCCGCGTGGTTCGCACAGGTTCCGGACAGCCCTGAAAAACGCGAATTCCTGCTGAATTGCGCGTCCTGCCATGAAATTCAGGCCAGTCGGATTTTCAAGGAGGGCAAACTCCGCGACCGTAGCGGCTGGCATGCCGGCATCACGATGATGAAGGCCCTGGATGTGTACGCCGTGATTCCTCCCGATTTCGACACGGACCACTACGCGGACTGGGCGGCACACCAGTTCACGCCCGAGAAGGTAGCAAGTCTCGAGGCACAAAAGCCGGCTGATGCAAGCCTCGCCGCGGAACAGGTGCTGGTGACCGAATACCCCGTTCCTGAAGCCACGGAACTGCCACATGACCTCGTCTTCGGCCCCGATGGCCGCGTGTGGGTGACCGGCTTCTGGACCAGCCAGATCTGGGCCATGGATGTCGCCACCGGCGGCTTCGAGCACTACGACGTGAACGCCGAGCCCGACACGGTGGCACAGGTGCGGGCGCTGGAGTTCGACAAGCAGGGAAAGCTATGGGTCGTGAATGGCGGTACTTCGGCTGTCGTGAAGCTCGACCCATCAACACGTGAATTCGAGACTTTCAAGGTTGGCATGTATCCGCACGACATCGTGCTCGACAGTGCCGGCAACGCCTGGGTCAATGATTACTTCGCAAAGAAGGAACGTGTGGCGCGCGTGGGCGCCGCGGACGGCAAGGTCGAGGTCTTTCCGCTGCCCTCGCTGGAGCGCCCCGCCTCCGAAGGCGTGCCACTGTCCTATGGATTGCAGATCGACAGCGAGGACAGGCTGTGGAGTACGCAGCTAGCCGCGAACACGCTCATCCGCCACGATATCCGCAGCGGAGAGTCCCGCCTGTACGTCATGCCCGATGCCAACACGGGCCCACGCCGCAATGCCATCGGGCTGGATGGCAAGGTCTGGATTCCGGAGTTCAATACCGGGCGGCTCACATCCTTCGATCCCGCGACGGAAACCTTCGAGACCTTCGACACGGGGTCAGGTGCCGCGGGTATTTACGATGTGGCGGTCGATCCCCGCTCGGGTGATGTCTGGCTGGCAGCTTCACTGGCCTCCGAGCTCATTCGCTTCGACGTCCGGCGCAAGACCTTTGTGCACTATCCCTTGCCGACCGAGCCGGCCTACATGCGACACCTTGCGATTGATCCCGCCACCGGTGACGTATGGAGCGCCTACTCCTCATTGCCAACCGCCACGCCGCGGGTGGTCAGGCTGCAGCGCGGAGTGGCTTCGACCTCGGCTGCAAGCCCATGAGGCGATGTCAGCCCGCGCGGAGCCTTATGCTGAGCTTGGTCCTCAGCGCTGCTTCCAGTCTCCTGACTGCTCGAAGGCATACCCGATGCGATAGAGCGTGGACTCATCGTAATGCCGCCCCACCAGCATCATGCCGATGGGCAAGCCGTCCGAGAGGCCGCAGGGTACCGTCAGCGCCGGATGATGCGTGATGTCAAAGGGACTGGTATTACCGATCATCTCCAGCGCCCGCTGCACTTGCAGCTCGCGCGGCGCATCGGGCGGCGGGATGGGTGTGGCCTTCATGGGCATGGTGGGCATCATCAAGGCATCAAATCTTGCCAGCTGCACGTCGTAGAGCGCACGCAGGCGCCGCGAGAGGTTCACGGCCTTGCCGTAGAAGCGATTGCCGTAATGCTCTTTCATGTGCACGCCAAGAACCGTCAGTAGCTTGGTGGTTTCTGAAAGCTGGTCGGCGCGCAGCTCCCAGCCATGGAGCTTGTCCATCAGGCTCGTGACGTAGAGATCGCGCCGGGAACAGCCATAACCATCCCCGAACATCATGGTCTGCACGATGCCCTCGGTGCCGATGGGCGTCCAGAGGGCCGCGCCCAACAGGTGCTCGGGAATCGAGATTTCCTCCACCGTGGCGCCCAAGGCTTCCAGCTGTCGAGCCGCTTCGCGCACCTTTGCATCCACATCGGCTTCGGAGTTGGCATGACCAAAACCCTCCTTGACGAGGCCGATGCGCATGCCCTGGATCCCGGCCTTGAGACCGGAGGTGTAATCCAGCGTGCCATGCCGCAAGGTGTGATACTGGCGCGGATCTAGATCGTCCGCCCCCGCAATGACCTCCAGCAACAAGGCATTGTCAGCGACGTTGGCCGTCATGGGACCAGCGTGGTCCACATAGACCTCGATGGGCATGATGCCGGTATAGGGCACGAGGCCATGGGTGGCTTTCATGCCTACGATGCCGCACCACGCGGCAGGCATGCGGATCGATCCCCCCTGATCTCCACCAATCGCCATATCGACTTCTCCGGTGGAAACCACCACGCCGCTGCCGGAGGATGAGCCTCCCGAGGTGTGGCCACGCTTCCACGGGTTGTGGACTGGTCCCTTGGCGTTGGTATGGCTACCGCCCGAAATACAGAAATTCTCGCAGTGGGTCTTGCCGGCGATCTCGCCACCCGCGTCCAGAATCCGCGTCACCAGCGTGGCATCCACATCAGGCACATAGCCTTCGAGGATGGCGTTGCCATTCATCATCGGCACGCCGGCCACCATCACGTTGTCCTTCACCGCCAACCGCTTGCCCGCGAGCTTGCCACCGGAGGCGCCCTTGATGGTGGTCTTCACATACCAGGCGCCGTGGGGATTGTCTTCCGGTGCAGGAAAGTAGCCAGGCGTGCGCGGGTAGGTGACAACCGGCAGATTGTCTGGCGTCTGGTCCACCAGGTTATAGGCCATGAGATAGGGCTGGAGCAGCCCCAGATAGGATTCGACATCGGCATCGGTGAGCGAGAGCCCCACCTTGTCGGCGGCGGCGAGCAACTGATCGGGAGTGAGTGAGGGCACGGCCATGGGAGGTCTCCTTGCGGGAAGTCTCCCCGGAGCATAAGAGTCCGGTTACCCTATCGCAACAATGTCTCCCCCCAACGACACTTCTTGGCGCGCTTTGCTGCGTGCCGCCGCCAATCCACAACTCCTGCGTGGTTCGCTCAAAGTCGCGCTGGTTGTGGGGTGTGTGCTGAATGCCATCAACCAAGGTCCGGCAATCATGCAGGCCAGCGGGATCTCCTGGCCACATGTGCTGATGAACTTCATCGTGCCCTTCTGCGTGGCCACCTACAGCGCAGCCCGCAACCAGATTCGCAGGAACTGAACTTCTAGCGCTCCAGTCCCGGCAGGATGATGCGCGCCTCGAGGCGCCGTGCGGCCAGCACGATTACCGAGACCAGGGCCAGGTACACCATCCCCGCCATCACATAGGCCTGGAAGAACCGGAAGTTCTGGGCTGCCAGCTCCTGAACCTGGGCGAAAAACTCGGTGTATTGGATGAGGAAAGCGATGGAGCTGTCCTTGAGGTTGAGGATGACCTGGTTGGTGAGCGCCGGCACCGACAGGCGCAGCACTTGCGGGAGGATGATCCAGAGAAAGATCTGCGAAGCCCCGAAGCCCTGGGCATGGGCCGCCTCGAGTTCTGCGGCATCGAGGCTGCGGTAGGCTGTGGTGAGGTAGCGTGCGTTATAAGCCGACACATTGAGCGTAAAACCCCAGAAGGCCACCTCGAAGGGTGAAAGCCGCACACCCCATTGGGGAAGTCCGTAGTAGACCAGGAACAGCAACACCAACAAGGGCATGCCAATGAAGAACGAGACCCAGGCCTCGGTGATCCTGCGTACGGCAGGTTGATGGCTGAGGGTGAGGCCGAACACCAGAATCCCACCGAGCAGTCCGCTCACCGAAACGCTGCCGGCCAGAACGAGCGTCTTGCGCAACCCTTCCAGCAGCTGGGGTCCATAGGCCACCAGGTCCCGCCAGAAGCCCAGCAGTTCAAGCATTGGCATGGCCCGAATTGCCGAAGAATTCGCGGATCCGGGGATCATGATGACCGCTCAACAGCCGTTCTGGCGCATCCTCGGCCCTGATCTCACCGGCATCCAGAAAAATGACTTGCGCCGTGACATAGCGCGCCAGGGACACGTCGTGCGTCACGCACAGCATGGTCACGCCCTCGTAGCGCAGGCGATTGATGAGCGCCACCACCTCGCGCGACATCTCCGGATCGAGCGCGGACGTCGGCTCATCGAAAAACAGGACCGCCGGATCCATGGCCAGTGCACGCGCAATGGCGACCCGCTGCTTCTGTCCACCCGAGAGCTGGGCGGGATATTTCGTGCGATGGTCTTCCATGTCCATGCGTCGCAACTCGAGCAGCGCTTTCGCATCTGCATCGCGGCTGGACAGACCTTTCAGCTTGCGCAGGGCCAGGGTCACATTCTCAAGCGCCGTGAGGTGCCGGTAGAGCGCAAACTGCTGGAACACGAACCCTATGCGCTGGCGCAGCAGGCGCACGTCCGTGTCTGCGCGCGTGACATCCTCACCCCGGAACAGGATCTGCCCGCCGTCCGGTTCAATCAGCCGATTGAGACAACGCAGCAAGGTGGATTTGCCACAACCGGAGGGCCCCATGATGACTTTGGTATCACCTTCTTCCAGGGAGAGGTCGATACCCTTCAGCACGGTACGGTCACCGAATCGCTTGATCAGGCCTTTGACTTCGAGCAATGCCATCAGGAACTCTCAGTGCGTCCCGAAGCCGGGGATCTCGAAGCGTTTTTCCACGGCTCGCACGCCGATGCGCAACAGCTGGAAGATTCCAAAATAAAGGAGGCCAGCTGCGAGGTAGATTTCGATTCCACGCAAGGTGGTGGAGGCAAGCGCCGTTGCCTGGCGGGTGATTTCGGGGATCCCCACCGTGTAGGCGAAGGGTGAATACTTCAGCACCGTGGTGAATTCGTTGAGCATCCCGGGAACCGCGAGGCGGAGCATCTGTGGCAGTTCGATCGATACCAGGATCTGCCAGCGCCCGAGCCCCATCGCTTCTGCTGCCAGGAGTTCCTGGGGTTCGAGCGCGTCCATTGCGCCCCGGAAGATCTCACCGAGGTAGGCGCCGGCAATGAGTCCAAGGCTCAGCATCATGGACAACATGGGCGGCACTTTGAGACCGATGGCCGGCAAGCCAAAAAACATGATGAACAGCAGCACCAGTACAGGGACTGCGCGGAACACGTAGGTGTAGGTTTCGACCAGCCAGGCGGTACCGCGAACACGCAAACGCCTCAGCACGGCGACCGCCAGGCCGACTCCGAGACCAGTGAGAATGCAGGCCAGAGTCACCAGGATGGTATGCCCGGCTCCTTGCGCGAGCAGCCGCAGAATCTGGCCGAAATCCATGACCTGCCCCGCTTGACCGAGGACCTACTTCAACCAGCGATCGATGATTGCCTGCAGTTCTTCCGGTGGTAACGACTCGAGATAGGCATCAAAGTCTGCACGCAGCTTGGACCCCTTGGGAAAGGCGAAGCCGAAGCGGTCAAAACCCGAGAAAACCCAGCTGTCGGTGACTGGAAGCTTCTTGCGATAAAGGGCTGCGACCGTGCCGTCAAGGAAGGCAAGATCGAGGTTGCCATTTTGCAAATCCGCAAGCACCTCGTTGTACGAGGGGTAGAGCTTGACCTTGTCCAGTGAGTAGATGCCTTTGGGCTCGAGATCGTTCTTGATGAAATCGCTGTAGGCCATGCCCCGCGGATAGCCTACCGAGTACTGTTTGAGATCGTCGAGGCTGGCCAAGGTGATCCCGCGCTCCTTCATGCTGACCAGATTCCAGGTGTTCTCCATGTAGGGCTTGGAGAAGTCCATGACTTCCTTGCGCTTGTCGGTGATGGAGATACCCGAGAAGGCTACATCGGCCTGCCCGCTCACCACGGCGCCCAACATGCCCTGCCAGTCATAGGCGGTGAACACCGGCGTGCAGCCCACTTTCTTGCAAAAGCCGTCGAAAATATCGAAATCGATGCCGGCCATCTTGCCGTTTTCCTCGAACAGGTTCGGTGGTGAAGCAGGCGTGACCGCGATGCGGATTTCGGAGGAAGAGGATTGCTCTTGGCCGCAACCGGCGATGAACACGCTGAGCAGGGCACCCAGCAGGGCGGAGAATCGCTTCATGAGGAATCCTTGGATTTGGTTGGAGTGTGCCCCCGGGGGGGCTGCCCGCGTCCGTCTGAACAGACCAGGAGTGACGCGGAGCATAGCAAAGCTCGGGCGATGCAGCTAAAGCGCCTCAAAGCGACGCATCAGGTCGTCACAGTATCTCCGCACCAGGGGCGAAATCGGGAGGTCCCCGGCGGGCCTGCCCGAGCCGGGCGAGATGGCTGCCACCGCTTTTGGCGACAGCGGTAGCCCCAGAAAATCCGCGATGCGGCCACATTCAAGGCGAGGCTCGGCGAGCAAGGCCTCATAACGCACCACCCTGACGTCCGAATTCACGGCGAAGCCTTGCTCAAAGAACAGTACATTCCGGTAGTACCACATCAGGGCCGCCGCAGAGGCTTCATCCAGGCCATTCGCAACTGCCTCGCGCAGAACGGTCTGGGTCGCATCGGACATGCCACGCCCGCGCCAATCAGCGCTCTCCCTGTTCTCGGCGAGCCGATGGGCCTGTCGTACGAAATTGCCGAAAGAAGCGAGCATCGAGCGCGCGACATCCTCATAGCCGCGCAGCATCCACAGCGTCTGCGCCGGAGGATGGCGCTTCATCAGCCCATCAAGGTCCTGCAGCTCGCACAAGGATTTGATGACGAACACCGGCGCACGTGATCGATCGATCAGGGCATCGATTACAGGCTGGGGGCGCATCTCGTAGCGATCAAAGGCGCGCGGATCTGTCTCATGGTAGACGTCTGTATCCCAGACCCGATCCAGAACCTGCATCAGCAGATTGGTTCCAGAGCGCTGCACGCCCGCCACAAACACATGCCGCCGGTGCGCCGGTCGAGCGTGCAGCCGGTGGTTCACGTCCTTGCACAGACGATAGAGGCGGTCGCTCATTGCCAGGGGTTTATCCCGACCACCACGCGAGATTGGAGCCTCAGATGAGCTCACGGAAAGCCTCCACCAGAGCAGAGATTTTGCGATCCCAGTGATGCGCTTCGGCATACTGGCGGATGCGGCGACGGTCCCAATCGCGTTCAAGCGCCTCGGCTACCGTATGCTCGAGTGCATCCCGATCCCCGAAGGGGACTATCTGGCCAAGTTCCGGACCTGTAACCACTTCTGCGTTACCACCCACATCCGTCGTAATTACAGGCAGGCCGCAGGCCATGGCCTCGAGGATGACATTCGCCCAGCCTTCGTTGCGCGTAGGCAGGACGAAGACATCGGCCGCAGACAGAGGCAGGGATAGACTGTCCGCTGGCAGTGCCCCAAGAAAATGTACGCAGTCTGCAAGGCCTGCCTCTGCCACCTGCGCTTCGAGGCGCGAACGCCAGTCCCCTTCAGCACTGGCGCCGCCGACGATGAGGTAATGCAACGACGGAAAACGCGTGTGCAGGGCAGGCAGGATTTCCAGCACGCGATGAAATCCCTTGCGCTCGACCAGCGCCCCGACCGTGATGAGGATCCGCGCATCGTCGGGCAGACCAAGGCGGACCCTGGCCTCCTGACGATCAATCCCGATGAAGCGATCGGTATCAACGCCATTGCCCACCACCTGGGTGCGGTTGTCGGGGACGCCCTGTGCCAGCGCCAAGTTTTGCAGCGATTGCGATACCGAAAAGACCCGCGCGGCAGCATGCAGCGCCTCGCGCAGTTTCGGTGCGAGTACGCGGTTGCGCGCATGACGCGCTTCCGTGCCCCGCAGCGTGATGGTGACCGGAACCCTGAACCATCGTCCCAGCAGGGTGGCGGCATACCCATCCGGATAGGCGAAGTGGGCGTCAATCAGATCAAAAGCAAAGCGTCTGCGCAGCTTGCGCAAGCACCACCAGCAGGAGAGCGCAAGCAGAAGACCATCGAGACGCTTGGCAATACCCGGCACGCACAGAAAGCGAGGGTGCAGAACTTCAAAACCCTGCTGCGATTCATGTCGAGGCGCCGCCGGCCGGAAATGAGGCCTGAACAGGCGTATAAGGCCCTGCAGGGGAAACCACGGCACGGGTGCCACCACGATGAGTGGCAATTCTCTGCCCACACGGAACATGCGTTCACGAATGAACAGCCCCGCCTGTGGCTGGCCAGGATGTGGGAACAGCGTGGAAAAGACCAGCAAGCGCGGGGCCTTCACTGCGCCCTCCGTGTGTGCAGCGGCGACGGCACCGACCTTGGTCATGCGCGCCGTCCACGCAGGCGCCAGACCACGACGAACAGGAGACAACTCACCAGCGCCAAGGGGGCCAAAGCAACCGCCACATTCAGGCCTCCCTGACCAAGACGCTCCCAGGCCCGCCGCCAGGTCAACCAGAACCCCGTATGCGGCACGAATCCCGGCGCTGGCGAGCACTCCAGATCCCCCTGTTGCCACGCCGAGAGAAATCCCCGGGTGCTGCGGGCCGTGAGCTCCGGATGCGCCTCAACATGCCGCAGGATTTCCCTGAATCGCTCCATGATGTGCTCATCCGGCACGCCACTGCGAGTGAAGCTGAAACTGTGCATCATGATGTTGACTGCACACGCCTTGCGCCCTGCCATCTGGTCCAGCACCGAGATGAGCTCGGGCAGACTGCTGCTCTCGATATCAAGGAAGCGCGCGGATGACCAACCAGGCAGGCGCAGCTGTGTGTAGTAGGTCACTGGCAACTCGAGCACGCCTTTTTGCGTGAACACATCGTTCTCCAGGTGACCCTCCCGTGCCAGCGGTGACATCACGGCAGGACTCAAGGAGGCATCGACGGCAATTCCAACCTGACGCAATGCCCGCAACGTGGCAGTGTTGGCCAGATAGGCGCCCGCCCTGTGGGCCACGATGTTTGTCGCGCCCCAGCCTTCCAGCAACGCCTTCCCTTGAGCCAGGATCTCGCGCTGCTCGGATTGTTTGAAGTGGGACATTCCCCTGCGGCCGAACATCGGATGGGGGTGTGTGTGCAGCTGCAGATCCTGCCCTGCCTCCCGGATACGGTTTGTGATTTCCTGCAGCGGCTTCTCCCCGTGCAGGGGCAGCTCATAGACGTTGAGATAAAAAGTGGCAGGACTGTCCTCTTCGGCGAGGATTTCCAGCATCTTTGGCACCCCGTACTCGCCCTCGTACCCGGGCAAGCGGCCAAAGATATCCCGCTCGGGTGTCCTGCCCTGGTAGGACTCGACATCCACCGTAAAGAGGACGGAGGTCTCGGCAGCGACATTGCCAGTTAACAGCCAGCACAAGAGGATCCCACACAGCCATCGCAACGCTTGAATTTTGACGGTTCTCATCCGGTCAGCACTGACTCCCAGCGCGTCCCCCGCCACCGCCGCGCCAGCTCATCGTAGTTGGAGATGGCCTCCCTAAGCGGACGGACTTCCTGCCTGAGAGTCTTGGGCGCCAGTGCCAGCTTTTCCACGCCCAGAAAGGACTGGATTTGATCCAGAGCTGCTTGAGTGTTGCCAGTGAGGTCCTCATAGGACAGTTCTAGGAAGGGGTGTTGCGCGAAACGCTCCCGAATCCTGGTTTGATACCGCACGCGCCGCTCGAAAGCCTCTTCGGCCCTTTCCGCATCAATCGAAATTGCCTCACTCGGGCGCGTGGCGCCAGGTTGCAGCATCCACTTGCCTGCGCGCCGGGCAACCTCCAGGGAGAGAAAGTAGGACAACAGATTCCTTCTGTGCAGGCTGATTACAGCAATATCCTTTTCACCGACAAGCCAGTCCCACAAGACCTCCATGCCTGGCTGTCGATCGAGATGCTCGGGGAAGATCTTGAAACCCACAGCGGCGGTTCCTTCGTCACACGCCCTGTAGATCACGTCTCTCACGAACGAGACGGGATATGCATTGCGCCAGGCCTTCCACGCGTCATTGGTGTCCCACTCGGGCATCCCTTTCTTGACGAAGATCTTGTTGGGATGCAGTGCTTCTCCATAAATGAGGATGCCAGGATGTCCCTCGAGGGCGCTTTCCAGCATGTTGGTGCCGGATCTGGCGTGGGAGAGGACGATGAATCGACGGTAGCGGCGATTTTCTCCAGTGGTCTGCAGCAAGGGACAGAACCCGGCCGTGGGCCAGGGCGCCGCATCAGCATCGCCTGCCATCAACTCCCTGAACCTGAAGAACGGCTTCATCAGCAAGCGCTTGATGTCAAAAGCCTTAGGCACGTTGATAACCAAGCTTCACCAGGAGTCCGAGATGGCGGCTTTTGAACAGTTCGCGCAGACGCGGCGAGAACTCGGCTTCCCATTGCTTCGCGGCACCGTTGCGCACATGACGTGCGCCACCTTGCTGCTGGTTCTTGAGCGAAAGCCGTTCCGCAAGCTGTACGCCACGCGCCATCAGCTCAGGCCGGAATCCGTAATGGCGAAAAACGGTCTTCATGGCCTCGGGTTCGTGACCGATGATGTCTTCATAGCGCATCTCGAGGATGTGCGGGTTGCCGTAATTCCATTCCCCCATCTGCCGCAGCGCCGGCTCCAGGCGGAGTAACTCCAGCGTCATTCCGCGCTCACTATCAAGTGTATTGAGATAGTCAAGATAGGAGATGTTACGGGGGGCGCGGGCCGGGTTTGGCTCCACGTGCTCGGAAAACCAGGGATCAGCCACTATGTTGCTCCAGTCGTATCCGGGATCCCGAAAAGCCTTCTCGTCCGTCCAGAGATGATACCTATAACCGGAGACCACCAGGTCGCGCGGATCGCGAATGAAGTGACTGCCTCGGATGTTCGTCATCCCATCGAGCCCCGGCACGAGCACGTTGTTCACGCTGACAAAGCGCTGTCCCCCGTCGGCCCCCACGAGCCTGAGGAATTTCGAGACATCACTTTGGCAATGCGCATAGGCAAACGCATACTCTTCTGCGAGCTGGCGCATGATGCGCTGGAAATAGACCGTCAGGCATTTGTGATAGGAAAAGTGCACCAAGGATCGCGTCGGAAATGGCCGCGGAGCCATCCGGTCTGAGAGCTGCGCGGCCGCCCTGAGGGCGCGCCCGGGCGAAAGTAAAGACAATAGACCCATGAGACTCCTCCTGGACCGCGCTTCCGATATGCTTCCCGGAAGCATATGGCGGTCCTCTGTTGTCCTTGGGTAGCGGCTTGGCAGCGCGCCACTTGAACGCAGGCAGGGTGCAGGCCTCAGCCCCGACGTTCATGCAGGCAACTAAACTCCGGGCTTGCCGGGCCGCTATGCAAATCACACAGTTGATCAACCAAATCGCCTGTATCCGAAGCCAATGCCGCCCTCCGGGCCGCCCGATGGAATCCCATGAGAAAGCTGCTCAAACTGCTCGGTCTTTCAGGCACCCCAGATGGCACCATCAACGCCCCCTCGGCACCTGAACCTGTGAGTGGGGACATCAAACGCTGTGTGGTGTTCGTTGGCGGTGTTCGCACTGGCACCACAGTCTTCCGTCAGATGCTCGGCACGCACCCGCGAATCACGGATCGCTTCGAGATTTTCAACTCGAACACTCCCCATGGTTTCTATCCCTTCTATCGGGAGCACCTCAAGAGGCATCCCGAGGCGGTCTTTCCGGAGCAGAACCGTGACACTCTTGCCAGCTATCTGCGGCAGCTCTGTACAGGCGATGAGCTGGAACTGGTGGATATCAAGTATGAGCATCTGGGTCATTTGCCGGCGCCCTGGCGCATGCCGTTCTCGCCCCCCGCGATGCTGGAGCATGTGCGGGACCTGGAACTCAAGGTGATACATCTCAGGCGGAGCCCATTCCATTCCCTGCTTTCGAATGAGGTCGCCACCCAGACCCGGCGCTACAAGCGACTCCCCGGGGAGAATCAGGTCCACGAGGCTGATGAGGCCACGGTGTGGGTAGACCGACGCAAGCTCGAAGCGGACATCCGGGAGCGTAGGCAGGTAACCCGCATGGTGGATGACATGATTCCCGAGGAACGCAGGTTGTCATTCGACTACGAGAACATGCTGGATGTGCAGGGTGCCTTCGAGGCCTCAATGTGCGCGGAGATAGCGCGGTTCCTGGGCGTTGAGGACAGCTTCGACCGCCAGCCGGGTCTTGAGAAGGTCATCGCGCGGCCTCTCTCCGAGGTGATCAAGAATTACGGGGAAATCGCGGATCTCGAGCACGCCGTCTGAGGCGGACCGTGCTGTCCCGGGAGCTTCGCGGGCGGATTTGCCTCGCCCGGCACTTTCTGGCCCAATCCTCCGAGGGTCACTTCCTGTAAAGCCTTCGGAGGTCCTGATGCTTTCCACCTTCATCACAGGTGCAGTGGTTGCGGTGCTCGTCTTCTACGTCATCGTTATCTACAACAACCTGGTACGGCTCAAGCACAACGTATCGCAGGCCTGGTCCAATATCGACGTGATCCTGCGCCAGCGCCACGAAGAACTCCCGAAGCTGGTGGAGACCTGCCGGCAATACATGCAGCACGAGCGCGAGGTGCTGGAGCGCGTGACCCAGGCGCGTGCAGCTGTCAGCACAGCCCGGGAAACCGGGAGCGTGGCGGCACTGGGTACTGCGGAAACGGCCATGCGGGCAGGCCTTGCCAGCCTGTTCGCGGTGGCGGAAAACTATCCTGACCTGAAAGCCGATCGAACCTTCCAGCATCTGCAGACTCGCATCTCGCAACTGGAATCCCAGATTGCCGATCGCCGCGAGTACTACAACGATGCGGTGAACCTTAACAACATTCGCATCGAGCAATTTCCAGACAATCTGCTCGCCGCGAGATTCGGGTTCGGGCCGCGTGAGCTGCTGGCCTTCAGCGAAGAGGAAAAGGCGGACGTCGATCTGAAGGCGCTGTTCGGCCGCTGATCGGGGCTGCCCAGGTGTGGCTCACGGGATTGGAGGCGGAACTGCGCGCGGCGGATCCCGAAGCCGCGGGGATCTTCATCGTCCTGTTCGTGGTGGTCGCGGCGGCCATGGGCTACATGGCAGCCCGGACGTTCTATCGCACACGCCTAATCGAGGATACCGCGACCTCCACCACCCGGGGCGCACATCAGGGCTATGGGGAATTCGAGGGCAGGGCGCGCGGGCGTGACGATGCACCGGTGATGGCACCGCTGTCCGGCCTCCCTTGCTGCTGGTATCGCTTCAGGGTGGAAGAACTTCGCCATTCCCGTGACAGCAAGGGTCATTCCCACAGCCGCTGGCAGGTCATCCAACAGGGCGAGAGCGACCAGACCTTCTGGTTGGAAGACCATACCGGTCGTATTGCGGTCGACCCCGTGGACGCAGAGATGCACCCGCGGCATCGTGATGTATGGCAGTCACGTGCGGCGCTTTCGGGTATCAATCTGGCGACGCCTTTTTTCAGGGACTTTTTCGCCAGTCACGCAGGCAACAGGCGCTATCGATTTACCGAAGAGCGCATCAATCGCAATGACCCGCTGTATGCGCTTGGCTTTCTGGCCAATCTCGGGAGCCATTTGCCCCAATCTGATCTGGATGACCGCACTACAGAGATCCTGCGTGAGTGGAAATCGGACCAGGCAGCACTCATCGCCCGTTTCGACACCGACGGCGATGGTCGTATCAGCCAGGGTGAGTGGGAACAGGCGCGACACCTGGCCCGGGTCGAGGCCGGCGCCTCGCCCGGGGTCGCACATACCGAAGCCCCGGAGGGTGTGAATCTCCTTGCACGGCCGCCTGCAGGCGGGCTCCCCTACATCCTGTCAGCCTGGTCACAAGCGGACCTACTGAGCAAGAAGCGCTGGAAGCTCCTCGCCTTCGGCACTCTCTCCTTTCTGGCCGGCGGACTCGCCGCGTGGATCTATCAGCTGCGATTCATCGGCTGAGCCGGTGGTGACCGTTGCCACTGCGGTCCCGGTTGGGTACCAACCCCACACCTGCTAGGCTTGGGAACTTTCACGCGCAAGGGGGATCCATGTCGGCCAAGCACTTCGTCAAGTACGAACCCCAAGAGAAGCCGCCCCACGCGCTTGCCGCGGGTCTGGGTGCCCAGATCGTGGTCCTCATCGTGACCGGCATCATGGTCACCCCGCTGGTGGTGGCCCGCGCTGCCGGCCTGGACGCCGCCAGCTCGGCCTGGCTGGTATTCGCGGCACTCATTGCCGCTGGCCTTTCCACCTGGTTGCAGATCAGCCGCATCGGCATCATCGGGGGCGGCTTCGTATTGTTCGTGGGGTCCAACGTGGCCTTCGTCTCCGTGTCTGTGAGCGCCATCGGGGCCGGAGGTCTTCCGCTCCTCGCCACTCTTGTTTGCGCTGCCTCGCTGGCGACCTTCCTGTTCACGGCGAAGATGGGCGCCTTGCGTCGGGTGCTGACGCCAGCCGTGGGCGGCACCGTGCTCATGCTGATGGCGCTCAGCGTGGCGCCCGTGGTGTGGAACATGTTCAAGAAGGTCCCGCCGGAATTCGCCGGCACGGCCATCCCACCCATCATCCTCATCTCGACCCTCCTGCCCATTGTGGTGGTCTCCCTGTTTGCCCGGGACATGCTGCGCTTGTGGGCCGCACTGATCGGCGTGGTCGTGGGTTCAACCGTTGCGTACCAGTACGGACTGGTGGATGTGACGCCCATCGCCGCCGCACCCTGGATCGGCCTGCCCCAAGGGAACTGGCCTGGGCTTTCTCTCACCTTGGACGCGAAGTTCTGGGCGCTGCTTCCGGCCTTCGTGCTGATCACGATGGTGGGATGCATAGAGACCTATGCCGACGGCCTTGCGGTTCAGCGAACCTCGTTCCGGGAACCACGCCCCATAGATTTCCGCTCAGTCCAGGGTGCGATCAATGCTGACGGGGTGGGCAGCTTCATTGCAGGCCTGCTCGGGACGGTGCCGAACACTGTCTACTCCATGAGCGTCGGCATCATGGAGCTGACCCGGGTGGCGGCACGCCGCGTGGGCATCTGGGGCGGGCTTTTCCTGATCCTGCTGGCATTCTCGCCCAAGATCGGCGCACTGGTCGCCGCCTTGCCCAGTCCTGTCGCCGGCGGCTACCTCCTGATGATATTGGTGCTGCTGTTCGGGCATGGCGTACGCATGGTGACCGAGGAGCCATTGAGCTTCGAGGCGGGTGTGGCAGTGTGCCTCGGCTTCTGGGTAGGCGTTGGCTTTCAGGGCGGGTTCCTGTTCAACGAACTGATGCCGGACTGGGCCAAGCTTTTTCTGTCCAATGGCACCACCTCTGGTGGGCTCACAGCCATCATTTTGATGGGCATCATATCGCTCAAGAACCGCACCCGGGACAAAGTGAGTGTGCCACTCGAGATCGGTGCGCTGGGACAGCTGAAGCCTCTGGTGCAGGGTTTCTGCACTCGCCTGGGCTGGGACGAACAGGCCGCCAACCGGCTGATGCTCGTGGCGGAGGAGTCCTTGCTGTTTCTGCTGGATAACCAGTCTAGAGGCGGTGAGGTGGCAACAGCTGCGAAGACCCAGCTGCACGTTCGTATACGGGAGGTGGAGCATGAGGCCGAACTTGAGTACATCTCCGCCCCGGCCAGCGTGAACGTGGAATCTGCACTGATGTCGGTTTCGGCTGACAACGAGCATGAGGCTTCGCTCGACGAGGAACTGTCATTGCGCCTGCTGCGCGGCATGACACGGGAGTTGAAACATCTCCAGTATCATGGAACCGACTACCTGCTGATGCGGGTCGACAGCAGCGCCTGAGATCCTGAAATCAGGCGTGCGCCAGCAGGCCGTGGTGTGCGCAGAGTCTCTTGATGAGGCTCGCCACGCCTTCCGGATCTTCCTCATGGGCTAGATGGCCCAAGCCCTTCAACCGGTGAAGCGTGACGCGGCGAAGCAGGGCCGCTGCCTCGGCGGCTTGGCGCGGCAGCACCGCAAGGTCGTTCTCTCCCACGACGAGCTCCAGCGGCGGGGAGAGTCCGGGCAGGTCGCGCACGAACCGCGAGAGATCCCAGTGCGCCATCATCTCGAGCGTCGCTGCGACATGCGGGGGATGGGTGGCCAGTTTCTGGTAAAGCGCGACGCCCTCGGCATCCAGACGTGAACCCGTACCGGCGATGAGCCGCTCCATTGCACGAGTGTCACTCGCCCGCCAGGCACACAACTTCGGAACGAGGCCACTGAAGGCGGTGATTTTTGCCAGTGGCGAAAAAAACATCCCCCGCAGTCCGGGCAATGGCAGCAAGGCGCCATTGAGAGCGATGAGCAGCGCGGGAGAGAGTGTCTCCCAGAGGCACATGGCGACGAGAATCGCCGCCCCGGCCGAGTGACCTACCGCCACCAGCGGGCGTATTTCCAGGCTTTCAAGCAGGGCATCCAGCGCGGAAGCCATGCCTGGCAGGGACATGGCCGCAGAGCTCACGGGCCGCGAGGACAGACCATGGCCAGGCAGATCCACAGCCATCACGGTGAAGTCCCGCGCCAGCAAGGGAAACAATCTGCGCCATGAATGTGTGGAAGCGCCGGCACCATGCACCAGCAACATCACCGGGCCCTCACCCTGAGTCTGCACGTGCCAGCGCACTCCCCCAGCTGACACCAATCGGCTGGGCGCCGCATGCCGCCAAGGTAGGGGGTCGCACCGCCAGACGCCCGGGTCCATGGGCTTCAGGGTCCGGATCGCTCCGGAGTCGAGGCTGCGAGGTCGCGATGCAAGGCTTCAGCCAGCAGCAGCGGCCGGGCGACCACTGGAGGTGTGGAGACGCGAATCGTGCGGCCTCGTCTGGGCCTGTCCGGACGGTCCCGATCTGATACTGCCTGACGGCGCGAACGCAGCCCCATGGACCAGAGCGCCTCTACCGGGAAGGGGATCACCATGCACCAGTGTTCGAGCACCGCAAGAAAGAGCAGGCAGCCCACCAGCAGGATTCCGGTGAAGCCGAAGAAATCGGTTTCGGCCGCTGGCATGCGCAGAAACATCAGGGTCAGGGAGATGGTCGCAAGCGAAACTGCGAGCGGGAAGAATCCGTTCATCGGCGCACGTCGGAAATAGCTTTCCAGATACCGAAGATGTTCCGGCAAGAATGCCTCTGAAAGATTTCTCACCCCAAGGAATACGTTGATCTTGGCACTCGTGCGCATCACCCACAGCACGAGGTAGGTCCACAGGCCAACCTGATTGGACTCCCGCCAAGTCAAGGCGAGCACGAGCACGCCACCGAGCAGCAGGGCAAGTTCATGGTAGAGCAACGTACCGACTGCCGCGCGAAAACGTCGCCAGCCGCGTGCGCTCTCGTCGCATGCGCGTTTCCTGGGGCCGGTGATGAAACCCATCAGGAAACTCATCTCCAGCCATCCCCAGACTACCAACGCGCTACCGAAGGCCAGATAAGCCGCCAGCGTGTCACGACTGCCGGAAGACCATCCCAGTCCTATGAGCGCGATGAGCATCACCACCGTCGCCTGACGCATGCTACGGGCGTAGGTGGCACGGGGCAGTCCATCGAGGTGGAGGATGAGGGCCGTTCCGGCCCACCATGCCAGCACCACGAAAAATACCGGCAAGAGGTAGTTCAACAGCATGCAAGGGGATCCGTCAGGCTCACCAGGAGGGAGCCAATCTTGTCTGTCGCGGCAATTCGTGATGATGGACCGGGATGCAGTACAAGTGCGCAAAGGTCGCAACCGCCTTCAACCCCAACCACGCCCGTGTCACCGAACCGAGGACACCGCCCTGTTTTTTTGCCGCATCGGCGGCACGGGATATCGCCAGCAGTCGCTCAAGATCGGCCCGGAAGGCAGGGTTGTCCGTATCCACGGTCAGCGGAAACACCTGGCGGGTGATTTCCGAGGTGATATCGAAGACCTTGTAGTCGTAGGTGGTGGCGTCCATCCCGAGCGCCTTGTAGATCTCCGGGCGAGTGTGATCGCGCACGTACATCGTGGCGTATACAGCCAGCACGAAGAACTTTATCCAGAGCTTGTTCAGTCCGCTGAGCAGATGCGGATTGGCGCGCATGATCAGGGCAAACGCCTCACCATGACGGAACTCATCATTGCACCACTTTTCGAACCAGCGAAAGATGGGGTGGAAGCGCCGCTCGGGGTGACGTTCGAACTGGCGGAAGATAGTGATGTAACGCGCGTAGCCGATTTTTTCTGAAAGATACGTGGCGTAGTAAATGAACTTGGGCTTGAAGTAGGTGTATTTCTTCTGCTTCGCCAACTGGTTCAGATCAATCGCGCGGCCATAGTCCTTGAGGGCCTGGTTGATGAACCCCGCGTGGCGGGCTTCGTCGCGGCTCATGAAGGAGAACAGCTCGCGTACATCGGGATTCTTGATCGCCTTCCTGATCTCGGCGTAGAGGATGCAGCCCGAGTACTCGGAGGTGCAGGAACTCACCATGAAATCGATCAGTTCATCCTGCAGGGCAGGCGGAAGCTCCTTGATTTCTTGCAGGAAAGCTTCATCGCGAGCGAAGTGGTTGCGGTTACCATCGCGCCGGAACTCGTCCATCATGGCGTCCCACTCCTGACGGACCGGACTGATATCCAGCGCATCGATGGCCTTCAGGTCCGTGGTGTAGAAACGCGGCGAGAGCATGCCCTCTTCCTGGGCCTTGAGGGTGGAGTTCGTGCTGATCCCTGCGGTCTGTGCTCTGCTCATGAGGTTTCTCCTGGATGTTCTTGCCCGCAGCACTCAAGTACCGGACGCGGGATGGATGAGGGCGTGGAATTCGGCGCGGTTGGTGGGACCGAAGGATTCCAGCGAAACGAGTCGTCCGGTGGCCGGATCCTCCAGCTCCAGACGGCCATCGCCCCGCTGGATGAGGCGGAAGACCTCGGTGGAACCTATCCCGCGTGCCTTGCGGTCCCGCGCCAGGCCGCGCATCACCCCGCGGATGAAGTTGTGGGTGCCGGGTGCCAGGACGACGCTCCGTTCGGGCAGCGCGCCGGGGTATGTCACGACAACGGCACCATCGGGTCGATCACGAAATGCAAGCTCGTGAACGGACAGCGGTGTACCTTGCGCGGGCTGCTGTGAAGGACCGGAACGCGAAGCGATGAGTGTGGCCATCAAGGCGAACAGCACCAGTATCAGCGCAGCGGGCAGCGCGCCGCGCGGCCCACGCTCCGGGGTTTTAATCTCCGCGGTTCTGGCCAGGCGCGTGCTCATGGAGTGGACGGGGCCCATCGCGACGGCGTTCCATCTGACTCCATCGAGCTTCCCATGGCAGCTTCCCTCAGGAGTGCGGCTACCCGTTGTGGGTCACCGATGGCACGCAGGGTTGGCTGGGCACGTCCAAAATGCCATGGCCTGACGTGAGGCCAGAACACGAGATAACTGATACGTGAATTTGCGCCCAAGGTCAGCGCGAGATCCCCGGTGCCATCTCCATGCTCGCGCAGATTGGCTGCTTCGAGCTTGGAGAAAGGGATGTTTACTGTCATGGGGATGGCTACTCCGAAGCGCATCACCAGCCGACGATTGGTCAAGGTATAGAGCGTGCTGCGCGCATTGAGCCAGGCGAGCAGATGGAGGATCGCGAGCCCGATCACGGCCCCGATGAGTGTGGGCATCAGTGCTGCGAGCCACTGCCCTGCCGCTCCACCCCCTGTTCCATCGTCAAGTCCCTGCCAGACAAGCAGGGCAGCAAAATAGAGACTGACACCGCGTACATGAAATGCGTGACGTGCCAGCGCCTTGCGGGCTGGTGCGCCCTGCCAGAGTATCTGCTCTCCCTGCGGGAGGACTGCCGGCAGGCCCGGGACAGGTTCGAACTCGTGTTCGTTCACAGCAGCGGGCCCATGCGTTCAGGTGTGGCGTAGAGATAGCCACCGGCGAAGTAGGCCACCAGTTTATCCTCCTCGAGGAAGGTCACCTGATCGGGGTTGCGCAATGCGGGAACGGTGGCAAAGTGCCGCGCCAGCACGGAGACCACGGTCACATCCCGACGGGATGGACTGACCTTGGTGTAATTCATGGGCAGGAGAACATGTCTTCCGCCGTCCGTGACAGCCACTTCCAGATAGCGGATGACGTATTCCGCCCGATCTATCCAGATATCGATCACTTCTCCCGCCACCTCGCCATCGGCACACACCACCGGCATGCCGCGGGGATCGGGATCGCCGCCGGCCACGTGGAAATCGGTCGCTACACGCAGTGGGACAATCTTGGGTTCGCCTTCCACCGTGAGGTCCGGCGTGTCATGGCGCGGCGCCCAGGCCGCGGGCCCGACGCCGTCAATCATGGGGTCGCCCGTTGGCTCGAGTGGAGCGCCCGGCCAAGGCGCTACCGGCTTCGCGCGCAGCATCGGCTCGGCGCGCAGTGCGGGCGCCAACACTTCACCACCGTGCGGAAGACGGAATGTCTTGGGTCTGGGCAGGCTGGGATAGCCCTGCTTGATGCCCTGGCTGCCCGGGTCTGAGGGATCGGTCTCGAGGGGGTAGCCTTCGCGCTTGTCCTCCTGGCGCAGGTAGTAGATCAGCGCGAAGAAGAAAATCCAGAACGCGTACAGCACCAGCTGTGCCACATCGATGTAACCGGTAATCGCGCCTGTGGTGGTCGTCATAGCAGCTTCTCCATCAGCGGTCTGGACTTGTCATCCGGGTAGATCGGCAAGGCCGAGCCGGCCTGTGCCAAGGGTTTCATTCTTGCCTGGTACGAATCGGACCAGAGGCCCCAAAGTCACCAGCATTGCGAAGAGCAACAAAATCTCTATCTGGTAGACGGCGGCATAGCCCGTAGCTGGGTCGCGCAACACGCTGCCGAACAGGCCTTGCTCGGCAAGGCCCGAAACCAGATCACGCACGCCACCACCCACGGCGATGGCGAGCCCGGCGGCCGTTGCCTGCACTGCGCCCCAAGCGCCCAAGGCAAGCCCTGTCTGCTGCCCACCTTGCTGGAGAGCAGTGGCGATTGTGAGTGTGCCTACAGCGAAGAGCCCGCCGCCAAAACCCAGCAGGAAGGTTCCGGTCTGGAACAGGACCAGTGAATGCAGGGGCTCGGCCAGCATGATGGCGGCCAGTGCACAGACTCCTGAGACACCTCCAATGCCCGCCAGCCGGCAGGGATCGCCCCCGCGGAGGAGCAGCTTGCCAGCCATGAGAAAGGCGCCGAAGGCACCACACGCCATCAGCGCGGTCAGACTGGTGGTACCACCAACTGACAGGTGCATCACCTGTCCTCCATAGGGCTCCAGAAGGATGTCCTGCATGCTGAATCCGGCGGTGCCGAGGGCCACGGCAAGCAGAAAGCGTCGTACCCGGGGCTGCCCGGCGAATTCCCGCCACACCTCGCTGAACTCAACCCGCGGCAGGTGATGGGCGGTGCGCGCGGGATTCCGCACCTCCTGCTTCCACAGCGAGATCACGTTCAAGATCAGCGTGAGCAGAGCCGCACCCTGGATTACGCGAACGAGGCGCAGGGGCGAAAATTCAGCAAGCAACCAGCTGAAAAAGAAGGCACTCGCGATCATTCCGAGCAGCAGTACACAATGCAGAAGTGCCACGACACGCGGGCGATCCTGCTGGGGTGCCAGATCCATGGCGAGCGCGAGGCCTGCAGTCTGTGTGGTATGCAGTCCAGCGCCTACCAGCAGGAAGGCCAGCGCGGCACCAATCTGCCCGTAGACTGCGGACCCGAATCCTTGGCCTGAGAGCACCAGCAAGGCGAACGGCATGATCGCCAAGCCACCGAACTGGAGCAGACTCCCCATCCAGAGGTAGGGCACGCGACGCCAGCCCAGGAAGGACTTGTGGGTATCGGACCTGAAACCCACGAACACCCTGAATGGCGCAAACAAAAGGGGTAGCGAGACCATGATCGCCACCAGCCACGCGGATACGCCGAGTTCGACGATCATCACCCGATTCAGAACACCGTGCGCCAGCACCATCGCCATGCCCACCGACACCTGGAACAGGGACAAGCGCAGCAATCGATCAAGCGGCAGGGAATCGCTCGCTGCATCGGCAAAGGGCAGGTAGCGCGGCGCCAGCCGCGACCAGCCCCTTGCAACGGCGAGGTCCGGACGCTTCATCGGCGGGCGAGCTCCTGCGCCTGTGAGATGTAGAACCCGGCGGAGATGACCTCGCTGCGTCCCGGTGTCCAGGCCTGCATTGCAGGATGCGCAGCGAGCAGTTGATGAAGTTTCTGCTGCCGCACGGGCTCGATCGAGGGCGCACGATTTCCGCGCGGGAACACCCGTCCGATGGTGTGCATCACGCTGAGCGCGAAAGTACTTGGGGCGAAGGTGAACACCAGGGATTCACGGGTGCGGGCTCCGAAGCCGGCGAGCACAGCCACCACGTCCTCGGCCCGGTAATGGATCAGGGAATCCATGGCCACCACATGATCGAACTCACCCAGCCCGGCATCGAACATGTCACCGACATGGAATTCCACACTGCCCGCCCCGACCTGTCGCGGCAGGCGATCACGGGCGAGTTGCACCAAGGTGGGCGAGATATCGACTGCCACCACTTTCGCGCCGCGTCGGGCGGCCTCGACCGCCAGTGCGCCGGTTCCGCAGCCGGCATCGAGAATGCGCCGTCCGCCCAGATCGCGAGGCAGATAGTCGAGCAAGGTTGTCCGCATCCGGTCCCGACCGGCCCGAACCGTGGCGCGGATGCGCGAGACCGGGGCATCGGAGGTCAATCTGGCCCAGGCATCGGCCGCCGTCCTGTCGAAGTAGGTTTCCACCTGTCCGCGCCTTTGCAGGTAAGAGCTCGCCATGATCAATCAAACCCGAGGAGGTCAAAGATTTCGCGGTCAGGCAGGGTTTCCGATTCGAGCGGATCCGTGCCGGCCCACAAGGCCGCGGCGAGGCGCATGTATTCCTGCTGCACGGCTTCCAATTCAGGCGAGGGTTCCATTTCAAACAGGGTCGACTTCTTGAGGCGACTGCGTCGGATGACATCGAGATCCGGGAAATGGGCCATGGTCTTGAGCCCGACGCGATCATTGAAGCGATCAATCTGATCCGTACCCACGCTGCGGTTGGCAATGACACCGCCCAATCGCACCTTGTAGTTCTTCGACTTGGCCTGGATGGCCGCAATGATTCGATTCATCGCGAAGATGGAATCGAAGTCATTGGCCGAGACGATCAGGGCCCGGTCGGCATGCTGCAAGGGTGCAGCGAAGCCCCCACAGACGACATCCCCGAGCACATCGAAAATCACGACATCCGTGTCCTCCAGAAGATGGTGCTCCTTCAGCAGCTTCACCGTCTGCCCGACTACATAGCCACCACAGCCCGTACCTGCGGGAGGCCCCCCGGCCTCCACACACATCACACCGTTGTAACCCTGGTAGACGAAATCCTCAGGGCGCAGCTCCTCGGCGTGGAAGTCCACCGATTCAAGAACGTCGATGACGGTAGGCACCAGCTTCTTGGTGAGCGTGAACGTCGAATCGTGCTTGGGATCGCAGCCGATCTGCAGCACGCGTTTCCCGAGCTTGGAAAACGCCACGGACAAATTGGATGAGGTCGTACTCTTGCCGATCCCTCCCTTGCCGTAGACGGCGAAGACCTTGGCCTTGCCGATGTTGGCGGACATGTCGAGTGCAACCTGTTGGCTGCCCTCACCGTCAGGGCGACGGCCGGTCTGTCCGGGCTTGGGAAAGGGCACTGTTGCGATATTCATGCGGCGACCTCCTGGTAGACGCCCTCCAACCGGTCCTCAAGGTCATCGCTGGCTTTTTGCAGCGCCTCGAGAGTTGCCGGGTCGGGCTCCCAGTACTTGCGATGGCTGGCTTCGAGCAGCCGGTTGGCGACCCTGGCGGTCGCATGGGGATTGAGCGCAGCTAGGCGCTCGTACATTTCATGATCCTGGACGAAGGTTTCGGTGATCTGCTGGTAGACCCAAGGCGCCACCTGGCCAGTGGTGGCTGACCATCCCATGGTGTTGGTGACGGCAGCCTCGATCTGGCGCACGCCCTCATAACCATGTTTGAGCATCCCTTCGTGCCATTTCGGATTGAGTACGCGGGTGCGCGTTTCAAGAGCAACCTGTTCAGACAACGAGCGCACGGTGCCTTCACCCTGCGTCTGGTCCCCCACGTAAACGCCGGGGGCGCTGCCGCGGGCCCGGCTGATGGCGCGGGAGATGCCGCCCAAGGTATCGAAGTACTGATCGATGGTGGTCACGCCCAGTTCGACCGAGTCGAGGTTCTGGTAAGCGAGTTCCACCCTCTCGAGTACCGCGCCCAACAACTCGGGCTGCGCGGTGGGTTTTCCGTTTCGGCCGTAGGCGAAACTCTTGCGTCGGGTATAGGTTTCCGCGAGCTCATCCTCATCATCCCATCGACCGTTGTCGATGAGGTGGTTGATGTTGGCGCCATAGGCACCATCGGCGTTACCGAATACGCGCAAGGCCGCGGTTTCCAGATCGCCACCATGGGCCTGCTGGTATTCCAGTGCATGCTTGCGCACGAAGTTGGACTCGAGTGGCTCGTCCGCCTCGGCCGCGAGAAAAAACGCTTCTGCGAGAAGCCGCGTCTGCAAGGGCAGGAGATCCCGAAAGATGCCGGACAGCGTGACAATCACGTCGATGCGCGGCCTGCCCAGCGCGGATAGTGGAATCAGCTCCGCGCCGGCCAGACGCCCATACCCATCGAATCTGGGTCGCGCACCGACCAAGGCGAGGACCTGGGCGATAGGTCCACCCTCACTTTTCAGGTTGTCGGTTCCCCACAGCACCAGCGCGACAGATTCGGGCAGATGGCCGGAATCTTCCCGGTAACGCGCCAGGAGTTTTTCCGCCTGGGCGTTGCCGGCATGCACGGCGCTGGCACTAGGCAGCTTGAAGGGATCGAACCCGTGCAGGTTGCGCCCGGTCGGCAGCACAGAGGGATTGCGCAACAAGTCCGCACCCGCCACCGGACGAATGAAGCGTCCGGACAGGGCCCGCATGAGTGCAGGGATCTCGGCGTCTTCCCCCAGCAGTTGCGCGGCACGGGCAAGCTCGGGGTGCGCGGCGGTGAGTTCCGCATTGCTGTCATCGACCAGTGCTTCGATCACCCCGGGTGATGGCGCCGCGCCCTGCATGGACTCATGCATGACCGAGAGCAGTTCCAGCCGCTCTTCGCGTGACGGTGCCACCCCTACGACATGCAGTCCATGCGGGATGAGCGCCGTTTCCAGCTCCCGCATGGCGTCGAGCAGACTGATGGCGCGTGTCTCGCAACGATCTTCCGGCCAAGCCGGCGCAGCTTCGCAAAGCTCCAGCACACTACCTTGGGCCTGGATCAGTTCCGCCAGCTGTGCACGCTCCGCCTGCAATTCGGGAGAAAGCTCTCGCCAGCGCTCCAACGAGGCCTTGAGGTCCGACAGACCCCGATAAAGCCCGGCGTTGGTAACCGGCGGCGTGAGGTAACTGACCAGCGTGGCGGCCGCGCGCCGCTTGGCGATGGTTCCCTCGGAGGGGTTGTTGGAGGCATACAGGTAGATGTTCGGCAGGTCGCGGATAAGGCGATCCGGCCAGCAGGATTCGGACATGCCGACCTGTTTGCCCGGCATGAACTCGAGCGCGCCGTGCGTACCAAAATGCAGGACCGCGTCGGCGCGGAAATCCTCGCGCAACCAGGTATAGAAGGCCGCGAAGGCATGGGTAGGCGCGAAGCCGCGTTCAAACAGCAGACGCATCGGATCGCCCTCGTAACCGAACGCGGGCTGGATGCCGACGAACACATTTCCGAACTGCGCACCAAGAACGAAGAGATGGCTGCCGTCACTCTGCTCCTTGCCCGGCGCAGGGCCCCAATGGCGCTCTATTTCCTCCAGCCATTTTTCCCGACGCACATGGTCGGCGGATGGAATCCTCGCATGGACGTTCGCCAGCGCGCCGTAGCGGGCAGCATTGCCAACGGTGATGCGATCGCGCAGCGCATCCACTGATTCCGGCAGATCGACGTCGTAGCCGTCGCGCTTCAGTCCGGCCAGCACGTTGAAGAGGGACTCGAATACGGCCAGATGAGCTGCCGTCCCGGTGTTACCGGCGTTGGGCGGGAAATTGAACAGTACGATGCCGAGTTTCTTGTCTCCATTGCGCCGGTGTCGCAAAGCGACAAGTTTCTCGACGCGCGCCGCCAGCATGTTGGCCCGCTCTGGATGGACCTGCATTTCGTGCGGATCGCGTCCACGTCCGGTCGCAATACCCCCTTCGCGTCGTCCTCCGAAAACCATGGGCCCGATGCTGCCATCCAGTTCCGGCAAGGAGACCATCATCGTCGCCTCCACCGGCATCAGGCCTTGGGCGGATGCTTCCCACTGATCGAGTGTCTGGAATTCGACTGGTGTCACGGAGAGATAGGGCACATCAAGACCGGCGAGCACTTCCTCAGCGGCACTGGCATCGTTGTAGGCGGGCCCCCCGACGAGGGAGAAACCGGTCAGGGACACGACCGCGTCCACGATGGGTTTACCCTCTGAGTGGAAATAGCGTGTGATCGCCGGTCTCGCGTCGAGACCTGAAGCGAAGGCCGGGATCACCTTGAGGCCCCGCGCCTCCAGCGCTTCAATCACGCCATCGTAGTGGCGGGTATTGCCCGCCAGCAGATAGGACCGCATGAGCAGCAAGCCGACCGTTCCCTTGCTTTGGGCGCGGGATGAGGAGGGAAGCTTGCGCACATCCGTGCCGAGGCGGCCCCTCAGTCGTGGGTGATAGATTCCGTTATCCGGGTAGTCCACAGGCTCCGGAGCCTTGGCAGCCTTCCGCAGGCCTTCACGATCAGCGCCGGCGTAGCGCTGGACGAGAAAGCGCATCAGCCCTGCGATGTTCTCTTCGGATCCGGAGAGCCAGTACTGCAGGACGAGAAAGTATGCGCGTACATCCTGCGCTGTGCCGGGGATGAAACGCAGCAATCGCGGCAGTCGCCGCAGCATCTTCATTTGCTGTTCGCCTGCCCCGCTGCCCCGGGAACGGGATCCACGCAGGCGCTTCAGGAAGGCCAAGGGCCCTCCGCTCTGACGGGACTGCATGTCAAAGCGTCCAAGGCGGGTCAATCGCGTGACTTCGGCCGCGCAGAGCACGCAAGCCATTGCATCACACTGCTCACGACGCTGCCGTAGGGCCTCCAGCACGGGCTGGTAGTGATCCTCCATGAACAGCATCGTCGCGACCACGATGTCTGCCTTCGCGATGTCGTTCACGCAGCGCTTCAGGGCGTCTGCATCGCTGCCCCAGTCAGACGCGGCATGCATGACGAAACTGAAGCCCGGGAGCACATCCGAGACAGCGCTCGCAGCACGCTCGGCAGCACCTGCGAGATGCCGGTCCATCGTGACCAGCACGAAACGCAGCGCGGTGGGTTCAGCGACCGAAGTGGGCTTTGGCATCGTAGAGTGTCTCCACGGTAATCGTGGCCAGGCCTCTTTCACGGGCGAATCGTTCAGTGTTGCGTCGCGCCTTGCCACGCACGAAGAACGGAATTTTGCGCAGCTCCAGCTCCGTTTCCGGTGCCCACTGGGGTAGCGTCGAGGCGGACTCTCCACCTTCCACCGGCGCGGGCACGTCGATGGCTTGCGCCGGTGCCGGGTGCGCGGCTGTCTTTCCGAGGTGCGAGGGCACCGCCCTGTCGTTGAATTCGAAATCCTCGCGGAACATCTGCAGCAGATGCTCTTCCAGCCCCATCACCAGAGGGTGTACCCAGCTGTCGAAGATGACATTCGCACCCTCGAAGCCATACACCGGGCTGTAGCGAGCGGGCACATCCTGAACATGGATGGGCGTCGAGATAACCGCACACGCAATGCCCAGCCGCTTCGCGATGTGCCGCTCCATCTGAGTGCCCAGCACGAGCTCTGGCGCTGCCTCGGCGATGGCTGCCTCGACCGCGAGATAGTCGTCCGTGATCAGGGCGGTAATCCCGTAAAGGCTTGCCGCTGCCCGCAGCTCACGTCCGAATTCCCGGCTGTAGGAACCGAGGCCGACGACTTCGAAACCCAGTTCGTCGCGCGCAACGCGGGCTGCGGCGATGGCATGGGTGGCATCTCCGAAAATGAATACGCGCTTGCCAGTGAGATAGGTCGAGTCGACCGAGCGCGAATACCAGGGCAGGCGCGAGGCTGATGCTGTCGTCGAACTCGCTCCCGGCAGTTCGCCGGACATCGTCCCATCCTGATCAAGGCCCGCTAGCGCGGCAACTTCACGCATGAACTCGCGGGTGGCGCCCACGCCCATGGGCACGGTGCGGGTATAGGGCTGGCTGAAATTGCGTTCAAGCCAAGTGCAGGTGGTGCGGGCAATCTCGGGATAGAGGTCGATATTGAAATCCGCATCAGGCAGCCGGATGAGATCGGCAGGTGTGGCGCCCAGCGGTGCGACCACATTCACATCCACGCCGATGCGGGACAGCAGGCGGGTAATCTCGATGATGTCATCCCGGCATCGGAAACCGAGCACCGTCGGCCCGAGAAGGTTTGCCCGAGGGCGACGTCCGCTGGTGTTTCGACTCTCTAGGGCAGGGGCAGCCTCCGCCGCACGATCGGACAGCGCGGCGCGAACCACCTGATAGAACGTTTCGGCCGCGCCCCAGTTTTCCTTCTTGGAGTAGGCAGGCAGCTCCAACGGCACGACAGGGATCCCGATATTCATGCTAGCGGCGAGCGTCCCCGCCTGATCCTGTAGCAGTTCTGCCGTGCAGGACTCTCCCACCAGCAGCATCTGCGGACGAAAGCGTGCATACGCCTCTGCGACTGTCTGCTTCACGAGTCCCGCTGTATCGCCCCCCAGGTCTCTCGCCTGGAAGGTGGTGTAAGTCACGGGTGGGCGCTGATCCTGGCGTTCGATCATCGTGAACAGCAGGTCGGCATAAGTGTCCCCTTGGGGGGCATGCAGCACGTAATGCAAGTCCCGCATCGAAGTCACCACACGCATCGCGCCGATGTGCGGGGGGCCTTCGTAGGTCCAAAGAGTCAGCTCCATGGCAGTTCTCAGAGCGCCAGCCGGGTGCGGCGGACGAGCGGCCGCGCGAACAGTTCGGCCAGATCCGCTGCCTGCTCGAAGCCGTGGATCGGTGAGAACACGAGTTCGATGGACCACTTGGTCGTGATGCCCTCGGCCTCCAGCGGATTGGCAAGACCGAGACCGCAGACCACGATGTCCGGAGCTGCGCTCCGTACACGATCAAGCTGGGACTCCACGTCTTGCCCCTCACTGATGCGGACACTGTCAGGGAGACGCGAAAGTTCGCAGGCCATCATCTGCTGGTCGAGGTAAGGCGTACCCGCTTCTATGGTCTCCATGGCCAGCTCTTCGCCGAGAAAGCGGGCCAAGGGGATTTCGAGCTGGGAGTCAGGCATGAAGAAAAGGCTCTTGCCTGCGAGCAGGGAGCGATAGCGCTCCAGGCTCAAGCGTGCACGTGCCGCTTTAGGTTCCACGCACGCAGCGAACGTTTCAGCACCCACCCCGAAGGCCTGGGCCGCCGCGGCAAGCCAGGCGCTGGTGCCTTCCACTCCGAGGGGATAGGGAGCTTCCAACACGCTTGCGCCCCGTGCCGCGAGCGCCCGCACCGTCTCCCCCACGAAAGGTTGTGCCGCCAGCACGCGGGTACCACTGCCTACGGGAGGAAGTTCCCGCGCTCTGCGCGCCGGCAGGAAATGGACCGGTGAGATCCCGAGCGCGTCGAACGTTCGCCTGAACTGATCTTCCACCACATCCGCGAGACACCCCACCACCAGCAGTTGCGGCGCGTCGTCCTGCGGCAACAGCGGAACCAGGGCGCGCAGGGCATTGTCCTCGCCCTGCGTGAAGGTGGTCTCGATTCCCGAACCCGAATAGCTGAGCACGCGCACGCCCGGATAGAACTCGCGATTCAGGCGTTCTGCGGCATTGGCAAGGTCGAGCTTGATCACCTCAGACGGGCAGGAGCCAACCAGGAACAGTGCCTTGATGTCGGGTCGACGAGTGAGGAGATCGCGGCACAGGCGGTCGAGCTCGGCGTTGGCGTCGGCGATACCGGCGAGATCGCGGTCGGTCAGAATCGCCGTTCCAAATCGCGGCTCGGCGAAAATCATCACCCCTGCGGCGGACTGCACGAGATGGGCACAGGTACGGGACCCCACCACGAGGAAAAAGGCATCCTGCAGCTTGCGATGCAGCCACACGATGCTGGTGAGGCCGCAGAACACTTCACGCTGGCCGCGCTCACGCAGCACCGGGCGTACCGCCGGCACGGGCACGGCTGTGGCGACTGCACTCATCCTGCAATGCCTCCCGCGGGAAGAAAGGCGGGAGGTTCCATCTGCCTTGCTTCGAGCCGCGCCGCGCGCAGCTTGATCAGGAACTGAGCCGCATTGACGAGATAAGTTGCGTAGGCGGCAAGCGCAAGCAGCATCTGCTGCCGCGGATCCAGAGCATTGGTGAACACGACGAGCAGATAGGCCGTATGCAGAGCCAGCACCAGCATGCTGAAGACGTCTTCCCAGAAAAAAGGACGGGCGAAGAGCCAGCACCCGAAGACGACTTTCTCCCAAATGGAGCCGGTGACCATGATGGTGTAGAGCAGAAGTGTCTTGATGAGGACGGAAAGCGTGGCCAACTCCAAGCCTTCGCCGCTCGCCAGGTAACGCAGGACCAGCACAAGACTTGCCAGGAAGGCGATGAACTGCACGGGTGCCAGCACGCCCTGGACGACCGTCCACGGGGAGTTGTCGCGCCGCGCACGCTCCTCGGTCGTGTACAGCCCTGGCTTGTGCGGGACCTTGGACATGGGCGCGCTTTCTCCGGCTTGCTTTTGTCCGGAGCGTAGTCCTGCCGCGCCGCGAGTGTCAACTCAAGTTGACGTTAATTTCATTTGACATATAAGCGCAGTGTTCGGATTATCGCGATCAGGTATCCGGGCCGCGCACGTTCGTGGCAGAATCGAAGCGCATCACGCTGAAACTTCTCGCGGTGGCGCAACAAAAAAAGATGGAATCGAGTCAAGCACCTGTACCCGAAAGCTCCATGACTCCGTGACCCGCGTCCAAACCTGAACTCCTGCCAGGACAGGGAGGTTGAAGCCCATGACCATCTCCAACAAGACCAGCGCACGCAGTCCGCGCAGGCCAAGGAAGGAGCAAGCCTCCCTCCAAGGCAGTCCTGAAGTTGCGGGAACCGACCTCTCGGACTTGGGTTTCAGCAGCCTCCTTCGCACCATAGAAGCCGACATCATCCCTCGCCTGCTTCTCGCTCACCAGAACAGCGGTTCCGGGCCCGAACAACTCCCCGGAGCAGAAACACGCTCGATTGGTGTTGCCGATGTCGAACGACTCACGCGCCTGGCCCAGACCAGCGACTTCGCGACCGTGTGGAAAGAAGTGGAGGGTCAGCGGGCCAGTGGCGTACCGCTCGAGGCCGTGTTCCTCGATCTCCTCGCCCCCGTTGCCCGCAGGCTGGGCAAGCTCTGGGAGCAGGACTTGCTGGACTTCACCGGGGTGACCATTGCGCTCATGCGCTTGCAACAGGTGATGCGTGAATTGGCGCCAGCATTCAGCGCACAGTGCGCGCGGCGTCCCCGCGTCATACCGCCACGCATCCTCGTTACCACGGTACCGGGGGAGCAACACCGCTTCGGTGTATTGATGGTTGCTGAATTTTTCCGGCGGGCCGGCTGGGAGGTCATGTCTGACCCGGTCAACAGCGACCACGCCTTGCGCACGCTGCTGGCCGAATCACACTTCGATCTGCTTGGGCTTTCGCTGGGCTCGCATACGGGTCTCGATGCTCTGTCCTGCACTATCAGGGCAAGCCGTGATGCCACTCTCAATCGCGACCTTGGTATCATGGTGGGTGGCCCGGCATTCGTGGACAACCCCGGGTACGTGGCCCAAGTCGGCGCAGACCTGACCGCATCCGATGCGCGCTCTGCGGTGACCCACGCTGAAAACTTCATCAAGAATCTGGAATCAGGCCAGATGACGGCGCTGTGGCCCGACGATATCAACCTCGCAACGCTCAGACGACACTGATTGACCTTGAAGCACTCACTCGCCTCACTCGATGGAAAGTCGGCAAGCTCATTGCTGACGGCCGTCTCGGACATCACCCTGTTGCTCGACAAGACCGGCCGGATACTGGACGCCTCGGTGGGCAGCCCGGACCTGTCCGCCCTCGACACCCGAAGCTGGATTGGAAAGTTCTGGGCTGACACTGTCACTTTTGAAAGCCGCGACAAGATTGCTGCACTGATAAAAGAGCGCTCTGCGAAGAACGCGCGCTGGCGTCAGGTCAATCACCCTGGAGGCCCCGGCCAGGGAGACTTTCCCGTGCTCTATCGCACCGGCGCTGTCGGCGCCCAGGGCCTGATTGTTGCGATGGGGCGGGATCTCAGGGCCGCCGCGGAGCTCCAGCAGAAGCTGCTGGAAGCCCAACAGGCACTCGAAGATGACTACGCCCGCCTGCGCCAGATCGATACCCGCTATCGGCTGCTGTTCCAGACCACTGCCGAGGCCGTAGTGGTTGCAGATGCAGCCTCGGGGGTGGTGACGGAGGCCAACCCTGCGGCGGTGCACCTGCTGGGCCACGCCAGCAGAAAGATCACCGGTCTCGCGCTGAACGACCTCGTCACCGGCCCCGGCGCAAGGACACTGCAGGGACTGCTGGACACCATCCGCGCTACCGGCCGCGGGGAGGAGGTTCGCATCACCCTCGGGCGCGGTGCCGGTAAACGTGATTTCTCGGCCTCCGGATCACTTTTCCGGCAAGAGAACGTTGCTCATGTGCTCCTGCGCCTAACCCCCGGAGATGCACGACCCATGGTGGAGAGAACCACGGGTCCAGCACAACAGATCTCCTCATTGATGGATCGCTTCCCGGACGGTTTCGTCGTGACCGACCCATCGGGCCTCATCGTTGCCGCGAACAACGCATTCCTGGAAGCGGCCGAGCTCGGCACCTTTGAGCAGGCGCGCGGCAAGTCACTGGATCGCTGGCTGGGTCGCTCGCCTGTGGATGTGAGGGTATTGCTCTCCAATCTGCAGCAGCATGGGGTGGTTAGACATTTCTCGAGTGTGCTCAGTGGCGAATTCGGCGCGAGCATGGAAGTCGAAGTTTCGGCGGTATCGGCGGTCAATGCCGAAACACCCAGTCTGGCCTTCATGATCAGGGACCTCAGACGGGTCGTCGGGCGCGATGGGCAGCGTGCCCCGCACCTCGGTGCACCGGTGGAACAGCTCACGGAGCTCATCGGGCGCGTGTCCCTCAAGGAGCTGGTGCGCGAGTCAACCGACATGATTGAGCGCCTGTGCATAGAGGCCGCGCTGGAACTCACGGGAGATAATCGCGCCTCGGCCGCAGAGATGCTCGGACTGAGCAGACAAAGCCTCTACATCAAGCTCAGGCGGCACGGCCTCGGCGACCTCGAATCGAGCAACGAGGCCTGACCTTCCGGGAGGCGCATACGCGCCTCCCGCCCCCCGACAACAACGCCACTCGCGAGTGTAAATTTTGTTTGACGCTTGATAGCGTCAGGCATAAATTGATTTCGTGTCGCGCCCTGGTTTCACCTCTGTCATCGAACTGCTGAAGCCCGTGACGTGGTTCCCCCCGATGTGGGCGTTTGCCTGCGGGGTGGTATCCACGGGCCAGGCAATGGAAGGGCGCTGGGGCCTGGTGCTCACTGGTCTCTTGCTGACGGGACCGCTGGTGTGCGGCACCAGCCAGGCCGTGAATGACTGGTTTGATCGGCACGTGGATGCCATCAACGAACCAGGGCGGCCCATTCCCTCCGGCCGCGTGCCTGGATATTGGGGGTTGTATGTCGCTTGCGTATGGACCTTGCTGTCTCTCGGCGTTGCTCCGACGCTCGGTCCTTGGGGCTTCGGAGCCACGGTCCTCGCGTTGCTGCTCGCTTGGGGCTACAGCGCTCCACCCTTCCGTTTCAAGCGCAATGGATGGCTCGGCAACAGTGCTTGCGCCATCAGCTACGAAGGTCTGGCATGGGTCACGGGAGCTGCGGTCATGATGAATGGCGTCATGCCTGAGGGCCGGACACTCGCACTCGCCGGCCTCTACAGTCTCGGTGCACACGGGATCATGACCCTTAACGATTTCAAGTCCATACAGGGTGATCGCCAGTGCGGGGTCGATTCACTCCCGGTACTGCTGGGAGTGTCCGGGGCGTGCCGTGTGGCCTGCTTGCTCATGGCCGCAGCCCAGCTTGTGGTTGTGGTCCTGCTGGCTATCTGGGGACATCCAACCCACGCCGCAGGCGTGGGGCTGCTGCTCGCAGCGCAAATAGTATTGATGGTGCGGTTGTTGCGTGATCCCGTTGCGCGAGCCACCTGGTATAGCGGCTTCGGAGTCACGCTCTACGTGCTCGGCATGCTGCTGAGCGCGTTCGCGCTGCGCTGAGGGAGGAGGATTGCATGGCAGTAAACATGGGCTGGCTCGGAATCATTCGCCTCGGTCTGGTACAGACCTCGCTCGGCGCGATGGTCGTTCTCGCGACCTCGACCTTCAATCGCGTCATGGTGGTGGAACTGGCTTTGCCGGCCATGCTGCCCGGTCTGCTGGTGGCCGTGCACTACGTGACGCAAATCTTCCGCCCACGCATGGGCTATGGGTCTGATGTCGGTGGGCGCAGCACCCCCTGGATACTTGGCGGCATGTGCGTGCTGGGACTCGCCACGCTGGGAGCTGCGATCGCCACGACGCAGCTCGCCAATGGACTCTTGCTAGGCACCATCATGGCCATTCTCGCCTACTTCGCGATTGGGCTTGGGGTGGGTGCTGCAGGGACTTCCTTGCTCGTGCTGCTCGCCAAACGGGTGATTGCGGGTCGGCGGGCTGCGGCTGCAAGTGTGGTCTGGCTCATGATGATTGCCGGTTTCGCAGTGACAGCAACCCTGGCCGGAAAGTTTCTTGATCCCTATACGCCCATGCGCCTGGTTGAAGTTTCGGGAAGTGTCGTTGCAATCGCTTTGTGCGTGACGTTCGCCGCGGTCTGGGGTCTCGAGAAGCGAGCGCTGCCCGAGACTGTCGAGGAGGACGCAGCAGCGCAGACACCAAAGGTCCCATTCATGGCGGCCCTTGCCGAGGTCTGGTCAGAACCCGAGGCAAGACGCTTCACCGTCTTCGTCTTTATCTCGATGCTTGCATACAGCGCCCAGGACCTGATCCTCGAGCCTTTCGCAGGAGTAGTGTTCGACTACACGGTGGGCCAGTCCACCAGCCTCTCGGGAATTCAACACCAAGGTGTATTCGTGGGCATGCTCGGCGTTGCGGTTCTCTGCAGCGTCTTCAAGAACAACTGGCTGGGCTCGCTGAAGATGTGGACGGTTACCGGCTGCCTTGCTTCTGCGGCGGCGCTGTGGGCCCTCTCGGTTGCCAGTTTGATGGGTCCGGGTTGGCCGCTGCGGCTCACGGTGTTCCTGCTGGGAGCCGCAAACGGCGCTTTCGCCGTGGCCGCGATCGGCTCGATGATGGCCAATGCGGGGCACGGCACGGCAGCGCGCGAAGGTGTGCGCATGGGGCTGTGGGGCGCGGCCCAGGCCTTTGCCTTTGGTCTCGGTGGATTTGCCGGGACCGCCGCCAGCGATCTCGCGCACGCATTGCTCGCCTCTCCCGTGCAGGCCTATGCCGTGGTCTTTGGTCTCGAGGGAGGGCTCTTCCTCCTCTCCGCCGTGATCGCGGGCCAGCTCACGGTCTCCAGTCAACAACGCCGGCGCCTGCAAACAGGCTCCGCCTTCACCTGAATGCCAGTTCGCCAGTCAAGGAGTATCCGCCATGGAAACGCAGAAGATTCTGGATGCAGTCGTCGTGGGGGGAGGTCCAGCGGGTGCCACAGCCGCTGCCGAGCTCGCGGCACGTGGCCTCGATGTGATGCTCCTCGACCGGGCTGGCAGGATCAAACCCTGCGGCGGTGCGGTGCCACCGCAGCTGTTGCGTGACTTCGAGATACCGGACCATCTGCTCGTGGCCCACGCCACGCGCGCCTGTATTGTCTCACCCACCTTGCGTGAAGTGGACATGCCTATCTCCCGGGGTGGATATGTTGGCATGGTCGACCGCGACTCGTTCGATGAATGGCTGCGTCAGCGTGCCGCAAATCGCGGCGCCGTCCGTGAGGAGGGGCTGTTCAAGTCCAGCCGTCAGGAAGTCGACGGCACTCTCACCATGCAGTACCAGCAGAAGGACGGCGAGATCCGGGAAGTTCGTACTCGCACGATGATCGGCGCTGACGGCGCCTCCTCGCGAGTCGCAAAAGAAAACATCCCCGGGGCGGATCAGCTCCAGTGCGTGTATGCCTACCATGAAATCGTCCGTGTGCCGGATCCGGCACGCGCACCAGCGTTTGATGGGGCACGTTGCGATGTCCACTACCGGGGCACCATCTCACCGGATTTCTATGGCTGGGTCTTTCCGCACGGCGACAAGGTGAGCGTGGGAAGTGGCAGTGCACACAAAGGCTTTTCGCTGCGCGGCTCGGTCGCGAGATTGCGCGCCGACACGGGCCTGGCCGAGGCCGAAACCCTGCGCCGCGAGGGTGCCCCCATTCCCTTGAAGCCCCTTGCCCGCTGGGACAATGGTCGCAACGTCGTACTGGCCGGGGATGCTGCGGGCGTGGTGGCCCCCGCTTCCGGTGAGGGGATCTATTACGCCATGACGGGAGGGCGCCTCGCGGCGGAAGCCGTTAGCGAGTTCCTTCTCAGCGGCAATCCCCGAGCTCTCGGCATCGCACGCAAGAAATTCATGAAAGCCCATGGAAGGGTGTTCTGGGTGCTGGGCATGATGCAGCGGTTTTGGTATCGCAATGACAAGCGGCGTGAACGCTTCGTGAGCATGTGCCGGGACCGCGATGTGCAAGAGCTGACGTGGGAGGCGTATCTGAACAAGCGGCTGGTGCGTGCCAAACCTCTCGCCCATGCCAGGATATTCTTCAAGGACATGGCTCATCTGATGGGTCTGGTCGCGCCCTGACGCAACCCGGTCCTGGGCAGGCTGAAATGCCTCGCTGATGGATGCACCGCCTGATTCGCTGCCGGTCTGGATCCTCGACGGGATCATGCTTCTGGTGGTGCTGGAGGCATGCCTCTTCGCGTGGGGAAAACGCCGACGCGGGCGGGCCCGGGCATTCGCGCAGCCGTGGTTTTGCAATCTGCTCTCGGGTTTCTGCCTGCTCGCCGCGCTGAGGTTGGTGCTTGGAGGCGCGACGTCGTGGACTGTCCTGCTTGCTCTAAGCGGCGCCTTTGCGGCGCATCTGCTGGATATCCACCAGCGTAACCGTCTGCCATGAGACTCGGCGTTCCAGAGATAGGGGTGCACCCGGATCGGGGATCAGGGTACCTGTCGAGGTTCTGAAATGGGCGCCTGCCGCTTGGGTCCCGATCCCCATACGGTATGGGGACCGGTACTTCGCTCTTTTCCGGCTATTCTTCCGTAGCCGCGGCGGTCGTGGCAGGCGGAGCGGGAGTCCCCAGTTCCGGGTGATCCTTCAGCATGCTGAGACCACCCAGTGGCTTGTTGAGTCCCTGATGGCAGGTGCTGCAATTCGCCTTGAGGGGATCACCCAAGGCTCCCAGACGGTTCTGGGGAAACACCGGGCCAAGCGGCTCGATGTAGTCGGTATTAATCTGCCGAACCATCCGGATCCCGTGCCACGCGGTCACGCGCTGGGGATTGCTTTCCTCCCACGACGCAAACGCTCGCGAGTTGTGGCAGAAGGTGCAGTTCACGCCCAGCGAATCGGACATGTGCATCATCAAGCCATAGGTTCTCTCGGCTGAATGAATGTCTGGTGCATGCGGCGGCTCCGTGGGCAAGGCCTGCGGGGCATTGACCCTGATTTCGGAAGCTCCCAGCAGGAAAGGCGTGTAAGGATCGAAGGGTAGTGACGACAAGCCGACGCTGCGTACCGGAAAGTTCTGCCCATCCTGGTTGCCGTCAAACCGGGAACTGCGAACAGGTCCCGGATCCCTCGACCAGTTGTTGGCCGGAATGTTCTGCCCTGCGTGACAGGTATAGCAGGTCACTCCGGTATCCTTTACATGGTCCGTCCAGCCAGTGTTGATCGCGAGGGTCATCTCGATCATCCGTCGCGAAACAACTTTGGTGTATTTGGAGTCATCGGCGAAATTGGCGGCCTCGTGGCAGTAGACGCAGCCTTCCTTGGGGGCGACCCATGCGGTGATGCTGGCCATCAGTCGTCCGAACTGGCCTGCATCGAGATGCCCAAGCACTTTCACATTCTTGTAGACGTCTCCAGCCTTGGGGCCACCGGGCGGAACTTGAGGCAAGGCCGCGGGCACTGCAGCTTGTGCTGCTGCCGCAGGATCTTCTCCGGGCTCCGCAAGCTCCACCATGGCCGTGCCCCGGAACCCCTGCTGGGTGCTCTCGACGGGTTCGTACTGATCGCACCCTGCCAAGGCAAGGAATGCACCTAACATCAGCGTGTGTGAGTGTGGGTAAGCTCGCATCACTGCACCCCTCCGCTTTGCAGGGTCGCCGGGTCAACCGCCGGCATGGGCGGGTACGGGGGCGCGATCCCGTGCTTGACGCCCCACAGGTACCAATTGTCCACAACGGTCCCGGTGAGCAGGATGCCGATGCCCCCGGTCAGCGGGCAGAGCACCGCGAACCACCAGGCCCAGCGGTGGATGGATTCCATGGTGGCGTTGAAGCCCATGGTCCAGCGCCAGAAGAGCGCGGCGCGCTCGGAGGCTGTTCCGCGATCGACGATTTGTTCAATCTCACGCTCGCCACCCAGACGACTGACCGCGAGGATCGTTGCACCGTGCATGGCAAACAGGAGCGTGGAACCGTAGAGAAACGCAATCGAAAGCATGTGGAACGGGTTGTAGAACAGGTTCCCGTAACGAATCGAGAATGCGGCGGTCCAGTCGAGGTGCGGGAATATCCCGAAGGGAACTGCCTCGCTCCAGCTTCCCATCATCAAGGGACGGATGAATCCAAGCACCAGGTAGAGCCAGATGGCGGAGGCGAATGCCCAAGTCGTATGGGTGCCCATGCCGAGCGCCCGGGCGCGTCGGTACATGCGCACCCACCAAAGAAGTATTGAGGTAGTCAGGAAGAATCCCGCCATGAGCCACCATCCGCCTTCAGCCAAGGGGGGCAGACTCAGGCCGTATTCCGGTGACGGAGGCTCCAGCGCAAGCCAGGGCAGCTGGCGCAGGAATTCCGTGGGACTCCAGTTGACCGACGCGGCCATGTTGAGGCCGATGATCTCAAAGGCAACAAAGAAGCAAAGGATGGAAGTGAGCCCCAGCCAACCCAGGTAGAACGGCCCGATCTGCGCATCACCGATCTTGCCCAGCCAGTAGGAAAAGATGGGCTGCCCTTGTCTGACCCAGCTGCCCCCACGCATGGGTACGCCGGGGTAAGGCGCCGCGCGCACCTGCACGCGGGTAAAGATATTCTGGTAATCGGCCATCGCGTATTCCCTCTAAGCGTTTGTCCTGCGCTTTGCTTTGTTATTCACCAGATTGGCAGGCTGAGCCACCAGTTCCACCACTCCGGCCAGCCCTTGCTCCAGAACGGACCGCTGATCACGATGCACACCGCACTCCAGAACCCGGCAGACAGTGCCAGGAACAGGCCGAGGCGATGGATGCCCAAGGTGCCGATGGAGTATCCGATGGCATCCCTGAAGAAGGTGTTCTCGTGCTCCGGTGTCTTGACCTCCTCGCCAGGGCCCGGATTGGTGGCGGAGAGAATCAGCGAACCGTGCAAGGACAAGGCGAAAGTAGTGGTGAAGAAGAAGGTCACCGCCAGCATGTGCGCCGGGTTGTAATGGAAATGCAGGTACTGGTAGCCGGTGTTCGAAACCCAGTCGAGATGGGACAGGATTCCATAAGGGAAACCATGGCCCCATGCACCCATCAGCAGCGGTCGGATTACCACGAGGGTGAAGTAGGCGAAGATCGCGACACTGAAGGCGAAGGGCACGTGCAGCCCGATGCCGAGTTTGCGCGAGATTTCAACTTCTCGCAGGGCCCAGGACCCGAAGGACCCAAGCGCGCAGACAGTGATGATTTGCCACAGCCCGCCTTCCTTGAGCGGAGCGAGCCCGAGTCCGTATGACAGGTCGGGTGGTGCGATGTTTATCTGCCAGACGTTCCAGGTTGGCCCCAGGGCCGCACCGTAAAGAATCAATGCGGTGCCGAGGATGGTGAAGAACGCACCTGTGACCCCGAACAAGCCCACGTAGAAGGGACCAATCCAGAAGTCGAACAGATCGCCACCAAGCAGCGTGCCGCCTCGGACCCGGTATTTTCGTTCAAAACTGAGCATGGGCATGGGTGCTCTCCTGCTATGCCGAAGCTGCGTGACCCGTGAGCAACATACTGCGCGATTGCCGGGGGGCGCCGGCTGCGCAGATTCTTCCGTAGGCGGACGAGCGGATGAAGCTGGAATCCATGGAATTCCTGATCTCCATCCGCCCGGTTCGCCGATACATCAGCCGATGAGGTTCCGCGCGGAAGGCGCTTGGGCCTCCGGCATGACCGTCATCGCCGTTGGCTTTCCGGCATTTCTCGGCCCTTCGATCCAGTTGAATCGATCAGTGCTGAGCAGAATGAAGTGAATCAGGATTGCCAGGACGAACAGGAAGGTCGCCAATGCGACCAGAGTGCGTCTGGGATCAAACAGAAGCCATACTCTCCACATGATGCTTCCTCCTTTCTAGACGAAGACGTTCTTGACGGTTTCCATCAGACCCTGCACGCCGTCGAGCGTCATGCCGTAGCCTTCAGGACCCGGGAACCACGGGCGCCACTGCCATACGAGGAAGTGGGCAACGATTGCCACCACGGTGAACAGGATGAAACTGCTCATGAAGATCCCGTGGAATTCCTTTGCTTCCTGATCGGTCAGTCCCGACAGGGAAGTACCTCTATCTGCCATCTCTACTCTCCTTCTGGCCCACTGGCCGTTATCACACACGCCTCCACCCGGCCGGACGCCGTCCCGGCATCCCGCCCCTTTTGACGGGGCGCGACGGATGAATCCTTCAGTTCATCGAAACGAATTCGACGACTGTTTCTGCCGCGGTACGCGCTTCTTCGAGCAGGCTCGTCCCCTGCCGGGTACCGGGCAGCCATTGCAGGCGTACCAGCCGCGACAACATTCCCACGACGAGGAATGCAACCAGGCACACACCGAAGATGAACCGGAGATCACGGCTGCAATGACCATGGCCCGGCACCCGCTTCCGGACCGTTGCGGGGGTCATGTTCATGACCGCTGCCCCTTCATTCGCGAACATCTCTGCCTTCATTGCACTGCTCCTGTCTTGAGTGCCATCTGCGTCTGTGCGACGCGATTTGCTGTCACACTGAGTTCACCTGCGGCGCGCGCGTCGCGTTCCGCCCTGTCCCGGATCTCCTTGGCCGCGGAGATTCGGACGAGCACGGGCTCTGTCTCGACGAGCGATTCGAGCATCTGGTGCGCATCTTCTTCCCAGCGAGTCGTTGCCTCATTGCGGTCTGCCCGAACCGGCGTTGCCTCGATACGATCGAGATCCGCGGCAGTGGGAAGGATGTGGAACAAGGCGTCGAAGAGGGCGTTGCAGACCTCCTGAACCAGATACACCGCACCTGCATAACCCATGAACGGTGTACCCGTATGACGGCGAATCAGCGCCCCGGGGAAAGAGGCCGGAATGTAGACGGCCCTGCTGCCGGATTCGGCGAGATACATCCGCTCGTTGAAGCTTCCAAAGACCACCAGTGCGCCTTTCTTGCGCACCATCGCCCGAACGGCTTCGTTGTCTGATTTTGTGCCGGGGCAGCGGGCCACGGAGTAGGCGCAAGGCAGACCGAGTTCCTGCTCGAGGAAATTGCGGATGCCTCTTGAGTACGTCTCTGTCGCCACGACACCAAAGCTCGCCGTGGCATAAAAGTCCTGGGTGACCGAACGCCAGAGGTCCCACAGGGGCTTGATGGTGGTGTGCTTCTCGCGGGCAATGAAAGGCTCGGGATCAAGACCGAGCAGTTCGCCCAGCTTGCGCAGGAAGCGAGTCGTGCTGTGCAGGCCGATGGGCGCCTGCAGATAGGGCTTGTCGAGGTTCTCGCAGAGCAGTCGCCCAAATTCACGATACATGCAGACATTGACATCTGCCTCGGCGAGCTTCGGGACATCCTCAAGGTGGCTGCCCAAGGGAAATACAAGATTGATCTCGGCGCCTATGCCCTCCACCAGACGCTTGATTTCCGCGAGGTCGCTGGGGCTGTTGAAGGTACCGTAGATGGGGCCGATGATATTGACGAGCGGCTTGCTGCCTGACGGACGCGTACTGCGGGCTCTCGCGCGCTTCGCGCCGTATTCGGTCCAGAGCCAATTGATTGCCCGGTTGGCACTTTGCCACTGATCTTCGTCGATGGTGCGCGGCAAAAAGCGCAGGATGTTGGTCCCTTCGGGCGTGACACCCCCGCCGATCATCTCGGCAATTGATCCGGTGACGACAACGGCTGGCAGACCCGGATCGAGGCTGCGGTGGGCGCGCTTCATCGCCCCCTCCGTGCCATGCTGCCCGAGTTCTTCCTCTGCAAGTCCCGTCACCACTATCGGCAGCTCATGTGGTGGGAGCGCATCGGTGTAGTGCAAAACCGAGGTGACCGGCAGATTCTCACAGCCCACCGGTCCATCGATGATGACCTGCAGGCCTTTGATGGCTGTGAAGGCATAGACCGCTCCCCAGTAGCCACCAGCCCGATCGTGATCGAGGATCAACATCAGAAATCCCCCTCGGAAAGGCCTTTGCGTACTGCCTTGCGACTTTGGCTGGCGCGAAATCCGGGGCGCAGCACTGGTTCTTCCTGCCACACTCCGGCAGTGTCGCCCTCCCCTACGCCTTCGAAGAATTCGCGCATGCGATCGAAGCGCTCGCGATTGGCCATTGCGGCGTTGACGACCTGGGCCAACGAGCCTGCGCCCGCCGCCCCCATCAAGGGCCGTGCTGAAATCAGGTTGGTGAAATAGAGTGCGGGTGTGCCGCGCTGTTTGGCGGCCTGCACGAGTGGCGTGGTGCCAATCGCGAGGTCCGGCTCAAACTCGTGGAGCGCCGCCAGATCCTGTTCCAGCGAGGCACGGTAAGTCACGGCGATGCCCCGCTCATCCAGCCAGGCTTCGTCAACGGCTGACCATTCGGTGCGCGGGCAGGCGGTACCCACGGAGCGGACGTCTGCACCACTCTCCACCAACAGACGCGCGACCAGAAGTTCCGAGCCTTCGTATCCTGAGACAGTGATCCGACCCTTGATGGGCGAACCGGCCAGCGCAGCCTTGATCATCGGCAGGGCCTTGTTCTGGGCCGCGGCGATTTGGGTCCCGGAGACACCGCAGGCTTCTCCTATCGCGGCAAGCCAGGAAGCTGTCCCATCGTGACCAACGGGGGCTGAGCCGATCACCGGGCGGCCCGCGGCATCGAACTGGCGGAATACCGAGCGATAGAACGGATGCAGACCAGCCGCGACCGGGCAATCCAGCGCGGCATAGAGTTCCCGCCATTCGCGGGTGGGCACGGTCGGGCCTGCCGCGAGTCCCATCGGCTCGAGCAGCATGCCAATGGAGACCGGATCCGCCGGAAATATTTCGCCAACCAAGGCTACGGTCGGCCGCTCGGAGACCCCGTTGCGGGGCGCCGCAACAGGACCCTCCATCACTTCACGGCGAGCGAATTCCAGCATGGCGCCGGCGAGAACATCCTTCGCTTCCGCGTGGGTGGGAACTCCAAAGCCGGGCACATCGATGCCGATCACCCGTACTCCGTCAATCTCACGGGGCAGCAGCCTCAGCGGAACACCGGATGCGGTGGGGACGCAGAGATTGATGACCACGATGGCGTCGTATTGCGCCGGATCCGCGAGTTTGAAGACGGCTTCGCGAATGTCTTCAAACAATTTGCCGGTGACCAGGGTTTCCGAGTTGAAAGGTACGTAGCCCACCGAACGCCGTGCACCATAGAAGTGGGAGGTAAACGTCAGACCATAGACGCAACAGGCCGATCCCGAGAGCACGGTGGCTGTACGCCGCATGCGAAGACCCACGCGCAGCGATCCGAATGCAGGACACATGCTTTGCGGTTGATCGTGCGGACCTTTGGGGTAGTCAGTCGCATACCGCTCGAGGAGTGCGCTGTTGCCCGCAGCCTTGGCGGCACGTTGCATCTCGGCAGCGCCGGCATGACAACCCTTGCCATCAACCGGCACGCTCGCCTCCAGGCCTCCACCCTGAATGGGTGTCTCGGGGGCTTCGGCGTATCCTTTCGCTTGTACGCTCATGCCTCGTCGTACACCACTTCCAGGGACGCCTTCGGAGTGGCGTTGACCCCCTGCATGTCGGCGGCCGATGCGGGCTCGAGGATTACATCCCGGCCAACGGCGTCGGCGGCGAACAGGCCCAGAAGATCCTCCTGCCCCAAGGGTGAAGGCCGCACTGGCGGAGCGTCCGCGACATTGCTCGCGAGGGATTCGAAGAGCGACGCCCAGGGTGTCCCGGGTCTGCCGATAATCTCGTAGGATGCGCTCTTGCGTCGGATGTCTTCGTGCGCGGGAATGGCCGAAAGTACGGGGATTCCCGCCCTGTCTGCGAAAGCTGCAGCCTCACCGGTGCCATCGTCCTTGTTGATAACAACACCGGCCACGCCCACGTTGCCGCCCAGCTTGCGGAAGTATTCAACCGCGGAACAGACATTGTTAGCGACGTAGAGGGACTGGAGGTCATTGCTGGCGACCACGATGACCTTCTGGCACATGTCTCGTGCAATCGGCAACCCGAAGCCGCCACAAACCACGTCACCCAGGAAGTCGAGCAGTACGTAATCGAAGTCCCAGTCGTGAAAGCCCAGTTTCTCGAGAAGTTCAAAACCATGGATGATGCCGCGCCCGCCGCACCCGCGACCGACCTCCGGCCCGCCGAGTTCCATGGCAAAGACACCATCGCGCTTGAAGCACACATCCCCGATTGAGATCTCGTCACCCGCCGCCTTCTTGCGCGAGGAGGTTTCGATAATCGTGGGACAGGCGCGACCGCCAAAGAGCAAGGATGTAGTGTCACTCTTCGGGTCACAGCCGATGAGCAACACCTTCTTGCCCTGCTGAGCCATCATGTAGGAGAGGTTTGCAAGGGTGAAGCTCTTGCCGATCCCTCCCTTGCCGTAGATCGCGATGATCTGGGTCTTGGCGGCCGCGCGCGACTGCGTTTCCGCGTTTGGTGTGGCGGTTGTCGCAGGTCTGACGGCACTCACCGGAATTCGCGCTGCTTCAGCTTGCATACTCATCGGAAATCTCTCCAGTCAATCACCATCTTGAGACAGGACGGGTCGTTGAAAGCGGTGCGGTAGGCAGCATCTGCCTCGCTCGCAAGGCTGCGGTGTGTGATGAGGTCATCCAGGTGAAGGTGGCCCGCCTCCACCAGATCAGTGACTACGGCCAAATCACCTTCCTGCCACTGGGCTGCCACCCGCAGGCGCGCTTCGCGCATGAATGCAGGAGGAAAAGAGAAGGACAGAGGTTGGTCGTAGAAGCCGGCAAGCACTACTTCGCCACCGGGCGCGAGTCGTGCAATGAGGCTATCGAGAATGGTCGGGTCTCCGCTGACATCCACGATGGTGTGGTAATCGCGGCGCGGATCCTCCTCCGGCGCCAGCACCTCGTAGGGATCGGCGTTGTGCCGGCGTTCAGGGTTGCGCTCCCACACCACCGGAGGGTTTGCGCCCTCCAGCAGGGCCAGGCGAGCGAACAGGCGGCCCAGCACCCCGTGACCCACGATCAGATCCGGTTGGCTCGCAGCCGAGGACGAGGTTGCGTGATAGGCGGTCGCGGCCAAGGCAAGCAGGACGCCCCGTTCGCCGACGCGATCATCGATGGGTTGGACGCGTGAACCCGGGACCACGACGCGTGCGGCAGCGCCGCCAAAGAGGCCGCGCACATCACCGAAACACCGCGCGCCAGGCACGAACACCCGGGTACCTACTTCGAGGCCCGAAGCCGTGCCCGCGGCAGCAACCCGCCCCACGGATTCATAGCCCGGAACGAGTGGATAGCCCATACCCGGAAAATGCGGCATGCGCCCGGACCACAGGAGTCTCTCGGTGCCGGTGCTGATCCCACTCCAGTCGATGTCGACCACGATGTCTTCATCGCCCGGGGGCGAGAGCTCCAAGGTCTTCAGCGCCAGTTTGCCAGGTCCTTCCAGAACCACCGCCGTCGTTTGCATGGGTGACCTCGGGCTCCGTGTGGAGGGTCTTTTTATTCGCAGCCGTGTGTCAGTTTAGATGTACGTCTTTTTTTGTCAACTGAGGTTTACACTTTATTTTCAGACAGCCTGGGCCAGGACCACCGAAGTCAGCATCGGGACCCCGACCTTCAATGCCCTGGCGTGACCGAATCCGGATGCCACCAGGAGCTCGGTCAGGTGCTCATCTGTGCGTGGCCGCCCCTGTCCCATCGCAAGGAGATAGAACGCCAGGTAGGCGTCGCTCAGTCGCCCGGTGGCGCCCTCCCCCGACATTGGCTCCGCAACCAACAACGGGGTACCGCTCGGCACCCCCCGTCGGAGGTTGCGCAGCAAGGCAAGAACCTCCGTGTCGTCGTGGTCGTGGAGCACACGTACCAGGGTCACGATATCGGCCCCGGTCGGCAGTGGGTCGCGAAAGAAATCACCGCCCACGGCAGTGATGCGATCAGCCAGCCGGCCTTTCGCGAGACGGGCCTCAGCACGCGCGGCTACCCCGGGCAGATCAAAGATCACGCACCGTAATGCCGGGTTGGCCTTGGCCACGGCGGCGGAGAAGACACCCTCACCGCCCCCCACGTCGAGCAGCAGATGATGACGGGAGAAGTCATAGGCGCGCATGACTTCACCAGCGATCATCGGTTGGGATTCGGCCATCAGGCGCGAATAGTCATCGAGGGAGGAACTCTTCAGCGCTGAAGGGCTGGTGTTTCGGGAGTAGGCCCAATAGGTTTTCAGCGCGGTGTTCTCTTGCTCGCCTCGCAGCAGAGCCACCGGATCGCGCAGGTCTTCGTAGAACAAATCATGATGCGTGATCATCGCGAGAATGCCGCGATTCCCCACCAGCGAAGCACCGAGGGAGGCAAGTCCGTAGCAGTCGTCCTTGCGCTGCTCGATGAGCTCGAGCGCCCGCGCTGCATCCAGCAAGATACGGAGCGAGTCTTCGGGAATCCCGGTGAGTGACGCCAGCGACGCCAGCGAACGCGGCGCCTCCTGCAGGGCCTCCAGCAGCCGCAGTTGCAGGCAGGCTTTCAGCACGCGGGAGTAGACGAACCCCGCGCACAGATCAAACAGCTTTGCGGCCTGACGTCGGGCGACCCAGCGCGTGAGGGGGAATCCCGAGGCCCATTGCTGGAATTCCGGATTGGCCAAGAGCCCGTCCCGCCAGTTACGCAGGCGCCCGATCAAGGGCGGCTCCCCGGAGGAAAGCGCATCCGCAGTGCCCGGCATCGCAAGTTCAAGCCGCCTGGCGCGAGATTTCCTCAGGAATCAGGCGTTGCGATTCAAGACGGATCAATTCCTGAAGGTCGCTTCCACCAGGGCACGGCGGGATGGAGACCAAGGCCGAATCGAGCAGGTACTCGAAGCGCTTGAGAGCGCCCTTGAGGCCAAGGGCGCGCGTACTGCTGGGCCGCCCATGCGCAAGATCCTGGCCGACGGGTTTGCCGAGATCGTGGGTGCTGGCGGCAACATCGCGGATGTCATCCGCAACTTGGTAGGCCTCTCCCAGTCGCGCACCCAGGGCGGTCCAGCGCACCGGGTCGGCACCGGCCGCGATAGCCCCGGACTCCGTGGCCGCGCTGAAGAGAATCCCCGTCTTGGCCCGATGGTATTCTGCGAGCGATGCATTCGGCTCGCTCTCCCACGCCTGCCCCGCCACGATGCCTGAAGGCATGCCGGCGGCGCGGCACAGGGTCTGCATGAAGGCCGGGAGCTTGGTGGCGTGTTCGGAGCCGGCCGCAAGCAGGGCCTGATAAGCCAGCACAATAAGGGCGTCCCCGGTGAGCACGGCGATCTCCTCGCCATACGCAATGTGGACGGAGGGGCGCCCGCGGCGCAGGGCAGCATCATCGAAACAGGGCAGGTCGTCGTGGACCAGCGACGCACAATGGAAGAGTTCTATTGAAGCTGCCGCAGCTTCGGCCGCTCTCAAATCATCCGCGGCGCCGCAGGCCATGGCGACCGCTATGCACAGGCGCGGCCGGATACGGGCACCGCCCGGAAATACCGCATGGCGGATCGCAGCCGCCAGTCTCGGGGGATATTTTCCGCGCTCGCCCTGGCCGATGACCGCGGCGATCGTCTCCTCGATCCGGTGCATGACGTCCATCTCGGCCTCCAAGTGTATGTCTAGATTTTTTTACTTGTACATGTGTAAATCAAAATAGACACTTGAAGCATGATGGTCAACGGTTTCATGCAAGCAGATGGCGCAGACTGATCAGGACCGCCCTGTCGTGGTCATCGGGGCCGGAGTCGCCGGTCTCGCTGCCGCCATGTTGCTGGCCGCAAGCGGGCATCCCGTGCGTGTGTACGAGCGGGCCGCCGCTCCGGGTGGCAAGATGCGGGAGGTCGCCGTGGGCCAGTCGCGGGTGGACGCCGGCCCCACTGTCCTCACGATGCGATGGGTATTCGAGGAGCTGTTCGGCGATACGGGCGATGCCCTGGAAAACCACGTGACGCTGGCGCCGCTGGAAGTCCTTGCCCGCCATTGCTGGACGGATGACAGCCGGCTTGATCTGTTTGCCGATCATGAACGCTCGGTTGAAGCGATCTCCGAATTCGCGGGGCGCGCAGAGGCCCGGCGCTTCCAGGATTTCTGCCTGCGGGCACGGCGGGCCTATGAAGTGCTGGAGCCGGCGTTCCTGCGCCAGCGCCGGCCGGGGCTGCATCATTTCCTCCATCCCAGAACCCTGCAGCGACTGCCGTCATTGTGGCGAAGTGCACCTTTTTCGAGTCTCTGGCGGGCGCTGGCAGAGCATTTCCGGGATCCCAGGCTGCAGCAGCTGTTCGGGCGTTATGCAACCTATTGCGGGTCATCCCCGTTCGCAGCGCCAGCCACGCTGATGCTTATCGCCCATGTGGAGCAGCTCGGTGTCTGGACCGTGCAGGGCGGCATGCATCAACTCGCGCGCGCCATGGAGGCTCGTGCGCGCGCCCTCGGCGTGACGTTCCACTATAACCAGCACGTGACCGAAGTGACGGTTGAGCAAGGTCGTGCGTGCGGCATTCGACTGGCTGACGGCAGCGTCGTCGACGCCGCTGCAGTCGTGGTCAATGCCGACCCCGCCGCATTGGCCGAGGGCGCGCTCGGTGCGGCAATCATTCGGCGCGTGCCGCGCGTGAGCCCCGGACGCCGTTCGCTGTCCGCCGTCACCTGGTGCCTTGAAGCACAGACCCGAGGTTTTCCCCTCTCCCGCCACAACGTGTTTTTCTCGTCTGATTACGCTGCCGAGTTCACTGACTTGCAGAAGCGCCGCCGCCTGCCCGACGACCCGACCATCTACCTCTGCGCTCAGGATCGGGGAGACGACGGGGCGTCCGGCATCCATGCCCGGGAACGCCTGTTCGTGCTCGTGAATGCGCCAGCGGCTGTTATGGGAAACGCATCGACCACGGCGGATATCGAGGCCTGCGAGGCTCGAACTTTCGCGGCGCTGGCCCGACGGGGACTGGAGATCGGCCATGCAGAGGCCAATGTTACCCGCACGACACCGGCCGATTTCGCGCGCTTGTTTCCGGGCAGTGATGGGGCGCTGTATGGCCAGGCCACGCATGGCTGGCGCGCCTCCTTCACGCGCCCGCTGGCGCGCACGGCATTGCGGGGGCTGGTCCTCGCCGGTGGCGGTGTGCATCCGGGCGCCGGCGTACCGATGGCCGTGATGTCCGGCCGTTTTGCCGCGCAAGCCGCCATGACCGAGCTTTCCCGTGCCGGGCGCGCCAACCGTGGGCTCGCGCCATGAGAGGCGGTGATCCCCGATGACGTCCCGAGCTGCACCCGCGAAGGGACCGAGCTTCACACATGCACCACCTCGCGGGGGATACGTGTGGTGGTATCTGGATGCCTTTTCCGATGATGGTGACTCGGGTTTCACCGTAA
>Ga0315909_10000463_pt1 | contig 54166 bp, 53 predicted proteins | sample LakEriMetagenome_11_FD_203527 | JGI IMG/M metagenome (GOLD analysis project Ga0315909, IMG submission 203527) | Freshwater fungal communities from buoy surface, Lake Erie, Ohio, United States - Buoy 2 MA125 | ecosystem: Environmental > Aquatic > Freshwater > Lake | place: USA: Lake Erie, Ohio... | reverse complement strand
GATTCGACTCTGCAACGTTATTTGCATATATTCCTTTTTCTACAGAGGTATCAAGTGCGTATTTACCTTTCTTCAAATCGGGAATAAGTCCACGACTAATTTCATCTAATGAGTATGAACCTAAAGCACTAGCGGCTTTATCTAGCTTATCTAAGTTTTCGTCTTTTGCAACTTTCTTGAATTCATCTCTAACCCAATTAATAATATCTTGTGCAATGCGATTCAAATTTGTGCCTTCAGCAGCCGCAGGCCAACTCAATACCTCAGTCGCACTATCGGCTGTAAGTGATGAGAGACTTGGAGCACCTTTACCAACAAGCATTGATATTCTATCAAACTGCGTTTTCATATAAATGAAATCATATGGAGATGAAATCTTAGTAACAGCTTCTGATGACTTAGTTGCATTGAATGCTACTCTCAATAATCCATATGCGATTGTTTTATATGCGTCAGGCACAGCATGATAATCGATTGTCTCATACATAGTCTGAATTGCATTGACATTATTATTTCCTGTTATGTATATTGCGGCATGAAATTTAGGCTCTTTTGGTGGAGGTGAAGAACCGCCACCTCCGCCGTAGCTATCGAATATTAGAAAAGCCGCAACAACAGCCAGCACTGTCCATCCAACAGGACCCATTGCGGCTAATTCAGGTGCGGCCGCAAGGCTACCTTCTGTCAAAGCGGCAGTGCCAGCAACCTCACCCGCAACAACTGGTGCAGTCGAAGCGGCCGCACTACCACCAAACATTTCCAGACCCGTAAGAGCGCCAGGCTGAAGTGGACCCACAAAGGTAGCAGGCGTGAAACCTGCCATTCCAAGTTGTGCGCCACTATAAAAATTGCTGGCTAGAGCCATGGGCGTAGCACCAAACAATGATGTAGACACCGCACCGATTGCTTTGTTGATTGCGAAACTCTTCAGCATACTGCCGCCAATTGCTTCTACATAATCCATCGTTGATGGTTTTTGTGTCGCTCGACCTCGGACGCTACCTGATCTAGACACTCCATTCACTACCATAGCACTACCACTACTAATACTTCCACCGCCACCACCAAAAGCACCACCTAATCCAGTATCGAATGCGAGTCCAGTACCAGATGATGTTCCTTGTCCTGAAATTACTCTGAGGGAACCATCAATGCTTGTGAGTAAATCTGTTTGATCGCCTAGCGCACTTAATTGCTTATCTGTTCCTAGTGCAGTAGATAGTGCTTTTGATGATCCTGGCGTACTTGTTGTTCCGTCTGCATATTTTTTAGCATTTATCGAATCTAACAAAGGACGATATATTTCAGTAGCTGCCGCATTGACAACAAATTCACCATTAGACAACCTAGCAGGTATAGAGTCTGATCTTCCTGTTCCTGGACCTGAAATATAACCGCCATCAGCGGCCAAGAAACTGAATACATCAGGTAGAATATCTGCCGATACTCCATCAAAAAGGGTAGTTGCGGCCGAATCTATAATAGAACTAGATGCCGCACTGCTACCAAAACCAAAAAAATCCATTAGACTGCCGCCAGCTTTATCTAAGATACTTCCGAAATCTAAACCACCTTTACCAAATAATGCCTCGACACCGTAATTCAATCCTTTTTGAATTGCAAAGTTTGCAACCATCTGCATGTATGGATTCTTAATGCCTTTAGTCAAATTATTACCCAACGCAATTTTACCCATATCAAATGCAAAGTTTCCGATTTCTTTCATCGGATCATTAATTGCCTTTCCATCTTTATCATAACTTTGTCCGAATAATTGACCCGGTCTTCTAACAACAAGATTACCATCTTTGTCTCTAACTTCTGTTCCACCACCAGAAGGTTTACCACCAACTTGATCCAACTTTGCAATGACTCTATCAGTATCTACTCTATCTGTACTAGTCTTAGCTTCATTCAATGCTTTATCGTATGCCGCTTGAGCCGCATCAGCTTCAGCTTGACTGCTGGCTTGTTTACTTGCAATATCAAATTCACGCTTTGCGGCTTCTTCTGCTAACTTAGCCTGTTGTTCTAATTGTTTATTTTGTACTTCACCTTGCGCTCTAAGCATTGTATTTTGTTCAGCAATTAACTTAGCACCACCTGCGGCTTGCTGTTGATCTGTTAATCCAAAATATTGCGATCTGCTAGGTCCAGTACCTGGTTTTGATTGTAAAATTTGTTGAAACTGAGAACCACCAGCATTATATCTAAATGTTCCGTTTACGCCGGCAGTTGTTCCATACGGATCAAATCCCATACCATAATTATTCATACCAGGACCAAACATCGGAGTTTGACTTATACGACCTCCGTAGCCCATGCCTGCGGCATTAATATCCGCTTGACTAGCACGTTCACCTGTGTCAGCATACACATGTTGTTTTGTTCTAGGATCAAATATTATAGATTTACTTCTATCGTCTGCGCCCATTAATTTTGCAAATGGTTGTGTCGCTCTTTCGCCTAATGCACTTGCAAAGTATGAGATGCCTTCTGCTGGATTAGCAAAGCCGTACTTAGCGAAAAGAGTCTCTGCACCCAACGCAACACCACTCTTTGCACCGCCAGATGCACCGAATAGTAATTGCTCAAACGCTAACTTTTTATTTCCTGCGGCAAGGTTTCCAAGAACTTGTCCTGTGATGCCTTGGGTTTCTATTGCGTCTAAACCACCTATGCCTTGGAAAATTGCTTTTCCAGCCATTCTAGAACCAACTTCTAGATATCCTTGTGCAAGATTACTAAACAAAGGTGCAAACATTGGTCCATACTGTTTGCCTAAAAGTTTAGTTGTTGCATCAGTAATTATTTTGTCTGTACCGAAAATCTTTTGTAGTTGCTGACCACGATACATATCGTCTTGGCTAGCTTGGCTGAATGATACACCAAAACCTTTAGGGAATAAACCTTTTGTTATTGCTTGTGTGAATGCGGCTGTTGCAGTGCTTCTAAACTGCTGTAAAAACGTTTTGTTTACTTGTGAAATAATGTCGCTGTTCGAACGAAATAACGGCTTGAACGCTTGTGTGTTAAGTGCATTTCCGTAAGAACCAGCCGCACTTTTTAAAAGAGCACCACTCGTTGGATTGATACCTTGTGCTTTTGCAATCTTTGCATTTTGTTCAAATGCTTTTTTGTCGTGAACGGATACTGGCTTATCGTCTTTAATTTGGGTTCCGCCACCACCAACACTAAGGCTTCTAGACTTAGATGCGACTGCGACTAATGCCGCACCTTCTGGCGTTGATGCAAGTCCTTTATAGAAGTCTTCAACAGGAGACACACCGCCGGCATCTAATTGATTTCCTGCACGATAGCCTGCGACTTTAAATTCCTTTTTAAATGCGCCAACGCTTGGTGCGTTAGGCACAACAGGTGTATTGCCTGTACTAGGTACTGTATTTTTATTTCCCGTTGATGCTACTGGTCCACCACCAATTTTATTAGACATAATTGCATAGACTTCAGCTAACGTGCGAGGTCTAGGAGGAACATCTTTTGTGTAGAATATTGATTGATTGGCTTTTGCTTGTTCTGGACCAACAAAACTAATTGCTAATGCATCAGGGTTTTGTTGATACGCTTGTAAGAATCTAATTGCGCCGCTGTCGGTTGCGCCCAAGCCTAAAAAGTGGGCCATGTAAAGATCGGCTTGCGTAGGATCACGCCCTAGACTTTTTCTTAATCCTAATGCGTTTTGTTCTGTAAAGAATTCTGCAACTTTTTTTGCTTTAGCTGGATCAAATCTATTTTTCTCATCTGCATAATCGGCTCTTGATATCAACCCTCTGGCAGCCATCTTTTCAACTGTGCCACTCCATGTGCCTTTTGTGAATTGATATAGTCCAGATGCAGTTTGACCGGGCAGAGGATTTCTAGCATTAGGATCATTACTCGATTCTGCTCTTGCTAAATTATCAAGATAATTACTTTCGGTAACTACTTTTGCTGTGCCGTCTTTATTTGCGACACTCGGCTTCATCATCTTTATCTGTTCGTCTACTTTTCTTTTTTCAGCCTGTATCTGTTGATATTTGGATGACTGGCCAGCGCCTGTTGCTGATCGCTTATATTCTTTTTCGGCTGCGGCTTGAAGTGCCGCTTGACGTTTAACTAAATTATCATAGTCAGATTTAGTTTGTGCGGGCGTGGGCGCTGGTTTAGTATCAGCCATTGCGCTATTGACTGCCATACCACCTAAGACGGCGGCAGTTGCAATACGGCCTTGTGGCGTCATTGCTAATGCACGAACTACACCAACTATGAGTTTTCTTAAAACAAATCCACCCGCAACCCCGCCGATGAAACTTCCATCATCATCACCGCCACCACCTCCAGCACCGCCTCTACCACCTCTACCACCACCAAGTCTTTCAACAGCATTTAAAAGTTTTTCGTCACGTAATGTTTGTTCATTTGCAATCTCTTCTGCAAACAAATCTTTTCTTTTTGTTTCGTTGATTTGGGCTAAAAGAAGTTTAGACTGATTAACAACATTTTTATTTAATTGTTTTAGTTGTCTGACTTGTTCAAGACTAATAACGTTACCTTGTGATTGACTAGCAACCATTGCAACGCTTGCACCGAAACCACCCATTGCAGGAGATGATGAACTAGTAGGAGAAGATTTTCCACCAGCTGTTACTCTTGGCGCATTAGCACGATTTTTTAATTCTTTTCCAAATGCGTAAGCACCAGTAATACCTGGAGCCTCACTCATCATTGCGCCTTTTAGCCCGCCAACGAATCCTTTACCCGCACCACTAATTGCATCTTTTGCGATGCTACCGAGTGCGCTTGCGTATCCTATTGTTGCCATATATTAATTATCCTCTGTCGAATACAGAGTCTGGATCGGCTTCTGCAAATCGTGCTGATTTTCCTGTTGCGGGTTTTGATGATGCACCAAAGCTAGACGTTGATGCTCCAAGGCTTGGACTGCTACCAAAGCTACTTGATGCTCCGAATCCGCCCGCTGAAGGCGAACCATATGTTGTTGTGACGCTTTGTCCAACGGGTTGCATTCCGCCATTGTTTGCTCCTGCTAGTTTTTCTTGTGTACGACCAAATGCGGCAATACCAATAATAGCACCCATAGACAAATGAAACAATCCTGCACCTTGTAGTGTAATTGGTTGCCAAGCAGTCACTGGTTGTTTTAGTGACGCTTGTAATATAGACCAGAGAATAGGAAAGAGGATGAAGTCGGTCACACAAGTTATCATGTAAATCCAACCCATCATTGGGCGCCATTTGGCGTTCATCCAATCTTCTTTTTTCTTGTCGCTATCACTCAGTTTTTCGTATTCTTTTTGCGTAGCCATTTATCTTCGTCCTCTTTGTTGTGCTTGTAATTTTTGCTGTTCATTTACACTCTCAATATGTTGAGATAATAACATTATATACAATTCACGTTCAAAGGGTATCATATTCTCTAACGTTTCCAAGTCATATTTATGATGTTGCATTAGAGAAAAGTTTGTTTGATAGTAGGTAGCTAGGCTTTCACCTCCTATCAGAAGCCGAAAAAACTTTGCAGACCTTCCATAGTAATCTCATCTCTACATCCGCATTTCTGACACTTCCACTCTACTTTGTGTTTCAACTTAGGCATCAACTCAAAGAACTTTGTCAGTTTCAAGTATTGATCTTGATTCAAGTTTTCAATGAACTCTAACAACTCTTTCTTTGTGTAATCTTCTTTCTTGAATACATTTTCTTTATCAAAGATGTACTCAATGCTGTTGATGATTGCATCTGTCGCAAGATCCATTTGATGCTTGTCTTCAATATTCGAACCAGCATCTATCGCCATATTGACGTTAGGATATTTTAATTTAATACCAATGCCAGTTTCTTCGTCAAGAAGAATCTTATCTGTGTGGTTTTCTGTTTTTATAACTTCAATTTCCAACAAGTTTAATTTTCCATCAGTAATGCCGTCACACTCTTGAACGTCAGAATTGTATCCAGTTGGATGACGCAATTTCAAATCAATTGTTTCTCCAATTGACTTTGCTCTCAATCTCATAAAGAAATATTCTAAGTCGAATGTTGGAATTTTGCTTGTGTCGATTTCATCAATAGCACAGTTATTGACAATTTGTTTAATTGCTGTCAATACTGATTTTTGATCCTGTGATTCCATAGCAAGTAAAAGAATTTTTTGTTCTTTCACTAAGAATGGTCTGTATTTGATACTTGCACCTGTTGATGGTAAAGTCAATTCAAATATTGGGTTATTAATTTTTGGTAAAGCCATAGTATTTCTCCGGTAGTTATATTAAAAAATGATTATGAAAACGTGTGATGCCTATATGCAAGTGTAACGCCAAATCGTTGATAGGTGTTAGTTTCTTCCCAAGTTGCATTCATAGGAGTAAGTGCAATTGGATAAACATCTGTACATTGATATGTTAAAATTGTTTTTCCAGTATCGTCAAGTTGAGACACAAAAAGCGTATTGCCTAGCGCATAGTCGCTGTAATATGCAACTGTTCCGGCATCTGGTGAACCCCAAGGTTTTATGATATAGTCCATCCACTTCTCAAAGAACTTTCGCTCTTTCATATCAGTAGCACATATTATAGACAATTGAATGTCATTGTACGTTATATCGTAGCCAAGTTTAATTGTTGGACCAGACCCTATGTCTTCTGAGGTCGCAACTGTTCTTCCTGGCAATTCGGCTCTTTCGCATCTAAATTCAAAAGTTTGTGCGATGGTAGATTGATTTGGCTTATCTGCTCTGACACTACCGCCTTGAGTAAAACTTGGGGTTTGTAAAGACACTAAAAAATTGTTTGGTCTAGCAATAGCACCTAATTTAGAACGTAAATTCGATATTGCATATCCAGATGCGGTACCGGAAAGGTTGTATGTTGCCATATTATGTTCTTCCTATCTTTTTGCGTGACTCTTCCCAAACACGTCCTGTGTCTGCTTTTCTGAAAGACTCTGTTGGTAGAAAAATAGCAATATCCCATTCGTTTACTTGCACTTCTAAGAATTGTGAACGAACTTGACTTCTTAGATATTTCTTTAGCATCGGTTTAAAGTATCTGTACTTAGATGCGGATTGTAGAATAGAATATGAAATTTTAACTTTTGTTGTGTCATCATATTTTTTGTTTGTCAATGTAGAATATAATGCATTCATTAATTTAGCACGTAGCACTGGAGGTAAATAGTGAAAGTTAATTCCTAAAAATCCATCAGAGTCCATTCTAACTGGAAAGATTAATGGAAAGGTATCGTAGTATGGCAAATCATTTTTTGTTTTTGGATCGTATTTGAATGCATACATGTATCCAAATTCCATTGACGAAACTTTTCTTGCCTCATCGGTTCTTTTCTCAAAGACTGATGGACTTATGTTTGACATTAATTTGCCAGCCGCAGACCTGTACCAATCCCTTGCCGCAACTGTTCTTGCAGGAATGATGCCTTGTCGTGCGCCTTGAATGAGTATGTTATCGAATATCATACTTCTATTTATCTCAAATCTTTGTCGGTTATGATTTTAAATTCCCAATTTCTTTCAATTGAGTACTTTGTTGCCGCTTCCCACTTTGCTTGATTGACACCCCATGTCATTACTTCATTGATAAATCGTCTAGTTGGTTTACCATTGGGTGTGTTTTTTCTGACAGGTGGTCGAGTCTGTATGTCTGGCTTGACTTCAATCAGTACAGATTTTATCTCTCCGTTTCTGTCTTTGTATTTCATCCAGAAATCAACAAAATATCTATGATATCGATTGTCAACAGGAGACACATAAGGCACGACAACTTCTTCGGAAGACCATTCGAGTATAGATGGAGTCTCATCACAATACACCATGAATCTTCTCTCCAACAAACTACGATACACAATATTTGTTGGGTTGCCTTTGTACTTTTGATAGTTTTTAGGCTTAAATTTACCTTTGTATGACATAAATAGAATAATGATTAGTTTAAGGAAACAGCAATGACAATATCAATAGGTCCGTTTGAAACGAATAGAAGTGCGGCGTCATATCCTGTCGGTAGCGGCACAACATTAATTTTCGGAGCAGATTATGGGCATTCAGGATTTGTCACACCAATGGCAAGATTTCAATTCTTTGATCCATTAGGAACGACAGCAAGAGGTCCAATCGTATTTATACGCATGGGTGGATCGTTTCAGAGTGCGCTATCTAATGGATTTCAAGAAACGCAGTCAATTTTTGGTCAACCAAGTTCAGATGGAACGGTTTCTGGTGCCCTTGGTGCCGCAGCCAAAGGCGGACTCGATGCGCTATATAAACAAGTAGCAGGGGCTGCTGGTAGTGCCGCTGGTTTTCTTGGTTCTGCTGGTTTGTCAGGAAAAGCGCAATACGAATTCATGACACGAAGAGTGCTAAACACATTTCAACAATTAGTTTATCAAGGTCCAACTTTCAGAAGATTCACGTTACCATTTACGATGAAGCCGACAAGTATGCAAGAAGCTGAAAAAATGATACAGATCATAAAATCATTTAGAATTGCCGCATCACCAAAAGGCGCAGGCGATAATATAACACTTAAAGTCAAAGGCGCAGACGATACGGTAACAAATCGAGCACCCGAAACTGCGGCGCCAGACCCAAATGCGCCACCAGACCCGAATGCAGGAACGTTTACTCAAACAGAAATTAACGATTTATTCAGTAATGGTAACACCGGAGCAGTATCACTGGATGTAGGCGCAAGAACATCAGTAAGTAACTTTAGTTTTGGATATCCAGACATGTGCAGATTCGAAATCGTTTTGCAAAAAGGCGCATTCGGAGGTGGAACTACTGATACGTTTTTAACTCAAGTTTTCTCTAGTGAGTATTGTGTCATAGAGAATGTGCAGGTCGATTATGGTGGACAAAACAAAATGGTATTTTTTAGTCCTGAAGGTGCTACTGGTGGTAAGTATTATCCATCAGAAGTTACATTAAGCCTTAGCTTGAAAGAAACATCATTGCCAACAGACGGCGCAGTATTTACAGATCATAACAACGCATCAAGAACAATTTTCTAATATGAGCATATTCACATACTACCCAAAAATTGCGTACAAAGTCGATGACTACAATTTCTTAAAAGCAATTGATATTAATGTAGTCACTAAGATAAAAGATTTTCTCACGCAATATAGAGGAATTTCATATACACCTTATGTGGTTTCTGATGGAGAGAGTCCAGACTTCATTTCGTATAAATTCTATGAAGATCCAGGATATGATTGGATTATTATGTTGACTAACAACGTGCATAGCATATATGATGACTGGCCAAGAAACTCTGAGACATTTAAAGAATATATTATAAACAAATACGGCAGTCTACAGAACGCAATGTCAACGACAAAGCATTACTATGACGCAGACAGAAATATAATTGATGCGATAGAATACTCAAATTTAACAACGGACAGTAGAAGTCTAGAGACAGTCTATGAGTATGAATTGCAATTAAACGTAAACAAATCAAGAATTAAAATTTTAAATAGAAGCGCAATTAATTCAGTTGAATCTGGATTGAGATCGATTCTAAGTAAGCCGATTATATAATATATGGCAACTTCACAATATTACAATTTACCTAATCCGTTTGGAAGAACTTCGGATGATATAGGGTTTGAAACCGCAGATTTAACACTGAATACGAAAGATACTGTCCGTAGCAACATTGGCGGAACTTTCATTATCAACGAAATTTCAATCATAACAAGACAAGGATTAAAAATTTCATTGCTTGAAGCATTTGAAAGTTTAGACATTGATGAGAATGTGTTTTCATCATCGGTAATTGGCACAGTCATACTAACTGACGTTGGTGGCGGTGTTGAAAAGTTTCAGCTACAAGGCGGCGAACGACTTGTCATCAAACTATCTAAGCCGATCACAAATGAGATATTGCTCTGGCGTGAAGATTTCATCGTCAATAAGATTGGCGCACACACAACCAATATGGAAACTGTTGGTGCAAGATATGCACTGTATTTTTCATCTAGAAGTTTTGTAAACTCGATGAAGAAGAATCTGTTTAAGAGTTATAAGAACACATCACTTGCAGATGCAGTCAAATCTATGTTTGGTGAAATGTCAAAAAATGATTTGATGATTGAAGATCCAAAAATAACTTTGACAACACCATTCATATCAACAGGACTAATGCCGCACAAAGCAATTGAAGCAATGGCACAAAGAGCATGTTCTAAGTCTAAATTTTATTTATTCTTTGAGAGATTTTTTCCAATTGTCGGTACGTATGCAGATGGCAAAGCATTTGCGTCAACACACTTTTTCGGAAGCTACGACAAACTAGTTGAAGATTCAACTAGCTACGGTGTACACAACATATTCTTTGATCCGAATCAAGATGCTAAAATCGAACCGAATTACATTCGTGCGGCTAGATTGACAAAGAAAGATAACTTCAATCATTTGGAGTTAATGCTGTTCGGGCATTACAATACAACGATAACTTCTCTCGATCCAATCAAAAGAAATCACACAGTAAACAGTGTCGGATATTCAAAAGAAAGCAATTCAACTAAAGATTTTTATCCGAATAAATTACTAGACAAGAATAACATTTTCAGCACATACAATAACAATGAGAATGAGATTCAAGGAAGAAAATTAATCTTTTCATCCCCATATTTGAATGATACGATTCAACGCAGTAATTGGCTAGAGACTAACATTTTTGGTAGTTTATCTAAAAACATGTTTAAGATAGAGATTGACATTCAAGGCGCAACAAACAATATTGGCGCAGGGCATGTTGTGAATTTTATAACACCGAGTGGATTAGAAAAGAAATTGATTCCTGGCAAATCAAACATCATAGCAGATGAGTATCACTCTGGCAGATATTTCGTATTTGGCGTTAAGCACAGTATCACACTGTCAACTTATATTAAAAAACTAGAGTTGTCTAGAGGTTCATTGCCTATGGATTTTAATAAAAATAATTTGACAGAAAAAGATTTGTCAGAGTTACAATACCTATAAGAGAGTTACTTCAAATGACTTTAAAACTTAAATTTTCAGAGTACGTAGACTTAAAAGACTACAAAGCGACTCAGCTTATAGAGAAGCAAATACTCTATAACAATGGCGCAAAGTATGGACAGATTGTGTTCCTTGCTGGTGGTGCTGGTTCGGGCAAAGGATTTGCCGTTCAGCATTTTATGCAAGGGTCTGAATTTAAAATACGTGACGTTGACGAATTGAAAATTGCATTTCAAAAGTTAGATGCGCTTGGTAAATTTACGACTCAAGACTTGCTTGATAAGTACGGCGACAAAATTTCTGAGAAAGATAAAGACCTTATTCAAAGAGAATTGACTGACAAGAATTTAAAGATGGGTCAATTGAATTTGAAAACTCCAACGCATGTTTACATTCTACACGTTCTCATCCGTGCGACTGACGTAAAAAACAAGACGTTAGACTTGATGCTTGCTGGCGCTGAAAAAGGGCAATTGCCAAATCTTATTTTTGACAGCACATTCAAAGAAGTTGAAGACATGACAGATGTTCTACCAAAACTGTTTGCCGCTGGATATGAGCCAAAGAACATTCACGTATCGTGGGTTCTGACTAATTATCAGATTGCAATCAAGAATAACAAATCAAGGGCAAGAGTTGTGCCAGAAGATATTTTGCTTGCGACTCACGCAGGTGCGGCACAGACTGTATATAACTTAGTAACAAAAGCTATGCCGCCAACTGTTCAAGGTGGGATTTATGTCATTCTAAATAATCCAGAGAATACAATTTTCATTGTTGATCCGCAAACAGGTAAAGCATACAAAGATAAAAAAGGCAATCCTGTTATCAAAGACTTCAAGTATTTGGTACTTAAGGAACCAGGAAAACCTGCTAAGAAAGAACTTGATGTGAAAAAACAATTACTCACTTGGATTAAAGACAATGTTCCTCCAGGCGCAGTAGACACATCAGAGTTAGACAAGCTATGAAAAAATTTAAAGAATTTATACAAGGCACCACACTTTCAACTGAAGAGTGGGAAGAAGAAGTTTACGGTCCAGAATTAATTGAGACACTTAAACAAGTAGACGGCAAGTGGGCGTTAGTTTCTAAAAAGACTGGCAAGCCGTTGCGCTATTACAAAGGCGAAGGTAAGCCATCAGACAAATGGGTTGCAGACCAAGAGAGACAAATTCAATATTTTAAGCATGTAGGATAATTGATGAAAAATTTTATTGGGCAAGATGGATTTGTTTGGTGGATTGGAATTGTTGAAGATATCAACGATCCATTGACGCTAGGCAGATGCAAAGTGAGATGCTTTGGATATCATCCAGCAAAGTCAACCAATCTAGTTCCGACTGAAGACTTGCCTTGGTCGCTAACTATTCACCCCCTAAATACTCCAAACCTATACGGAACACCGAAAGCTGGAGATTGGGTTTTTGGTTTCTTTTTAGATTCTATGTCTGCACAAGAGCCTGCGATTCTTGGATACTTACCTGCGATACCAGAAGCTGCCGCAGAGTATTTCGGTACTGCACCAAGCATGACTAGAAATTTTGCAACTGTTACTGAAAAGAATTCGGTTGTGTGGAATACAAATGATGATAAGATTACACTTTCAACGAACACTAATTTTAGACTTCATGGAAATACAGAGTTAAGATTTTCTGATGGGTTGAACAATACTACCCTGAATGAATTGATATTAAGAATAAAGGCACTAGAAGATAAGAACATATTGCAAGACGCTGAAATTGCTGTTGCAAAGACTCTTCCGGTACCTGCGGCTTAATAAGGTTAATATCATAGGCTACACAGTAGTGTAACACTATGTCAAGTAAATGTCAACATCTATAAGGAAATAATTATGACAAATCACGAAAACTTAGTAAATTTATTTGAATCATATCTTGCAGAGAATGCAAAGTTTGATGAAAAGGGAAACAAAGCCGCTGGCACTAGAGCAAGAAAGGCATTAGCAGAGTTTACCAAAGCCGCAAAAGAACGAAGAAAAGAAATTCAAGAGTCTAAAACGGCAGAACAAACAACATAAATAAAAGAAAAAAATGGCAGAAATCGCATTCTTCAAAGACTTATCTTTAGACTTCACTCCCCATCCGGTGAGTGGAGATATTCGTCCTATCATAAATGAAACGGCAATTAAAAGGTCGGTGATGAATTTAATCAGAACGAAGAAAGGCACACGCCCGTTCAACCCTGAGTATGGATGCGATATCAGCAATTATTTGTTTAGCTACGAACCTGGATTTACCGAGTACAACTTACAAAAAGAAATAACTGACGCAATCAATAAGTACGAACCTAGAGTTTCTGTTAATGAAGTTGATATTAAATTTGAAGAAAATGGAATTGTATTGAACATACAGTATATTATAAAAAACATCAATAGAGCCGGTTCTATATCAACATCGTTAACGAGGGCGGCATAAAATGGCCATAGACAATAATTTAAGAGTAGACGAACTTAATTTTCAAGGTATCAAAGATAACTTCAAAAGATACTTGCAGGCACAGGATCAATTCAGAGATTACAACTTTGATGGTTCTGGCATGTCCGTTCTTTTGGATATGTTAGCTTATAACACATACTACAATTCGTTCTATCTAAACATGGTAGCATCTGAGGCATTTCTGGCAACAGCACAAAAAAGAAATTCGGTTGTAAACTTAGCCAATTCTTTGAATTATCTTCCAAGATCAACATCGTCAGCATCTATCACAGGAACAATAACACTCACGGTTGCGAATGCTCCATCTATTGTTACTATTCCAGAATACACAGAATTTAATGGCACGATTGATGGAGTTTCATATAAATTCCTAAACGTCAATTCGAAAACTATATCCTCGAACGCTGGCGTATTTTCTGATACTATCACACTCAAAGAAGGCACACTCATCACAACACGATATACTGTTGTGTCTAGTGATGCGGATCAAAGATTTTTAATTCCAAATTCAAGAGTTGACACCACAACATTAAATGTAACAGTCTTAAACTCTGCTGTGGATAGTACAACAAGAACATTCACACCATCAGAAAATCTAGTTGAACTTGATTCGTCATCTTTGGTGTACTTTTTACAAGAATCTGAAGATGGACTGTATGAGTTAAAATTTGGCGATGGTACTTTTGGTACAGCGTTGAGTAACGGAAACATTCTAGTCATTCGATATCTAGTGTCTAATGGCGCACTCGCAAATGACATTAACGCACTGACATATTCAGACACAATCACAAACGTTACGGCCGCAACTTTTACCGCAACCAGTCCAGCAACTGGTGGCTCGGCTAGAGAGACTGTTGCACAAATTAAATTTAATGCGCCAAAATCTTATGAAGCACAAAATCGTGCAGTGACAGCCGAAGATTATAGAGCATTGTTATTGGCACAACCAACAGTAGACTCTGTTGTTGTGTGGGGTGGTGAAGACAATGATCCACCTACATATGGAAAAGTTTTTGTTGCAATTAAACCAACTACGGGTTCGGTTCTGACTGCGACAGAAAAACAAAACTTAATTAGTTCAGTAATTAACCCTAAGAAAATTTTGACAGTACAAACTGAGATTGTTGATCCAGAATTTCTGTATGTCACGATATCAAGTGTGGTAAACTATGATGCAAAGAAAACGTCACTCTCAGAGGATACTATTTCTAATTTAGTTTTAGACGTTATAAAAAATTACAATGATGCAGAAATCAATACGTTTGGTACATATTTTAGATATTCTAAACTGTCAAGATTGATTGACGTTGCGGAACGTTCTATTCTAAGTAACGTATTGACTGCACAAATGAGAAAAGAAGTTGCGGTTCAATTGGGTGTTTCAACACGATATGAAATTAATTTTTCTAATGCAATCGACAATGCTACAAACAATAGACCATCGACACATCCTTATGGCGTGGGCAATAAAATAACATCAAACTCATTTACAATTGGTGGGTTTTCAGACTGCTTTTTAGAAGACAACAACGGCATAATTCGTATTTACAGAACATTAGGCGTAGAAAACATTGCCGTATCTATTAACGCAGGAACCATTAACTATACGACAGGTAAAGTTATACTAACAAACTTTGCGCCAACTGCATTCAATGATGGCGGCACAACATTAAAGTTAACTGCATTTCCACAAAACAAAGACATTCTTCCTCTGAGAGGTCAAATCATTTCAATTCGTGACGAAGATATTTCAGTCAGTGTAATTGATGACAATTCGATCAGCTTAGTATACAGATAAAAAATAAATGTCAGATTCTAAATTCAAGCCATCATTTGGCATAGACACAATACTTTCGGGCGACATGGCCGCTGAGTCCGATAAGTTTTTGTTGTTTATGAAAGCATACTATGAATGGATGCAAACTACCAAAGTAGAGATAACAAGTACAACTGGAACATTCGTTCGAGGTGAAACTATTATTTCTGCCTCTGGCGCAACTGCAATCGTCAAAGAAGTTGTTGCTGGTGAATTGATTGTGCAGGTTGATACTAGAGCGCCATTTAACTTGTCTGAAATTATAACTGGACAAACATCAGGCGCAACCGCAATCGTAAGCGTTGTTCGAGATAACGTTGTACGTAAAACAGGAAAAATATTAGACTATCGTAACATCGAAACGTCTATTGACAATTATATTGGATACTTGAAAGATGAGTTATTTCCTAGTATTCCAATCACATTCAATGGTGATAAAAGAACGATTGCTTTAAAGTTCAAAGAATTCTTTCAATCGAAGAGTAACGAAGACTCTTACCGATTTCTCTTTAAACTATTGTATAACGATAGCATCGAGTTTTATTATCCAGGCGAAGACATTCTACGTGTGTCTGATGGTAATTTCGAAAAGACACAAATCATTCGAACACAAGCAAAAGCGACTGGTATAAATGCTTTAGGCAATTCATTTGACAGAGATATATTTTTATTTCTAAACAAAACTATTCGTGGAAAAACTTCAGGCTTTCTTGCTAACGTAGTTGACATTAAAAAATTCTTTATTGGATCAATCGAAGTTGCTGAGATGACTTTGAAACTTGTCAGCGGTGCATTCATTGCGGGCGAAAGCGTTGAAGATATCACTGACACAAACTTAGTCACAACAGTATATGGTATCCTGTCTGGCATCACTATTGTCGATGGTGGATCGGGATATGCAGATGGCGATCTCATTACAATTACTGGCAATGGTTCGGAAGCGCAAGCTAGAGTTTCTTCAATTAAAGAATCGCCAATTAGTGCGTTGTCTATCAATACAGTCGGACATGGATATCAATTAAACACGACTGCGACAATCAACAACTCCGGAACTGGTGGTTCTGGACTCATCATACAAGTTACTGAATTAGCAAACACATACACAGTAACTTCTGGTGCGAACACATATAATCTTGGTGAAATCTCTAAAGTCTCTATTATCAATAGAGGCGAAAATTATTTCAAAAAGCCTGGAATCACATTACAAGATACAGCAGTCGCATCTTTAGGATTACTGTCTGACAAGTTAATTACTATTAGCAATGCTGGTTCTAATTATGGCGTTGGAAATACTCTTATCTTTACTGGCGGTGCTGGTGCAAATGCAGCCGGACAAATTGCTTCTGTTGTTGAGACAACAACATTTGACTTTTTGTTTGAAGACGGCTTTCAGATGAAGGCTGATGGTAGTTACGATGACATTATTAAGAATGAAGATTGGTTAGTAAAAGGTCCAATCAAACGCATCGAGTTAACTAATTTTGGTACTGGCTATACTTCTGCGAATTTACCAACAATTACAATCACCACAACAACTGGTTCTAGCGCAAATTTAATTGCAACAAATATTCAAGGCAATAGTGCAAACGTCACTGTTGACACATCTAACAATATCACAGGTATTGGTTCGATTCGTGCAGTTCAAATTACAAATTTTGGTATCAACTACAGCACAGCAAATGCAATCGCAAATACAGTCGGTGATGGCAATGCAAATCTGACAGCAACTATTTCAGGACTTGGAATTAAAGATGGTGTTTGGGTGGGCGATGATGGTAAGATTGATTATAAAATTATTCAAGACTCATATTACTATCAAGACTACTCTTATGTTATCAAGAGTGGTTTAGCATTTGAAACATATTCGGATACACTGAAATCTATTATTCACCCTGCTGGTTTAATATATTTTGGTGAAATTCAGATTCTCAATGATATGACTGTTTCTTCAAGTTTACTTGATAATCTTGAGAGAATGATCGTTCGAATATTCAGTGAATTCTCTGTTGGCGGACAGTACGCCGATTCGTTTATATCAATGACGTTGACTGTTGAAAGTCCGCTTATTACTGTAAACACTGACTTGAACGTTCAGGAATACACAATAAGATTGTTGACAGAGAATGCCGCAGACGCATCAATTGAAAACAGGACATTCGTTGTACAGGTTCCGCTAGAATCGGATGCGGGTATACTTCCAATACCGATGGCTACGATAAAACGACTTACATCGGGTGCGAATGAAATCAAGGCATATGGTGTCACATATGAAGATATCCCTCTATTCTCTACTGGCGTATTGGGTGATGATTGGATCAATACCCCGATTTCAACATTAGAGAACGTTGCCTTTAGTGATCCATACTATGAAACTCCAGCGTATCAATCTGTATATTCGATAATAGATAAATTTCCTAATGTCGAAAATCTCGGAATATCTCTTTTAAATCAAGAATACTCTGTCAAAATTTCTTCATTAGGATTCATGTCATATACGACAGAATCTGTAATTACAACATCTTCAACATCGATAGATACTGTATACTTAGAAAATGTTATCGATAATTCATCATCGGTAGCTAATACATCTTATGTGTCATACGTTCCAATATCTGGTACAGTTTCTTCCGCAGTGCAAGATTATTCTACATATACTCTTGCCGCATTTGAAAACGTTGCTATTAACGCAATTGATAGCGTTGTGATTAGTGCGACTGCACCGGTTGTGGTTGGTGTGGGAACTAATTTTGTGGCAGATTTCAATGGCGGTGACATATTTGTTGCCAACAATGAATATTTCATAATTCAAGCAGTGTTTGGTACAACAAACATGGTTATAGATAGAAGTCCAGCAACACCATTTACTAATGTGGTTGCATATAAAATAAATCCATAAAATTTCAAAAAACTTTGTATAAATAAGTAAATGAAAAACAACTTTAAGTATCGCATTCAAAGGGAGAACACCTAATGGCATCAATTGTAACTACAAAATTCAGAGTACACAATGCAGAGCAATTCGCAGAAGCATTTTCTGAAACGTCAAATACTATCATGTATTTGTTTATTGGAAAAAGTACCGCATTTCCAAACGATAACGCACCTCCAACACCAGTAAATTCAACTGCAAACGTTGAATATACTCCGTGGCGTGATATGTACGCCGCAAAGCGTATTACCACAGCAGACGTTAGCCACGCTATTCCAAGATATGATTGGACTGCTGGTACAGTCTATGACAAGTATGATGACCAAGACACAAACTTACTTGAGTCTGACGATTTTTATGTTATCACAGAAGACTATAATGTATATAAAGTTTTAGGTAATGCTGGCGGAACAGCGTCAACGACAAAGCCATCAGGCGTAAGCACATCCCCATTCACTACAGCAGACGGATACATTTGGAAATACATGTACACAGTCACTACTGCTAAAGCATTGAAGTTTTTGACGAACGATTACATTCCAGTGCAAACACTTGCTTCGGATGATGGTTCAGATCAATGGGACGTACAAGTTGCGGCCGTTGATGGTGGTATTCACGTTGTCAACGTAACATCTGGTGGTACTGGATACGGTTCAGCGCCAGCAGTTACTATTACTGGTGATGGTACAGGCGCTACAGCAAACTCAACAATTACTGCTGGTGTTGTTACCGCAGTTACAATTACAAATCCTGGTACAGGATACACAAGAGCGCAAGTTACATTTGCTTCTGGTGCCGCTGCCGCTACTGCTGTAATCTCACCAAAAGGTGGCCACGGATCGAATGCACTTGAAGAACTCGGTGGTAAGTACATTATGCTTAACGTTCGTTTAGATGGCACAGAATCTAACACATTCTCTACAGCTAATGAGTTCCGTCAAGTTGGTATTATTCGTGATCCATATTTGTATGGTACAACTACAAGAGCAGTTGCATCTTCTTTCAGACAGTCATTCCAATATCAATTGTCTGGCATCTCTGGAACATTTACATTAGATGAAACTATCACTAGCGGATCTAACACAGCAAGCGTTGTTGAATTCACAACACCAAACTTGTTTACTACACTACCATTGAATCGTCCGTTTGCTAACACAGCAAGCGTTTCTGGTGGTACATCATCTGCTTCGGGTACAATTGCGGCTATCACAACTCCAGGCTTACAGCCATACACAGGCGACATTATCTATGTCGAAAATCGTGTGCCAATCTCCAGAGCGGCTGACCAAATTGAAGACGTTAAACTAATCATTCAATTCTAATTTAAAAAAACGTAGGCTTGAAAAATAAATGGCAAATACAAATCCTGGTGGACTAGACTTAAATACCAGTCCATATTTTGATGATTATAATGAAGATAAAAAGTTTGTAAGAGTTCTCTATCGTCCTGGACGTGCTGTTCAGGCTAGAGAACTTACACAAGCACAGACTCTTCAACAGGTGCAGACTAGACGCTTTGCTGAATATTTTTTCAAGCAAGGCGCTCTTGTCGATGGTTGCGAACAAAACCTAGACTTAAATTTAAGTTTCGTCAAACTTCAACCTACATATAATAGTAACACAGTTGCAGTTGCGAATTTTGTTGGTAGCATAATCTATGGCGCAAACAGCGGCATTAAAGCATACTGTGGACTTGTTGAAGACATTGATGGCACTGATCCAAAAACACTATTCATCAACTATGCAACAAACGGAACACAAGTTCTTACAGTAAACGTTGCACCAACTACACTCACATCAGGAAATACAATTACCTTCTCAACAGGTAATACTGCTACGATTGAAGCATTTTATACCGATCCAATTTCTGGTGCAATTAAAATCTTTGTTTCAAACACATCTGGAACATTAACTGCAACAACAGCAAACACAGTATTAAGCACTGGTGTTACTCAAGTAATTAACGTAACAAGTATTTCAAATCAAAGTGCAAATACTAAATTTGCAAATTCGGAAACAATTTTCACTGCGAACACAACAGGCAGAGCATACGCATTGGCTGCGGCAACAAATGCAGTTAGAAACGTAGTGAATGAAGGTCTAGCTACAGAACAGGTATATGACTACGGTTCTAAGATTACTGTATCAGAAGGTGTCGTTTATGTCGCAGACCATTTTGTTAAGCACTCTACACAAACAATTATTCTCGACAAGTACACGAATGAGCCTTCATATAGAGTTGGTTTAGTTCCAACAAAAACATTCATTGATTACATTGAAGATCAATCGCTTGTTGATAACGCACAGGGCACACCAAACTTTCAAGCACCTGGTGCTGATAGACTCAAGATCGATACGACACTCACTAAGATTGCGTTAGGCGCAACAACAGATGAAAATGAATTCATCACAATCACCGAAATTGAAGACGGTATTGCTAGAAAAAGAAAATCAATTACTGTTGACAATAAACTAGAAGATGTTTTAGCAAAACGAACAAATGAAGAATCTGGTAACTACACGTTGTCTGATCCTGTCGTTTACGTTCGTGAACACTTGACAACATCTGGAACTGACACTGGTGTGTATACTTCTGCCGAAGGCGGCAACTCAGATTTGCTTATGGTTGAAGTTGATCCATTCACATCATATGTGTCTGGATATAGAAATCAGATTATCATAAAAACACAAATTGAAGTAGAGAAGGGTCTAGACACTCAATACGTAGAGCAAACAAAGACTCAAATTAACTATGGACAATATATTGAAGTTAAAGAGTTAGTCGGTGCATGGGATATTCAGGAATCAACATTGGTTGATTTGTATGACACACCACAGCAAGTGATTACAAACTTAACACATTCGACAGCAACAGTAGCCGGTAGTGCGATTGGTACTGCTAGGGTTCGTTCTATTGAATACGTAAGTGGTACTAAAGGTACTGCCGATGCAAGATACTATTTGTATTTGTATGAAATTGCAATGGTTGCTGGTAAAACATTTTCTCAAGTTCGTGCGATATATGATTCTGCGACACCAAAACGTTTTGCTGATATTGTAACAACTACCGCTGGCGCTGTTTTACAAGAGACTTCTTTTGATTCGATGATTTTTCCGTTACCATATGATGCGGTTAAAACTCTTCGTGACACATTACAAAACGTTGAAACTTCGTTTAGATTCAAGAAAAAGTTTACTGTATCTTTCACATCTGGTGTTGCAACTATTGCAACGGATACTGTTACAGAAACATTCGTTGGTACAGATACATTAAACTCCACACAGAAAAACGACTTCTATATGGTTGTTGTTAACAATGGTGGCGCAAACGTAGAAACTTCTGCGTTGACTGGTACTGTTACTGTAGGTGCATCATCTACTGCTGTTACTGGCAGTGGCACACTATTCACATCACAATACAATGTCGGTGATTTAATTAAAATTGGATCAACTACTACGCACAGAATTGCATCTATTGCAAGTGCTACTGCACTAACTTTAGCAACAGCGCATGGTGCTGGTGCTACTGGTGTCGCACACACAAAAATTATACCAACAGGAACGGTGTTGTCTCTTTCTGACAATGGCGGAAAGGGAAGTACAAGAACTGTTAACGTTACTTCTCCAGGCACTGCATCGATTGACGTTCAAGAAAATGCAACATTCACTGCTGACGTTATCGTGTCAATGGATAGAGCGAATGCTAGAGAAAAAATCAAAACACTGAATTTTCAAACGCAAGCAAACATTAATCCAAACACACACATCAGCGGATTGTCTGGTCCGTTCGGATTAGGCGTAGGTGATATCTATCAACTACACGCAGTATATCAATCGTCTTCATTTGATACAGCCGCAACTACAGGCAACACCAATGTTATTTCTAGTTTCACACTAGACAATGGACAACGTGACTATGCATACGAGCATGGATCAATTCGTCCAGTGACAGGATTTGTTCCTTCTGGTAGACTGTTGGCTGTATTTGACAACTTTACGCACGACACATCTCAAGGTGTTGGTTACGCATCAGTTGACTCATATCCAATCAACGATGAAGTATCATCAAATACTACGATTGCGACTTCACGCATACCGATTTTCACAAGTCCTACAACTAAGAAGATTTTTAAACTTCGTGATTCGGTTGACTTTAGACCAATCAAGACTGCTAACACAGCTTTAAATCCTATTGACGTTGGTACATATCAAGTGCCTACGTTTGGTCTTCGTATTCCACAATCAAATTCAGACTTTGATGCTGACTTGATTTACTACAAAGGTAGAATCTCAAAAGTATACATCAACAATGCTGGTGTATTCGGTATCAACGATGGTGTGCCTGCACAAGCTGGTAATCAGAGAGCAGAATCACCACCAACAAAGCCAGATACATTAGAGATTGCAGAATTAATTATTCCAGCATATCCATCTTTACCAATCGATGTTCAAATCAAGCTATTAAAGAACAAGCGTCTTACAATGCGTGAAGTTGCACGTATGAATGAAAGACTCGAAAGACTTGAGTATTTCACTGCATTGAGTTTCTTAGAAAAACAGGCAACAGACACAACAGAATTGGACAATGATGGTTTAGATAGATTCAAGAATGGTATTCTTGTCGATCCATTTACTGGTTGGGCAGTTGCATCCACGTCTAACGATGCCAAAGATTGTGCTATCGACAAGAAAAATAACTTTGTAACTGCTAAACAGGATAACTCAAACACTGTAGGACTTCGTTATTCCACTACAGGAACAACTACTTCAACAACATCACTTCAAGTTGGTAACAAAATTATGTTGCCGTATACTGAAGTTGAAGCGCCTGGTCTAAAACAACAATATGCATCTAGACAACTAAGACTCGCTGAAGAATTAAACTTCATATGGACTGGTGACTTATCTGTCATGCCATTTGCTGATACATTCTTTGATACCGTAAACGATCCAACTAAAGCGCAAGTGTACAACGATGACCAAGGTGCAGATAACTGGAAAGCATTGATCGATGCGTGGAACACAGAAGTTGCGCCATTAAATCAACATTGGCTTGGTGGCACACAGCAAACAGTAGACACAGCGCAACAAACAACACAACAGGGAAATCAAAACGTCACCACAGCATTACGCACAGTGACACAAGAAGCGTTTAACAAAATTGCAACTGGCCAGAGACCTCTAGCAAGTAAACAAGAAGTTTCTTTTGATAGAGTTGTGAGTGTAGAAGTTGCACTGTGGATGCGTCAGCGTGAATTTGTAATTTATGCTAAAGGTCTGAAAAACAACGCTAGAGTTTATGCATTCTTTGATGGTGTTAATGTTACCGCAAATTGTTATCAGATTCAATTGCTTGGCACTTCTACTCTACAGACATTGAATAAGTTCAACAACGCTGGTGTATTAGAAGATGAGAACGTTACTTGGAAAGCAATTGCTGATGGCGCAAACACTGCACAACCATTAATTGTTAAAAATAACGAAATCTATTTGTTGTTTGAAGTTCCATCTAAGAAATTTTACACTGGTCAACGTGAGTTTAAAATTACAGACAGTCCTACAAACTCAGAAGGCACAACATTAACAAGTGCAAGAAACATCATTACTTCACAGGGTGTTATACAAAAGACTGCATCGTTCTCGATTAACTCTAGACCATTCACTAGTATATCATTCGATACACAGCGATCTATAGGCAGAAGAACAGTCTCATCTCAGCGTGTTGAAACCGGAAGAGTGACTATACCACCTCCACAAAACTGGGATCCATTATCACAGAGTTTCTTTGTCGATCCAAATACATTTGAAAGAGGCATGTACTTAACTTCTATCGACTTGTTCTTTAGAACAAAGTCACAATCGGAGAATGCTTATGTTACAGTTGAGATACGTGAACTCGAAAATGGATTCCCTTCACCAGAATTAATTAGTGATGGTGATAATGCGGTTGTTAAAAACACAGATATCAATGTAAGTGAAAATGCATCAGTCGCAACAAAATGCACATTTAAGAATCCTATCTATTTGAGTCCTGGTGTTGATTACTGTTTCACGGTTAAGCCATCAAACAATGATCCTGATTTTGCACTTTGGGTTGCCGAGTTGGGCGCAGTTGATATTACAGAACCAAATAAGCAAACTAGAATTGAATCTGCATATAACAGTGGTGTTCTATTTTCATCGTCTAATGACAAGACTTGGGCTGTAAAACAAAACACTGATATGAAATTCACTATGAGAGTCGCACAGTTTGATACGACTACTTCTAAAGTTGCTTTCTGGAATAACATTCCATTAACTACGGCTTTCACGTATGATGCGTTAACACCATCAATTGCCGATGTGGTTCTTGCGGGAACTAACATCAAGTATGAAATTAAAACTTCTGATAGTAACCTAGCAGTCGATGAAGATTTCACTACAATTAAAAAATATGAAAGACTGGTATTGCGTTCTAGAAAACAGATTTCTACATCTGCATCTGAAACGGCTGCCAACTTTAAATCATTGTTAGTAAAAGCAACATTGTCTACGACAAACAAGTATATCAGCCCATACATCGATAACGAAAAACTTCTTTTCCACTTCGATAAAAACATTATTAATAATCTAGATGAAACTGCCGTTTCTGGAACAGTTACATATGCTTCTGGTAATAATGTTGTTATTGGTACTGGTACAACGTTCACCACACAAGTATTCCCTGGTGAATATGCATACTTCGGTGACGAATATCGCAGAGTTTCTTCGATATCAAGTAACACAGTTTTGACTGTTTCAAATAACTTTACTACATCAAATGCAGTCAGTCAAGCAATGACTGTTCGCAATGAAGAGAATCCAACTGGAGCATATTCATCGCAGTCTAGATACATCACTAAAGTTGTGACGTTGAATGATGGATTTGAAGCCTCAGATTTAGTTACTTATTTGAAGATCAACAGACCACCAGGAACATCTATTAAAGTTTACTGCAAGCTGTTGAATGAAAACGACACAGATGCGTTTGATGATAAATTCTATACTCCTATGGAATTAGTTGGCACAGAAACCTTCACACTCAATCAAAATGAGTACAAAGAAGAAAAGTATGTTGTACCATCTACAGTGAAAACTGGTGGTTCCGAGTTTCTTGCTGGTACAGTTGCAATCTCGAACGTATCTACAACAGTCATCGGTACATCTACTCGCTTTATTGAAGACTTGAAAATTGGCGATACAATCGCTGTCGGTACTGCTAGAACAGAACGTGTGGTTGCTACAATTGCAAATAACACAGCATTGACAGTTGAGTCTGCATTTTCTACAGTTGCTTCTGGTCAAGACATTTTCCGTGTTCTAAATAATACAGTTGCTTACACAACACCTGATGGAAGAACATTCCAAGGGTACAAGAACTTTGCGATCAAGATCACATTCTTGTCTAGCAACCCAAGTTATGCTCCGAAAGTCAAAGATTTAAGAGGAATAGCACTAGCATGATAGTAGAAAAAATTAAAATTGCAGAGCCTGTTCGTGGATTTACCGAGAGAGATAAAAACTCTAAGGCAATTCTAAATACAGATATGGACGCACTTCTTAAGTATAAAATTCAAAAAAGAAAAATATCTGATATAAATAAGAGTAGAAATGAAATCACGTTGATTCGTGGAGAAGTAGACAGCATCAAGTCAGACCTTAACGAAATCAAACATCTATTACTAAAAATAACTAAAGAGAGACAAGACTAATCATGCCTATTTCACAAGTACTCTTAAGCGACACGTTTGGTCAGTTCAGAAATGCGTTTAATGACACTGCAAACGCTGTTAACTCGGTGGTTAGCACTACGGGCAACATTGTTACTGGCAATATCGTAGGTAGCACATTATCTGCAAACAATTTAACTTCCGGTAGAGTTGCACTTACTACGACAGCAGGTCAGTTAACGGATGATTCTGCACTCACATACGATACAAGCACAGACATATTAACGCTTGCAGGAACTACAGACGCAAGTTCTTCTACTACAGGTACACTTAAAGTTGCTGGTGGTCTTGGTGTTGCTAAGAAACTATATGTCGGAACAGACTTAAACGTTACCGGTAATACGACACTTTCAACAAACTTAACTGTCACTGGTAATGCAACAATAACTGGCGACTTAACTGTCAACGGTACAACCACTACAGTCAATTCGACAACTCTTACTGTCGATGATATCAATATTGAGTTAGGTTCTACAGCATCCCCAACCGATCTCACTGCTGTTGGTGGTGGTATTACTCTTAAGGGTGCTACTGATAAAACTATTAGTTGGTCTTCACTTGGTTGGACTTCTTCTGAAGATTTTAATCTTGTTACGGGTAAAATATTTGAAATTAATGGAACATCAGTTCTATCTTCAACAACTCTTGGTAGCACCGTAATCAATTCTAGCTTAACATCAGTCGGCACAATCGGAACTGGTGTTTGGCAAGGCACAGTAATTAATTCAACGTATGGTGGTACAGGTGTCAACAATGCTGGTCGAACAATCACTATTGGTGGAAACTTAACGACAGCAGGCGCATTCAATACAACAGTAACTGCTACAGCAAACACCAGTGTAACATTGCCTACATCAGGAACGTTAGTTGGCTCTGCTGACACTGGCACTGTTACGAATACAATGTTGACGAATAGTAGTTTAACAATTGGTAACACCAACGTTGCGCTAGGTGCAACTTCAACATCATTAACAGGGCTAACGTCAGTCTCAACAGCGGCATTGACAGCTTCTGGAAACGTATCATTCACAAGCACAGGCGCATTGAAGATTCCTTCAGGAACTACCGCAGAAAAAGCAGGTTATACGACTGTCGGTATGCTTCGCTACGATACGACACTAGACAGACTTGAGGTTTATAAATCAACAGGATGGGCCGCCGCCGGTGGTGGCGTATCTGCTTCAAAATTGTATTTTTACGGAAACTTTTGATATAAATACATCATACAAATTAAAAGAGGATAAAAAATGTCAGGAATATTAAGTCGAACTATACTCACCCAAAACACCGATACGTTAGTGTATACTGTTCCAGCAGGTTTAATTGCAAGTTTAACAATTTCAGTGTGTAACCAAGCCGCTTCTGGCGATGCTCGAATTAACATGGCGTTAACTACTCTTGGGTCTATGACAGCCAATAGTTACATCGAATTTAATGCAAATATTCCACCATCTGGTGTGCTAGAAAGAAGTGCTATTGTACTTGAAGCTGGAAATACGATTCGTGCATTATCAACCAATTCTAATACAAGCGTTGTTGTATTTGGAATTGAAGAATCGGCTTCATAAAAAGTGAAAGGAAAATAAAAAAATGTTAAAATCACTTATTTTAAACAATAATATTATAGAAAATATTATTGTTGGCTCAATAGATAGTCCTAATTGTGTGCCGAGTCCAGCAGACTATGATGTTTTAGTTGGATATAAATTTAATGACGAATTACAACTTTTTCTGTCTCCAAGTATGACAGTTGAAGAGTTTAATTCTATAAGAAACGGACACATCGAAAAACTAAATGAAATTGTGACGTGGTATACATCATATTTAACATCTAGTCATTATAATGGTTTAGCTGTCGAAAGAAAAGATCAAATTAGAACTTGGGCCGATGAAATATTTTCTATTGTTCCTACTGAAATTGAAAAATTGAATAACAACAATTCGTGTGTTTTGTCTTATATTATTCCTTTTACGGAAATTTTAGAAACACGCCCTAACATAGAATTCGAGGTATAAAAAAATGGCAAGATATGTATCATTACCAAAAGAATTGGTCGCAAGTCCACTAGTTTTTGGAAAAAAACCATGTACAACTTACACAGCATTCGGAAGCGGTCAGTTTGAATTTTTTGGTGTATCTGGAACGTTCACTGTTCCTACTGGTGTTACCAAAGTTAGAGTTTCAGCCCTCGGCGCTGGCGGCGCTCCTTCATGCGCTTGTTCACCTTCTATGAGTTGCCCTTGTCATCCTAGCATGGGTGGTCACGGCGGCGGTGGTGGTGGTTATGTTCTCGCTGAAGTAGATGTTACTCCAGGAACAGCATGTACTATTACGGTTGGCGCTTATCCTGGTGGCACAACATGTATGGGAACTCAAATTATAGCGGCTGGCGGATGTGCCGGAGTTACCTTTGAAGGTTTCTGTTGCGGTAACTACAATCAACCATGCGACTATCGCACCAGCGGCGTAGGCAGAGGATGTGGCGGGTGTGGCGGAACAGGTACAGCAAATACCGCAGCCAACGTAACATGTTTAATTACAGCCACAGGTAGCTGTGGTGGCTGTGGGCTTTGTGGTTGCCCTCAAGCAATGGCGACCTGTTTCTGTCACACTTTAACATGCAATAACAATTGTAACACATGTTACTTTGTTGTCATGGGTGGAAAAGGCGGGGCGGCTGGCAGTTATTTAGGCACCACTACACAAAGCGAATTTCCTGGTACCACAGGTTCCGATTTATTTGCATGTAAAGCATTTAATGGTGAAGCTGTTGCCATTAATGATGTGAGTGTTCCTCTCGTTAAACCCCGTTGGCCAGGAGAATTTATTGTCTCTACGTCTAGACTAGACACATCTATTGCAGGCACTGCCGCTGGATATCCATGTCCAACATACATTGCAAGCGTATTTGGTGGAGCAAATTCTGTTAGTTGTAACTGTGAAGTCGCAACAAGATGTTTTGGCATCGCAGGATGTGGTGGTGGTGGTGGCGGTGGTCAAAACCCACAGTACGTTGCACGATGCACGTGCAGTTACAGCAACCAAAACTTTTGTTTTATTTGTCCATGCGGTTGCTCAGGTTCGTCCTTCACATGTGCGCCGGGCGGTAATGGATATTTTGTTGTTGAGTATTAAAAAAAATGGCTAATAAACCTAGATATTCATTGTCAGAAATATCTGGCGTCAAAGAATCGTATCGAGCGAGTCCAGCGGCATCAGATGGTGTAGGACAACTAGTTTTTGCATTAAATGTACAATGTTCATCAACTCTACTTGGATGTTGTTATCAGGGAAACTGTTTAATTCCATGGGGAATTTGTTGTTGCTTTGCGCCAAATCAGTCTTCGGCATGCACTAATGCAACATGTGTTAAATCGGGATTTGGCATAGGTTCTTCTAGCACATGCTATCTAGCTTTAGGATCGACTGGCGGCTGCGGCGCAACTCTTTTTAGAAGAATAACATAATATGAAAGACGAATCTTGGCGTGAACTGATATCAATTGGTGTTATTAAGCGTGGTGGTGCTAAACCTAGATATTCATTGTCAGAAATATCTGGTTACACAGCCCAGTATAGTGCAAATCCTGCTGGTACAACTGGTGTAGGACAACTAGTTTTTGCATTAAATGCACAATGTTCATCAACTCTACTTGGATGTTGTTATCAGGGAAACTGTTTGATTCCATGGGGCATTTGTTGTTATATGTGTTGCTTTCAATGCCAAAATTACGGACCAGTGACAGCGTGTGTTAATGCAACATGTGTTAAGCCAGGATTTTGTATCGGTTCTCCTAGCACATGCTATCTAGCTTTAGGGTCAATGAGTGGATGTGGCGCAACTCTTTTTAGAAGAATAATATAATCATCTATTGACATTGAGAGTGAATTTCTGTATAATTGCAGATATACATATATTATAATTTTTTATTTTTGGAGTTAACATGACAAGTGGTGAAAGAACAGTTTTCGTTATTGATGGTGGAGCAGGTCGAGCAGTATCAGCAATCCCAGCCCTTTTAAAATACCAATTACAAAATCCTCAAGAAGATTTTAAAATTTGTGTTTATGGCTGGGATTCTTTGCTTTGGGGTATTTCAGAACTTCAAGACAAAGTTTTTAATATCGACAACAAAGGCATATTCGACAATATTTTTCTGAATGCGACTAGAGTTATTTCGCCAGAACCATATAGACTTCCGTCTTACTACACTCAGAAAAAAAATCTATCTCAAGCATTTGATGAAATCATTAATGCTACAAATAATCACGATGACTTACCTGATTTAAAATTTGTTTTAAATAAAGGCGAAGAACTCAATGCACTCACCGCACTTGGTCAAGCGTGCCAACAAAACCCAGAAAATCATGAAAAGTTGAATGTTGTCATTCAGCCGTGGGGAAGCACAGCCAGAAAAGTAGGAAACTACACCATAGACGAATCTTCTAGAAGTCTCACAAACGAGTCTTATCTAATGATTGTAAAAACGTTATCGAAAAAATACAATCTTCATTATTTTGGAGATAAAAGTCTATGTCCAGAAGAAGACAACTACACACATAAATTTGAAGGTGATTTAAGATTTTGGATATCACTAATTAATGCGTCTGATTACTTTATCGGATGTGATAGTGTAGGACAACATTTTGCTAGAGGCTTAAATAAACCAGGAACAGTTATTTTAGGATCAACGTTTGCAGAAAACGTTTCGTATCCAGAGTTTTTTAACATATTCGAAAAGCCTGGAACAAAACGATATTCGCCATTGAGAATTAATATGATTGACTGTCATCTTGCAGATAGACTCAATGACACACGTATGGATTTGACTGACGAAGAAATTGATAAATTGATTGAATCTATTGAAAAAGATATTAACGAAAAGGTGAAAAAATAATGAGTTACAATGTTTTAGCAATTAGTCCTGGACATAACGGATCCATATGTCTTCTTGTTGACGGTAAAATTGAACTGTATATTGAAGAAGAAAGATTTACAAGAGTTAAGTATGATGCTAATCCGCTGAAAAGTCTTTTTTATGTTTTAAGTAAATATCATGTTGATGCATTAGCTTTAGCCGGCACAGGCGAAGGAATGTACCCTAAAATGACTTGGGGGTTAGAGGACGTATTTACTGGAACAGTTAGACGATTTAATCCTAAAGTTAAAATATTTTCATACTGGGATCATCATCATGCTGGTCACGCCGCCGGAGCATTCTATAATTCAGGTTTTGAAACAGCATCTGCAATTATTGTAGACGGCGCAGGTTCTTTCATCGATTTAAGGTTGCAATCTGATTTTCAGAGCGGTGGTTTCGAAACAGAATCAATTTATAAATGTTCATATCCAAACGAGTTAGAATTAGTCTACAAGTCTCTGGGCGCTAATGATGGACCTAAATTATACACAGACGATAAGAAGATTAAATTCAATGGTAATGTGAATATTACAAAAGCCTATGAGTCTATCACAGCATACGCAGGATTTCATCCAATCGAAGCAGGAAAATTAATGGGACTTTCTTCATACGGTGAAGAGAATGACATTATTCCTACGTTATTTTATGGTGAAGATGCAAATCGAAATTTATTTCAGCCACAGTATCCTGCTGGCGGATCATTGAACATAAACGCATTTCCTGAACTCAGATTGAAAGCTATGGGCGATGCTGTAAATCCATCAGGTGCAGATATCAAAGAGATTGCAAAACATCCTGAAGATTTAAAATTAGTTCAAGACATTGCATGGAAAATTCAACAAGACTCACAAAGACTTGTTGGTGACTTGATTCAAAAATCTATTGATCTGACTGGAGAAAAAAACATTGTTATCTCTGGCGGATATGGACTAAATTGTGTAGCAAACTATTATTACAGAAAACGTTTTCCTGATATCAATTTGTATGTTGACCCAGTTGCAAATGACGGCGGAACATCAATTGGCTTGGCAAAATTCTTGTGGTATCAACATTGTGTCGCAGAAAATATCAATATTGAAAAACAACCCCTAACGACATTGTACTTGGGTATAGATAGAAACGATGAAATTGATGAACAGAAATATTCTGATGAATTCACAATTGAAACAGTCACTGCTGATGATGTTGCACAATTAATTGTAGATCAAAATATCGTATCCATATTCAATGGTGCCGCTGAAGCTGGTCCAAGAGCGTTAGGTAATCGATCAATTCTATTTGATCCACGAACAGCAAATGGCAAAGATATTGTTAACAAAGTCAAAGGTCGTGAGTGGTTCCGTCCTTTTGCAGGATCAATTCTAAAAGAACATGTGCATGAGTGGTTTGACATGGCAGGCATGAACGAATCTTCATTTATGATGTATGCTGTAGATGTATTGCCAGAACGTATCGGTCAAGTAACATCTATTACACACGTTGACAATACATGTCGAATTCAAACAGTAACTAGAGATCAAAATAAATACTATTATGACTTGATTGATGCGTTTAAGAAGTTGACTGGTGTTCCAATTCTATTCAATACAAGTTTCAATCTTGCAGGAGAGCCTTTAGTTGAAACATTTGATGATGCTATTAAGACACTAAAGAATAGTGAATTACAGTATTTGTATGTTCCATCTAAAAATATTATTTTAAAAAAGATTATCGAAGGATGAAAAATGCCATCAGAAATTAAAGAACTAGGATATTTTGGAAATATTTGGGTACGTCAACACAATTTGAAAAAAACAAATGATGTAGCCAGAGGCCACGTGCATCGGTTTGACCACGTGACAATGCTTGCTAAAGGTAAAGTCAGAGTAGATGTCAAAAATAGTATTACAAACGAAGAACGATCTAAAGAATTTCAAGGTCCGACATTTATGATTATTCGAAAAGATTATATACACACGATAACAGCATTGACTGATGATGTTCAATATTATTGTGTGTTTGCTTTACGAGATGTTGATGGTGATGTGACAGACATTTATTCTGGAAATAACGATCCATATAGTGGTGAAGACGATGATTATTGGATTAAAAAGAAACTAGAAGATTTGGATAAGGCAACGTCACATGACGAAGATTGATATTCCCAATTCTTGGGCGTATAAAGACTTCATAACTCTAGAAGAACAAAATGTTCTTTTAGAGTTCTCCAATAAACAACAAGCACACCTACGAAATAATGGCGCTGGCAGATTTTATGTAGATCATATTGCTACTAAGTTTTCTGTGCCAAAAGAATATAAAATTGTTAAACAAAGAATCATTGACACCGAAAATTTAACAGATTTCTTATTGGATCCTACATTCGGTGATTTTTTGAGTTTTAATACTGTTGATGGTGCAATACATCCACATAAAGATCCAAATAATGATGGATATGTTCACACTAGATATAATTTACTATTAAGTGTTCCTGAGTCTGGTGGTAAGCCAATCTACGACAATAAAATTTTTGACATAGAAGAAAGAATGCTATGGCGATGTGAGGCAGGCCTATATAATCATGCATCTACACCAGTTGTTGGTGAAAGATCAAGAATTAACATATCGTTTGGGTTTCAGATAAAGAAAGAATAACTATGAAATTAAATGTTCCGTATAAAGTATTGTGTGATTTTGATTTAAATTTAATCGAAGATATTAAGAACACAATCACCGAAAGTGATTGGTATATCGATGATATTCGCAACACAATGGGAAATTTAGAAAAAACACAATCTATTTTACTAAGATACTTTGATGATTATTCTAAAGTGACAGACTCAACTTGGAGATCCCATGTTGCAAATTATAGTTTGTATGAAAAATATAAATCTTTAATAGACCGTACGCTAACACACATAACAGAAAATACAGATATTAGAGTTAAAGAGTATTTGTGTTTTTTTGCAAGATTAGCGCCAAATTCAAAAGTGGGTATACATACTGACTCGGGAAATTTTCTTTCATCGTGTCATAGAATTCATATTCCAATTGTAACGTATCCCGAATGCAAATATATAATTGAAAATGTTGAATATCATTGGGAATGCGGAAAAGTCTATGAATTCGACAATACAAGATTGCATGGTGTTGATAACAGAAGTTCTAATTGGCGAACTCATCTAATGTTGAATATTTACGAGTATTAAAGCGTGTTAACAAACTCTAGTAGATTATTAAATACTAGAGTTTTTTTCTTTAGTTCTCGGTTAGCGTAAGTGTTCAATTTTTCTTGTGTCTCTTTACCATGCCCTGTCAACACAAGAATTGGTTTTGATCCAATTTTATCTGCGGCTTTTAAGTCACTGATTTTATCTCCAACATACCAACCTTTTTTCCAATCAACTTTTAATTCGTCTTTGGCACGATTAAACATTCCAACATTTGGTTTTGCGTAGATATCTTCTTTCATTGACGATGTTGAATAGTAGAGTCCATCGATTGATGAAATGCCATTCTGTCCGAAAATATTCATCAGGTGACTGTGTACATCGTCTACCTGTTGGATGGTTTGTAGACCCTTTGCAATACCGCCTTGATTTGTAAGAATTACAAGTCTATGTCCTTTGTCTCTCAAAATCTTGATTGCCTCAAGGCTTCCCGGTATGGGAACAACTTGATTTGGGTCTGTTATGTAATCACCAATGTCTTTGATAATTGTGCCATCACGATCTAATCCAACAACGGGTAGATTGTGTTTGATTTGAACTGTTGTAATCAAATTTTTTAAATTATATCGACTCATTTTCTTTCACTTTTTGATTGAAGCCATCAACTTGCGCCTGTGCCTGTTGCTTCATCTTTATCATTATAGGGTAATATCCTGTCTCTGTCAAGGTTTTTCCCATTAAAGTTAGGAGCATGTTCACATCAGTCACACTCAGTTCTACGCTAATTACTAAATTGTCCATAAGTTTCTCCATAGTTAAATCATAATTTATTTAGTTAGTTCAAATACGAGATTTTGGTAATGATAAATAGAAGATGAAATTCATTAAGGGGCACAAGTAAATGAGTACAAGCAAACCAGCATCGAGAGAAGAATTAAAACAATTCTGCCTTAGAAGACTAGGTGCGCCTCTCTTAGAGATAAACGTGGCAGACGAACAAGTTGAAGATTGCATTGAAATGGCATTCTCATACTACTACGATTATCACTATGACGCAACAGAGAAAGTATATCTAGCACGACAAGTCACACAAACCGACATTGATAATAAGTACCTGTCTATCGAAGACTCTGTTATTGGTATCATCAATATTCTTCCTATTGGTAATAGTTATTCCACAAACAACTTATTCAATTTGAGATATCAGATTGCACTTAACGATTTGTTCGCTTTCAATACAGGACCATTTGCGCCATACTACATGGCATTGCAAAACGTTGCTTTAGCTGAAGAATTGTTTGTTGGTAAACAAGGTATCAGATTCCAAAGACATTCAAACAAGTTATACGTTGACATTGCTTGGGGTGAAAAGATTGTGCTTGGGGAATACATGCTCATTGAAGCGTATCAGAAAATCGATCCAGACACATACACCGACATGTATAACGATAGATGGTTACAAAGATATTGCACAGCACTCATTAAAAAACAATGGGGCGAAAACTTGAAAAAGTTTGAAGGACTTTCTATGCCAGGCGGTATTACATTCAATGGACAAAAAATCTGGGATGAAGCTACAGATGAAATTCAAGCTATCGAAGCTGAAATGATTAGTTCATACTCATTACCTGTTACAGACATGCTAGGCTAATCTCATGGCACGTAATCGTCATTTTAATCAGTACACACCTGTCAAACAAGAACAAAATCTTGTTGAAGATTTAGTCATAGAATCTATTAAGATTTATGGTGTAGATGGTTATTACTTACCAAGAACTCACGTAAACTTAGATAAAATTTACGGCGAAGATTCGTCTATGCTTTTTGATGATGCGCTTGAATTAGAATTATACATCAAGAGTTTTGATGGGTTTGCAGGACAAGAAGATTTTCTTTCTAAGTTTGGCTTGCAAATCGATGAATCGATCACATTTGTTGTCGCACAGAAAAGATTCACTCAATCATTGAAGGCATCATTCATAACAGAGTATGGATATAACTTTAAGAATGAAGACGGCGACCATTTACTAGACGAACAACTGTATGATTATGCAAGCATTCTAAGACCAAGAGAGGGAGACTTAATTTGGATCCCAATGCTTAATTACATGTATGAAATCAAATTCACAGAGAACATCGAGAACTTCTTTCAACTAGGTAAACTCTACACATACGAAATGCGTTGTGATAGATTCGAATACTCTAGCGAACGTATTGATACTGAAGTTGCCGACATTGATAATATCGAAACTCAATACAGCATGTCAACTGTCAACAATGAAAAAATACTTGATGAAGAGAATTTCTTAATGTTGCTTGAAGATGATACATTCATTATCAGTGAAGCTGATGTTGTTGTCGCAGCCGAAGTTACCTCAGACAATGATGAAATTGGACAGAAAATTATCGATGATGATATTCTAGACTTCTCAGAACAAAACCCATTCTCATTGACAAGGACTTTCTAATATGATGTTCGGACACGACTTCTACCACGGAACGCTAAGACGTTACGTAATCATGTTTGGTAATTTGTTCAACGAAATTCAAGTTGACAGATATAACGACACAGGAACTAAAATTCAAACGCTGAACGTTCCTATCGAATATGGACCAAAACAAAAGTTCATTCAGAGAGTCACAAGCGACCCTACACTGAATCGTGAGATTTCAGTTACTTTGCCACGACTAGGTTTCGAGTTTACTGGTATGACATATGCGCCAAGCCGTAAACTCAACAGCAGTCACAAAGTAACGAGAGGCGTCAATACTGGCGGTATAGATTTTAACTATATGTACTCACCAGTTCCGTATGACTTTAATTTCTCTTTACATGTGCTTGTTAAAAATACTGAAGACGGCACACAAATCGTAGAGCAAATCGTACCATTCTTCACTCCAGACTTCACTGTCACCATGAAGATGTTGCCTGAGTTAAGTTTAAACATGGACGTACCTATCGAATTGCAATCTATAACGGCAGATGATTCTTATGAAGGTGATTTCGAATCACGTAGAATTCAAACGTGGCAATTAGATTTTGTCATCAAAGGCTATCTGTTTGGTCCAGTTAATAAGTTCAAATACATTATCAAAGAAGATGTTAATCTTATTGATGATAGTTCTGCTATCAACAAAGCTATCATATCTACACAAACGTTCACCGGAAACTCTGAGTTTGGAGTGAGTGAAACTATAACAACAGAAAATGGATATAGATCGTAATGAAAAAAACAGTTGATGATAAATTGAATGATATTTTTGATGTGCAAGGTAAGATTGTTGAGCAAGCATTGCCCGTAGTAGTAGAGCAACCAAAAGATATTGCTGGCGCACCAAATGATGATTCTATTGATGCAGACTATGAATATGCGAGAGAGAATCTAAAGTCATTCATCGAACAAGGCAAAATTGCTATGGAAAACATTATCTTCTTAGCTAAAGAAGGTGAGTCTCCAAGAGCATATGAAGTTGTGGGTCAGTTGATTAAAACGCTGTCCGACACCAATAAAGATTTGTTAGACTTAGGTAAAAAAGTAAAAGAATTGAAGAGTAAGAAAGATGACACACAACAACCACAGCATGTAACGAATGCATTGTTTGTTGGTAGCACAGCAGAGTTACAGAAACTAATTGGTAAGAGATGACAACAAAATCCTATCTAGGAAATTCTCTTTTAAAAGCATCTGGCGTACCACTCAACTTCACAAAAGATGAAATTGAAGAGTACATTAAGTGTGCTGATGATCCGATATATTTCATTGAGACATATTGTAAAATTGTCACGCTCGATCATGGGCTTCAGCCATTTAAACTGTATGATTGTCAAAAGAACAAAGTAAAGATTATTCATGAGAATCGTAAAGTTATTCTTATGGAAGGTCGCCAGCAAGGTAAAACAACAACATCGGCTGCTTACATTCTTTGGTACACATTGTTTCAAGGAAGTAAGACTGTAGCGATTCTAGCAAACAAAGCGACAGCCGCTAGAGAAGTTTTATATCGTTATCAAGTCATGTATGAGAATCTTCCTACATGGCTTCAGCAAGGTGTCACTACATGGAACAAAGGTGACATTGCTTTAGAGAATGGGTCAATCGTATTCACAGCCGCAACAAGCGCATCAGGTATTCGTGGTAAGTCAGTTAACTTATTGTACGTTGACGAAGCCGCTATCATACCGAACAATGTAGCAGAACAATTTTTCACCTCAGTTTATCCTACGATTTCTGCTGGTGAAACAACAAAGATTCTGTTAAGTTCTACCCCACTAGGATACAACCACTTCTGGAAGTTCTGGAATGATGCAGAGAACGATAGAAACGGGTTCGTGAATCTATTCATTCCATACTGGGAAATTCCTGGACGTGATGAAAAGTGGGCATCCGAACAAAGAAGATTGCTTGGTGAGTTGAAGTTCAATCAAGAGGTTCTATGTAACTTCTTGGGTTCAAGTCTTACACTTATTGCATCTGACGCTATTGCACAAATGTCTGCTGATCCTATCATCTATCAGAAAGATGGACTTGATATATATGAAAAAGTAGAAAAAGATCACGCATACTGTATTATTGCAGACACAGCTAAAGGTGTTGGTGGTGACTATTCGGCATTTGTAATTCTTGACATATCTCAGATGCCATACAAGATGGTAGGCAAATACAGAAACAATCAAATCAGCCCACTTTTGTATCCGTCAGTAATTTACAGAGTCGGTAAAGAATACAATGAAGCATACGTTCTAATTGAAATTAATTCTTCAGAACAAGTTGCGGACATTCTTTATGGTGAGTATGAATATGAGAATATCATTTCTGTTAGCAGAACACCTCAAGGACAAATTGTCAATGGTGGCTTTGGTGGAGGTAAGACACAGTTAGGTGTTATTACAGACAAGAAAATCAAACGTATTGGATGTTCTAACTTCAAGTCTATGGTTGAAGAGAAAAAGTTAATAATTCGTGACGCAGATACAATAGCAGAGATTTCAACATTCATTGAAAGAAAGAATAGCTATTCTGCTGACGAAGGATATCACGATGATTTGGTTATGCCTTTAGTTCTTTTTTCATGGTTGACAACAAATTCTTACTTTAAAGATTTGACAAACATCAACATTAGAAAAGAACTGTACGATGCGAGAATTAAGATGATTGAGGAGGAAGTCACGCCTTTCGGCTTTATAAATAACGGTGAAGAAGAGAATCAAATGGTTGATGCGACTGGTCAAGTTTGGCAGGTAGAAAGCTATCAGAAATCTGATTTTTTATAAATAAATTAAACAAACCCACATCATTATAACAAGGAGAATTCAATGGCTATAAGTCTAATTTCACCAGGCGTTAAAATTACCGAACAAGATTTGGTAACGTCTAATCAATCAACTACATCTACAATCGGTGCATTTTCAGGACAATTTAATTGGGGTCCTATTGAAGTTGCGACTCAAGTTGCAAACGAAGGTCAATTGGTGGCCGAATTCGGTAAGCCAAATGCAACTAACGTTGTCGATTTCTTGTCGGCCGCTAACTTTTTAGGATATTCTTCACCACTTTTTGTTGTTCGTGTTGCAAACACAGCATTGAACGCAACAACAGAAACTGCAACTGGTTCTGGCGGCATCGGCGCTGGTCAATTGATTAAAAACGATGATGCATATATCGAAACAGCATCATTCAACATCGGACCTTTCATTGCAAAGTATGCTGGTGCTTTAGGTAATTCTCTTAGAGTTTCTACTTGCCCAAGTGCAACTGCATTTTCTGGCGCATTGACTGGTACATTCACAATTGCCGCTGGTTCTACAACAGTTGTTGGTACTGGTTCTGCGGCAAACACAGAATTGAGAATTGGCGATCAAGTTGTTATCTCTGGGCGTACAGCAAAAGTTACTGCAATTGCAAACACAACACACTTCACAATTGATTCTGCACACTTGACTGGCGCATCGGCTGCTTCTGGTACTCGCCGTTGGGAATTCTTTGATGAATTCAATGCCGCTCCAGGCACATCACTACAAGCCGCATCAGTTGGCGCATCTGGCGATGAAATGCACGTTGTTGTCGTTGACAAACTTGGCTTAATCACAGGTACAGCAAATACAGTTTTAGAAAAATACGAAAGCACATCTAAAGCAGGTAATGCAAGAGCAGAGAATGGTGGTAATAACTACTACAAAGACCTTATCAATGATCGTTCAGCATGGGTTCGTTGGACAGACCATGATGGCGCTGGTACAAATTGGGGTACAAATCTCACAACAGCAAACGGCACACCAACAACATACACTTCAGTAACTGTTCCTAAGAACTATGACTTCAATGGTGGTTCTGATGGTGTGGCTGTAACCGATGGTGATCGTGCTACTGGTTATTTGAAGTATTCAAACAAGTCTGAAGTTCCTGCAACAATCATCTTTGCTGGTCAAGGCAATGCGACAGTTGTGAACAGAATCATTGGCGATATTGCTGAAGTTAGAAAAGACGCTGTTGTTTGTATTTCTCCATTGAGAGCAAACGTTGTTAACAATGCTGGTTCAGAAGCAACTGCAATCTCTGCATGGGCTGCCACAGTTACACGTTCTACATACGCAGTCGCAGACAGCGGATGGAAATATCAGTACGACAAATACAATGACACATATGTTTATGTTCCATTGAACGCTGACGTTGCTGGTTGCATGGCACGTAATGACTTTAATCAAGAGTCATGGTTGTCTCCAGCTGGATTCAACAATGGTCGTATTCAAAACTTAGTTCGTTTGGCATTCAATCCAACACAAGCAGAGCGTGACACATTGTACAAAGTTGCTGTAAATCCAGTAATCACACAAGTTGGTCGTGGTACAGTATTGTTTGGTGACAAGACATTCGTGACTAGAAACACATCTACAAACAGAATCAACGTTCGTAGATTGTTCATTGACTTGCAAAAGACAATTGGTGAAGCCGCAGACAATGTATTGTTTGACCAGAACGATGAAACAACAAGATCAAACTTTGTTAACTTAGTTGTTCCATATCTAAGAAGTGTTCAAGCCCGCCGTGGTTTAGCCGCATTCAGAGTTGTTTGTGATGCAAGCAACAACCCTGAAGATGTTGTAAACGCTAACGAATTTGTTTGCGATATTTTCGTACAACCAATTCGCTCTGTTAACTTTATTCAACTTAACTTTGTGTCTGTAAGAGGTACTGCTACATTTAATGAAATCGCAGGATAAATAATTACAGAAGACAAACAAGGAGAATAAAATGGCAGAATTTTCAGTAACAAAGTTTAGAACGGCTCTAGGAGCCGGTTCTAGACCGAATCTGTTTAAGGTTCAAGTAACACCGCCAAGAGCGAGTGGTTACGATGTAGCAAGTTTTGAGTATTTGTGCAGATCAGGATCGTTACCATCAGCTACATTGGGAACAATTGAAATCCCAATGAATGGTGGACGTAGATTAAAATTGGGTGGAGACAGATCATACGCTGAATGGACTTCAACTATTTTAAATGACGAAAACTTTAAGATTCGTAGCGTAATGGAAAAGTGGCAGAATGATATCGTTAAAACAAATTTTGAAATCACAGGCACTTTAGGCAACAGATCCGCTAAAATAGGCGGAACTGATGCTGATGGTCTTTATGGCACAGTTCAAATCTATCAATTGAAAGAAGATGGTACTTCAGTTGTGGCTGGAGGTTATCGATTAGTAAATTGCTGGCCTAGCGACATTTCTGCTATTGATTTGTCGTATGATACTACTGATGCGGTTGAAGACTTTACTGTAACTTGGACATACGACTACTTTGAAAATGGTTTTAGCGCAGATGGCGATGTTGCTATTCCAGTACAAACAAGAGGATAATAAAAATGTCATTCGCAACACTAACACAATTAAAAACAGCGTTAAATAGAGGCGCTAGAGCGAATCTATTTGAAATCAACATTCCATTTCCATCATTGATTGCGTCTACTGATTTACCTACTGACGCTACAGGCACAGTTAAAGTTCTTTGTAAGGCTGCCGCAGTTCCTGGTTTTACTGTAGGTACAATTGAAGTGCCGTTCAGAGCAGGTAGAAGAATTAAAATTCCTGGAGACAGAACATTTGCCGATTGGACAGTTACAATTATCAATGATGAAAATCACGCAATACGCCGTGCATTCAATGCTTGGATAAATTTGATTTCAAAAGGAAATTACGATTCGCAAACAAAATCGACAGTTCAAGATTACTATAAAGACATTACTTGTGTACACTTAAAAGGTGATAACTCAGTTTCTAGACAATATAGATTGAACGATGCATTTCCAACAGACGTTAGCGCAATCGATTTGTCTTTTGACAGCACAGACACATTATCAGAATTTACAGTAAACTTCCAATATCACTATCTACAGGCTGGTAATGCAAATGATGCCTTTGCCGATGCAGGTGATATGACATTATCAACATAAATTTCTAAATTGAATGAAATTTACGCAACATAAATAATTGCGTAATAGTGTCAATAATGGGGGCTATTACGCCCCCATTTTTTTTAGAGAGAACAAAACATGGCGATAAAACTTTTTGGATATAAAATTGGTAAGGATGATGTTGAATCAGAACAGTTAAAATCGTTTGTCACTCCTACCGATGATGATGCGGCGGTGTCGATTTCAGGTGGTGGTGTATACGGTACATACATGGACCTTGAGGGGCAGATTAGAAGCGATGCAGACTTAATTAAAAAATATCGTGAGATGGCACTTCAGCCAGAATGCGATGCCGCAATTGAAGACATTGTGAATGAATCACTAGTCTTTGAAAACGGTGACTATCCAGTCCAAATCATTTTAGATAAACTCGAACAACCCGAATCAATTAAGAAAATGATTCGTGATGAGTTCTATTATATAATGAAACTACTCGACTTCAACAATCAAGGCTACGATATTTTCCGTAGATGGTATGTTGATGGACGTTTGTACTATCACATGTTGATTGACGATAAGAATCCTAGAGCAGGATTGAAAGAAGTTCGTTACATTGACCCACGTAAGATTCGTAAAGTTCGTGAAGATAAGAAGCAACCTAATAATCCAGGAATAGTAAACACATCACAAAAATTCCATGAATACTTTATGTACTCAGATAAAGGATTTTCTAGAGATGGCTCACAAGGGATCAAGATTGCAGTAGATTCAATCTGCTATGCAAACTCTGGCATCACAGACAAAGATGGTAAGATTATTGTTTCACACTTACACAAAGCAATCAAACCACTTAATCAATTACGTATGCTTGAAGATGCGACAGTTATCTATCGTATTTCAAGAGCGCCAGAACGTAGAATCTTTTACATTGACGTAGGTAACTTGCCTAAGATGAAGGCAGAACAATACTTGCGTGAAATCATGCAGAAGTATAAAAACAAACTAGTGTATGATGCAAACACTGGTGAGATTCGTGACGATAGACGATACCAAACAATGCTTGAAGACTTTTGGTTGCCACGTAGAGAAGGTGGTAAAGGTACAGAGATTACTACACTATCAGGTGGACAGAATCTCGGAGAGATTGATGACGTATTGTACTTTCAAAAGAAAATGTTCAAGTCACTGAATGTTCCAGTATCACGTTTAGAAGCCGACAATGGATTCTCTTTAGGTCGTGCTTCTGAAATTACTAGAGATGAATTGAAGTTTGGTAAGTTCATTTCACGTTTACGTTTAAGATTCTCTATTCTATTCGATAAGATGCTTGAGACACAGCTTCTTCTTAAAGGCGTTTGTACCCGTAAAGAGTGGGAACAAATGAAAGAAGAAATTAGCTATGATTATCAATCAGATGCACACTTTGCCGAATTAAAGAACGTTGAAATTATGAAAGAACGTTTATCTATTCTTTCAGACATTGACGGATACGTTGGTAAATACTTCTCTGTTAATTATATCAGAACAAACATTCTGCGCCAGAGTGAAGATGATATTAAACAGATGGATGAAGAGATGGAAGAAGACAAAGCGAATATGGATGACGATTCTACGGCAGATGATGCACCACCAATTCCACCTCCAGCGCCAGCACCACAACAACTTGTTGTTAGCGTAAAAAAAGAAGAAACTGAAAATAGAGTAATTGATGACGCAGATCAAAAAGAATTAGCTAAGTCTATGACTGCATTTTTTGGAACATTAGTTGAAGAGGCCAAAGGTGACAAAGAAGGTACCTAATCTTAGCGACACTCTTAGCGAAGCAGTTTCTGTTGCAACATCTGTAGCGTATACAAGACAAGAGATAAAAAAACTCAAGACGGAGTTAGTATCTCTTTTAGAAAAGAAAACAACAGAAGTAATCGTTGAACAAGTTCCTGGTCCTGTCGGTCCACGTGGAGCCCTTGGTGCAACTGGCGCACAGGGTTCTAAAGGCGACAAAGGGGACAAGGGAGATACCGGTGATCGTGGAGAAAAAGGTGAAGTTGGTCCCCAAGGAAACATGGGACTTGATGGTCCACGTGGATTAAAAGGTGATAAGGGCGACAAAGGCGAAGTTGGTCCTCAAGGCAAACAGGGAATACAAGGTGTTGCTGGCGAACGTGGTCCGCAAGGACTGAAAGGCGATAGGGGCGAAGATGGCAAAACTGGTTTGGACGGAAGAGATGGAGAAGCAGGCGCAATTGGTCCCGTTGGACCAGCTGGTCCACAGGGAGTTCAGGGCGGACAAGGACCTAAGGGCGACAAAGGCGAACGAGGACAAGACGGACAACAAGGAATTCAAGGACCAGCAGGACCACAGGGCATTCAAGGCGTTTCAGGTAAGGATGGTAAAGACGGAGACGTAAAACCTGTCGAAGAGAAATTTAAAAAATTTCAAGATGTTCTCGAAAAAGATTTACAGCAATACAAAAATAGAATCAATGCATCAGTATCTAAAGCAATGGCTAATGATGCTTGGAAAGCAACCGGCTCAGGTGAAGTCAATCTACGATACTTAGATGACGTTGATAGAGACAGTATCACAGATGGTTATGTTTTATCGTATGATGAAGCATCAAAGAAATTCGTATTCGTAGAACAAGCCGCAGGCGGTGGCGGTACTGTAGATACGTTTGCAAGAACAAGAGCAAACTCTGCCTTTACCCAAGCAAACTCAGCGTATACACAAGCCAATACGGCTACAACATTAGCACAAGCCGCATACAATCAAGCTAACACTGGCGGTGGCGCTGGCATTGATACACTCGCAAGAACAACTGCGAACACGGCAACCACTCTAGCACAAGCGGCTTATGACCAAGCAAATACTGGTGGACAAGCTGGCTACGATACATTAGCAAGAACAACTGCCAATAGTGCATACGCACAAGCAAACACCGCAACAACATTAGCACAAGCCGCATACAATCAAGCAAATACTGGTGGTGCAGGTGCATCCGAATCTTTGAATGTTGTTTTCACTAACAATAATGCAACTCAATACAAATTGGTCGCATTAAATGCAAATGGCGAAACAATATTAGCATCAGCGTTAGAAATATCTCAAGTTGATAAAATTTTAGGTGTATTGGATAACGTGTCTGAAACTGTTACGTTTGGTGGAATAACAAATCCAAGTTGGACGTGGACGCCAGAACAATCTTTGTATCTAGGAAGTAACGGCGCAATTGTCACAACATCGACTATTGACGGTGCCGCATTTTCTTTAAAGATTGGATATGCTATCTCGGCAACAAAAGCGTTTATTAAAATCGGAACACCAATCGTTTTATAAATAGATATAAAATATTAAGGAGCAATCTACATGGCAAACGCACTTTACCCAAAAGCAAAACAAGCATTTTTAAATGGCAGTATCAACATGGCAGCTAATACAATTACGTTGGCGCTTATCGATACTGGTGTTTATACTTACAGCGCAGTACACGAATTTCGAAGTGATGTATCAAACTCGGCTGTAATTTCAACCGCAACGCTGGCCAACAAAACAATTACTAGCGGAGTTTTTGATGCAGATGATGCGACATTTACTTCTGTTACTGGTGCAAATTGTGAAGCACTTCTCATATTTTCAGACACTGGAGTTCAAGGCACATCTAGATTAATTGCATATATTGATAATGCAACTGGTTTGCCAATTCTACCTAACGGAGGTGATATTACTGTAGTATTCTCTAGTGGCGCAAACAAGATTTTCTCTCTTTAATTTGTTTTTGAAATCGTAATGGTATGGCGACTCAATTTATATATCAAAATGAAACCCTATATGATAGTTTAGGCGTTGTTGAATTTGGCAATGTAGTCATATTAGATTATCAAACAACAAGATTTGATGATACAGTTTTACCTATAAATTTATTTGGCACCACACAACTAAATTCGATAATTTATGTTGATTCTATAGACTCAACTTCGGTTCTTGGTGCAACTCGATTCCAGTATAATCAAAACTTATTCTTGGGTGATAATATTGAAGCACTTTCAATATACCCAATTCAGAATTATGTAAGCACAACAATTTCTGAAGTAATTGCTTCATTAGAGTACTCGATTGCATCGAATCTTGCATTTGGATTAAATAATGTAAAAATCATAATAAATGCAAATTCTATTGATCCTGAAATATCATTTGGAACTTCTTCACTATCAAGAAACATAACGTTAGAGTCGATTGATGTTGATGTTGCATTTGGTAATTCTCGAATCAACATGGAAATTGACGATGTTCCATTTCCATCGATAGAATCAACAGTAATAATTTCTCAACCAAGCGTTAGATATGTTATTGGTCCATTGGGTATTGCTACGACAGCAAACTTTGGAACTTCAAACTTTATTGACAACATTCATAGATTGCTTGTTTTTAAGGACGATAACATATCTAAAGTGGGCGACAATGATGCGGTTGTTGTTGCTGGTGGAATTAGAATCAATCCATCGTCAGCAGGATCACAAACGGCAGCGGCTGGTAATGCAACACTTCCGAGTAATCCGGTAGGGTTTATATCAATAAATATTGGTGGAACCGACTACATGATGCCGTATTACAATCCATAAAAACGATAAAGTATAAATAACATAAACAAACGGAGATATACTATGGAAAATATTCAGACAGCAATTCAGAGTGCATATGATGCAAAACCTACAGAATTTAAAAGTTCTATTCTTGACGCATTAAACGACAAGATTCAGAATCATATTTCTGTTAAACGAATGGAATTGGCAGGGTCGATTTTTAAAGATAGCGAAGAAGAAGTCGCATCTGGTGAAGAGGAATTTCAATCTAGTTCAGAAGGAAATGTAGATGAAGAACTTTAAAAGTTTTATCCAGTTGGATGAAATAGAACGAGTAAAATATAAAGACGGCATTGCCAATAAAATGGCAGCCGTGTCGTATCTTGCCCAAGTAAAAGATCCAGGCGATTTAGAAAAAGTAGGACCTGAAGAGGTTGGACCGCACGACACCAAAAAAGGTTCTGGCAAGCGTCCGGCTGACAGACTCGATAACAAGCAACCATTCGGTGAAGCTGAGAGTCATCAGTCTAGTACTACAATGAAGCATATCAACAAACCAAATGCCGCTGAAAAGAAAGCCGCTAAAGATATCAAGCCTGGTATCAAAGGTGTTAAGGATAGACTAGATATGCTTCAAGCCGCAAAGGCACGTGGTGCTTTAAAGAATGAAGACGTTGAGTTACTTTCTGATTTGTATGACAAACTAGATGAAAGCAATCAAGAAATCTTTTTGAATCAGTTGGAAGAAGATGTTGAAGTACTTTTAGCATTTGCAAAAACTATAGCGGAAGAATAAAATGGCAGATACAGTAACCTCACAAACGCTAAAAGATAGCGCATCGGCATGGGCAGTTAAGCTGACAAATATTTCTGACGGCACTGGTGAAGCAGGCGTTGTAAAAGTTTCTGCAAACACACTAATTGCATCTGATGGCGGAGCAACACAACGATTGTCAATCAATAAAATATTTTGGAATGTAGCAAGAGGTACTTCATCACTGCAAGACCCTAGAGTTACATTGGCGTGGAGAGGAACATCAAACACAACTATTGTGACTTTGACTGGCTCTGGCACTCTAGACTTGACAACAAATTTACAAGCACCACTCACAAACAATGCTGGCGCTGGAGCCAATGGAGATATCTTGTTAACTACTACAGGATTTACTGCTAGTGCTGGATATACAATCATATTAGAAGGCAAGAAGACTGCTGGATATTCTAGCCGTGAAACTACCGATGATGGTGTAAGCCCATAATATGTTGAAATTTAAAGAGTTTATATCTCTCTCTGATGAACAGTTAGATGAAGCTAGAATTGTAAAAGTCAATAGAGTACGTGCTGGAATTGTTCAGCGCAGAAAAGTTGTTTCTGCAACACCTGGATATAAAGTCTTAGGAGGCAAACTTGTCAGAATGTCTTCACAAGAAAAAATGCATCGTAGAATTGCACAACGCAAAGCGGCTAGAAAACGTGCACCAAAACTTGCTTTGATTCTACGTAAAAGAACAAGGTCACTTAAAAAGAGAACATCGGCGGGACTAAAATGAAACTAATTACAGAAATCAATGAGCAAGTAAATATCATCACCGAAGCAAACGAAGCTGGCGGTAGAAGTTTCTTCATTGAAGGTATCTTCATGCAAGCAGAACAAAAGAATCGTAATGGAAGAATGTATCCATTAGATGTTTTGCAAAAAGAAACCGAAAGATATGTAACAGAACACGTAATGAAGAATCGTGCTTATGGTGAGTTGGGACATCCAGATGGTCCAACTATTAACTTAGAACGTGTATCACACATTACTAAGAGTTTACGTCAAGATGGAAATAATTTCATCGGTAAAGCAAAGATTATGGACACACCGTACGGCAACATCGTAAAGAATTTGATGGCTGAAGGCGCAACATTAGGCGTATCTACAAGAGGCTTAGGTAGTCTTGTAGAAGGAAAAGATGGAACTAAAGTTGTTGGTAATGATTTTTATCTTGCAACTTGTGCAGATATCGTAGCCGATCCTTCAGCACCAGATGCATATGTACGTGGTATCATGGAAGATAAAGCATGGGTTTGGGACAATGGAATTATCAGAGAAGCTGACATTCAAAAACAAAAGGATGTTATTGTCAAATCTTCTAAGAAAGACTTAGAAGAAAACATGATAAAAGTCTTCAAAAATTTCATCTCCAAGCTATAATGTTTATAAATACATATACTAACAAATTTTAAATATCGTATAAAGGAGAACCTACTATGACCGATGTAAATAACAAGGATGATGAATTGTTGGAAGGAGAACTTCCACCTGCGTTAAAAGCAGCCATCGAAAAGAAAAAAGCTAAAGAAGTTGACACTGACGATAGCGAAGAGTCTGATGATGAAAAAGAAAAGATGATGAAAGAGAAAAAGCAATCAAAAATGAAAGAAGACATTGATGCTATTTTCTCTGGCGAATCTCTTTCTGAAGAATTCAAAAACAATGCTAAAGCTATCTTTGAAGCGGCAATTTTTGCTAAGGTAGAAGAAGCAACAACTAAATTAGACGAAGAATATTCTATTAAACTTCAAGAAGAAGTCAATTCGATCAATGAAAACTTGGTCACAAAAGTTGACGAATACCTTGAGTATGTTGTGACTGAATGGATGGAAGACAACAAATTAGCTATCGAAAAAGGCATCAAAGCTGAATTAGCTGAAGATTTCATGATTGGACTTAAAAATCTATTCACAGAGCATTATGTTGATATTCCAGAAGACAAAGTAAATGTTGTTGAAGAATTTGCAGAGCAAGTTGAAGTGCTTGAGTCTGAGTTAGACAAAGCAGTAACTGAAGTTGCAAATTTGAATGCACAAATTAGTGTTTACAAGAAAGACCATATCGTTGGCGAAGTTTCTGAAGGTCTTAGCGAAGTTCAATCTGCAAAGTTGAAATCTTTAGCAGAAGGCATTGAATTTGTTTCTGAACAAGACTACAAAGAAAAACTTCTTCTAACAAAGAAGAAATATTTTGATGAATCTTCAAAAGATACAGTCAAAAAGGCGGCTCCAATGGACGATGATGTTTCTACTATCGAAGAATCATTCACTCCTGTAATGAACCACTATGTACAAAATATTTCTAGAACACTGAAGAAATAAGTTTTTATAAATAAATTAAACAATACTCAAAGGAGAAAAACATGAGCGTAGAAAATCTTTTAAAAAAATGGGCACCAGTTCTTGACCATGGCGATTTAGCCGCAATCAAGGATTCCCACAAGCGTTCCGTAACGGCACAGCTTCTTGAGAACCAAGAAATTGCTTGCCGTGGTGATGCACAGGGTTCTGGTGGTTATCGCAACCAAACATCGTTGTTGTCTGAAGCCGCACCTGCTAACAACATGGGCGCATCTTCATCTACAGCAGGCGATGGTTCAATCGACCTTTACGATCCAGTCTTAATCAGCTTGGTTCGCCGTGCCGCACCTAACTTGATCGCATACGACATTTGCGGTGTTCAACCAATGACAGGTCCAACAGGCTTGATCTTTGCAATGCGTTCACGTTACACATCACAAAGTGGTACTGAAGCATTGTTCAACGAAGCTAACACAGCATTCCCATCTACAGCACAATCACAGACAGGTGCATCACCTGCTGACTTGTCTAGTGGTACAGAGTACACACGTGGTACTGGTTTCACTACAGCACAAGCTGAAGCATTGGGTGATGGTTCTGGTCAAGGTTTCCAAGAGATGGCATTCTCTATTGAGAAAGTTGCTGTTACTGCACGTAGCCGTGCTTTGAAAGCAGAATACACAATGGAATTAGCACAAGACTTGAAAGCAGTCCATGGTTTGGATGCTGAACAAGAATTGGCTAACATTCTTTCTACAGAAATTTTAGCTGAAATTAACCGTGAAGTTGTTCGTACAATCAACATCACAGCTACTGTTGGCGCACAAGAAAACGTTACAACTGCTGGTACATTCAACCTTGACGTTGATGCTAACGGTCGTTGGTCTGTTGAGAAGTTCAAAGGCTTGATGTTCCAATTGGAGCGTGAGTCCAACGCAATCGCTAAAGCAACTCGCCGTGGTAAAGGTAACGTGCTTATCTGTTCTTCAGACGTAGCATCTGCATTGCAAATGGCTGGTGTTCTTGATTACACTCCAGCACTTGCAAACAACTTGCAAGTTGATGACTCTGGTAACACATTCGCTGGTGTATTGAATGGTCGTATCAAGGTTTACATCGATCCATATTTCGCCGCAACATCTGGTACACACTATGCAACAATCGGTTACAAAGGCACTTCAGCTTTTGACGCTGGCTTGTTCTATTGCCCATACGTTCCGTTGCAAATGGTTCGTGCAGTTGGTCAAGATTCTTTCCAACCAAAAATTGGATTTAAGACACGTTATGGTATGGTCGCAAACCCATTCGCAACATCAGCCGCTGACGGTACATTAGCATTCGCTAATAAGAACATCTACTATCGTAGAATTGCAATTACTAACTTGATGTAATTGATTAAACCGAGACACATCGGTATTTAAAAGAGGACCTTAGGGTCCTCTTTTTTTGTCTGCATAAATAGAAGACAAGAGGAGATAACATGGCTACCCTAATAACAACACCCGTAAATAGAAGTTTTCTTTCGAACAACAAGTTTGATTTTGTTCTTAAGAGAATTCCCAATTTCACATACTTAGTGCAGAGTGTAAATTTACCTGGACTCACATTGCAGTCTAGTTCAATTAACACGCCATTTTCTGCTGTTAGTATTCCAGGAAATCAAATTACTTTTAGTTCACTCACGCTAACATTCTTAGTTGATGAAGACATGCAATCATGGTTGGAGTTGTACAATTGGATCGCACAGCTAGGCAATCCAAAAGGATACAATAAAGTCGGAACACTCACAGGCAGACCAGGCTCTGTTACTAGCACAACATCTGATGCAACATTGTTTATAAAATCAAATGCAAACAATCCAAATTTAAGATTTGATTTTGTTGATGTGTACCCAACCGATCTCGGAGAGATGAGTTTCACAACTACCGATAATCAAGAATTTGTTACATCAACAGTAACATTCAATTATGGTTATTACGAAGCAATAAACATTTGACATTTGCCTAGGAATGTGTTATTATGATGAGTACGAATATTGACTTGAGGAATTATTATGACGTTAGATCAGATGATGGAAGAGTGGAGACTAGATGCTACAGTTGACTCCACAGAGTTGGGTATCGCATCTTTAAAGATACCAGAATTACACAGTAAATATCTCAAAATTTATTTTGATGAAAGACGCAAACTCAAAGCACTTGAGTTTCAAAGCAAAGATTTATCTTTGAAGAAGTATGAATATTACAATGGAAAACTTTCACAAGAAGAACTTGACGAACTCAATTGGGAGCCTTTCGTTAAACGTCTAATGAAGAATGAAGTTGATATGTACCTTGACTCTGATAAAGATATTATACACAACAATGTTCGCATAATCAATCAAAAAGAAAAGTTAGCGTTTTTGGAAGAAGTACTTAAGAACGTCAACCAACGCAATTTTCAGATTAAGAACGCTATAGAATGGAAGAAGTTTACGCAAGGTGTACAATAAACTCTATATTTCAAAAGTAGATGAAGTCTACGCACACATCAAGTGTGAGAACTCCGATGCAATGGAGTTGAATGAATACTTTACGTTCTACGTTCCCGGTTATAAATTCATGCCCGCATTTAGAAACAAAGTGTGGGATGGAAAAATACGCCTATTCAATTCTCAGAACAGACAAATCTATTATGGTTTGATTCCATACTTAGAAAAGTTTGCTAAAGAACGTGACTACGTAATTGAATTTGACGAATCAGTAGAAACTTATGATGAATTCTCTGTAGCAGAAGCAACAGACTTCATCGATACTCTAGGTATACCATTTGAAGTTAGAGACTATCAGATTCAAGCATTCATTCATGCAGTACGCAGTAGAAGAAACTTATTAGTATCACCCACAGCATCAGGCAAGTCGCTTATCATATATCTCATTGCGAGATATTTAAATTGCAAGACTCTTATCATTGTTCCCACTATCTCACTTGTCGCACAGTTATACAAAGACTTTGAAGACTATGGGTTTGAGAGTGATAAATACATACACCAGATTATGTCAGGTGCAAGCAAACAAACTGATTGCCCCATTGTCATATCTACATGGCAGTCAATTTACAAGATGCCAAAAGAATGGTTCGAAGAATTTGAATTAGTTGTTGGAGATGAAGCGCATTTGTTTAAAGCAAAGTCGTTGATATCAATTCTAACAAAACTAACAAAGTGCAAGTATAGATTTGGACTCACAGGTACACTAGATGGAACACAGACACATAGATTAGTCTTAGAAGGTTTGTTCGGTAAAGTCAAACAGATAACAACAACAAAAGAATTGATTGACTCTGGACGATTAGCTAAGTTTAGAATTAAAGCATTGGTGCTTAAGCATAACGAAGAATCATGTAAGCTAGGTAAGAATTTTAAATATCAAGATGAGATAAATTATATTATAGGTAAGCCGTCACGTAATAGATTCATTAGAAATTTGACTATGAGTTTAGAAGGTAACACTCTTCTACTATATCAGTTCGTTGACAAGCACGGCAGAATATTGTATAATATGCTTAAGGACGCAGTAGAAGAAAATAGACCTGTATTCTTTATTCATGGTGCGGTTGGCGTAGATGAAAGAGAAGAAGTTCGTAGAATTACTGAAGATGAAGAGAATGCAATTATCGTAGCATCATATGGAACATTCTCTACTGGTATCAACATTCGTAATCTACATAATGTTATTTTTGCTTCACCAAGCAAGAGTAAAATTAGAACACTACAGTCTATTGGTCGAGGATTGCGTTTGGGAGATAACAAGAAAGAAGCTATTCTGTATGACATATCGGATGACATGACTTATAAGAGTAGAAAGAATTTTACGTTAGAACATTTTATCGAACGAATGAAAATTTACAACGATGAAAAGTTTGAATATAAAATTTACACGTTAAATTTAAAGGAAGAATAATGCTTTGCAAAGTACTAAAATTAACAAACGGTGATACTCTCATCGGAAATGTTGTTGAAGAAAGTAGAGGATA
>Ga0315909_10000462_pt1 | contig 54200 bp, 54 predicted proteins | sample LakEriMetagenome_11_FD_203527 | JGI IMG/M metagenome (GOLD analysis project Ga0315909, IMG submission 203527) | Freshwater fungal communities from buoy surface, Lake Erie, Ohio, United States - Buoy 2 MA125 | ecosystem: Environmental > Aquatic > Freshwater > Lake | place: USA: Lake Erie, Ohio... | reverse complement strand
GGACATCTGCTTAAAATAAAAATAAATTTATTTTGTAATAGATAATTTCTATTTTCTGGAATCACTGGATTTTTTGCTAAGAAATCTCCAGGTAATTCTTTTTTGATATCGTCTGGTATATTGCTCGGATTGAACATAATAGTATTTATAAAGAAACAGGCTGGTCTTTCGACCAGCCTGTTCGTTAAGACTTACTCCGATCAGCCTTCTCTACCGTGGAGGCTCTTGACTCTGGTTAGACGGTAGTAAACATTGCTGTTTAGATCTAGACCATCTGTGAGTGCGTTTGAGCCAGCGAAGCTTGTTTGACCCTTGGCGAATGGATTTGCAACCATTCCGTAACGAGTCTTGAAGCCAATCTTTGGTTGGAAGGTATCTTGACCGACTGCTCTTACCATTTGGAGAGGAACATATGGGCAGTAGAACATACCAGCGTCATATGGTGAGGTTCCCTTGTATCCAACGAGGAAGAAGTCAACTCCTGCTGGGACGAATGGATCGATATAGACCTTATAGCGACCATTGAGGACTCCAGCAAAGACATTTCCAGTATCATCAACGCTTAGGTTGACATTGAGTGCTGGTGAGATATTGAGGAATCCACCCATTGCAAGTGCTGATGCAACATCTGCGCTGCAAAGGATGAAGTTACCTTTACCTCTACGAGTTTCCTTGGCGATAACATTTGCTTCGCGTTCGATCTGATACATAAGACCACGATAGCGTTCTGCTGACCAACGACCGTCTGAGTCTTCGGTTAGATTGTAGCTACCAGCAAGATCGAGTCCAGTTTGCTGTGAACCTGTCTTGGCAACAGTGTAAACTGCGCGTAGAATTTCTCTGTTGATTTCGTTGAGAATTTCAACTGAGAGAATGTTCGCAAGTTCAGATTCGGCATCAAGACCATGAACAGCCTTAAGATCTTGAGCAAGTTCGGTTGTATATTCTGCCTTGAGTGCTCTTGTACGGGCTTGTACTGCAACGCGCTCAATGCTGAAGGCCATTTCCTTGAACTTAGGATCGCTAGCATCACTTCCGCCGAGTTTTTCAGCATCAGCGGTAAGGAATCCACGGAATCTCTCAAATAGATTCTTACGAGTAATAGCTGTTAGTGTAGCACCAGTGTTTGTTCCTAAACCAAAGGGGTTGGTATAGGTTGAACCTTCTGTGGTATTATTATTACCAGTTGAACCAGAAACACCAGAGAAAGATGCAATTGGTTCATCATACATTGCTTCTAGACCAGCTGGACCATCGTACTTAGCTCTGAAGGCAAAGATTAGACCAGTTGGTGCAGTCATTGGTTGAACGCTTGCAATGTCGTAAGCAACAACATTTGGCATTGCACGGCGAACGAGGCTGATTAGGATTGGGTCATAACCAGCAAGGCTTCCGTTTGCTGAAGCAGCTTGAGTGACTGAGAAACCACCACCCATTGAGTTGGTTGGTGCAGCTTCTGTAAGAAGTTGGTTTCTTTCTTCTGCTAAAGCTCTCTTTTGATTTTCTAGAAGAACGGCGGTTGTTCTTCTTCTATGAATGTCCTCAATCTTTGTTAGTTCTGGATGGTCAATGAGTGGTGACCATTTTTCTAAAAGTGTGTCGTATGGTGTAGTTCCGTTAAAATCCATTTCTATATTCTCCTATTTTTTATTTATATTATTTGACTTTTGGATTTGATGCCTTTAATTGCTTGCTGATTGACTGAACATAAATGCTCATATCTTCATTTAGATTAACTGGAGCAATCTGATCACTTTCCATGATTGAGGATTGTGCTGATTGGGTTGGTTTTGTTTCACCATTTAGATATGATTCCTTTATGATTTTAATTTTATCTCTGTATTGATCTAAAGAATCAAAGTTGATTCCTTCCGATAGAGATGCAATTTTTTCAATTTCAGTATCAGCAAGTCCTGCTGTTTCTTCGAAGAAGATGTTTAAGCACTTTGCTACTGCTACTTCTTCATTGAGGGCCATATTTTCTTGAATTAGCTTGTTCATTGATTCTTGAAGTTCGTTGTGTTCATCGAATAGTTCATCAACGATATCAACTTTGTCTTCTGGAATGTCAACATAGCTGTTTTCAAATAGATCCTTTAGACCACGCATAAAGTTTTCAGCAATTTCTGTTCTGAAGCCTTGCTCTACTTGTAGTCTATTTTCTTCCATCCATTCATTAATAGCGTATGAAAGATATTCATCAATTGATTCTGTTAGTGTTGAAGCGACAGACTCCGTTTGCTCTGCGATTAATTCTTCAGATGCTTGAAGGATTGCTTGCTCAACGATTGAGATTTTTTCATTTAAAGCTGCTTCAAAAATAACGGCAGCTCTTTGCTTAAATTCGTCCGATAAATCTTGTCCTTCAAATAAAGCATTGATATAGTCGGTTATATCTAACTCAACACTTTCTTCCATCTGTGCTCCCATTGTCTGATCAGTGCCACCAGCATTTGAAACTCCTGCTGGAGAAAGGGATGCCATATTCTTTTTAGCATCTCCGTCCTTTGCTATTGCTTTTGCAAACATTGGAGTCACTCCGTTGGACGAAAATGTTCCTTTTCCACTCTCATCATGTACATCTTTATTTCCTTGCATATTTTTCTCCGTGTTTTATATTATTTATATAATTAATTTTTTTAACAATTTTGTATGTAACATTAAATTATTATCTCAGTCGTCTATTTGTACGAGGGGTAACTATACCAGCTCGTATTTCAGCTTCTTGAGTACCTGTTCTGCGTCTATTCAATTCGTTCTTTATATCTCTTATATCATCTTCTCTGGTTTTTGGTACAATATTAGTTGGTGGTCCAGAAACTGGAATTTTTACTCCATTTGTTGGCTGTTTTGACATATTTCTTCTTACATAATTTGAAGCTTTTATACCCCTATACACTCCAGTTAAAACTCTCGGCAGGACTGTTGTTAGTCCAGCAGCAAACAGAGATTTTATTCCACCAGTAGCTATATTTGTAACAGTTCCCATAGCACCACTTGGACCAATAGTTGAACCTTGACTCAAAGAACCTTGAATATTTCTTTTGATTCCAGATACTACAGTACCACCAATAGTTTTTTGTGGTCTATATTTTATTCTTTTAGTTACAATTCCAGAATTAACGGTTCCTGCTTCTGGCTCATCTGTTCCAGAAGTTGTTGGTGTATTTGATACTGTACTTTGTGGTTCATTTTCTAAATCTCCACGAAAAGGACCAGATGGAATTCTCCAATTTTGTGGAAATTGAAATCTTTGAGTTGCTTTTCTTCTGGCTATAGCCTGTAGACTATTATTGCCAGATAATTCTTTTCTAATACCCTGAGCAATTAAACCTAATCTACCTAAATTAGAATAATTAACTTCATCTAGAGATATATTTTTTGAAAAACTCATTAAATTCCTCTCATGAATCTTTCGAATATTTCAAGAGCTTTATTTTCGTAATCTTTAGCTGAAATCTTTTTAATTTCTTTGTGAAATTTTTCTATTTCTTGTTCTTTTAAAAGACCATTATCCCAGACCCATTCCTTGCCTTCCAATATTCCGTTTACGAAAGCTTGTGGGGCTGATGGATCTGAAACGATGTCTATTGCGGAAAGAGTAAAATCTGATTGAACCTCATTGATTTCATTTACTTTTTTAAGGCTTCCCATACCCCTTGAAGAAACTCCAAGCAAAGCACCTTCATCTATTAAAGATTTAACAATCTTTCCCATTGGAGTATCTAAAACTTTAGCTTTACCGTAAAAGTTATTTCCATCCTGATTAAGTTCTACTATCATGTGGGACACACGATCAAGATTAACTGTTGGACCAGATGGATGATTTAGTTCACCTAAAGCTCTTTTCTTATTTACATATTCTTTGAGGTATCTTTTACACTCATTTTCTAGAATATTGACAGAATAGCGTCTACCGTTTCTATTTACGGTTTCAGCCTGCATCATTATTCCTTCAATGAAATAGTTTTTCTGACCAGTTTCAGAAGATTCAACTAATGCCTTAACATTTTCAATTGTTTCGGTGATTAGTTTCATCTATTATTCTCCGCAGTTTTCGCAAATTTCTTCTTCTTCAGAATCCTCATCATCATCGTAATTATCAAAATCGTCATCTTCATCTGCTTCTTCGGATAGAAGTTCACTGGCTATCTCGGCAATTTCTTCCTCTGAAAGTTCTTCACCCAACTCATTTTCAATATCTTCGACTATTTGGGTGAGTTCATCAAGGAAGACTTCATAGTCTTCTTTTGCTACCTTCATACCCTTTTTATTTTCTCCAGCCTCGGTTGAGTCTTCTGGGTTATCATCTTCGCCAGCCTTTTCATCGGCGTAATCGGGAACGCCATCGCCGTCTTCATCTGGCTTTGATTTCTTTTCTTTTGATTTTTTCATTTCCTCTAAATAGGCATCTCTGTCGTTTGGATTCATAAAAACGGTTGGTGCATATTCAAGTAACGATTCTTCTAACTTTTTTCCAAGCTTCTTATACATTCTCTTCTCAAGAAGTTCATTTGCTTGGCTGTATTTTTTCTCTAAAATAAGTGGTATAATTTCTGAAAATTCGCTCATTATTTTCTCCTAATTCTTTTATTATTTATTTTTTTAAGTTTTTCAAGATATTCTTTAAAAAATGAAAATAGGGTATTTTTATTTGATAAAATAGGTTTAATATTCTTATAATTTGGCCCAAAAACAGTAGAAAGTATATTAATTTGTTCTGGGGTTATGTTTACAGATTCACTATTTCTCAAAAATAAATTTATACCTCTTTTTTCTCTTTTTGGATTTTTTAATAAAGATACTATTTTTTCTCTTTCATGAAAGTATATTTTCATTGGTTAGTCTTTTGTTTTTGATCTGCTGTTCCCTGATCAGCTTGAGCCGTTAAACTAGACGCTTGAATTGCTTGTTGCTGCGCCTGAGCCTCCATAGCCATCTGCTGCTCCTCAGAAATCTGCTTATCAATTTCTTCCATAACATCATCAGATTGCTTCAGAATATGTTTTCTGATATATTTTGTTGAGAAATACTTACCTTCATAAGAAGATAATACATTTAACATATCTACCTTTTCCCTCAACAATTCATTTTCTTTCAATTCATTGAAATATGAATCTTTATTGTAGACGAAATTGATATCCTGGTATATTTTTTCCCAATCGTTTAGGGTAATAATTCCCTTCAACAATAGTTGTTTTTTCAAAACATCCAAGAATAACATAGAGAATTTGCTTCTCAATCTTTCAATAAACTTGAAAAATTTAACCTCATCTCTACTGATTTCTGTGGTTCTTCCCATATTGAAACCACTATTTGATTCAAGTCTAGAAATAGGAACATTCAAAGCTCTATATAATTTTCTTTGTAAATAGTCAACATCATCCATCTGTCCAAGATTCTGTCCACCATCCAGAGTAGCTATTTCTGTTCCCTTTCCACCATCTCTTCTAGGAATCCAGTAGTCTTCAAGCATTGTCAAATGCGCTCTATCGTCTTTGATTTCACCAGTTTTTTGATCATATACAAGACGATTCCTATAACGATTCATCAACTCCCTCATATATTGTTCGGCTTTTTGTTTTGGAAGATTGCCGATATCAATATAAAAAATTCGTCTCTCTGGTGCTCTGGTCATTCTATAAATGACAACAGCATCCTCAATCTGACGAAGCATGTTTAATGGGCGAATGGCTTTGTGTAGGTATCCGATTACTCTCTTGGTATTGGAATCGATCAATCCAGAATGCACATAGGAGATTGAATCAACCGCAATTTTTAAACCAGAACTATTCGTTTGTATGATTGCATCTGGATCAAGATCGGTATAAAGAAAATATTCTTCAAGACTTTTAATTATTGGTGTTTGAACGCCATTAATTACTTTATTTTCTTTATTTACCTTTCTGATCTTTTTAATTTTCATTGGGTCGATCAGGCGAATTTCTTGTATTCCCTTTTCTGGTCTAGTATCATCAATAATAATATGAAAATACAATCTAGCATCTATGTACCATTTTCTAAAAATGTCATAGCCGTGATGATTAAATTTTAATAGTTTTAAAATATTTTTAAATTCTTTGTGTATTTTTTCTTTTATCTGTGGTGATAAACTTTCAACATTTTTCAAATCTAAAAATATAGCATTATTATCGTGGTCAAAAACTATAGATTCGTTAATTATATCTTCTATAGCCATATCAACTTCTGGATATAGAGCCATTGATCTATACTGTGAAAGTTGAGTATTTTCATCTCTTATAGAGCCGCCGAAATCATATACTGTAGAAAAAAAACCACCACTTTCTACAGTAACAGTTCCATCGTAGGTATCTGGCGGTACAAAGGATGATTGTGTCTCTACAGCATTTCCATCTGTAGAATTTTTATCATCCTGCTTTTTGCCGAAAAGAAATCCATATAAATTCATATTACTATTTATATAAATTAGATTGCGAATTCTTCAGCATAATCATATGCTAATGTTAAAACAAAATCTGCAATTGAGTCTGGTATATCATTATTTAATTCTATTGGTGTCATTTCTATTGGATAGCAATTTGATAAAACAACTCTTTTACCGAAAGTATTTCCGTCTTCTGTATCATAATAAATTTCCCATTTAGAGGTCGGAAAATAATCCATAGCTGTATGGTCTGGGGAGTTGATTCTATCCATCCAAGACATCAATTCACTTCTCAATTGAATTCCTAACTCGGATGAACAATAGATGTTCATGCTTATTTCTTGAAATACTCTTTCTGCTGGAAATTTAATTTCCCTACCTCTATAATTTATGGGAACAGTTCCTATTGTTGATCCAGGAATTTGAATAGATTTTATATAAACTTCAAGTTTTCTTGACTCATATGGATTTGTACTTAACTGTGAAAAAGAACCATTGAATAGAGGAATCTCAGCAAAAACTCTAAATCTATTTCCAGCTACAGGTCTAAATCTAACTCTAAATTCATCTAAATTCATCTCAAGTATTCCCAGTAAAGGTAATTAAAAGTAACTGTAAATTCTGCAAATGTATCTGGGTTATCGTAACTAAATTCTATTGGACTTATTTCTATTGGAAAAACATCATAGAATTTTATCTTTTTTCTATACTGAGCTGGGGTAGTAGTAACATTTCCTGTTACTCTTTGAACTTCTACGGTTGGTGTTGTATTTCCACTAGATTTTTGATCCTGATAATGAAATTCCCAGAAAAAATCGGTGTTTACAACATTATTAGTTTCATGAGTTTTTCGAGTATCCATGTACTCTATCCAATCTTCAAATAAATTTCTTAATTGAACATATGGAGACTCATACACTTGTATTGTCCATGGAGAATATGATCTATCTCCAGGCAATCTTACTGCCCTACCACCATGCCCAACAGAAACAGTTCCTATTGTTGAGCTTGGCATTGAAGCAGCTTTACAATAAAATTCCATTTCTGTTTTTTCGTAACCAGAATATGCAGTAATAACGGGAAAAGAGCCAACGACTTTGAATCGATTGGCCCTATTTCCTACAAACTCATCTCTAAATGTAGAGATAGACTGAGACATTAAACTCCTTGGTATTCCCAATAATCATAGGTGAAGGTAACAGCAAATTCTGCAAATGTGTCTGGAGTATCATAGCTAAATTCCATTGGGCTTAACTCTACTGGGAAAGCATTGACCAATTTAATTTTTCTTTGATAATCGTTTACTCCACCATCAACATCATCACCACTTACATCTTGCTCCATGTATTCAACAGTTATGTAATCACCACCACTCGCTGGAATATTTGGTCTAATATCTAGAGTATTTCTACCATTCATTCTTTCGATCCAAGCTTCGATATCGCCACGAATATCTTGTCTTGGTGAATCATAAATTTGAACAAGCCAATCAGCATATGTTCTTTCACCAGAATATTTTACTGGCCTTCCTTTGTAACCTACTGGAATAACTCCAATAGCTGATCCAGGAATTGTTGCGGCTTTGCAATAGAATTCAAATGTCGCTGGAGCTACTGAGCTTCCAGGAAATTGACATGAGACTTTAAATCTATTTTGTCTTACGCCAACAAACTGTGTTCTAAATTCATTTAATGTTGCCATTTATTTTTTCCTTATAGGGTTGATGATAAATCTTTGTTAGTGAAGGTTAGTCTTACGAAGTTGATTGATGGGATTGGTTTAACTAAGATATCAGCAACGAATGTCTTGGCTTCGATTATTTCTGGGGTGTTATTTGTTTCATCGCAAATAATCTTATACTCAGAAATTCCTCTCTTGGCTACGACATCTGCTAGAACTGAATCGGCAGCACTGATAAACAGATTTCTGGTTATCTGATCATTTTGTTCGAATAGCACACCTCTTGCGATTGGTGCAATTGTTTTCTTTAGGTATATGAAGAGTCTAGCGACATTGATTCCACTAAGAGTTGAAGTTCCAGTGTATAGAGTCTTATCTCCCCAGAGTAGAATTCCTTCACCAGGAACATTAAATATTGGATTGATTCTTGCCCCATATAGGGTGCTCTTATCTGCTTCTGACAAATATCTTGTTGTGGAAACAGCGTTTGCAATTCTTCCTCTTCTTGCTCCAGCTGGGGAGAACCAAGGATATGATTCTCTGTCTGTTCTTGCAATGCAACCAGCAACATCTGGTGCTAGAGAACTGATAATTAGATTTGCTGGATCTCCTGCAACATTGAAATGTTTCTTCTCACCAAATGCAGCAGCAGCATATTGTGCTGAGGTTGGTGAAGATGTAACAGTCATGGCTCCAGTTATAGTTGTTCCAGAATGCACAGCTAAAACTCCAAAAACTGGATTTGGTGTAGATGCTCTTTCGTCAATCATGGAAGAAACATAAGCATTATGTGCTGGAGTTCCCCCATTTCCTGTAGAACCAGAGAATACAACATCAATGTCAAGATACTTGAAGTCCATAGTTGCACCAGAATCTTGCCATGTTACATAACATGGTGCTCCATATTGAAGGAAGTTGTGAACATGATACCATTCATCAGTCCATGCGGTAGCACCATTGGTTAAAAGATCTCTAGCGGCTAGAGTAGCACCGTTGGTTCCAGAAAAACCTGGGTAGTTATAATTATAAAATGAAGTCAATCTAGCAAACCAATCGGCTAGATTTTCAACATAGTAATATCCTTGTTGTGCTTCAGTTCCAGTTGGCCCATTATAGGCAAATAATTTCATTGAGTGGTTTCCAGGTAGTCCTAAAAACCCACCTATTGTGGGTGAGTCTAGCTCTGAATTTGAAACTACCAATGATTCGTCTAATATTCTTACAGTTACGCCTGGATATGGCATGATTTTCTCCTATTTTCTTTAAATATATATTTTTTTAAATATTTTGACTAAAACATCCAAAATTGCGTTGAAATGGAATTTTTCCCTTTCTTACCATCAAACCATCTATCTTCACCATCCCAATCGCCATCAAGAAAACTCATACCATCTTCTATAAAACCAAAAGGAATTAATTCTGATTCTATTTTTTCAATTTCATTATTATATAGTTCAATTCTTATATCTTTATTTGTGATGTTTTCAAAAAAATCTTGTCTGGTTGCCCAAGCAAAAAGAACCAAACACATCACCAAGTCATCTCTGTGTCCATCATCGGCTTTATACGATTGACCATCAGCAATGAAGGTCGTTAATTGATCTATGATATCTGGGTCGTGGAAGACGATTTTATCATTCTCTACTAAATTTTTTAATATCGTACATCCTAGTTTTTTTACTGGATGTGTGGTTCTGACACCTAGGTATGTTCTTTTTGCGTTGACATTTTCTCCAATAATTTGTCCATGGTGACCTTTAAAACTAGATTTTATCAAATTCTCATATTGTAAATCATTATGTAAGATTTCTGCAACCTGATTTCCAATATCATTAATCTCCACCATCACATAGGCGTTATTATATTTTTTAGCCACGGCTCTAATATATGATGGGAAAAGTAATGGTGATATTGTATTATTTCTAAAAACTGCAACCACTTTGTATGGAATAGTTGATATATCGACAACTGTAAATGCACTATCGTCACTACCCTGACCTTTTGAAACATCCACGGTCATGAAATAGAGATGATCGTCTGTTTTCTTTTCCTCGTCACCCTTTATAGGTTCTTCATATACGGTATATCCCTCATGATTCTTAAATCTGGATTTTCCATAACTCAATACATTTAATTTATTTGCATCAATTAAGGTATTCGCAGATCCTATGAATGAGCATTCAAATTCTGCATCGAATTGTCTTTCCGATGTATTTCTTATTTGAATTTCTCTCCAAGCATCATCCCTCAGAGGTCCACCTGGATATTGGGGAACTTGCCTCCAGCTAACCTCAAATGGAAAATATTCATTCTGTCCAGTGCTTGCACCCTTCCACAACTGATAAAACATATTCAACCCTCTTGGGGTTGAGATGATGATCATTTGAGTGCTTTGACCAGCAGTGATCGTTGGATAAACTGACGAAAAGAATTCTTCAGCAACAGTAGTTGGAACGAAGGCAAACTCGTCCAAGAAAATTATATTAAAAGATCCACCACGAATCGCTGAGGATGAGGTTGCAGCTGCCAATATCTTTGAGCCATTCTCTAATTGAATTGAACCTTTATTCCATTCTATTATACCTTGCTGCAACCATTGTGGTAAATGTTCATAGGCTTCTCTTATTCTGCCTAAAATATCCCTTGCAGTATTTAACTTGTTTGCCAGAATAGCAACACTCATGTTTTGATTGAATAAGACTCTATGAAGAAGGTAGCAGCAACCAACCGTAGTGGTCTTACCAGCCTGACGACAAACCTTTCCTATTACGAATCTGTGATCGCATAGAGCCTTTACCAGTTCTTGCTGATAATCGTATAGATCGAAGTCGGTAACACCTTTGTCTAGGGTAACAACCTTTACATACTTTTTTGCAAAGTATATTGGATCATTTGCACACTTGATATATTCTTTCACCTGATCTTCGGTAAATTCAATTTTGACCCCTGCGGGTTTTAAATTCGCATTTCCCAAATAACCTGGAGCTTTTTTATACGCTGTCATTTTCTATAACCTTGTTCTGTGCTCTAGATTTATTAATTAAATTCTGTAGATCTGTCGTTGATCCAACATAAATTGAATTATTTGTTATATTTGTAATTTTTTCTCTTTGAATGTTTTCTGTTTTCTCATGAACAACAATCAGATCTTTGTTCATCTCGGAAACTGTCTTTAGAAGTAAAGCTGCAACTTCATAGGCTCTTGGAGAGTCGCTCGCATTTGCAACCTTCATTATTCCATCTAGAGCATCCATTCCATTTGAAATTAGTTCTTTTAAATTTGTTCTAGCATCGTTGAAATCATTATTTAAAACTTCTTCTCTACTTCTTTTTATTTCTTTAGTTATTGCTGTTTTTTCAACTGGTTTATTAATAACATCATTGTTCGTAATTTCTAAAGCATTTGCAATATTTTCAAAAGGGTCTTTCATTTTTAATTCTCATAGTAGTATATTCCACTTCCAGTTATAGAATCTCCAGTATATCCAACATCGTAAACCAAAGCTGATGGGGCTGTAGTTAGACCATTGTAAATTCTTACATTTGCATTTTCTATGATCATAGAAATATTTCTCTTAATATGACCATAGAGATAGGTTTTCATTGTAAAGTTAAAGACCGTGGTTACTGATCTTCTGGTAGAAAAATCACCCTCGTAATCTTCAGATGTGCTTATATCGTTCAAGACAATAGGAACATCTATTGCCTGATTTATTGTGTTGTAGTTGATCGACAAATTGAATTCTGGTTGAAAGTATGGAGCAATTTGCTCTATAATTTGTAGATTGTCTTCCAGAGATCTTGTAAATGAATACAGATTTATATTGATATTATATGGTATTTCCATATATGTTGTATCTGTATAGTTTTCAGTGGATAATCTTTTCTGTATCATTCTATTTAATTTTCTAGTAGGATCATATAGAATGTTGATTATCTCATAGCCTAATCTTGGATATGTTGCCTGTATGTGTGTCTTATCAGTAACGCCAGTTTCGGTTGTCAGTCTATAGATAAACTTCTCTTTTGGACCATAGACGATTGGAACTTTTATCTTTGAAGTTATCTCATCTTCTGAGTCTTTTCTCAAGATGGTTATCTGATTAAATAAAGATCCAAAAGCAACTATGCTTTTTCTCAGAGTTTCATTGTAATAGGCATTTGTCTCTCCAAACATTAATATTGTCCTTCCGAGAATGGATCTGTTTCACTTTGATTGAATAAAGTCTTATCCAATCTTTCAGCTTCCAGATATGAATTATCACCATCGCTTTCTTCTCTGATTGGATCAGTTTGGATAATGGTATTTGTCAGATAGGTTGAGAATGCTGTATATCCAGCACCAGAAATAGCACCACTCAATGTGGCCCCAGATATGTAAGTTCCAACTTCATCATAAACAAAGAGTCTTGAATAGGTATAACCCTTTTGGAACTCTTGAACTGTTGCTGTATAACCAGATTGATTTACAAATTCCCCAACAAGATAAGTTCCATTTGTCTTTCCAACCAGATTGTATCTTCTGACATAGGATGTTCTGTCAGTGGTCGCAGAATCCAAAACATCGATTCCAGTTGTAAATTCTTCGTGAGAATACACGAAAGCCTCCAGTGTCAATGTATAGCAATTCAATGTTCCCAATTGATAGAATGGAATCTCGTCTTCCAATTTGTTAATTTCAAATATTGTTCCAGATAATGGAAAATAAACCAAATCACCTTCTCTTGGTCTTAAGATCTCTGTTTCTTTTGTGGATATTTCTCTCTTAAATCTAGTCTTAGACAATTGAATTGTCATTCTATCGGTAATGAGTACGCCGAACTTGCTGATGACATCAGCTTGTCCATCGAAACTAAAGATCGTTTGGATGTATGCTTCTATCTTATACGCTGTTGAAAATTTCGACTGTATATCTTCACCAAGAATATTGTCCAATTTAAAATATTCTCTAGGAACATATAAAACATCTTGACCAGTAACTTTTATGGTTTCTATTGTTAGATCATCTAGTAATTTTTGATCTAGTTGTGAAAATTTAAAAAATGGATTAGTTGCCATTTATTATCCCATAAAGAAAGATGCTGGTAATTCGTATGATGTCAAAACCTCATTTTCTATGGCTGCTATTTCTTGAACTGCTTCGGCATAAATCTGACCACCCTTCATCACAATTCCACCTGGCAATTGAACTCCATCATACTTTGCCATGTTTGCTCCCCATTGTCTTTTAATCAATGCAGTTAAGTATTTCTTTAAAAGACGATCATCAAATATTTTTGTATATAATTCAGGATCAAGGGCTGCATATGTCTCGAAAACCAAATAGTCTCCAGCCTTGAGTTCACTCCAATTGCAATCTATGTGTATTCTATTTGTGACTTTGCTGAATCTTAGTGCTTTTTCACCTTGAAAGAAATCTTCAATGAGTTTTATATATCTTTTCGTAGAATCATATGAAGCCAGACCCATAGAGCCACCACCGTTATATCCTCTGTTTATTCCAAAGTAATCAACTAATGCAAGTTGATATTTTAGATCAAACATGTCGATGTTTGCAAAATTTCCAAATTGAAATAATTTGACAACGGATACTATGTTGCTACCATTTGGCTTTGATGTAGCACTTCCATCCCAACCTAAAATATTATTAGTATTGATATATTTATTTTCAACATCGGTTGATGTCAGTTGATATTTAAAAAAGACTTTCTCGACTCCATCAAAATGTCTTTCCACAAAAAAATCAAGAGCTTCATCTAGACGATCTTCACATTGTTCAGTATCGACATTTATTTCGATAACTGGAAATCCAAGTGTTCTTAGAGCATAGTCTATTATTGTTTGTCTAGAATTTGGTCTTGACATTTTTATCTCTTAAAATATTTATTATTTTGGATCGGGGACTGTTACTGGAATTTTCTCAAGATCTGAATAATTTATGTTATTTTCGATGTAATATCTTCTAGTTATTGGATCTTGACCCTCTGATTCTTCAGATTTTCTATAATTGCTAAATCCTGGCATTTGTAATGGACAAGAAAGTTTTGGATAATCCAACTTTGAATATTCATCACCATTAGATACAAGCCAAGTGCCTTTTCTATCCCCACAACCACAACCACCGCAGAAGAATTTTCCAGGAGTGACGCTTGGTTTGAGATGCTCACATGGTGGAAGCTCTCCACCCTGCTTCATATTTCCAAAGCAAGACATGACCCTTAACTGTTTTACTGGAAGACTTACTTTTTTATTCGATATTCCCCTTGAAGCTATGGCCGATGCAAAATTTTGCACCATGCTAATTTTATTCTTTATAGATGTATCTTCTTTGATTTCTTCTGTTCTAAACTTTTCATTATTTTTATTTTTATTGCAGTTACAACTCATGTTAAAATCACCTTTCTGAATAATCTTAAATATACATTCGTGTCAGTTGGCATCAATACGGTATATCCAAACTTTGTGGTATTTGTAAAATTTTGCCCATAAACAAATACATGCCCATTAAAACTATATTTTTCACTACTATTTGATAAAATATTTTCATAAAATATAGAAGAAGAAGCTAATTTATTCTTGATATTCAACTTGGTCTTTAGCGAAGAATCTTTATTTATTTTATTTGATAAATAATACAATTCTATGATGCTTGGTATGTAATAATCGGCAAAACCTCTTCTAATTTGTCCTGTTATAGTATTTATGAGTTTTGTTCCATGCCCATAGAAATTTATTCTATCCCCATAGCAATTGTAAAAACCATCCGATAACGATGTATTTGGCATCGTAGAAGTTTGCTCTTCTGGAGACATATAAACTGCATAGTAGTCATATTTATCAACAATCAAGGCCCATTTCGAATAAACATCTCTTGGTGTCGTATCATTGTAGTGTTGTTCAACTGGTTCTTTGAGATTCAAAGATCCATAAACTTTAGAGGATGACGAATTTACTGTAAATTTTCCTATATAAATTCCACCCTGGAATTCATCACCAGAAGTCAACCCTAAAAGGTCAAAATCAACCTCGGACATACTGTATGGTTCTATTTTTCTATTTGCTAGTTTCGTTGGATTTTCTGGTGAAAAGCTTGAATTGCAGAAGACAAAACCATCTTCTTCAGTTTCTGGAGAAATCCAGTATCCAAAACAATCATCCTTAAATGAAAGATTGCACTCATATGAAAATCCAGTAGTAATTTTAGTCAAATCAAAACATGCACCAACATCCTCTGTGGTGGTAGATGCAGCACCAACTGCCATTTGTTTGTAAAGGAAATCTGTAAGTCCAGATGTTGAGCAGTTAGATGTCGCACAAGTTTCAGAACTGTTGTAAACTGGAACATTTCTCAATGTTCCATCATTGAATGTTATACCTCTCAATGAACATTCTCTCTCCGAACAAACATTCTCACATGTTATTCCTATAGGAAATCCAGAGGCATCATATGCAAAATAACAACAAGATTGAGGAATTCTTGCATCGATACCTAGAAGATTTAAGGGATTTGTCGGATGAAAAACTCCACCTATTCTTGAGCACTCACATTGTGATGTTGTAGCTTTACCCCAATCTGGATTCGCACCAAGAACTGCTGGATTGTTTGCTACTTGTATTTTTTGATCAAATGTCAGATAAGAGCAAGCAAAACAATTTCCAATTTCCCCTTGTTGTGGGCAAGAAACATTATCACCTACCAAAAAAGTTCCATTATTGATAAAACATTCATAAAATGTTATTTGGTCGCTGGTTCCATCTGTATAACAACAAGTTCCAATTTTTTTTAGATCAGAACCAAAATCCTTTACTGATTTAACTCTTGATCTAAATTGAATACTCATGATTCTCCTTGTACGCAATCTTCAAGATTGTTTATTGCCGTAAGATCAGTTGCATCTACAGGTACACAAACATAATCGGTATCAGAAATATATAGTTTCTTTAAAACAGTACCAGCAAATGCAGTTACACAGCTATTGTTTGGTCTTTCTCTATAGAACATTTCTCCTGGAATATTTACCTGATTTTGTTGTAAATTTAGTAAAAGATTTTGAGGTATATTTGTTATTTTTTCAAATCCAGGATTATTATTATATTGATCTATAAATTGTTGACAGGTTATCTTCGTTCCGTCATTCTTTGTTAAACAGAAATTTCCACAAATACTATTTTGTTCATTTGGGCACTCGTCTGTTCCAGAATTTACTGGAGCACACATTTTATCTCTTATTGATGAAGTGCTACTTCCCTGAGAAGTATAGATGGCAAATCTTGGCAAATATTGAACCAAATCGGGGGCTGTATCTAAAAAGACATCAGGAAGTGGGAACCAATATTGAATTAATCCACCACCAGTGCATGTAAAATCTCCACCTAATTGATTCTTTAAAACATTTAAAACAGTTCTATGCTGTATGCATGGATCTCCGACTTCAACACAACTTACTGTACCAGTTGGACAAGATTGAGCACTATTGTATTCTATAGAACCTCTACAACCACAAGAAGATTCAGAATCCTGACAAGATGTTATTATGGCTTTGTCTATTCTATTTGGAGAAAAGCAACAAGGTAAACATTCTGAACAATTTGGATCTTGAGAGCCAAATTGACAAAGGGATGTAGTTTGTTCGTCACAATCTGGATTGTTTCTAATAGTTTGAACACCCCAACCACTTAAAGTTGGAATTCCAGAACCTATAACATAATTTGTTTCATTTTGAACTTGATAATCCTTACAGAGTGGACATGTTGGTTCATAATTTGGAACAGAAAATCCACAGGCTAAACCGTGACATTCATTTCCTAATGTTATTTTAGATCTAGTACTTTGATTAACCGAATCATTTTCAGTTGGTTTTATGTCTGTGAATAAAACAAGTCTGAGAGTATTATGAGCAACTAATCTTCTATCTGTAAATTTATCTGGATCAATATCAATTCCAGCTTCTCCATCTCCTGTATCATTGTAATTAATATAATCTTTTGGATTTGGTATAGTTATACAGAAGACAAATTCACCATCTCCCAAATACTTCATTCTACCATATGGTAAAGTTATGCTGTCTTGATCGTAAGGATCATTAATAGCTTTGGATAAATAACCGATAACTCTTTCAGTTGTATAATCTTGTTCTACTATTTGAGTGCTAGTATTAAAATTTCCAATATTGCTTTCTGAAAGATATCTTTTATATGGAGCATTTGTGTCATTCGGATTAAATTCTATATGTCCGCTGTCGTATATAATATCATATGGTTTTGTTTTATAAGTATTCGCAGATACAACGGCTGGTATTACTGTCGAACCACCAGGACCAAAACCTCCAGTAGTTTCTTTTCTAGCCTGATAATTTGGATTCAATAGGTCTACTGTTAATGGATGTCCTGGATAATTTAATCCATAAAATTGATATGGTACTGAATCTGATTGTTCGGCTTCAATATTATTTATGAATGTATTTGAAAATGAATTTGATGTTCTCGCATATTTTTTATATACTGATCTTATACTATTTGTATTAGAATTTGGAAAAGTTGGAAATATGGAATCGGAAGCTCTCATATAGGTGTAACCCATATTAAAATAACCAACTGGAATTCCTATACCTCCAACTATATTTCCACTAGAATTTATAGTGGCAGAGACAGCACTGCTATTATTTTGTGGATTTATTTTACCAGGTTCAGATTCTGATGCAGTATATAGATTGTTATTAGATCTATCTAGTAATTCTTTATTATAATAAAACTGAATGATCGCATTCATTCGATCATGAAATGGACTTTGATCCCCAGAGGTTGAAACTGGAGTTAGTAATTGAAATGTTTCTAAAATATTATATACTTTTAATTGTGATATGTTTGTTGAAACGGTATAATTAGTATTAATTAATGGATAATTATAAGTAACAAACATTCTAGAAGTTGTATTGGTCGTATATTGAAAGGGCTTTGAAGTTCCAGAAATATTAATACTTCCAGAACTATTAAAATTTACTATATCACCAGCAGTTGTAAATCCTTTTACATATCCAGTAGAATTTTCAAAACCTTTAGTGAGTCCCATTATGTTAAGACCCAATTTGAGATAATAATCAGTCAAATCTGAGGCAGTGGTCAATCCACCTGGAATTATTTCTGGTCTTGGTGTAAGTTCTTGTGGAATTGTATTAAATAGTGCATTTCCATTAATATCGAAGTCTGCACTTCTATTTGGTTCTCGCTTCAATCCCAACAATGGATTATTCAATTGATCTCTCAACTGAACAGTAGATGGCATATATGCAAATTCATCAACAAGATCAACACTAATTTTATATTTTATTGATCCAGTAGTTGGATCTAAATTTTCTTCTAAACTTCGATCAGTTGGATTAATAAACTCAAATGGATTATCATTTTCATCGACATATCCATTGAGTGCCGCTAAATTATGTGCAAAGTGTCTTGGATAATGTGTTCTTAACAGATAAAATCTAAAATTTTCAGGATTTCCAGTATCACATTTTATTTTTAAGCAAATTCTAGCAAGTTTATCTTCACCCTGTGGAAAATTTGGATCTGTTGCTAGTTCACCATTGTAAAAATAATTTGGATAAGCAACTCCAGTTTGTGGTGTTATAGATCTAAAATTTTCCTTTGTTATGAATATATCTTTTACACCAATACCCTGTCTGAAATATATTTTTGGAGCACCAGTAATTACTTGATTAGTTTCAGACAATGCATAGTTTACAACTCCTGGGGTCAAAATAGAATCTACGCTTGTATCTGGTGATAAAAATGTTACAGTTGTACTTGTATTATTTACTGGTGAAGATACAGCATCCTGACCACGATTAAAATCTACAACACCTTCACATGTTAATACTCTTGCCTGAGCTGAAAAACAATCTGATTCATCTTCAACTGCTGGGCATGGATCTGGATCGGGACCACCACCACCACCAAAACCACATTGCTGACAATCAGTATTTTCACCCAAATATCTTCCAGCAATTGCTTCACACTCTGATTGTGTCCTTTGATCGCAAATTTGATTTATATCATCACAGCAAGCACCAAGATCACCACCAGTATCACATGTTGAGCAATTTGTATTTTTACCTTTATAATTTCCACCAGCCGCAGCACATTGTGCTGGAGTTATAACAGAGCAAGTACCGTCTGTTTTACAACATGCTCCAGTTTCTTCTGGTTGTGGGCATTGATCACATGTGGTGTAATCTCCAAGATAAGAACCAGAACTACTCACACAAGCGGTAAATGATAAAATAGAACAACTACCATCTGAATAACAGCAAGCACCTTTTGGAACAGAATATATGCAATCACAGTTAATTTCTGAACAGTTTAAATCTTCACCCATAAAAACACCACCAGCTGCATCACATTGAACTTTATTTAGTTCAACACAGCCAGCTGTTGTGCAACATGGGCCAACACCAACAGCATCTTCACAACAATTTACATCGTTACATGATCCAGTATATCCAACACCGCCAAGATATTCCTCACATAAAAGTCTGGTAAAATTGCTACCTAAACATATACCATCTTTACAGCAGGAAACAATTTCATAATCGCCACAGTAGTATGGACACAATCTATTTCCAAAATTTGTACCCTGTGGGTCATTTGCGTATGCTCCACATGTTATTCCCCTGTAGAATGTGCCAGCAAATGATTCACATTCAGTTGGATTGCTATTTTCAAGACATCTACCATTTGAACAGCAAATTCCAGTTATACCGCAGGAATTTATGCACGATTGAAGGGCATTAAATGTTCCAAATAATCTATCGCATTGATCCTTTGTGACATATTCATTACAACCAAGAGTTCCATCAAAATTTGTATAACAGCAAGAACCAAAAGTATATGTTATTGGACAATTGTCATTATCAACATCAAAACCTCTAGCAGCAACCGTCGCTGACCAGCTCTCACCTTGAGTTGTGGTTGTCAGGTTGACTATGGATTTTCCACAAGTTAAGTAGTTTTCACCATTTTCAAAATACACATTTTCTGGAAAATACCATATATCTTCATTTTGGAAAATTAAAGTTATAGATACTGATTCATTTTTATTAAATGTTCCAGTGAATCCAGCAATACCGTTTGGAGTCGTTATATAGAATAATCCAGCATCATCAACATTTAGATATGTTGGTGTATCAAAAATGTTTCTAGATTGTACAAACTTAATTTTTGATCTAGAATTTAATTTTGATTTTGTATTTCCCTTATCATCGTATACCAAGGTTCCACTGTTATAAACACCGTCATAAGTTACACCGATTGTAGTACTTGAAATTTGATAATTTGTCTTTAAATATACCAAAGTATCAACATTCAAATTGGCAATATCTAACTCCGACTGAACTTCTGCCAATGTTGTGTTGAAGTAAACGAAGTTTTCATCTTCTGTCAAATATAAAGAACCAGTGGCCGAAAGACCCTTTACTTGCAACTCACCAGAAGAGTATGTATAGTATAAAGTTATACCGTCACCACTACTCACTCCAGCGATCAAAAATTCAGAAGTAGCACCTCTAAAATTTCCAGTTATTGTGCTTGTAGATCCATCAGAAAGATTTAAAATTATTCCAGTATTTGTTGGATTTGATGATAATATATAAACACCATATGGACCAGTTGCTCCGATTGGACCAGTATTTCCAGTACTTCCAGTTACACCCCTTGAACCAGTTGCTCCACTTGGTCCTTTTGGTCCGATATATGAATGTGTTCCAATAGTGCTGCTTGACATAATTTTAATTATTTATAAGATATTATGTAGTTCCATCTGGACAACTTGGGCATGAATTATAGTTAAAATCATCCTCAGCTAGTTTTATAGAATAAGAAGAATCTTCATAAACTAAAATTGGAATTCTTCTTATTGGCCTCAATCTGGCTACTTTAGAATCTCTATTTTGTGATTCTACAAATCCATTTGAAAAATTTTGCGTTAGCATTTTTTCACCAGCACAAGCATTCATACTTAAATCGTATAATTTATCTTCTGTTAGATTAAAATCATTTTTTGTAAATCTAAATTTAGAATTAAATTCTCCACTTGGAGTTTCGAATATTTCATAGTATTTCTTATCCAAATGATTATTTACATTCCACTTGTGTAGAGTACACATACTGGAAGAACTCCAATATTTTTGTGCTGCAAACACATCATCACCATTTAATGCTATTGCAGTATTTAGTTCAGTTAGATTTCCATAAATATGGTTCAATTCAATGATACTTGGAACATACCAATCATTGTATCCATTTAATCCAGTTTGATTCAAAACAGAAATTTGCTTCATACAGCTGTCGGAATCAGTCATATTATCCCATAAAATTGCATATGAATTTTTAAATTCATTTTCATTTGTTTCAATGGTATTTTCAATTGTATTATTTTGCCACTTACTATTTGGATAGGCTCCATTGCTATAGAATACGAATCTATCAAAAGCAAGTGCATCTACCCCAGTATTTGAATCGTTTTCAGCTAAATCTCTAAACCAAAAATAAGTATTTTCTTTGGAAGTTTCGTCATGCATTCTTGTGGTTAGAAGACCGTCAATCATGCATGTTGAAATTGGTTCCAAATTATATCCAAATTCACCATTACCTCTTACTCTTGATTCAGATATTCCCCAAGACAAATTCTTACTACCAGATATTTCAATATCTTCTGGGGCAACGATTATAGCCCAAAGCATATGAATTTGAGTTTCACCGTAAAATTGTTTTGCCAACTTAAGATAAGTTGAGGAGCCAACAAAACCTAAAGGTTCAAACATTGAAATATTTGAAAGATGTTCTAATGAATATGAGAAAGTTCCATTTCTAATATCATATTCTAGGTTATCCTTGAACATGATTCCATCATCCCACTCAACTGGAGTATTTAATGTTGCAGTTTGTCTGGCAACACCTTCATATGTTTGCATTATGAATGGTAAACCAGCTTTTAACAAGCAAGAATTTATTCTTTGCTTATCTTCTGTCAAAACTTCTGGATAGGTTCTTGTAAAGTACTTGATATTAAGTGATGATGGAGGAAGGGAAGTAGTGCCAAAAGTTACACCAGATTCACCAAAACAGTTTTTATATTTCCAAGTTGGATCTGTTGGCATAAATCCTCTTGGAAAATATCTACAAGAAAGTGGTTGACCTTCAGCAACCAATGGATTTGAATAAACTGAACAGGGTGATGGTGCTCCAACAATACCAACAAGATATCCACCACCAACATAAGTCCCTATTGGTAAACATGGGATCAATTCTGAATATTTACACGCTTCAGATGAATTGAAATATTCACCTCTGAAGTTGTTTCCGCAGCAGGAATTTAGACCACAAACTTCACCTGGCCCTAAGAAAATTCCACCACTTTCTTTGCACTCTACTGGTGTATAACCATCGTTACATTCACTACCATCAGCTTTGCAGCATCCACCCCGTAAGGTATCTAAGCAATCTGGATCACAATCACCATCACAGCTTTCTCCTGGATGAAATGAACTATTTGGTATGCTTTCACAAGCAAAACTTGTTATATCATCGTAGCATTTACCTTTTACGCAGCATTTTCCAGTTTGATCATCTAGAGGACAATAACTTGGGCAATTAAAATATCCCTCACCAATACTACCTCTCACTGGATGACAGACTTCATTTGGGTAAAAAATTCCATTATATTTCAAACATAGTTCTTGTGAGGTGCTTATACATTCCCCGTTAACACAGCAAGCACCTTCTGCGAAACAATCACCACTTCCATTTTCTAAACTTGAAACATATCTTTTAACGCATTCTACCGTGCTGAAACTTCCACCCATATCATAGCAATATTGCTTTGTAACATAATCTAAACATTTAATATCTGATACTGTCTCATTTAACGCACAGAAGCAGCATGAACCTATATTCCCAGTTGCACCTATTACTTGTGGAGTAAATATAGAATTTTTCTTAATAGTAACTGGTAAAAACTTATAATCTAAATCGACACCACCACTACTTCCAATGAAGAGATTCGGTGTATATGTAAATCCATTTAAAGTATTGTTTATCTTTTCTTCAAATCTTTGTTTATTTACATTATAGCCAATATCTGGAGAATATGAATAAACTGGAACTGCTATTCCAGTTGCACCAGTATAACCCACTATATCCTGGGTTAAATTTGCTAGTGTTTCATTAAAATTTTTAGTGTTGTATAATGTTATTCTTTCACCAGCTAATGGAATTCTTAAGGTCTGCGTTGTAGCATCCCAATAACTATTCGGAACTCCCTTTGCCTTTGTTGGTGTGTAGATATAAGCAATATTTCCAGTTTCACCAACTGGGAAAAAATTATAGGTTTTACCCTGAACTATAATTTGATTAGATGTTACTGAAACTGATTCTATAGATCCTGTGGAACTTCTAAAAGTTATACCTTTAATTTTCAGATAATCAGTTTTTCCCAATTCTAATAAATTTTGAGATTTTTGAACTTCGTTGTAATGATATAATACGGATATTCCATTAGTAGTTACACCCTTAACAACAGCATACTGATTTTCATACTCTGAGGTTGCACCCTGAATATTAATTTGAATCGTTCCAGTATCACCTAAAAATATAGTTAAAATATTTGAAGATGTCGAAGTAAATCCAGTTATACCATAACCAGTATTTCCAGTGGCTCCACGAACCAAAGGTCCAGTGATTCCAGTAGCACCAGTTATACCAACAGGGCCAGTTGGACCAGTAACACCAAAAACTCTTGTACTGATCGTTGAAAAGACAAAATTTGAGCTTCCTAAAATCGACATATTAGATATTTATGATTGGGAATCTCCAGAATTTATAATTATTTGAACCTGGTAGTGGATGTCTTCCATCACATCTTATTAATTTAATTGGTCTTATTTTTCTCTCACTTGTTCTTGTATATGCTACATCGAAAGAATAAGTAGAAGATCCAAAAGGAGTTGTAAATAAATCATATGCCCAAGCTCTTGTTCCTATTGTTGTTGATGTTGCAAAACCATTTAATAAAGCTAGATCAAATGATCCAGTAGATGTCCAATAACTTCCAATAATTGGTTCAAATCCACTCAATAATAATGATGAATTTAAATTAAAATCAGTATCAGTTAAAACTAAATTAAATAAAAATCCCATCTCATCATGACTAGGAACAAACCAACTTGATTCTATATCTGATGTTGGTGGATTATCTATATTAAATTTTGTTATAGCATCGGCTAAACTAGTACTATTAGCATATATTGGATCTGGTGCATATGCTGGATCAAAAGAAGAAATTCTAGCACCACATAGTCTACCAGTATTATATAACCCATAATTTCTAGTCCATGAACCATTTATAGATTGCTTGGGTGCATTATAAATCCAGATGGCATAATCATTTATCGTTCTTACCGTAGCACAACTTCTGAAAGAATTTGAATATAAAGAAGCATAAGATGCTACAGATATAGTTGAATTATTTTCAAAAATATATCCTTCATCTGCATATGTTTTAGTTAAAATATCTTCTGTGTCTTTTGTTAATGTTATTGGATCATATAATGGACCCCAAGAAAGATTATTTTTACTCCATATAAAATTTTTATTTCCATTTATTTCTATATCTTCTTTTGCAACAATTATAATAAATGTATCAGAATTTCCACATATATTAGATTCAGGATACGCATTTACACCATATCCTGAATAATCTTTAAGAGATCTATAATTTCTCTTATAAAATCCACTAGCATTTAGAAAAATATTATTATAGCTATTTGTTAAGTCTGCTGGTGGCTTTCCAAATAAATTAACATCATAATTAAAATTATCAAAGACTTTATGTCCAGAAACTATATTAGAAAAATCAAAAAAGCCAGCAACGACACCACCAGCAAATTCATCTCCCTGTTTCAATTCCCCTATTCCAGGAACTCCCTGAAAGCATGGAATGTTATCAGGTGAACAATTAATTTCTTGACATGTTAAATTTGCACCAGAATAACTTTTATTATCTGCAAAACAATCACTATAAATAACATTATTTTCACATGTTATTCCTTTATCGCAACACGCACCATAACCATCCTGACAAATATATGCAAGTTGCCCATTATCAGTTCCAAAATTTTTAGTACATGTTCCATGAAAATACCATTGATTCAATATAGCATTAGATTTTGATGTTATTCCACCTGTTTGATTTACTCCAGTACAATAAGCACCCTGTTCCTGTTCAACAACAGTTTGGGAACATTGAAAGAATGAACTATTTGTAACTATTCCTCTATATGGATGCCAAATTGCATTTGGATCAATTGCCTTGCATTGACAAAATGTTAGATCTGCACTTGCATTACCATTGTAAAAACAGCAGAATCCTTGTGAAGAGCATAGAGATGAATCGCCTAAAGTTTTTCCATAATAAAAATATCCAGGACAATTTGATTTAAATGATTCAGACACAGATCCAAAACAGCTAACTGGACAACATAATCCTTCTGCAAAGTTTACAGATGCATTAACATCAATCTCATCTTCAAAAGGATAACATGTTGTTGGTATTGTATCGTGAGTTGATGTTATATCTGCTTGTGCCGAATCATATTGAGCGGGGATTGCAAGATATCTTCCACCTAAAGATATCATGTTAATAACATTAAATTTTTGTTTTGCTGGACAAAAATATGAATCATTTTGCCAAACAATTCCAGATAAATCAAATCTTTCAAAAAAATTAGATGCAAATGTTATTCCATTTGATATATCTGATTCATCTTCATAAGTAGCGTAGTAAATGTTTCCACCATAAGTAAAACCATTTGGAATGTGTAGAGACAATCCACTAGAGTGTGTGGTTAGTTCTGGTTTCTTTATCAGGAAAGCAAAACCATTTATTCCATTATTTGTAGACAAATTTTGAGTGTATGGACTTATGTAAAAGACACTACCATCATCTGGATTTATTTTATAACATGCCAATGAATTGCTGAATATAGTTGGATTCGCAATTACCAAGCCTTCTTGAATATTTTTATTTTGTACTAATACAGCTTTTTCATAATCATCATAAAATGATGCTGTAATTCCATATTGTTTCTGCCCAGTTCTATTGTAAAGTAAATTTCCAAGAGTTCCACCAGAAATTCCTATAAAGCCAAGATTTACTGCACTATAATCCACAACAACTGTTTCTGGTGGATTTGAAGTGTTGTCGTAATATATTCTTAAAATATTTTCATAGTTTGACGATATACCTTTAAATGTCAGTATATCAACTGGAAAATCGCCGTCATAAGTTTGATCAATTAAAGAATTTGATAAAACGCTAAAGGAGGCTAGACTTATTCCTTCCAGAGATATTTTAGAATACCCAGATATTCCAACTATTTCAGATTGGCTTAGTTTTGATGTGTTATCGCTATAGAAAAATTCAAAATAATTATCACTAAGTTTTATTATATTGACTAGTGTAGCACCAGTTGGTCCAGTTGGGCCAACAATACTTGGACCACAAGCACCAGCTGGACCCTGTGGTCCTTGATTTCCAGTTGGTCCAGTTATACCAATAAAATTACGAAAAAAAGTCAAACCCCTATATGGGATATTACTTGAATCTGGTATGAATGGTTCATCTGCCATTATGCTTGAACTTTATATCCTATGTAATTTACAACGACACCAGTATAAGCACCATGTGGTGCTACCTGATAAACAGCTTTCACTATATGGTTCGAATCTGTAGGAGCCAATGACTGCAATTTACCAGCAGTTAATCCACTTAAAAAGTAAATATCATGTCCACCAGCACCGCCTGTGCTCAAGTTAATGTTTCCAGTTAAACCAATAGAACCATACATGACTACATTTGCATTACCACTTCCATCTATCGATTCAACCACACCAAAAACTTCAGCGGTAACGGCATTATCTGCTTTTGATTTTGTATATTTGCCACTGGCAACATCGTAATAAATAGCATCACCCAAAGAGAGTCCAGTTGCTACAATGGCTGAAGATTGTAGTAAAAAGGAAAGTCTACTTCCACCATCTGATGAACTAACGACTGTGTTTGATGATTTAATATTTGAACTGGTACTACAGGATGGCATATTTTTTTCCTATTATATTGGATAATCTGCGTCGGCTACAAAGTGATAATAGATTTTATCATATGGTACATTTCCAGCAACAGCACTAATTCTAACACTATTTATTCTTGCAGTTGCAGTTATTCTATCTCCAGATGTGTAAGTTCTCTCAGCACCGCCATATCCATATGTTCCATTACATAATATCAATTCTCTATTTGCTGTTTTATTATAGGCTTCCGATGAAGATCCCGAATATGGAGAATAAATTGTTACGCTTGGAGTTGTGCGCATCTCAATATTCAGCTCATGCACCTTCTCCGAATAATTTGGAATTGGAACCATAATTGGAGTTGACTCCGCAACATCAAATGTTGAAATCATGGTGGGAGATCCAACTCTTTCAGATCTAGAATATGTTGAATAATAGAACTGCCTACAATATCTCAATTGCTCGTCATAGGTTTTGAAATTATGAGCCTGAATATTTCCATCCACAGCTCCAGCATTTACAGAAGCAAGAGAGATGAAAACATTGGTTGCTATCGATTCCGAAGCAGCTCTTGCTTGAGTTATCAGTGGTATTAAATCAAAACCAATTTCACAGTAATCATTTTCAATTGGTGTTGCTGAAGATGTCAAACCACTAATTGCAACATTAAAATCATATCTATCCCAGTTTGTTCCGAGACTTGCAGTTCCCAACACTTTATAATCCAATAGTGTAGTTCCAGCATATCTTGCAAGATAAACATTGACATCATTATATGAAGAGTGTGAAGTCTTACCATAAAATGATACTGCTAATTTTTTACCATCAAAGACTTTACAACCTGGAACAACATGCCCAACCATAACATGATTATAGCTTCCATATGATGGATATTCGTCGTTTATCAAACCTGGATATGTTATTCCAGTTGCACCAAGTGCTTTTACATCAATGTAGTAATTTGGATTACCTTCAATTTCATTTTGATAATCGGCAAATGATTGTCTAATTATATAATAATTTTTTGTAGATGAATCTCCACTTAGTCCATCGTGTCTTCTCCACAAGTCGGCAAAAACAACATTTCCAGTAGTTGTATATTGATTTTCTCTTCCAATTTCAGATCTTTGCCATACTTCAAAATTACCATTGACAAGCATATTATCGACAGTATTATCGACATATGTTGCTTCACCACTAGTGGATCTTAGTGATACATTACTCTGACCACCAACTGAACGAATATTAATAACAGCAGAATCTGAAGAATCATCATATATTGTTGCGATTGGGAGATATGTTCCAGGATCTCCACCAGTGTTTATCCATTGTGGATTTGCAGCTTTACTGGTTAAATCTAAACTATCTGTAAGATATATTCCACCATTTGTTTCAATGTCATACACATTTGTATATCCAGACAATTGAATTGTTAATATGGCATCACCACTGCCGTCTATAGTTTTATTAATTATAACACCAACAATATAATTTAATTCATTGGTCAAGTTCATACTATGGAACCATCCACCATAGTTTACCCTATTTCCAGTTTCTAATGCCCCAGAAGCAGCATAAGATGGACTATAGGAGAAAATATCACCAACTTCGATATAATTAAATTCTGATGATGCATTGTAAGCAGAGTCAATGATTATTACTATTTGGTTTGAGCCACTAGATCCATAACTTGTTAAATCTGAATTTAAATAGTTTCCTCTATATGGTAGAATTATTGCCGCATTTCCAGAAAGACCAAGAAGAAGTGGCTTTGACACATAACCAGTTACTGCTGGCTCCTCATCGGTAATTTTTCCTTGATTGGTTGGATCTAAGAAATAGACACAACCAGCACTTAATCCTTTACCATAACTGGTTGTAAAATCGCCCTCGATTTTTCCAGCAACAGTTACAAAGGAATAAGTATTTCCAACAGAAGTTACTATACCCATAACCTCTGCATTCTCTGGATTGTTTGCTCTTGCTGCTGTATATCCTATTACTGATCCACTTTGGTATACTCTTACTGGCATACCAAAAGTATATCCAGCACCAGCAGTCATTCCATAAATTTGAACATTTACAGAGCCAACATTTACTTGTCCATTGAATGTTACAGTATTGTTGAATATTAATGGAGATTTTATAATTCCAGAAGTTCCACCAATTGAAAGAGTAAGCAAACCACTTGTATCAGTGGTGGCTAGAATCCCATCACCACTTGTAGCACCATAAACCTTTAAAAGATTTAATTTACCGATGATATCGGTATTTTCTTTTAAAAACCAATCATAAAAAGAATTCGTAGAATTTAATGTTGTTATGCTATATGTGTTTAATTCAACACCCATTTATTATGCTCCTGAAAGTGGAATCCCGTTCATCCATTCATATCCATTGCTAGTTACTGTCAATATTGGTTTGATTGCTGTTAGATTTCCAGTATTTGTAAATTCAATAATTGAATTTTTAATTCTATAAGCACCTGGAGAACTTGTATTTACAAATCCACCAGAATTATCAAATAATAATTGATCCTCAAAGGCAGAGATGTCCGACGAATCAATTGTTAAACCTATAAAAGTTCCAATTGTTGATGAATTTATTTGAATGGATAAGTCAAACTGTGTATTATTATGTACCCAGTAACATAAACCACTTGGGTGGGTATAATAATACCATCCAACTAAAAATCTAATACCGCCAGATATAACTTGAACTTGTGCTGGATTCAAAGGTACAGCACCGTTCCATAGTATGGATTCTACAGTTTCATCTGGATTGGCCTGTAAATATGAAGCTAGTACTGGAGTCCAGAAAGAAAACATATAATTTGATAATGTTAAATTTTTCTGAAAATTATCTTGAATTTCATTCAATTCAGCTGCTTGAACAGCCATTCCAGGTGTAAAACCAATTAAAATATAATTTTTATCTAGTTTTTCAAATTCAGTGAATCTAGAATAATATGGTTCTCTTCCTAAAGATGTTTTTTGTGTTCCTGTTACTTGTCCGAAATAAGTAGTAGCCATTAAATTTCTCTTATTATATTTATTCTAATTATTCTAGATAAATTTCCATTAGTATCTGCAATTTTTATATTTGCTGGAGTTTTTACAACTTGTAGAACTTTTCCGCTATATTGTTTTAGATCTGGTTCTTTAATTATTCTATTGATGAAAAACTTCTCATTATCAGTATCAATTACATATTGGGAATTCAAAACATTTTCATGATTACTTCCAATCAATGTAACAAATGATTCTTCAGATGTTGGTGTTGCATCTGTTGTTATATTTGCGGAAACAATGGTGGTTGGTGATGGTGGTATAGTTGGAACTAAGGCTGCTAATTGGGTTAGATCTGTTTGATCTGCAATCGTTGGAACATAAACTTTTCCAGTTACTGGTGCTTTAGTAATAGTACCAGTTCCTATATCATCCTCATAAATAACTGCTGCTTCTATAGAATTAGATGCAATTTTTGTAACATTTGGGGGCAACTCAGATCCAGATACGATATAATCGCCAGATGGAAGTTTTTGTAGTGGATTGGACACCAATCCATATAAATTGAATTCTGTTGGATATGGGACTCCAGCCAGATCTAGTTCCTGAATTTCTATTCTAGAATCGATTAAAACATTTTTACATTCCAATACATCGTATGGGTCAACATTTAAACCATCAATAATATCAAGATTTAGTTCTATACTTGATAAAATTTGTGATTTTATATTTGATGCAAAAATATTAGATGAAATATCTAAAATTATATCTTTATAATCTTTACCGTTCTCAATAACTTCAATTCCATTAATTATAAATTTTCCATTTATATTTCTATAAGTTTTTAATCTTATTCTTGCCCCAGATCCAGTTAAGGAAATAACTGTAAATTCTGGATTTTCTTGATTTACAACAAGTTGACTTAATGGTATATCGCTTAAATTAAGCGATGCAGATATTATAGCACCATCGTCTGGACCATTATTTGCTATCTCATATAATGCATAGAATGCAGAGGATGATGGAATTCTATTGTCAGCTATTAATTGCCCTATCTCATCAAATTTATCTAAAATTGATATATTTTCTACTATATCTCCAGTGCTTCCATAAAAAACTGGCTGTAGTGTGTTATTTTCATCAAAAAGATAATAACACTCACCACAAGAAGATTCTACAGTTTTATATCTTTCACCCTTGATATAATCCTCAAATGTTCCACCAGTAATTGCTATTTTTTTGTTATCTTTGAAATACAGAGAACAATAACCACTAGTATCAATTGAGTCGTCGCAGAAACTTTCAATATTTTGCTGCTCTGTACTGAATGAGGAAAGTTTAAAATCTTCAAATGAAATAATTGGAATCCAATTAGTTTTAACAAATCTTAAATAGTCTCCAGTTATTCTATAAACTGGCAACCAGGTATACCCATCTGGATATTTTTTTATTCCATAGGCATGATTTGGAATATATGTTGAGGCAATTGTTCCAGATAGATCTTTTCTATTGAATTCATTATTTGATAAACAAATATAAACATTTCCATTTTCTTTATTCCAAACATAGAAATCAGAATTTGATGTAGAAAATGCTTTCCATGGATAATAAACACCGCCACTTTTCCATGTTATATTTGGTATGACTCCAACAGCATCATTTCTAGTGACTCTCTTTGAAAAAATTGAATTATTCCATAAATCTATACCAGCCTCATTGCTACCAGTTTCAATATAGTTGTCAGTTTTTCCTATAAGAAAATGAAGATTTTCTGTTTTTCCTATACTAGATAAATATTTTTTAATGTCTTTTTGTTTTTTTGCCATTTTTATATCCGTTATGATGCAGGGCCGCAATTGTCACAACTCAATATTTCATTTGGGCTGGTAAAACCAGAATCATAGCATAAAGTTAAAAATTCTTGAATATTTATATCTAGGAATGTATTGGCTGAAAATGTTTGCGCCCAAGTTGGAAATAGATGAGTTGGGCCAGTAAATCCAGAATAAGAAACACCATCGCAACCAACACAGAAAGTTAATCCAGAATAACTAAAACCATTAACCGATCCTAGATTTGGATAGGTTGATCCTAAAACATATGGTGAGTAATTTTTCAATAGTGGATATTCACAAACGAATAAATCTTCATCACTTGGCGCATTTGGGATATAATCTGAAAGTTGTTTTCCAAATATTAACTTAATTCCTGCTGGATGATTTGATTTTCTATACAGATTTTCTAAATCATTATTATTTGAATAATTTGGACCAGCATATAAGATATAAGAAAAATCATGAAACCAATCCGAATCCTGCAATTTACTTCCATTTAAATAGCTACCAGCTAAATCTCCGCGAGTTAGATAATCTCCAGTAATTCCAGTTGTGATATTGAAGTTAAAGTTTGGAGAATAAAATCTACCACCATTTAATCTTAGTATTTTTTCCTTTGGAATTTCTATTTGTATATCTTCTTCATCTATTAAAAACAAAGTTGTTAATAGTTTTCTAGCTGCTTCTTCTGAACCTTTTCTATGATAAAAATTCTTTCTTATACCTATTAAAAAATTCTCTAATTGATTTCTAGCAACATTCAAATCAGTAGTAAATAAATCATCAAATGATCCAGCATACATTTTGTAGATATTTTGAATCAAATTTGATTTAGTTTTTCTAATATCAATTAGATCAAGTAAATTTCTAGATAGTGAATAATTTGCCCCACTAGGTGAATCACAATAAAGCCAATCATAGTATTTTTGTAAAAAATCATATATTGTTAATGTTGATTGTAATTGACCAGCTCTATTATTTTTTTCTACTATAACCCAATTTGGAATAAATTTTGTAATATCAAACAGTGTTCCACAATTCTCAGCTGAATTAAAATTGAAACCTGTAGATAAGGATTGACCCAATTCAAAATTATCAGATTCGCTTGAAATTGTATCAATCTCATTTGATATTAAAGTAACAAGCGCATTTATAGCGTGATTGTTATTTGTTATTCCAGCATATGGGATAAATGGTATCATATAAGTTCAACTCTGTCTGGAGCTATTGTATATTTAATATTAGATGATGATTTGAAAAAATTATTTTTAAAATTAAAGAATAAATTTACAGGAGAGTTTGATATATTGTATAATTCCAAAATTCCAGAAGCTATATTAATTCTTCCATAATTTTTTGAAGCATCGTATGCAGTAGTTGATGGATATTGTATAAATGTTCTTAAATCTATAAATCCATCAATCGCTTGATTTGTTGCTTTAAAAACTCTCAGATATACTGTTTGTGAAAATTTATCTTGAAAATTATTTGAAATTGTATTTAAACCTTCATTTATTTCAATTTCATTGTTGTCAAAATTTAAAATTGTTGAAGCTATGTTTGGCGTAACGATTCCACTAAATTTAATTTTTAATGTCGCTGAATTTATTGGAAAAACACTAATTAAAGCATCTTCAACTCCTCTAAGATCAATATTATATTGATTCGTATAAGAATAATTTTGTACTAAATAATCTCTTATATTTTTTATTAGTGTATTTTTTTCTTGTTGTGTTAAATTTGAATTTGTTGGAACAAATTTAACATCATAACTGATTAATCTTGATTCACTCTCAACAAATTCAGGCAATATAGACAAAGTACATTTAGTTTTTAAATAAGCAACAAGATCTAGTATATCTTCTCTTGGTAAAATGTCAGTGGTAACAAATACTCTACCATATTTTGGTGGGAAAAATTCTTCACCACCAAATGCATTGAAGTTAGATTTAGTAACATTATATCCTTTAGATTTTAAATATTCGGAAGAAATTGCTAAAAAATCATCTTTAGTCACAGCTCTATTTTGTGCTGCAAAGAATTTTGGAGCTATAAATTTGTAATATGATAAATCTGGAGAATCTAATCCACCAGAAGAACCAGAAATAACTTCAATTGCACTATATGTTAGTTCTGTTGTTGAGAATGATACTATATTATTTCCAGCAGATCCAGAAGACACCAAATAACTTATACGAATTCTATAATCTTCTTCTATTTTATTGCCTAAAGTATTTTCTTTTCCAAATTGAATTTCAAAACCAGTATCGAATCTTTCAACAAAATATATTGTTTGACTTAGATTCTCTGTACTATCACCAATATTATCAAGTTCAGTCCATAGTCTCCATACACCATCACCAACATCTACTTCAACTGTAAGAGTATTAATATCAACATTGGAATCGCCTATGAAATAACTTTGATTTTCAAAATCAAATGCTGATGTAATATCTTTTTCTTTTACTAATTGCCTTGCTTGATACAATTTAATATTTGTTATAAACTCGCTACCAGATTCTGCTTCAACATAATCTTCAAGGGTATAAAATGAATAATTTATACCAGTTGAGGATGTTCCAGTAAATCTTGTATATTTTGGTATCGCCACAACACCACCAATTTGTATTATAGCCATTGCGGAAGTTTTAGTGGGTATCTTAACACCTAAAGGTTTTAGTAGAGATACCACAGATTCTTCTCTCTGTGCTGAATCTAAAAACATTTCATTTGCTAAGACATTTGAATACATAGCATAATAAAGAGTATTGTATGCCAGTAAGCTAACAACACTGTTCATGACTGAACCAGCATAATTAAAATCTTTTATCTCATCTTGATTTTGTAGATAATTTAGTAGATTTCTTTTTATTTCAATATAATCTAAACTACCCAAATTGATTTCGTTATTATTTGCCATTATCTGGTTCTTTCTAATACCATGGTTATTCTACCAGGTTGATTGATATTTGGAATAAAATAATTTATATCCACATCTAGTGTTTTGTCTTTATATTCGTATTTTATTGCTACATCTCTGGCTCTTGGTTCAAATAATACTACATTGTATGTAATATTTACTCCGAGATTAAATTCATCGCTGTCTGGATTTTCAAATATATTTGAGGAAGTTGGAGTTCCAAAATTAAATTCAAAAGGTCTTTCTCCATTATTTGTCAATATAATGTTTCTAATAGACTCCTGTATAGCATTGCCATCCTTTTTTAGAGGCATATCCTTATCGAACGGATTTGGTTCGATAAACATTGGAATGTCTGAGTAAACATTTTTTACTAGTTTCATATTTTTATTTATTAATTAAATTAATAGTTTTCTTACATAAAATGGTTGAGATGAAACATTTGGATCTTTTGCAAAACTATCTCTATGGAGAACTACCGTCATATATTCTTTGATACCTTCTTGGAAATTGAAGAATATTTCAGTTACTAGCCATTTTCCATAATACCTTCTATAAGGACTCACAAATAGCTGGGTGTCGTTTACATCCATTAATTCAACAATCGAACCTATCTTAATATTGTCATTTCTTCCTATTATTAGCTGAATATATTGCCCAAATAATAAATTCATCTGAGAATTTCTCATCAACGGAGTCATTTTTGGAGTATTCCAGAAAGTTGCATAGGTTCTTGAGTATTCGAGATAATCCATAAATCTATCCCCTATTTCTGGGCAATTGCAACTTGCTGTATTTTCTGAATCCGACCAGACACAACCCAACCATTCTGGACCAAGATTTTCTTCAATCAAAACACATTCTTTGATCTCTTGCTCTGCTTTATAGAGTTCAATATATGACGGTTCTGGTTCATTTGGTTGTCGATTTCTTGCTGGACAGTTGCAATATGGATCACCAGCTGTACATCCAGCAGTAGTAACAGGAGCCTTTGGATTCAAACACTTAAAATCAAGTCTATCGCAGAAATTGGTGGATCTTGTAAAGACTACAAATTGACCAGCAAAGTTATTATCAAAAATATCAGGATGATTCTTTGTAGTTGGTGGGAAAATCATTCCATACTCAGAATATCCAGAAAGATCGTATTTCCAAACATCCTGACTCATAAGTCCAGGTCTGTAGATTATATGATCTCCAGATAACCACCAATTTGTAATTCGTCCAAAATAAGCTTTTATATCTGGATGAAGTTCTCTAAAAATATCATTTGATTTAAATACGCTTATTTTTTCCTCATAGTAGCTGTTTGGGATTATATAAACAACACCCTGAGCTTCCATATTTGTTATAATTTCGGCGGAATCTTGATAACTGTAATCTAAATCAATATAATTTTCATAAAAATTATTAGTATCAACTTCTTCATATGATTTAAATCTATTGATGTCTGATCTTAAAGATGATATATTTCTTAAATAGTTTTTATTTGAATAAAGATAAGAATTGTATTGAGTATTGTAAGAAATTTCTGATGGCATACTTGTTGTGTTATTTGTAATAACAGAAATGCCTTGATTTAACTTACTATAAGGTGAACTTGCATCTGGATCAAATATTGCTGAATCAAAATATGGAACTGTTATTATATTTGATGGTATATGAAATGACCACCAATTTCTAAAAGCCTTCAACGATTTATTAACATCTAAAAGATAATTGGAAGCGTAATTAAGATTATCTAAAGTTTGTGAGTAGTCTGAAGCTTTTTTATTATTTTTTAAAGCTTCATCCATCGAACCATAAATTGTAAAATTTTCATTTACTGTTTGTTTTGCAAAATCTTTATAATCGTCTTGACTTTTATAATCAAATTCTATAGAAAATCTTAATGGAGATCCATCTAGGGATGAATTATATTTTGCACCAACAGAAACATCAGATTCTTTATGACATGAATAATAATTATATTCAGTTTCAAAAGCCACTTCAGGCCAAAGATCCATCTGCGGTGATTCTATACCAGACCACCACCAATAATATTCGCCATTTTGCTTTACATCTGGTATTCTTTTCATTGCAACATCAAAACCATATGGGTCCATTCCAATTACAACAATATTTTGATTGATTGTTTGTCTACCATTGGGTCCAGATGTTAAAGAAACCAGATATGGTAGAAAATATTCATATCCAGCATTTCTAACAAAACCATTTGGAAAATCTACAATAGATTCAAGACCTATAGGTTCCTTAAACTCTATTCTAACATAAGATGATATTTCTTCTCTTATTATACTTGGTGGTTTTAAATTAGTTAAATTTTCGTGATATAGATTATATCTTTCATCATAACCAGAAGTATTATTTGTTAATTCTAAACTTCTTTGAATAAAATCACTTTTTATAGCTGTATCTGTATAGTTTGATCTTCTTGCTTTATCCGATACTGATATAAATCCTTTTAATTTATTAGGCTCAGATACACCACCAAGCAATTCTGAATTAACTTCATCACTTCCGCTATAATCGTATCCAACTATAGGATCATAAACTCCAGTAAATGGTGGATCATTTTCTGGAATAATGTCATCAATCAAACCTAATGTTTTATCATCACTTTCGGACTTATAACTTGAAGTTCCAATATTTGTTTTATATTTTTTATCATAATAGGGATGATTAAAAAGTCCTGGAATTAATTCTCTATCGGAATCATCGTCAAAAAATATTTGATATAAATATGGACCAATTTCAGCTCCAGTTATTCCTTTATTCCTGGCTAGTATTTCATATCTAGAACCACGAATAGATTTTCTTTTTATACTTTTAATATTGTATAAACTGTTACTATTAACAATATTTTTAGCATTATCGATTTTATCTTCTCTTTTAGAGATAAAGAAAGCTTTTCTATTTAAATACTCTTCTTTCGCCAATTTCCACTTTTCGTAGAATTTAGATCTCAGTGTATCTCTTAGGTGAGTTATTAATTTATTTTGTTCTAATAATGTTGCTCTTATTTTAAAAGCTTTTCTTCTTTTAACTATTAATGTATTTGCAGATAAACAATCAGTGCACCATATAGTGGTGCACCCATCCTGAGTTGAAGCATCAAGAGCCTGGGATAGTTTTTCTGTAGCATTTTTACTTTCTAAAAAATTTACTATTGGATTTTCTAAATGATTTGTATATCGATAAAAATCATATGGACTTCTAAAAAATACTCTACCACCAGTTGCCTGTACGCTATAAACATTAAATTTTATTTTTGAACAAAGTGCTACCCAAGATGGATAGCTATTATATCCACAGGGGTGTATATCTGTATTAAATCCAAATCTAAATGGCGGATTCATTGGAACGCCGTGTGTAGTATTTGGTATATTGAGTGGAAAATCTGGAGGATTATTAGCACCAACCTCTATTTCATATAATATAGATGTATGATAATTTACATTTAAAGAGATATAACCATTTGAAGAATTTATAAACTCATTCAAATCAGCTATAGTTTTATTATTTTTTTCAATCAGTAGATCATATGTTTTGAAACCATTTTCAAATATATGTTTTTCATAATTATCAAATGTATCTGCAAAATTGTAGAATTGCTTTATTGTCTGATTATATGGCGCAGAGTTGAGATTATATGATAATGTTATTCCTTTATTTTCTATAACATCTGGGTCATAATTATAAACATCTGTAAATGATCCAGCAGCACCAATTCTATACTCTTGACCCAAATCACCAAATACTCCAGTTGGACCAAATAAAATTTTAAATTCTGGATCATTTCCTGGATTTCTGATTGATTGAAATCTTTCTATATCCTGTTGATCTTTTATTCCACCAAATCTATCCGCCAAACAGCAAACCGAACAACGATAAACTTCCCATTTTCTTTTTAGATTTTTCAAATAAGAAAATTTAGATCTTTTTTCTTTTAGAGGTTCTCTGATTTTTTTATGAATTGTGTGAAATGTAGGAAGATCCAATTCAGTCATGTCATATTGCGGAATGTAATTTACATTATTCCACTTAGAATTTGCCGAAGCTCCAATATAATCCCACCACTGATAATAGGGAGTATTTAACTTTCCTTCTGTATAATATCCATAGATTTCATCATCAGTTTTTAATGTTTGAATTGGTTTGTTTTTTGTTTTTGAGAGAATCGATGTTTCTTGAGAATCTGGAATTATCTTATACTCATTCAAACTAGACCACAATCCAAAATCTCTATGGTAATCAAAATCAACTATCTCAGTTTTGAATGCAAGAGATGTATCAATAAAATCTAGATAATAGTCGTCATAGTTTGGACTAATTTTTTCGTAATAGGATTGAAATGTATTATTTGTGGCTAATTGTAAAACATCAGCCTCATTCATTCCTAGAACTTGTCTAACTGCATTTTCGATTGTTGGTTCTCTTAAGAAGTAAATTTTTTCATTTTCTACATCTTTTTGATCGTCTATAAGACCTTCAACTGATCTGAAATGATAACCTTCAGTATCTCTCCATAGAAAGAAATTTACAGCATTTGGATTTTTCTGAGAGACTGCATAATTTTTTATGTAATTGAAGAGAGTTTCTAAATCTAACTGTCCTTTTGATTTAGACCAAGGATAGGCAATCTCATTGGATTTAATCCATATTCCATTAAATGTTGGTTCAATTTCGTATTCTTCTATTTGAAGTTTATTGAATATTTCATTTACTAAACCCTTTATTTCACTTTCTTCTGCCTTCTCTGGATCTAATGAAATATATCCGACGAAATCTCCCTCAAAATTTAAAATATCTTCTTCATCCAATGTGATAAGAGGATCATCTGTTGTAAAATCTATTCTAATTACATTATATTCCTGCTTTCCATCAACAGTGTAGTTTGAAGGTTTATCAGAAATTTGAGAAACACTTATAATATTGAATTCGATTGTTTTTGTGTCTAATAAAAAAGGAACTTTTGGAAATTTAGTATAAAAAGAAACTATTAGTTTTTCAAAAGAATGTACATTCAATTCCCCAGACCAATCATAATGATCTTTAAGCTCAATATAACCACCCATTAAAGTTGAGTGTATCGATTCGTGAATATTTAAAAGTCTAAGTGATGAAGTTCCTTTTTTATTTTTCCATGGATATATTTCAAATTCAATACCATTTTTAACAATCACTACACTTTTTAATCTTGATGATTCTGAAAATCTTGTACTAACTTTTGCCATATCAAACCTCTAAATCCAATACTAAAGTTTTTCTTTCATTGCTACTGAGCAATTCGAATAATCTACTAGTAACCACACTAAGATATTGTCCATTTAGAACTTTAATTATTCTAAATTTAGAGTTATCTTGAATTACTTTTTGTTCAAGAGTTATTGTTCCTGAATGTAATGGAGTATCATCGTCTACAAATTTTTGAAGAGCTGTTCCATTTATTGTCAATTTATCAAATTCAGCACTGGAATAAATTCCTAAAGCGTTGGATGGAACTTCTTTTGTCGAGTTGTAATAATATGGTGAAAAATAATTTCCAGTTGCATCTGTAAACTGCACAACGCTTTTAGAATAATCTGATATTTTTTCTATTTTTAGAAAATTTCTTTGAGTTATTGCTTCATCTTCATTTAAAATAATTGAAAAATTAACATCACCAACAACTCCATCAGAACCCAATCTATAAATTCCAAGTATATCGTCAGCTGAAAGAGTTCCAACTATATTATCAACCCATAAAACTCTCATTATTGGGTCATATGATCTGACAATTGCATAATTTTGTTCATCAGTTGTTGATATTATGGTATTTGCATTTGTATATGAACCATTTAAAGTAACTTTTGCTACAACATCTCCAGCTTTTACTATGTCTTTTAAATTTACTTTACTGTAAATAGCCTTACCAGTATATGTCTCACTTATGCTTTTTAGCAGATATTCTTCACCTTGTGGAAATTCTAGTGGGTTTGCAAGATTATTCGCAGACATCAGTATCCAGGTATAATTTGAAGAATTGTATAAATTATAAGCAATGCTATCTAAAGTTTCACCAGATGTGACATAATAGTCTGAAAATATTTTTTTATTGTTTAATGTCTTTGTGCTAAAAACAACTCTTCTAAAGATATCTACTATTTCTTTTTCTGAATTGTTAAAATTGTATGATAATTTTGGAAATTTATTAAAATATATCATGCACCATATCCCTGCCCTTCAATTGCTCCACTTCTCATTACGATGTTGTAACCGTTTTCACTTCTGTATACCGCTTCGTAATCCGTGAATGTCATGCTAATACTTGTAAAGAGGGGATTGCTAATAGCTTTACCTTTATTACTTTGTATTGAATATGGAAAGCCTGCTGCTGTAGTATTGATTGATACCGAACTTAAAACACTTAAAACAGTTTGTCCTGTCCATTCTGGATATATTGTCATATCGTTTGAATTTTCTGGACCAATTCCAACTCTCCATAATGGTGGCGACCACCCTCTAGTTTGTTGTCCAAAAGCCAAACTCCACTCTCCAGCATCTGAATAATAAGGTAAACTGTATCCATTTAGAGCATTTGCAATTGTTGCTATTTTTTGTGATTCTTCCTCATTTACAGCTACCATCGTAACTATAAATGTCATTCTTCTCTTTTCAACACCACCAAACATACTTTCTTTGGCATCTAATTCTCTTCTACCAGAAGTTGAATCTGGTTCACCAATTGTCCAACCTGTCCACCAGTTTGACCAGCTTTGACCTAAATGGCTCTCTTCTTTAAATCCAACATTAACACCATAAGATATTTCCTTTGGAGCTGGAATAGAAAAAGAAGCTAATAGAGGAGCACCAGTTGTGCAAAAATATGGATTTGTTGAAACAATTTGGGCGTAATTGCTACCAGCACCCTCACCAACTACATCAAAGTTGCTACAGGCGAGTTTTAATGCTAAACCCCTATTTCTGTCCGATCCTCCATAATTTAGTACAGGATTTGGGACAAAAGAAAAATTTTTAGGGGATTTTCCTCGTTGGGAGAATAGTGTTTCTGACATCTAATAAATATATATAATGGCTTATAAGAATAAATTTTTTCCACAAAATTTGTCAAAATACGAAGGAGATCCTACAAAAATCAATTGTAGATCTTTGTGGGAAAGAAAATTTTGTAAGTTTTTGGATACCAGTAAGAATATTATAAGATGGAGTTTTGAGCCATTTAAAATACCTTATATTTCTCCAGTTGACAATCAATTACATCATTATATACCAGACTTCATAATCGAAAAAAAGAACAAAGATGGAACGATTGAAACAATGCTAGTTGAAATAAAGCCAGAAAAACAAACAAAACCACCAGAAAAGGGAAAAAAGAGCAAAAAGAATTTTCTAAATGAGTCTTTGACTTATGAAATTAATGCACAAAAGTGGAGATCTGCTCAAGATTTTTGTAAAAAACATAATATAAAATTCAAAATATTGACAGAAAAGGAAATATTTTAATGGCTCTAAGTATAAACGAATATAGAGATTATATAAAGAAAAGAAATTTTACCCAAAATCCATCCCACTATAGGATGATTGTTCCAGAGATAACTAGAGTATGTTCTCCATTTGTTTGCTATCCAGATTCAATATTATTGCCAGGAACTAATTTCACAAACACTCCATTTTCTTATGTCGGTGAAGAGTTTACATTTCCACTCAGAAGAGAATATAACGAACTTTCTGTCAATTTTATAGTTTATCAAGATTGGAAAGAAAGAAGAATATTTGAGCAATGGATGTCTGAAATGATTAATACAACAGAAGCTAGAACAGACAGAAGACCAGCTTCTTCACACGCCAACAATTTTTTAGATTACTTAAAAGATATAAAAATTGAATTTGTTGAGCGTGGTGGTGTCGGAAAAACCGCAAATAATTACAAAAATAATCAAGTTATAATACTTGAAAAAACCTATCCATTATTAATTACCCCAACAAATTTTGCGGCTGATAATTCTGGATATACTGTATTCACTGTAAATTTTGCTATAAGAAGAATTCGTTATGAAACCACATATACCAGTTATAACACTGGAGATGTACCGTCTTTAAATTTTTAATAAGGAAAATGAATGGCTATTTTAGAAAATTCAATACCTAAGTTCTCAATACAACATCCAATAACAAAACAAACTTTATGGTTTAGACCATTTCTAGTAAAAGAAGAAAAAAAAATGTTAACTGTGCAGGAGTTTGGTTCTAAAGAAGAACTAATAAACTGTGCGAAAGAAATTGTCGAAGAATGTTACGATAATATAAGATCAAGCAATCTTTCTACATTTGAATTGGATTATTTGTTCAATCAGATAAGAATTAAATCAATCGGTGAAACCGTTAGGGCAAAATTTGTGTGTCCGTTTACTGGGGAGCAAATTGACCTAAATTTTGATTTGAACAATATCAAGATAAAGGGTCTGGAAAACTTTTCAAATAAAGTCAAAATTAATGACAAAATTATTTTAAACTTTAGATGTCCTTCATATTCAGATATCTCGGAAATAGGTGAAAAACAAATCGATTACGATTACTTAATCGACCTTTCAGTCAAATGCTTGACTAAAATAACAACTGAGAGTGAAGTAATCGATATGGATCATTCCAAGCATGAACAAATTAAAGACATGATTTTGAACCTGACGACAAAGGAATTCAATCATATAATTAAATTCTTTGAAAATATACCAACTTATGAGTATGAATACAGTTATACAACATCAGATGGTACTGACAGAAACATAGTAATTTCAGGGATAGAAGATTTTTTCATATTTGCCTCAGCGATATAAGCTTAATGTCACATATGCAACTGAACTTTCAATTGATGCAGCACCATAAATATTCTTTGTCTGATATTGAAAGTATGCTGCCATGGGAAAGAGACATTTATGTAGATCAGCTGAGGCAATATCTAGAAGAAGAGAATTTGAAGATGATGCAAGATAAGATTAACATAACTAGCACCAGAAGAAGATGAGTAAAAGAAAAGAAAAGTTTTTTAAACTAAAGGATAAACTTGAAAGAATATTTTTCAAGAAATCTATAACTATAGTACCTAAAAAATTAAAGATAAATCTTATCCAGCCGTCTTATCCAGAAATTGATAACTTAAACATAAACAAAGTTTTTGATAAATCCCCAAGTATTATCAAAACTAGAAAAAATAAATTTAAATTATCAAATAATATAATCAAGAAAAATAAGATAGATTTCAAACCTTTATCTTACTATGAATATTCTTCAAATAGCAAACCAAATTTACCACAAAATAATGTTCAAAATAATTTAGAATCTTCAAAAAATAATATAAATTATAAAAAATTGCTTAAATCTAATAAACTTGAAAATACAAAAACTGTAAATTTAGAAGAAAATAATTTAAGTGGTAATTATAAAAATTATATAATTTCAAATAAAAATAATAAAATATCAACAAATATAGTATCTCTAAAACCAATAGATTTTAAATCAAAGGTTAATAGTGTAAATTTAAATAAAAATAATAGTTTGGAAACACAATATAAAGATTTTATAATATCTGATAAAAAATCAAATACTGTTTATAGACAAACAAATAAACAAAAAAATCTTGATAAAACAAATCACATTGAGTTGAAATATATTGAAAAACCAAAAGATCTAAAATTTGTAGATGAAAATAATATAGGAAATTTATCGGAAGAAATAGATTTAAATGATATAGTTGCTCCAACCAAAGAGCAACTTATCAATATTAAAAAATATATCTTATCAAATAAACTACCAGAGATACAATCTCGGAATAGTTTAAAATCTCAAACAAATATAAGAACTGATAAAAATATTAAGTTGAAAACAAATACAAAAATTAATTCAACTAAGAGATCTAACAAAGCAAGCAGCGAACTAGATCGTTCTTATAATGTTGTAAAAACAAACAAATCACCAATTGGTAATGTTGAAAGTGATGAAAATTTACTTGAAAGTAAACCAATTTTTATTAAAAGAAAACCAGTGTTTGTTCTTCCAGCATTCATGGGTGGTACAACTACCCCATTAGAGGAAAGCATCATAGGAAAAATTCACGCAGGAGAAACTGTAGTTCCAGCAAAACAATCAAATATCGTTGAAGGAAAGTTCAACAAAAATGACAAGTATAAAGATATAAAAGCTCCAGAACCACAGACAAAATCATACGATGAGCACTCGAAAACATCAGAAAAAAATAACGAACAAGAAAAAAAGTCCGAACAAGAAAAAGCCAAAGAGGTCGAGCAAAAAAATAAACAAAACCAAAAAGAAGATATAAACAAATTAAGAAACATGTTTAATTTTATTAATTTGCCACAGCACGACATTACACAAAATAGAAGACAACCTTTGTACTATAGAAAGGTTGAAAAAAGCAGAATGCCCCCCAAATGGAGGGCATCCCACGGTTAATTTAACTATTTAACTTAAGCGTTCTTAAACTGCTCAAAGTATTCCAGTGCATCAATTTCCTCTTCTGGTTCATTCTTTGATGCCTTTTCCTTCAAATTTGATTTCTTTTCAGAAAAATCAGACTCCGAATAATCTTCAGCAGTCTTGGCAGTATCTGAGGCTACACCTCGGATATCTCCACCAAGAACATCCTGTAGACGCTTCTTGAGTTCATCGTATGACTTGAAATTCTTCAAATCGATGAATTCCGAAAGATTATAAAGAGAATCGTATACATCCTTCATCTTTGCCTTATCACCATTGAGTAGCACTGACTGAGAGTCGAATTCCGACTTGTCGTAGTTTGTATAACCACCGACCTTACGAATCTTCAACTTAAAGTTAGCACCAGTGATAAAATTAAATGGATCGAATGGATCTTCATCCTTGAATTCTGGCTTTGCCTTTTCCTGAATCTTGTCAAAAATCTTTTGACCATACTTGAAAAGGAATACCTTTCCTTCATTCTGTGGATTTGCCTCATCCTTGATTACAAGAATATTTGAGATGTAATTTGCCTTACGCTTACGCAAACGAGCAATATTCTTATCTTCTTCAGAACCAGTATTCCAAAGTTGTGTATTTAGTTCACTTACTGGATCTTTTTCACCAATTGTTGTTAGTGAATTTTCGATATACCAGCCACCTGGACCTTGAAATGCATGGGAAAATAACTTAACATAAGAATCGTTTTGACCCTTCGCATTTGGGAGGAAACGAATAATGGCAAAACCATTACCCATCTTGTCCTGTTCTGGTCGCCAGAACCGATCATCCTTGTAATCTTTCTTGGATGATTCGTCTAGCTTCTTAATTAGATTTTGAATACTGTTTTTTGAGTTGTTGATAAAATCATTAAATTCCATATTTTTTCCTTCCTGAAGAACTACTTCAGCCTGAAACAGCGGGAACTCCCCGCTCCGTAATTATACTATAAATATATAGGTTTGTCAAGAGAAAGGTAGTTTGTTCTTTTTTCCCCTGATAAAATTTTTATCAGTAAATTCTTCTTCCAATTTTTCAATTATGGGTCTTGTCAGAAGCTTTTTTACAATAGAGTGGTCCATAGAGTGGTCTGTTAATACCTGGTCTACAGCATCTATATAGCAGTAATTTTTATTTTTAACATACTCCTCAACGCTTTTGGAGAACTCTTCTTTAGTTATATGAAAAATCATTTGTATAGTTTATATATATTTTATAAGGATTAGATATGTCAACAGCAGATACGAATAATAATATTATTATTACAACCTACAATTCCACAGCAGTACTTGCAACTGAATATGCAACCAGTGGAGAAGGACTCTCACTCGCACATTTACCTCTTTATAAAATTGCTTGGGGTAGTTCGGGAGAAGGTAAAAGAGTATCTGAAACATATCCACTTCCTGTACAAATTTTGGGTGTAACTTCTAATTATTTGGGGGTAACATTCGGACCAATCACTGGTTCTGTAAATGTATCAAACACTACAAATGGTTTCCTAGTAGTTGGTGGTCCATCTGGAACGATACCAACAAATTATAAGGCTATACCAGTAACTGGCTATGTTCAAGGTGCTACAAACGGTATTTTACTAGGTGTTACTGGAAATGTCAAGATACTAGACACAACAACGATACAAGGAGTTAGTGGTGGATATGCTGTTGGAGTCACTGGTGGAAGACATCTAAAGAGTGGAACTGATTCGGTAACTGTAACTGGATATGTTGGAATCTGTGGTGGATTTGGTTTATCTTCCGCAACAGATAGCGTTAGAGTTTATGGACATGATGGTTCCCAAAAACCACCGATTAGATTGTTTGCCTCCGATGGAACAACTTTAGGCTACTCTGGGGACGCTCTCAATGTCAATGTAATCGGCGCAGGAATTAGCGCAACGGTCACCATCAATCCAGTAGTCGGAGTCACTAACGGAAACGGATTGCCTCTAAAGGTCATTGGAAGCGGTGTAACGAGCGATTACCCAATCATCGTAAAGGGTATGATTGGTTCTGGTGCTATAGAAGTAACAGCCACATCATCATTGCCAGTTGGAGTTACTGGAACTGTAGTAATCGATGATGCTGATATTATTACTTCTCTAGAATCAACATCTAAACCAATAGTTTCAAATCTAGCAAGTATTAAAACAAACACATCAATAATAACAACAATAAATGAAAAATTGTCTGGTGTTGGTGTAAATGCTAAGATTTCCGAAATCTTAAAACCAACTAAAATGTTGAGTGGTGTCAAAGCGGCTACATCTACAGCATCACTTCTATATACTGGAAATTTTGCAATCAAGACAGGTATTCATATCAAGTCTCCAGTTACAAACACCGAAACAGTTTACATTGGAACTAGCAATTTATCATCTAGCACTATAAATGGATATCCACTAGAACCAGGAGAATCTATATTCCTAGAAATAGACAACATCAATAAAATATATGTTCTCGCAGCATCAGGTACACAAAATGTACATTTCATAACATCGTAATATGATTTCCAAATCATCATATACCCGAAATAAAAATTTACCGCTCGGGCAAGAGAAGGAAACTGCACTTGTCCGAACTGGTTCTTTTTATGGTCTAAAAATAGAAGGAGTTAGGTTGGAAAATTCCACTCTCAAGAGAGGAATAATATCAACTCCTAATTTTTATTTTTACGACAATCAATCAAAGGTTATGGTCGATTTTTCAGATTTTAAAAATGTAATAGAAGATGTTTTAGTCAAAGATTTCTTTGCTTTGAATTTAACTGGAAATACATTTGAACTCAAAAACGCTGAATGGTTGAATCCAGATTTAACAAACAAAAAGATAAACCTAAATGGAACATATACATTTGATTCATTTAAAAATAATATATTATTTGCAAATGTCTCATCTGTGGATTCCATCGACACAGATCTAAACAGATACGATAAAAGCTTCTTCAAGACAACACCAGATTTAGTATTTTCAGTCTCAGCGTCTCAGGGGGATACTAAATTATTCAGTATCGTTAATTATCTTGGAGAAAATTCTAAAAATTCTTTCAACTATTTGGGTGCTGTTCCTGGAGATTATATAAAGATAAACAAATCAAATAATAAGTACGAAATTTATGATTTGTTTAAAGATGAAGAAGGAAAAGAAATATTAATCATAAAGGGATCGTTAACTGCCGAAGATAGAGTAACATCGATAACAGATGTTTCACTTTACCTTCACAATCCCGATAGAATTCAAAAAGCAAATTACGACAATGAAAAAATAGGTAGATGTAATGTTCTAGTCAATGGAGTCTCTCAATGTTTTGACTCAAACACACAATATCAATGTGCTTTGAGAAATAACTCTAAAACAAAAGCAATTTCATCGTTTGTCCAAGGTGATTTCTGTGAAGAAGAAACTGCTGTTGTCCAGAGAACAACAGCAGTTGAGCAGTTGACTGAAATTAGTAGAAGCACAAACGAAATATTAACGCAAGTTATCTCTAAGACTAATTTCTTTAGATAAGATTTCTTTCCTTAGTTGGGAATAATTCGTATCTTATCGCAAAATAGTGTTTTAGTTTTTCAGCAATAACTAAATCTGTACAAATAACGCATAATAGGACATTATCATTTTCTACTTGATAATATCCTATTTTTACATCATCGATTTTTCCAATATCAATTTTAGGTTTTCCACCAAAAACTTTGAAGTCGTAGTTGAAACTTAATTCATACATCATTATTATTTAGAAAAACAAAAAAGGCTGGATTTCTCCAGCCTTTTTTTTACTTATTGTTCTTTCGTGGATTTGCCACATCTTCGATTCGTTCATGTAGGTTTCTTTCAACTTGATCAAGTGAAAGAGTTACATCATTGATCCTTGAATAAATTTTAGAATCTAGATCGTCGTAATTCTCATCAATTCTACGCTCGGTACGATCAATACTATCATATACATCTCGGAATCGGTCATCTAGTAAATATTCATTTACCTTTTGATCCTTCTTATTCCATTCATCGAAGAATAGGGCACTAAAAAGGCATGAGATGGCAGTGTAGAATGCAAACTTCTGAGGGAATGTTTCTACTCCAGATGCATCACAAATTGCGGAAAAAACAAAGGCTGAAAAGCCAACAGTAATAAACATGTACTTAAAATTATTCATAGTTCTCCTTAAAAACATCCCTGAGAGGATTCGAACCTCTGACCACTTGCTTAGAAGGCAAGTGCTCTATCCAACTGAGCTACAGGGATATGACACGCTATTATAGCATGTCTCCATATCTCAGTCAAGTGCTAACTTGAGATCTGGAGTTTCGATCTTATTCTGTGGAATAAAGAGATTATTCACAACGACAGAAAGATAATGATTCTTCAGATCATCCATTGGAGTGCAAACAAAAACAAAATTATTCTTTGAAATCAGCAAACCTTCCTTGATGTCAGCATATGGTAGCCAACGAGCAAACATTAGCTTTCCCTCTGGTCCAGGAATAAGAATAGCAGGATTCTTAATCTTATAGAAAACTCCATCTGAATTTTCTACAGTTTCAAACGAACAAATAATCTCTTCACCCGAATTCAAACGCAAAATATTAATTTCACTCATTTTTTTATTTTCTCACTTACAATTGCCAATTATTTTATCCCAAAATGAGCATTTTGGCGGATGCTCTAGGGGCCAACAAGTTGTATTATTTTCTGGAATAAACTTTAAATTTTCTTCATCAAATATTCTTTTTGATGCTTTCACGATTTCTTTTTCTGTAAACAATAAATCAATACATCTACCATCAACTTCAATTTTTGTAAAATATAATTTTTTATTATCCATAATAGGAGTAGAAAGAGTTGAACTTTCTAATATTTATATTGATTTCTATTCTATGACGATCCTAAGTGTGAAATATTTTTTCGCATTATAGCGTAATCTACGCTCGGTGGATCTGAAATCAATAATAGTATTAAACCCATACTCCCACTACTATTTATCTTGTATTTCGTAAAAAATCTCAACTAATGGTATATCATTAATATTATGGACAATTATATTCTTAGCAAATTTATTTTTTAATACTTCCTGTCCTACAAATATTTTAGGACCACCTTCAAATTCTACTATAAAAAGATTTTCTTGTTCTGAATCAGAATATCCTTTTCTTATAAAGGCTGATGGACCAAAAATATACAATATATTTTTTTCTTCGTCTTCATAGTAAAGACGATCATCATCAAATTCAGATTTAGTATTGATTATGAATTTTTTAGATTCAATAATTTCTTCTAAAGTCATATATTAAAATACGCCGTCTAGGATTCGAACCTAGTCTTACCCGATTATAAGTCGGGCTGAGGTAACCAAGACCTCCCACGGCGCGTTGTGCACATTATACCATGTTATTATTGTCTGTCAAGGAGATCTTGCACTTTTTATTGTTCACATGACCGTTCTCATTCTTCATGAAGTAATTACTCTTCTGGCGGTCATCGTCATGACCTAGACGGTAATTAATTTCAGAAATATTAACCTTTTCAATGAGAGTCATATTGTTTAGATATGACACGATAAGTTCAGCATTCTTCAATGCATCTTGCTCAGAGAAAGGCATAGGAATATCAATGTGTAGACGATATTGACTCATAGTCTCTTCAATCCTTCATTATCAGTATAATAGATCTTATCAAAAATTTCAACACACCATTCAGTGCAAACTTCACATGGTCTAGACATTCTAAGTTGTCCATCAGCATTCATTCTGATGTTCACAAGAGTCAACTTCTTGTGACGATGGCATCTTGGAATCTTACGATAAGCATCCAATTCAGAATGCATCTCATTATATAGATATCCAAGCTTCTGCGCCTTCGGATGAGTCTTAAAATAATTTCTTCCAATAGAAATCAATCTATTCTTAGAAAAGATCAAAGAAACATGCTTCTTTTGCCTAGGAATTTCAAGGCAAAGTGGATATGCAAAATTGATAATATCAGACAGAACCATAAAATAAGATTGGGTGAACTTAATCACCCAATCTCCGATCACGCATCAACAAGATCAAGCATCTCGTTCAGGTTGCGCGAACGCGAACGAGTGTTCGTATTACGAATGTAATAACGATAATTTCCATTACGAGTTTCCTCGGTAGCAACCTCAAAGTTGCCATAACGCTCAACAGTCTCACGAATGTCGCTCATCATAGCGCGAAGATTCTTCACGCCAAAACGACTACGAGCCTCGGCTGCGGTGATACCGCGACCATTTGAAAGATAATTTAGAACACGACGCTTCTTCGAATTAGTATTTGTCATATATACACGCTTTCTATAACTCTCAAGTTTTTGATTGGTGAGTCGAGTCACTTTCACCAACAAACGATTAGACCTTATAATACCTGAACAACAATTGAGTGCTTCGGGTGGGTACTGCCCCCACATTCTTCACCTTAAAAGGGTGCTGCATTGCTAGTCTGCCACCGAAGCTTGATACGCACATTATATCCGATTTTTTTTTACTGTCAAGGCATCAAGCCAAACTTCTTCAATAGTTCTTTATTCGTATGTTCTTGAAGGTGGCAATTCGCGCAAAGTAGTATACACTTCTGTGCTTCTTCATATCGATCTTTTCTCAGTAAGTTTTTAGAAAATAAAGAATATTTCTTTGTTGATGGATCTACATGATGAAACTGTATTGATGCTGGATTTTCACTGAATCCACATTTAGTACATTTACCACCAAGCATTTCGATCAATTCTATTCTTGATTTCCATCTTCGTCTTGTGGTATCACACGATTGACATACTGTGCAACCTCTTTTATGTTTCTTTTGAAATTCACGATTGCAGTACTGGCACACGCACATTCTTGATCCCTTCCGTATACCAATTTGGACAATCCGTGAACTTCCACTTGGCAAATCTAGACTTTTCGAAAATATAATAGTTTCTATATGCCACCACTGCATTCTCATTCTTATAGATGTCTGGCATAGCCTGAGCAAATGGAGTCAACTTTCCGTAAGGAACACGGGCAGGAAGATGTATAGTAAACCAAAATGCCATATCGTAACACTTGTGAATTTTCTTATAACGCAACTCATACTGCATACACAGTTCAAGTGTGTGTCTAGCCAACCACATGTAATTTGCAGTTGTCTCTCTTGCCCAAATTGTACAAGGATGGTTTTCGAACGCCATCTTGTACAAATCAACTTGACCAGCAAACACAATATGACTAGCTCCCATTCTATGGATCGTGGAGAGCATCTGACAACCTTCCACAATCATTTTAACAACATGCTTATCGCATAGATTGGTTGCTGCAATTTCTGGGTCTGAATCAACTACAAAGATGTTCATAGGCAACTAGTATACCAAAAAGTGAACGAACAGTCAAATCAATCTTACTTCCACTCACCAGTACTTATCTTGATGGCGGCTTCTTGTTTTCTAGCCTTTGCTTCTGATTCATGCTTTCCTAAAACTTTTCCCTTTTTACTCATCAATAAAAAACTTCCATTTCTCTTAACTATAGTTTCTAGCAACACTTTAAAGTTTTTCATTTTTTACCCAATCTTTGCTTTGCTATTCTAACTCTTAATCGTGCAAAATAGGGATCTATACCTTGTTTATGAAGTAGATAATTAAATTTTCTTCTATCTACAATTTTATTTAAATCTACTATTCCCCTCTCCTCATCTTTAGCCAATTGTTCTGCTGATGGTTCTACTACTTGGAACCCTGGAGTTTGTAAAATTTCTTGTTCTGGTGTCAATCTTTCAGTTGATGCAATCGTTTTCTCTGCTCTCGGCTGTTCCGATTTAACTCTAGGGGTATCACCTAGGTTTTCAACTTCACCAGATGGTTTTTTCGTTATAAGTCTAATCCAACCCTTTGGATTACTTTTACTAGCTCTACTGTATATAAGTCTTTCTAGTCTTGGATCTTTTCCAGTTACAGCAGATTTAACACCAGCCCTCAAAGCCCCTGGCGATAAAGCTATTAGATTTTTTCTTTGCTCTAAAATATATTCTTTAAAATGTAACATAGAAATATTTATAAAAAAAGGAAGACTTTAAAGTCTTCCAAGTGCGATTTTAGGTAATCTGCCTTCCCTGCTGAGTTTTTCTATTGTTTTCTTTTTTGCATTCTTTAAAATTTGTTCTTGGTTTCTCTTCTTAATTCTAAGTTTTCTTTTCTTGTGTTTTCTTTTAACAATAATTTGTTTTGAATTTGGCATAATCACTCACTTTCATCTTCAATTTCTTTTTTTCTACTGTTTGCTTTAAATTTTTCTTCTGGTATAAAGTTTAAAAGGTTGACTAGATAAAAACTTTTCCAAGCTTTTTCTTTTATGTCGTATATTGGTATTATATCTAAATTTTGATAATTTTCAAATATAACTTGTAAAGTTTTTTGATATTTACCAGGTATTAATCTTTTATCTAAAGTTCCAAATATACTTCTAAACCTTCCATTGGTTCTTTTCTTGAATACTACCTTACAGATACCTTTGGAAAGTTCTTGAACTATATTTTGATTATCTTTTCTTGAATACATTCTTCTTACGCTTATGTACTGACTTACCCTTTATTGATTTCTTTCTACCACTTTTTAAGAGATCCTGAACATTTCCACGGGAGCCTTTAGTGACCCTGATTCCAATAGATCTTCTTGTTCTATCTCTAGTTCTTTCGGTATCGGAAACTTCCCTTCCGCTTTTGGACATTATTTCTTCAAATAGTTCTTTGAAA
>Ga0315909_10000461_pt1 | contig 54210 bp, 44 predicted proteins | sample LakEriMetagenome_11_FD_203527 | JGI IMG/M metagenome (GOLD analysis project Ga0315909, IMG submission 203527) | Freshwater fungal communities from buoy surface, Lake Erie, Ohio, United States - Buoy 2 MA125 | ecosystem: Environmental > Aquatic > Freshwater > Lake | place: USA: Lake Erie, Ohio... | reverse complement strand
GAAATGGTAACGATGGCAAAAGAAATGGATCGAGCTAATTTATCTATTCCTTTAATGATTGGTGGTGCAACTACTTCTAAGGTTCATACAGCTGTAAAAATAGAGCAAAGTTATACGAAAGGTCAAGCGGTTCATGTTTTAGATGCATCAAGAGCTGTAACAGTAGTTGAAAGTTTATTAGGTCCAAAGAAAGATTTATTTATTTCTGATTTAAAAACGGAATATACGCGATTACGTGAACATCATGAAAAGAGTAGAAGTGCTAAACAGCTTTTATCATTAAAAGACGCACGTAATAACCCATTTAAAATTGATTGGAAACAAGAAGATATTACAACACCAATTGAATTAGGTGCTCAGGTATTTTCTAATTTTCCTTTGGAAGAATTAGTGCCATATATTGATTGGTCACCTTTCTTTCAAACTTGGGAATTATATGGAAGATATCCAAATATATTAAACGATGAGGTAGTAGGAGAAGAAGCAACAAAATTATTTGCTGATGCACAAAAAATGCTTCAAACGATGATTTCTGAAAAATGGGTTTCAGCGAACGCAGTAGTAGGTATTTTTCCTGCGAATTCAATAGGTGATGATATTGAAATTTATACCGATGAAACACGTTCTGAAGTTGCTTTAATTCAACATTCTTTGCGTCAACAGACGAAAAAAGCAGAAGGGCAGCCGAATATTGCTTTATCAGATTTTGTTGCGCCGAAAGAGTCTGGAATAAAAGATTATGTGGGTGCTTTTGTTGTGACAACAGGAACAGGATTAGATGAACATGTTGCTCGTTTTGAAGCAGATCATGATGATTATAATTCAATTTTAGTGAAAGCTTTGGCAGATCGTTTAGCAGAGGCATTTGCTGAATGTATGCACGCAAAAGTGAGAAAAGAAATTTGGGGTTATTCAAAAGATGAAAATCTATCGAATGACGATTTAATTAAAGAAAGTTACAGAGGTATTCGTCCAGCTCCAGGTTATCCAGCTTGTCCAGATCATACTGAGAAAATAGGATTGTTTGAATTATTAGATGCTACAGCGATTACTGGAGTTTCTTTGACGGATAGTTTAGCAATGTTACCCGCAAGTTCTGTAAGCGGTTGGTATTTTGGTCATCCAGAAGCTAAGTATTTCGGATTAGGAAAAATTACCGAAGAGCAAGTAGAAGACATTGCAAATCGTAAGAAAATAGAAGGTCAGCGAATGGAACGTTGGTTATCAAGTGTAATGATTTAAAAACAAAGGCTTTCAATTTTGAAAGCCTTTGTTTTTGGATGATAAAATTCAATTTAAATATTGTAAAAGCAAAAAGCGATTCGAGGGATCGAATCGCTTTCTGCTAACTTAACCTAACCACTATTCACTGAAAAAAGAGTTTAGTATTTTATATATGTTTAATACTGTCTTACTTTGTTATTACAAATATACAACGGGTTTTCAGAGTTTTAAAACACAAAACAGTCAATTATTTAGAACTCAAATTCATTAAAACCAACAAAAAATTAATTCAATATGAAGTTGTTGTTAAGAAAATGACTTTCATAGATAAATTTTGTCTATTCGTAGAAAACAGTGATGCAAACTAGCTTGGAATCCTAACTTTTAATTTAATTTTGATTATTCGACAAAATATATGATATTTTCGATGAAATAGTATTAATTCAGTTAAATATCATTCAATTTATATTTGATTTCTAGGTTGTGAATTAAATGTTTCTTGAATTCTTTTCTTTACTGAGTGCTTTCATCCAACACAAGTTGAATGTGCTTGATTAACTTATTTACTTCTTTAGGATTGGTTCCGTCGTAATAACCTCTAATTCTCATCGATTGGTCAATAAGGACAAAATTATTCGTATGTATAAAGTCGCTTCCGGCATCACCTAAATTTTGAGCTTCTGCAGGTTTTAAAACAAAAAATGATGTTCGTGCTAAATCATAAAGAGCTTCTTTTTTCCCTGTTAAAAAGTGCCATTGTTGATCATCTGCTTTATGACTTAATGAATATCGTTTCATTTGTTCAACGGTATCAATTTCTGGATTTACTGTAAAACTTAATATTTTAAGATTTGAATTTTTCTTATAGGCTTCTTGTACACGTTGCATTTGAACATTCATTTTCGGACAAATTGTTCCACAGGTTGTAAAGAAATATTCTACAACAAATACTTTTCCTTTAACTGAATTTTGTGTAATTATTTGATTGTTTTGATCTCTAAATGCAAAATCACCTATAGTATGTCCAAATCCTTTCCTTCCGACTGAACTATCAACCATTTCACCTTTTACATCGATAGGATTGTAAATAGGTAAAACTTCTTTTGGCTTCTTTCCAATAATTGAATAAGCAATTAAAACAGCAATTGAAATAATAATCGTTAAAGCAACTAACTTCTTCATCTAATTAAAATCTAAAAGTAATTCCACCCATTACCTGAATACCCTGAACTGGAGTATTGTACCAACGTTTATAACGTTGACCAACTAAATTATTTCCTTGAATAAAAGCAGAAATACGTTTGTTGTATCTATATTCAATACTTAAATTGATATCTGAAATTAATCCTAATTTTTTAGCAATTTGGTTGTTCTCAACTTTTGTATCTTCTTCTTTTGCGTAAACTAACCCGTATCTACCACCTTCAAAGTTTAGGTCTAAATTGAAAATGAAATGATCGTATAAATTATAATTAGCTCTAGTAATTACTTGTAATTGAGGTAAATTCCATGCATAGATGTTTTTTGACATTGCATAAGAGTAATATCTACCAATTGCATCAATTTTTAATTTTTCAACCAACTGGTAAGAAATTGATCCTTCAATGGTTGTTATGTTTCCATTGTCAAAAACAACATTGAATTTATTTCGAAGTGAATATAAAGTGTCTGTTATAAACAACATTTTATTCTTTACACTAGCAAAACTTGCACTTGCATTAAAACTAATTCTTTTCGATAATGTTCCTTTTATTCCAAAAAAAGCATCGATAACGGTGTTTTCATTTTTCATTACAATATTTGGTAATACAAATTCATTCTCAGTAGAAATCGATTTATATGTATTTTGTTTTAAACCACCTTTTAATCCAACATAAGGGATAAACATGTCATTTAAAAGTGAATATTTTAATTCAGCAATTGGATAAATGTAGAACTTTGTTTGTTTATGTGCGTCCAACGTAAGATCAACTCCAACTCTTGCTTTAAATCTATTATTCTTTAAGAATGTTGTAATGGTTGGTTTTAAATTAATGATTGTATTATTTAATACGATACCAGTATCTACTATTGAAATGCCCGTATCTAAAATTCCATATTTATATCCATTGTAGCGAATATTTAAATCGGCAGTGTAAACTTCTTTACCAGTTTTGTAAATTGCTGAACCAGCCAAACCAATAAAATTTTCTGTGGCTCTCCATTTCGCAATTGAATCGATTATTGGTTTTTTTGTTTGAAAATTATTGTAATTCAAGCCAATTGAATAATTCAAGTTTCCTGTGTCTTTTTTATGAGAGCTATATAAAAATTCACCTCCTATATCACTGAATCTTTGTGTTATACTATCTCTACTTAATGAATCATTCTGAATTCCATAATATTGAAAACCTTTGTTGTTATAATGTAAATCACCTTTTAGTGTATAGTTTTTCTCATTTATGCTTCCAAAAAGATTCACATTTGTTCTGTCATACTGTGCTGGTGCATATCCTTTAATATCTCCAAAAGAACTTAAATGTTTGGCATGAACTCCATATGCATATCTTCTAGAGCGATTCCCATCAAAAAATACTTCACCTAAAGGCATTAATTTACTTCCAATTCCTAGCTTAACATACGAATGATATAACTGAGGTAATTTATCTACTATTTTAATTGAAGCAGGTTTAATAGTATCTAATATAATTTTAGTTGGATGCTGAATTACCAATAGGGGATACTCAATTACTTGAGTAGGCTTAATTGAGTCAATTATTTTTGGATTTTCTGTAAATCGAAATGCTGTTTCTATAGTCCTTTTAGTTGTTACATTTATTTCAGTAACATCGTTTTGACCTTGTGCCCAACTATTTATCCAACTAAAGACTATTAAAGTATATATAGCTAATTTTCTCATCTTAATTTCCTCCTTCGTTTACTTCGATAACGGTGTTACCTGGTTCAACAATATTTTTAGGTTTGTTTTTCAATTGCATTAATTCTTCCCAAACTTCATTGGCCTCGTTTAAGATTCCATCCTCTTGATCTGGATAATGTTCTTTCACTGATTTCAATGTTTGTTCCGCTTGAAATAAGTCATTTTTCAACATTAACGTTTTCGCTTGAAGGATTAATCCTTTGGCAACCCAATAGTTATATGTTGGTTTCATTTTCAATAATGCTCTAACTTCTGCATCAGACTTCTCTAAATCTTTTTGTTTGTAGTACATTTCAGCTAAAGAAAACTTCGCTTCTGCACATTTTTCTGTTGTTGTGTTTTTAACAATCCATTCCAATGAATTTTTTGCATCATTGAAATTATCTAGGTAATAGTTTGACATACCTTTTGCGTATTCAGCTTCTAATCGATTTGTTGGGTTTAGCTGTGAACTTTCCAATACCAATTTTGAATAATCTGCAGCTTTTTTCCAATTTTCAATTAAGAAGTAACTTCTCATCATTCCCAAACGTGAGTTGAAAATAATTACTGGAGTTGAACTGATACTTTCTAATCTTTCATAATATGGAATTGATTCTGCGTATTTTCCATTGTTAAACAATTGTTTTGATACACGAATTGCTGCTAGTTCAGTATAACCGTTAGTCGGTTCAGCTAATGTTTGGATATATATTTCAATTGCTTTGTCGTAATTTTTAGCTCTATAATGACAATCTGCTAAATGATTTTTAACCTCATTTGCATAAATACCATTTGGATATGCTGATAAATAACGCTCAAAATCTGTTATCGCTTCATTTGTTTTCGTTGAATCTCCATATGCTTTCATAGCAGGCATATAGTATAAATCCCTTTCTTGTTGGTCTTTTGAAATACCAGCACATGGATATTTTTCAGCAATCATTTTAGCTTCTTCAACTTTCTTTAATTCATTGTACATTTCATACAATCCTTTTGAAGCCTTTTCACAAAATTCACTTTCAGTTCCAAATTCATCCAATATTTCTTTGTAGGATTTTTCACATTTAGCAAACTCATGCTTTTTATAATATAAATCTGCAATTTCAGTTCGAGCATTTTTAACTAAAACTGAATTTGGATAATCAGTGACAATTAATTGATAATACTTTAATGCTTGGTCATTATTATTTAAGTATTTATATGTGATAGCTAATTCATTTATAGAATTTAAAATATATTTTGAAGAAGAATAATTATTGATAATGTTTTGTAAAGCAGCAATTTTTAAATCAGACTTACCTTTAATAAACGTGTAAGTTTTTGCTAAATAATACAAAGCTTGATCTTCAAAACCAGCTTTTAAATCATAAGCTCCTTGGTAAAATTTTGCTGCATTTTCGTCTTCTCTCAACATATAATATCCATCTGCAGCTCGCATATAGGCATCAACTAATTTTCGTTTATTTTTTGCATTACTAGCAGTAACTGTTTGAGTGTAAAGTCTAAAATTTTCAACACCTTGTGAAGTGTCATTTTTTGAATAATATGCATATCCAATGTTGTAATACGCGTCAGCTTTCATTAATGGATTTGAAATTCCTTGAGAGTTTATGTATGCTCTATATCCTTGAATTGCTTTATCGAATTTTTTAGATTGAAATTGTGCATCAGCTTCCCAAAACTTTGCATTAGCAGAAATTGTTGGATCTATAGGATATGTATCTACTAATTCAAATGTTTTTATTGCATCTGCATATTCTCCTTTTTGATATAATTCAATTCCATAATTGTAGGCTACAATCTGATATGCGCTTTTTAAACGAATATCTTTATTCTGAAGCTTATCTAATGATTGAAGAGCTTTACCGTATTTGTTTGTTGTTGTATAAACATTAACTAAATATTGGTATATATCATTTTTACGTTCTGATTCAGGGTATTTATTTAAATACAATTGCAAAGCTTCAACTGCTTCATCGTAAGGATTAATATCTAATTTATAAGATAAGACAGCATAATTATAAAGTGCATCTTTTTGAATTTTTGGATTCATATTAATCAGAGATGCTTCATTGAAGGCTGCTCTTGCTGGGGCTAATTTATTTTGCTTTAAATAACATTCTCCAATATGATAATAAGCTACTTGACTAATACTATCTCTAGCTTCAGTGACTTTACTGAATAATTTTATAGCACTTTCATAATTGTTACTTTTGAAATATGCATATCCTAACTGATAATCATCTTCTCTAGTAGTTTTTGATTTTTCGTTGTATTTTTCTAAAAAAGTAACAGCTTCCTCAAATTTCCCAATGCGATAAAATGCATCACCAATTATATGATTCACATCATTGATGTTTACAATATTACTTGTGTCTAATAAACTAGAAGATAATTCAGTTATTTCTTTGTATTTACCTTGTACATGATAAATTTGTGCAATGTAATAAGGAACGACTTTTGAATATTTGACATCATTTTGTAATTTAATAAAACCTTCTAAAGCAGTTTGATAGGATTTGTCTTGGTAGGCAATGTGCGAATAATAGTACAATGCAGGGGCAGCATATTGAGAACTGTCCTCCTTGATTTCAAAAAATGACTTTTTAGCTTCGCTAAATTGTTCTGTTTGAAAGTTAGCATATCCTTTTTTGAAGTAAAATTCTGATTGATTATCTTCTTCGATGTCTATTGCATTCAACTGATTTAACCAAATTAATGCTTCAGAATAATCTTTCTTTTGATAATAATATTTACCTAAACGGAAGAAAATCGCATTATGATAAATACTTTCTGGGTAATTTTGATTGAAACTTATCAATAAGTCAACTGCATCATTGTGAAATAATTCAAGGGCTGAAAGACCTTCATAGTACAGTGCTTTCACGTAAATAGGATCATTTTTCTTATCAAAAAGATTAATGAAATTTCTGAACTCATTTCTGGCAGCTCCAAATTGTTCTTTATTGTAAAGTTCTTCCGCTCTGTAAAAAGTTGCGTATTCCGAATTATATTTCTCAGAAGATTGCCCAAATAATTGGGTAAATACACTCAGAAATAAGATGACCAAAAATTTGTTCATAAATTATCTATTTGCCTTGTATGCTAATGTTATTCAAACTTTCAATTTCTAAAAAAAAACACCTTTTATATAGTTTAAAAGGAATTTTCGAAGAAATGGTTTTAACCAAGTAAAATTAAGAGTGAAGATGATGCTTTTTGTAAGATGTTTTAAAAGTTTTAAACGTGAATCTGTTAAGATTATTTCATCAATTATTTTCTTCTCATCACCTATTTTTAGCACCTTTACACTAAATACAAGAGAGGTGGAGCACGTAATTCGTATAAAAAACGCTAAAATTTTTCAAAAAGATGCTTTAGTAATAGATGAAGTAGATTTTGAATTGGGTGAAACTGAGTTTATCTATTTGATTGGTAAAACAGGAAGTGGTAAAAGTAGTTTGTTGAAAACAATTTACGGTGAAGTTCCTTTGAAAGAAGGAGAGGGAATGGTTTGTGGGTATGATTTACGCAACCTAAAAAAGAAAGATGTTCCAATGCTTCGAAGAAAATTAGGTGTTGTATTTCAAGACTTCCAATTATTGACAGATAGATCAGTTTTACAAAACTTGTTTTTTGTCATGGGTGCTACAGGTTGGAAAGATAAAAAATTAATGGAGGCCCGTTGTAGAGATATTTTACAGTTGGTAGGAATTGAACATAAAATTAATGTGATGCCTCATGCACTTTCAGGTGGGGAACAACAAAGAGTTTCTATTGCAAGAGCCTTGATTAATAAACCAAAATTAATTTTAGCGGATGAGCCTACTGGAAATTTAGATCCAGAGACTTCAGAGGAAATTATGCGTTTATTATTAGCTGTTGCAAAAGAAGAAAAATCAGCTGTTTTAATGGCTACTCATGATATGACAATGGTTGAGAAATATCCTGGAAGAGTTGCAAGGGTTGAGAATGGTAAGATAAAAGAAATTAATACTTTAAACCGTTTTAATCCGTTTGAACAATTTAATTTTACAGAAGAGTAAATTCTTAATATTAAATATTAAGGCTGTTTCAAAAGAACAGCCTTTTTTTATTCAAATTAATCTAAAATTTTAATTCCTGTTAATACTTGAAATTGAAAACCTGAAGCATCAGTCATTCTTTCAAAGTTTACTGTCAATTGTTTTCCAATCATCAGTATTTCAGTTTTTTGTAATGTCTTAATGTTTTCATCAATAGCTTGAACCATTAATGCAGATATATAACCATCCTTTTTATTTTCTCCGACTGTTAGAAATAAATCTTTACCAGTTTCAACAAATCCTTGAAAAGTAGTAATGAATTCCCCTCGTTGATTTAATGCATCTTCAGCATTTTTTGAAGAGCAATTTATCGTTTTACATTTCATGAAAAGCATTTGATCCAATTCTTCTTCAAAATTTGCTTCTCTAAATTTTGATTTTACAGCTAATCGTTCATTTTTATAATATGAAATTCGTTCAACAAATTTTGGTTTTACATTTGAATGATCTTCAAATCGTTCTTTTGATACAATCTTGATCCCATCTTTAAAATAAAATGAAGTTGTTCCATATTCTTTTGTTTGCCCGTTTACATATCTTTGAACTAGCTTTACTATTTTTTTCTTTCCATCTAAAAATGCCGAAACTTCAAATTCTGAACCATCTTCTTTTGTGAATGATAAACTACCAACTTCCATTAACGTGTCATTCATGTCAATTTCAGCAACAAATTTTTCATATTCATCTTCATTTTTTAATGGAGTGTACTCAGAGTTTGTATCGATTCCTGAATTTTCTTCATTTGATGAGCAAGATGCTAAAATGATAGAAATGACTATGTATAGAAATATATTTGAAGTTTTCATATTTGTTTTTTTATTTAAAATGCAAGAAGTTGCAAAAGTAACAAGTTTTCAGAATTATTTGAAGCTAATATAATCATTTGGATTAACGCTATTTTGGTTATACCAAAGCTCAAAACTTAAATGAGGCTCGATTTGGCCGTTACCGTATTTACCTACTATACCAATTGGATCGCCAGTTTGAACTCTAGCTCCTGATTTTTTAAGTGATATTTTAGCATGTTTATAGATTGATATATAATCATTTGGATGTTTAATAATAATAGTGTAACCATCTTTGGAGGTATATCCTGTAAAGATAACTGTTCCAGCAAAACATGCTTTTATGCTCATGTCCTTTAAGGTTTTAATTTCTATGGAAGGATGTTTTTCTAAATCAAAAGCACTAATTATTTTACCATCAACTGGATTAGAAAAGATTGTTCGTTTATTAAATTTATTATTTTTTTTGTGAACAGAAGTTTGCATGTCTTCCTTTACTTTTTTTGCTATTTCTATTTCGTTTTTAGACAGTTTTCCCTCTTGTTTTGGTAAAATAATTTGCTGCATTTCCGGAATCTCTGAACTAAAAGAATCAGCAATAATTTCGCCATTTAATACTTTTTTGATATTTGAAATATATGATTCTTGATATTCTATTTGGGAAGTTAATTTTTGAATTTTCTGTTCTTGTTTAATTAATTCTTGACGGTCAATTGACACGTCATTTTTTAAAGAATAACCTGAAAAAAATCCTTTTGTAATAAATGAGAATAGCAATCCAACAACAATAATTATTAAAAAAACAAGCGAATACAATTGTATTTTACTACTTGTAATCGTCCATTTTACTTCAAAATTATCAGGGTTTGTGATTACTATTCGAAGTTGTTCTTTTAAATTTTCAATTCTATTTTTTAACCAAGTCATTTTTTTATATTAGAATCAAAGCAATAATTTGACTTATTTTGCAGTTAATCAATTGTTAAATAATTACAAAATCTAAATTATTACAACTGTAAAAGTAACGAAATCATTAAATTTACGTCTATATTAATAAGATGAAATTTTTAACTTTAAGTATATTATCTTTTTTTGTAGTTTTTTGTTCGTTTGGACAATTAACTACGAGCGTTAATACTGCTGGGAGTTTAGTTCAAAATGTTCTTCTAGGGCCTGGTGTGACAGTGTCTAATATTCAATACAATGGGGTCGCAACTGCTATAGGCTCTTTCAATGCTACTGGAACGAACTTAGGTATTTCTTCTGGAATTGTAATGACTACCGGCACGATATACAATAATGGAAGTGGTCCACAAGGACCAAATAATGTTGGAAATTCAGGTGTAAATAATAATTCTCCAGGTTTACCATTATTAACCAATCTAGTAAATGGAGCTCAAACATTCAACGCTGCAGTACTTCAGTTTGATTTTATCCCCTATTCTGATACAGTTAAATTTAAATACGTTTTTGGTTCAGAAGAGTATCCAGAATTTGTAAATGCAGGTTTCAATGATGTTTTTGGATTTTTTATCTCAGGACCAGGTATTTCAGGTCAACAAAATATCGCCAAATTACCGGGCGGTACTCCAGTGACAATTGATAATGTAAATAGCGGAGCAAACGGTAGTTATTTTGTCTATAATGGAACTGGAAGTGAATCGCCTTATAATTCTTCAGCTTCTTACATTCAATATGATGGATTTACAAAACCTTTAGAAGCAGTTTCAAAGGTTCAATGCGGAGAGACATATCATTTAATTATTGCTGTTGCTGATGCAGGTGATGGTATTTATGATTCAGGAATATTCTTAGAGGCAAATAGTTTAAAATCACAAATGCCGATCGATATTTCTTATAATCTTTCTTATCAAGCATATTCTGATCCTAGTAAAATGATTGAAGGATGTGTTACAGCTAATTTTAATTTAATTCGTTCAGGTAATTCAACAACACTTGCCACTCCAGTATCTATCCCAGTATTTGTATCAGGTACAGCTACTCAAGGATCTGATTACACATCAAGTATTCCAGCAACAATAAACTTTGCAGCTGGTCAAACTACGGCAACTTTTTCTTTTAATGCTATAAATGATGGTGTTATAGAACCTGAGGAAAATGTTCATTTGTTATTTCCATTAGTAAATGCATGTGGTGATACAGTTCCAATTGAGTTTGATTTAAAAATTGAAGATGTTTTACCTGTAACTGTAACCGTCGAAGATACCAATGTATTGTGTTATGGAGATCCCGTAATTCTATATGCAACAGTATCAGGTGGAGCAGGACCATATACTTATGTATGGAATAATGGTGGTTCAACTTCAACTATTTCAGTAGCGCCATTAGTTACCACAACTTATACTTGTACAGTGACAGATAATTGTTTAAATCAGACTGTTAGTGACATAGGGACAGTATCAGTTCCAGTATATCCTCCTATTACATTGATTGAAACACCAGATATAACTCAGATTTGCCCTTATTTATATGATACTTTAACTGTTTACGCCCAAGGAGGTGCGGGCAGGTATACTTATCAATGGTCAAGTAGTGTTCCTGAATTTTTGGGTAGAGATACTATGCAAGCTATTCATCCTAGTGGTACAACTATTTATACTGTTATTGTTAAAGATCAGTGTGATTCTGTAAAAGCTGCTAATGTGATCTATATCGTCACTAGCCCACCTTTAGAACTAACTATGTCTCCAGTAATTGAAATCTGTCCTTTTGATTCGGCCCTTGTTTCAGTTCAAGCAATTGGAGGTTATGGTCAATATTATTATTCTTGGAGCAATAGTGGATCGACAAATTCAAGTCAATGGGTTCATCCTTTATCGACCACTTCATATACTGTTTCTGTTTCTGATGAATGTCAAACTTACGATGTGGACGGTACAACTTCAGTAGAAGTTATTAAACCAACAGCTGATTTTGTAATTTCTAGTTCACCTGTTTTTAATAATCTACCAATAACGTTTAATAATTTATCTATAAATGCTCAATCATATAATTGGACTTTTGGTAATGGAAATAGTTCTAGCTTGAATTCTCCAAATAATCAATATGTTGATCCAGGATATTATACTGTTACACTTATTGCAACTGATCATTTAGGTTGTAAAGACACAACGGCAAAAGTTATTTTTATAGAAGAGGAGCATTATATTTATGTCCCGAATAGTTTTACACCAGATAAAAATCGCTTTAATAATTCATTTAGAGCAAGTACAGTCGGAATCAATGAATTAACAGTTTCAATATTCAATAGATGGGGAGAACTAGTTTACACTTCTGATCGTGTAGATTTTTCTTGGGATGGTACTTATGAAAGTGTTGAAGCAAAGAGTGATACATATATTTATGAAATTAAATATATTTCAAATTCAGGTTATCAAGATACAATCATTGGTCACGTTAATTTATTAAGATAATTGATTCTTTTTTAGAATTTAAACATCTTTCAAGCGAAGTGTTTTCCTTATTTCAACTATTCAAATTATCTTTGCACCTAGAAAAAATTAAACAATGAGTATTTTAGAACTTTCCGAACAAGAAATTCAGCGTCGCGAGTCGTTGAAAAAATTGCGTGAGATGGGTATTGAACCTTATCCTGCAGAATTGTATCCAGTTACAGATCATGCTGCTAACATAAAGGAAAAGTTTGAAGATAAGAAGCAGGTTTGCATTGCTGGACGTTTAATGAGTCAACGTGTAATGGGAAAAGCTTCTTTTGCTGAAATTTTAGATTCAACAGGAAGAATTCAAGTATATTTTAACCGTGATGAAATTTGTCCAGGAGAAGATAAAACACTTTATAATGAGGTTTTCAAGAAGTTATTAGATCTTGGAGATTTTATAGGGATCAAAGGTTATTTATTTACAACGCAAGTTGGTGAAATATCTGTGCATGTTGAAGAATTTACGTTATTGAGTAAATCTTTGAAACCACTTCCTCTTCCAAAAACAGATGCTGATGGAAAAGTTCATGATGCATTTACAGATCCTGAATTAAGATACAGACAACGTTATGTTGATTTAGTCGTAAATCCTTCAGTTAAAGATACGTTTATTAAACGTTCAAAAACGATAGCATCTATGCGTCATTTCTTTAATGATAAAGGATATATGGAAGTTGAAACACCAATCTTGCAACCAATTGCAGGTGGTGCAACTGCTAGACCATTTATGACACATCACAATGCATTAGATGTTCCATTATATTTAAGAATTGCAAACGAATTATACTTAAAAAGATTAATCGTTGGTGGTTTTGAAGGTGTATACGAATTTGCAAAAGATTTCCGTAACGAAGGAATGGATAGAACACACAATCCTGAGTTTACAGTAATGGAAATTTATGTAGCCTACAAAGACTACAATTGGATGATGGACTTCACTGAACAAATGATTGAAAAAGTTGCTTTAGATGTTGTTGGAAGCACTTCTGTTCAAGTTGGTGAAAATACAATTTCTTTGAAAGCTCCTTTCAAAAGAGTGACAATGCGTGATTCAATTTTAGAATTTACAGGATTTGATATCAATGGTAAATCGGAAGGTGAATTACATGCTGCTTGTAAATCAATGGGAATTGAAACAGATGCAACAATGGGGAAAGGAAAATTAATCGATGAAATTTTCGGTGAAAAATGTGAAGGAAATTATATCCAACCAACATTTATTACTGACTATCCAATCGAAATGTCTCCGTTATGTAAACGCCACAGAGAAAATCCAGAATTAACAGAGCGTTTTGAGTTAATGGTGAATGGTAAAGAAATAGCAAATGCTTATTCTGAATTAAATGACCCAATTGACCAAAGAGAACGTTTCGAGGAGCAAATGCGTTTATCAGAAAAAGGTGATGACGAAGCAATGTTTATCGATCAAGATTTCTTAAGAGCATTAGAATTCGGTATGCCTCCAACGTCAGGAATGGGAATTGGTATCGATCGTTTAGTGATGCTTTTAACAAATAATTCATCAATTCAAGAAGTATTGTTCTTCCCTCAAATGAGACCTGAGAAATTTGGTGAAAAGAAAGCTGTAGAATTAGAAGAAAATGAAAAAGTAATATTCGATATTCTTTCTCAATTTAAAACAATGAATTTAGAAGAATTGAAAGAAAAATCAGCTTTATCAAACAAACAATGGGATAAAGGAATTAAGTCTTTAGCTCAATTAGGTTTGACTAAAGTGACTAAAACAGATGATTCTTTAATCGTTGAAATGATATAATAAATCAAAGAAAAAACTGAAGAGCTATCTAATTTAGATAGCTCTTTTTGTATGTTATAGTTCAATTTTCTTACTTAAAGAATACAAATCTAATCTTCTGTCTTTTAAGTTTTTTACACTTCCATGAACATGTAATTCTTGAAGTAAATCTAAATCTACATCACAAATTAGAATCATTTCAGTATTAGGTGTTGCTTCTGCTTTAACGCCATTTGTTGGAAAAGCAAAATCGCAAGGAGTGAAAACAGCAGATTGAGCAAATTGAATATCCATATTACTTACTTTTGGTAAATTACCTACGCAACCAGCAATGGCTACATAACATTCATTTTCAATTGCCCTAGCTTGTGCACAACGTTTTACGCGATGAAATCCATTTTGAGTATCAGTTAAAAATGGGACAAATAATATTTTCATTCCTTCATCTGCCAAAAGTCTACTTAGTTCTGGGAATTCTGAATCATAACAAATCAAGATTCCAATTTTTCCACAATCCGTATCAAAGGTTTGAAGGTGATTACCACCAATCATTCCCCATGAATTTGATTCGCTTGGAGTGATATGTAATTTCCTAAATTGTTCATTTGTTCCATCTCTTCGACATAAATATCCAACATTGTACAAGGATTTTTTTTCAATAAATGGCATGCTTCCAGTGATAATATTGATATTATATGAAATAGCAAATTCTTGAAATTTTTGCTTTATTTTTTCTGTATCTTTCGCTAGTCTTCGAATTGCATCAGCTTCTGGCAGCTCATTATATTTAGCCATTAATGGAGCATTAAAAAACTCAGGAAATAAACAAAAATCGCATCCATAATCTGATACGGCATCTATGAAATATTCCATCTGTTCGAATAGTCTTTCAATACTATCTAAAGGTCTCATTTGCCATTGAACCAAACCTAAACGTACCGTAGATTTTTTACTTTGGAACAAATCATCTCTTTTTTCATAATATATATTATTCCACTCTAATAAGGTTGCATATTCTTTTGAATTGGTATCATTCGGTAAATATCCAGTCATTATTTTTAAAACGTGGAAATCATTGCTTAATTGAAATGTCAAAACTGGATCAAATATTTCCTTTAATCGTACTTTATTGATATATTCTTTTGGAGTAATTAAATCAGCATAATCTATATAATTCGGAATTCTACCTCCAAATACAATCGATTTTAAATTCAATTTTTCGCATAACTCTTTTCTAGAATCATATAATCTTCGTCCTAATCTTAATCCTCTAAACTTTGGAGAGATAAAAACATCGATACCATATAACGTATCTCCGTTTTTATCGTGTGTGTTGAAGGTATAGTTTCCTGTAATATCTAAGTAGGTATGATCACTTTCTGCTTTATCTTGCATTACTCTAATTGATAATGCACACCCTACAATAATGTTGTCAGCTAGTATAACAATTTGACCTTCAGGAAATTTCTTTAATAATGTTTTGATGTGTCTTTCTTTCCAATAGGCATTTTCCATATCATTATAAGAACTAATCATTGCATTTTTAAGTTCTTCGTAATCTTCAATTCTTAAATGACGGATAACGACTTTTTTGATTTTCTTGGACATATTTTTTGTTTTTCAATCTAAAATTATTGATTGAAAACTACAATACGATGATAAGTACTAATTCTTAATCAGGAATTAATATTATGAAAATCTTAAGTCTAAAAGATTTATTTTGAGATAATAATAAGTTAATTTAGAGTTGGTTATATCTCTCTTTCCATTAAATAAGCAGCTAATTCTAATAATGGCTTCTTTTTTTCGTCTGGAATATTAATTTTTGCTAATGCTTCTTTTGCAATTGAATAATGTTCTTGCATTATCCCTTTACAAATCTCTTTAATTCCTATACTATCGAATAAATTACGAACGGCAGCCACTTTAAATTCAGCGTCTTCTTCATTTAATAATACAGCTAGTTCATCTTTTTGAAAATCATTCGCTAATTCGAAAGCTTTTAACAGCAATAATGTTTTTTTATTACAGATTACATCTCCACCAACTTGTTTTCCAAATTTTTCTGGATCTGCATATAAATCTAATATATCATCTTGGATTTGAAATGCGATACCTACATGTTGTCCAAATTCGTAAATTAATTCTTTGTTTTCTTTTGAAGTTTCTGCTACAATTGCTCCCATCTCAAGTGCACATCCCAACAAAACAGAAGTCTTTAAACGAATCATTTCAATGTATTCAGTAATTGTTACATCTTCACGATTTTCAAAATCCATATCCATTTGCTGACCTTCGCACACTTCAACTGCAGTTTTATTGAAAATATGTAATAATTCTGCAACAATCTTAGGATCTTGTTTTGCTAACTCTTGATATGCTTTAACCAAAAGAACATCACCAGAAAGTATGGCAATATTTTGATTCCATTTTGTATGAACTGTAGCTTGACCTCTTCTTATAGGTGCTTCATCCATAATATCATCATGAATCAATGAAAAATTATGAAACAACTCAACAGATAAAGCTGCAGGCAATGATTTATTACAATCTACACCAAAAGCATCAGTTGCCATCAAAGTAAGCACTGGACGCATTCTTTTACCCCCTAAAACAAGGAAATAACGTAATGGGTCGTATAAGTTTGAAGGAGAAAGAGGAAACTGAACATTTCCAACACCTTTTTCAACGATTTGAGAATAATATTGAATAGATTGCATTAATCTTTTATCAAGTTTAATAAATAAGTACCATATCCACTTTTTACCAATGGTGTAGCTATCTTTTTTAACTGTTCTTTATCAATAAAACCTTTTCTGTATGCTATTTCTTCAATACATCCGATTTTAAGCCCTTGACGTTCTTCAATTACTTGAACAAATTGCCCTGCTTGCATTAAAGAAGGAAAAGTTCCCGTATCTAACCAAGCAGTTCCACGATTTAAAATCGCAACTTTTAATTTATTTTGTCTTAAATACTCAGCATTTACATCTGTAATCTCATATTCACCTCTTGCAGAAGGTTGAAGATTTTTTGCAATTTCTATAACTGAGTTATCATAAAAATACAATCCAGGAACAGCATAATTTGATTTAGGATTCTCTGGTTTTTCTTCAATTGAAATGGCTTTCATGTTTTCATCAAACTCTACTACACCATATCTTTCAGGATCACTTACATGATAAGCGTAAACAACACCACCTTCAACATCTACATTTTCTTTTAAAAGATTTCCCATTCCTACACCGTAAAAAATATTATCTCCTAAAATCAAAGCAACTTTATCGTTTCCAATAAATTCTTCTCCTAAAACAAAGGCTTGAGCTAAGCCATTTGGCACCTCTTGAACTTTGTATGAAAACTTACATCCTAATTGTGAACCATCACCTAATAATTTTTCAAAATGAGGAAGATCATGAGGTGTTGAAATGATTAAAATATCATTTATTCCAGCACTCATTAAACTAGAAAGTGGATAATAAATCATTGGTTTATCATAAATAGGCATTAATTGCTTACTGATCGCCAATGTTAATGGATGTAATCTTGTTCCAGATCCACCTGCAAGAATGATTCCTTTCATATGTTAATGTCTTTTATCGATTCAACTTGAATTAAATCTTTTTCATAATCTTCTTCTTCGTCGTAAATATCAAAGAATGGTTCTTTAAATGATTTAGTTGTAATTTTTCTTTCAAGACTCAATAAAAGTGAAGGAAGAATTATTAAGTTGGTCATCATCCCAACTAGAATTGTTAACGACACTAACATTCCTAAAGCTTTTGTTCCTCCAAACTGAGAGAATGCGAACATGATAAAACCAAAGAATAAAATTACAGAAGTATAAAAAATACCAAGACCTGTTTCTCTCAAAGAAAGTAAAATTGAGTAACGAATATCCCACATGTGTAGCTTGAGTTCCTGTCGGTATTTAGCTAAGAATAAAATGGCATTATCTACAGTGATTCCAAGTGCAATACCGAAAACTAATAACGTAGAAGGTTTTAGCGGGATTTGGAAATACCCCATAATTCCTGCAGTGAAAAGTAATGGAATAATATTCGGTATCATCGAAATCAAAATAATTCTAAATGATCTAAATAATACTGCCATTAAAGCAGAAATTGATAGAATTGCAAAGACCAAACTTTGAACCAAGTTGATGAATAAATATTTTGTTCCTTCAGATACAACAACTGATGTTCCTGTAAATGTTAAATCGTAATACTCATGATCAATCGCTTTTCTTAATATATGTTTGAAATAAGGCTTTTTAGAGTATTTTTCAATGTATTCCGGATGCATATCAAATGATAATTGCGCTTCAGAATTTCCTTTAGAAAGAATAGAAGTTACGCCATTAAAGATTCCTGAATAATTATACAATAAAGAATCTACACATGATTTGTCACCTTTAACAACTTTGTTATATAAACGTTCAATATCTTTTTTATCAGGATTTAAAATCGCATCAACTTCGGCCTTAAGCGTATCGACTTTTTGAGCAACTTCATAAGAACCTAAATCTTTCATTTGAGTTCTAATTCTTAAAGTAGTATTTGATGTGTCAACTAATTCTTTTAGAGATAAATTTCCACCATTCGCACTGCTAATATCAAACTTATCGATATATTTTTTTAGTCTAATTTTATCTTTATTAGAAACTAATTTGTATTGTTCAGGGTCATTTCCATAATAAGCCATGTTAATAGCTTTCATGAAATCTACTAAAGATAAACTTTTAGAAAATAGCGTATCTTTCGAAAATTTTGCCTGAATTTCTTCAACTTTTAATAACGTCTCATTTTTAAATAAACGACCTTTTTCTTTGTAGTTAATCGTCATTTCAAATGGAATAGAACCACCAAAATTCTTTTCAATGAATTTAATGTCTTTTAAAATAGGATCATTTTTAGGTAAATCTCCAGTTACATTTCCTGTAGCCGTTAATTTCGTCATACCATAAATACTGATGATCGTTAAAAGAACTGAACAGATATAGATTAATCTTCTTCTTTTAGAAACTAATACCACAATTTTCTCAATAAAACCTTGAGAGTAGACTCTGTATAAGTGACCTAAATGTCTAGCTTTTGGTGGTTTTGAGAAAGAAGCAATGATTGGAATGATACAAATTGAAAGTATAAATACGACCATGATATTCACACTTGAAATAATACCAAATTGGGCCAACTTTTCTGAACTTGTAAATGTACAGAAACCTACAGCAGTTGTTAAGTTCGTCAAGAAAGTTACTGAACCAATTCTACGAATCATCGTGTAAAGCGCTTTGATTTTATTCCCGTGCTTCACATATTCTTGATGGTATCGAGTGACTAAAAATACACAGTTAGGAACTCCAATTACAATCATCAATGGTGGAATTAAGGCCATCATTATCGATAATTGGAAACCTAATAATCCAATACTACCTAAAGCCCAAATTACAGATACAAAAACAACGATATTACATTGAATTACAACTCTTACAGAGCGAAAGAAAATGTATAGAAGTAATGAGGAAGCTAATACAGATAAACCTAAGAAAATGTACATTTCATTTACAATTCTTTTTCCAATTACAACACGCATGTGAGGTAAACCTGCAAAATGTGGTTGGCCAAAGTATTTAGAATATGATTGTGCTAATTCTTCAATTTTTATAACAACTTTTGATTTCTTTTTGTCAGCTAATGCTTTTTCATTCATTCCAATCATTATCAATGAAACCTTTGCAGAATCATTGTATAATAATTTGTTGTAGATTGGATTACGTTTTATTTCTCTTCGAATAGAATCAATTGTTTTTTCGTGGAAAGTTAAATCAGAAAAGATTTTATTGATTTCAAATCGATTTTCAGCAATGTTGTTTTTGATTGTGTAAAGTGTTGCTTCTGAGATTACATTTTCAACACCATCAAATTTTAGGATTGAATCTCCTAATTCTTTCCATTTTGTGAAGTTTTTCTCAGTATATAAAGAATCAGCTTTTACTGCTATTACAAGTGTTGAACCATCTTCACCAAATTGAGTTTTGAATTTTAAATAATCTGCTTGAGCAGGTGAATCTTTTGGTAATGTATTTCCATATCTATTGTCAACTTTCAATGAAGTTACGGCATAATAACCGAAAAACACTGTCAATAATGCAATGATTGTAAGTACAAATAATCGATTTCTTAAAATTAAACTAGCTAAAACTTTCCACATACTTTTTTTAATCTTCAAAAATGAACCGATAAAGTTAATAATTTATTCCACTATATAAAAATAGTTTGATTAATGCTTCAAATCTTCAGCTAACCACTCAAAAAATTCACGATACCATACTAAACTATTTTGAGGGCTTGTCACCCAATGACTTTCTTCCGGAAAGTATAAATATCGACTTTTTAAACCTTTCAATTGCGCAACTTGAAATGCTTGCATTCCTTCACTTTCAGGCACTCTAAAATCCATTCCTCCATGAATCACCATAATAGGCGTATTCCATTGGTTAACTTTATTGTGCGGACTGTTTTTTGCGTAAAACTCTTTGTTTTCAGGTTTCCAATAAGCACCTCCAATATCATGATTTGCAAAGAATAATTCTTCTGTTGTTCCGTACCAACTTTCTAAATTAAACAATCCACAATGTGCTACAAATGTTTTAAAGCGATTGTTATGAATTCCAGCTAAATAATAAACTGAATAACCACCATAAGAAGCACCGACTGCACCAATTCTGTTGACATCAATATATGGTTCTGTCGATACATTATCCACTGCTGATAAATAATCTTTCATTGCTTGACCACCCCAATCTTTTGAGATGGCATCGTTCCATTCTTGCCCAAAGCCTGGTAAACCTCTTCTATTTGGGGCAATTACTACATAGCCTTGTGAAGCCATAACCATGAAATTCCATCTATATGAAAAGAATTGACTAACAGGGCTTTGCGGACCTCCTTGACAATATAATAATGCTGGATATTTTTTATCAGCATTAAATTTTGGAGGGAAAATCATCCAAACTAACATTCGTTTACCATCTGTTGTCTCAACCCATCTTTTTTCTATAGATGGTAAATCAATTTTAGATAATAGTTCTTTGTTGATTTCTGTTAATTGTTTTGCTTTTCCTTTTTTTAATGAAATTTCAAATAAATCAGTAGGTGCAATCATTGACTGTCTCCCGGCGATGATAGAGTTTTCTGTAATTGCTAAACTAACATAATCACATGTTTCATCAGTTATTTCTGTATGAACAAGTGTTTCAATATTTACTTTGAATATTGTTTTTGTACCTAAATGAGCCGCAATGTAGTAGATGTCTTTTTGATTAGGGTGAAATTGAAAATCAGTAACTGAAACATCATTATTTTTGGTTAGATTAATATCTTTTCCTGAACTTAAATCTCTTAATATGATATCATTCTTCCCAGCTTCATGACCTTCTTCAGCCATACTTTGCCAAGCTAAATATTTTGAATTAATTGAAAAGATCGGATTTACATCGTAACCTTTATATCCTTCTGTTAATAATTTAGTTTGTTTTGTCTCGATTGTATATTCATATAATTGAGAATTAGTACTTACAGCAAATTCTTTTCCTAATTTTTTCTTAGATGTATAAACAATTTTTTTGCAGTCAGTTGAATAGTTAAATTGTTCGCTTCCACCATGAGGAGGTAAAATCCCATCAAATTTTTCGTTGAATAATAAATCTTCTCCTTGCGTTGTGATTTGATTGTCAGCTATTTTGTATACGAATAAATGACGTTTTTTAAAATCTTGGTATTTATCCCAATGTCTGTACATTAAGTCATCTTCTGCTCTTGCGTTTGCTTTAGGTAAATCTGGATATTTGTCTTGAATTGTAGGCAAAACTTTTACAGCTTGAATTAAAATAAAGGATGACTCGTCAGGTGCAATTTTAAAGCCTTCGATTTCAAGATCTTTAAAGTTAGATATTTTAGTTTTTTCTTGTCCTTCGACATTCATTTTCCATACCTGAAGGCCATCTTTTTCAGTTGATAAAAACCAAATCGTATTGTTTTTACCCCATTGAGCTTCTAGTTCTGAAAATGGTGTGTTTGTTATTTGAGATGATTTATTTTTCTTTAAATCATATATAAATAAATCATTGTTACTCTTGTTTAAAACGACATCATATGTTCTTACTTCGTATAAAACAAATTTTCCATCTGGAGAAAGTGTTCCACCAGATAAACGCTTTAATTTCCATAATAAATCAGGTGTCAGAACATTTTGTGATATTCCTGCGAATGAAACGCATAATAGAATTAAAAGAATAAATCCTTTCATAACTTCATGTTTAGTATAAAACGTGAAGTTAAATAAAGTTTATGATTTAATGGATGTCGAAATGAAAAATTCTAAAATCCTTTTTGATTTAAAATCTCAGCCATTTCTTGTTGTAATTTTTGTGCTTCAATTTTAGCTTTTTCAGCAAAATCAAGTCCTTGAGAAGCATAAATTATTCCTCTTGAAGAATTAATTAATAAGCCACAATCTTTGTTCCAACCGTAATTTACAACATCTTCTAAAGAACCACCTTGAGCACCGACACCTGGTACTAAGAAAAAATGGTTCGGTACAATTTTACGGACTTCACCAATATCAGAACTTCTAGTAGCACCAACAACATACATCAAGTTTTCATCCGTTCCCCATTCTGCCGATTTTTTCAAAACAGATTTGAATAATTCTTCTCCATTTTGATCTTGAATCATCTGAAAATCTAATGCCCCTTTGTTTGAAGTTAAGGCCAATAAAATGACCCATTTGTTGTCAAATTCTAAAAACGGCTTCACACTATCTTCTCCCATGTATGGAGCAACTGTTACTGAATCACAAGGTAAATATTCAAAAAATGTTTTAGCGTAATATGTTGAGGTATTTCCAATATCTCCACGCTTTGCATCAGCAATAGTGAAAATGTTTTTAGGAATATATTCTAATGTTTTACGTAAAGATTCCCAACCTTTTGGTCCATAACATTCGTAAAAAGCAATGTTTGGTTTATAAGCTACACAAAAATCTTTTGTTGCGTCAATGATTGCTTTATTGAACTCAAAAATAGGATCTTCTGTATCTAATAAATGTGCTGGAATTTTTGATAAATCTGTATCCAATCCTACACATAAAAAAGATTTCTTAATTCTAATTTGTTCAATAAGTTCTTGACGTGTCATTTTCTAATTTTTTACAAAAGTACTATTTTTTTTCAATGATAGTTGGCAGAGCGGAGTCGAAGTCAACGATTGATTTTAAGTTTATTCAGTTGAAAAAAGTATTAATTTCTCCAGTATACCGGAAAAAAAAGTATTAATTTTTCCATTATATAGTATTGAGGCAATAAAAAAGGGAGCTAAAAAACTCCCTAAATATTCTAAAATCAATAATTTAAGCTTGATTTTCTTCGCCCTTCATCTTCTCAGCATTTTCAGCCATTTTTAAAGCGTCAATCATATCTTGAATGTCACCATTCATAAATGCACTTAAATTATAAATTGTTTTACCAATTCTATGATCTGTAATACGACCTTGAGGATAATTGTATGTTCTAATTTTAGCTGAACGGTCACCTGTAGAAACCAATGTTTTACGTTGTGCAGCTCTGATTTCGTGAACTCTATCTAATTCAGCTTGATACAAACGAGAACGTAATACAGTAATTGCTTGTGCTAAATTTTTATGTTGCGAACGACCATCTTGACATTCAACTACGGTTCCTGTTGGAATGTGCGTCAAACGAATTGCTGATTCTGTTTTATTAATGTGCTGTCCACCTGCACCTGATGCTCTAAAGGTATCTTTACGAACATCGTTCATATCTAAGTGAAAATCGACTTCTTCTGCTTCTGGTAAAACCGCAACAGTAATTGCTGAAGTATGAACACGTCCTTGAGATTCTGTTTCAGGAACACGTTGTACACGGTGAACACCTGATTCGAATTTCAACATTCCATATAAACCTTCACCTTCAATGTTCATTGAGATCTCTTTGTAGCCTTTTGTGGTTCCTTCAGAAGAGTTGATGATTTCGTATTTCCAACCAATTTCTTTGAAAAACATCGTGTACATTCTGAAAATATCTTCTACGAAAATACACGCTTCATCTCCTCCAGTTCCTGCACGTAACTCCATAATGGCGTTTTTATCATCTTCAGGATCTTTCGGTATTAACAACATTTTAATACGTTCCTCTAATTCAGGACGTTTTTGCTCTAAATCGTTGATTTCCATTTTTGCCATTTCACGCATTTCCTGGTCTTCTTCAATTTCTAATAGTTCTTTCGAACTTTTAATGTTGTCAAAAATGTTTTTATATTCTTTATAGGCAATAACTACTTCTTCTAAGTCGCGGTATTCTTTGCTTAACTTCACATAACGATCCATATCAGAAATAATATCTGGATCGACGATCAAAGTCCCCACTTCAATAAATCGGTAATTAATTGCTTCTAATTTTTTTAGTAAATCTTCCATTGATAAATTGAATCTTTTGTTCCCCCCTTTGGAGGGGGCAGGGGGAGGACAATTCAGTAAAATTTTTCTTATATCATCCTCCCCCTCAATCCCCCTCCAAAGGGGGAAGAATGAATTATTCTATAATTTAATATTCGAAAGTACCGTATTCAGATTGAATCGTTAATTTTTTTCCTTCATTTTTCTCTACTCTTCCTACAATTTGAGCATCGATTTTGAATGATTTTGAAATTTCAATGATTGACTGAGCAACTTCTTGAGGCACATATACTTCCATTCTATGTCCCATGTTGAATACTTTGTACATTTCTTTCCAATCCGTTTTTGATTCTTCTTGAATCAATTTAAAAAGTGGAGGAATTGGAAATAAATTATCTTTAATTACATGAACATCATTTACAAAATGCAACACTTTCGTTTGTGCTCCACCACTGCAATGAACCATTCCATGAATGTCTTTTCTATGATTATCTAAAATTTGTTTGATAACAGGTGCGTAAGTTCTTGTTGGTGATAATACCAATTTACCAGCATTTATTGGAGAGCCTTCAACCTCATCTGTTAATTTTTTTGAACCAGAATAAACCAAATCAGCAGGTACGCTTGCGTCAAAACTTTCAGGAAATTCTGTTGCTAATTCTTTTGAGAAAACATCGTGTCTTGCAGAAGTTAAACCGTTACTTCCCATTCCACCGTTGTATTCAGTTTCGTATGTTGCTTGACCGAAAGAAGCCAAACCAACAATTACGTCACCATCTTGAATTGTATGATTCGAAACAACATCTTCTCGTTTCATTCTACAAACCACAGTTGAATCTACAATGATTGTACGAACTAAATCACCAACATCAGCAGTTTCACCACCTGTTGAATGAATTCCAATTCCTTGATTTCTTAATTCAGTCAACAATTCTTCCGTTCCATTGATGATTTCAGAAATAACTTCACCAGGTACTAAATTTTTGTTTCGACCAATTGTTGATGATAATAAAATATTGTCAGTCGCACCTACACACAATAAATCATCAATATTCATAATCAATGCATCTTGTGCAATCCCTTTCCAAACTGAAATATCACCTGTTTTTTTCCAGTACATATAAGCCAAAGATGACTTAGTACCAGCACCATCAGCGTGCATTACGATACAATAATTTTCATCTCCTGATAAAGTATCTGGAACAATTTTACAAAATGCTTGAGGAAACAATCCTTTATCTACATTTTTAATTGCATTGTGAACGTCCTCTTTTCCTGCAGAAACGCCTCTAAGGTTATAACGAATGTCTGACATATTCAAATTTGAAAGTGCAAAGATAGGGAATTTTAAAATTGGAATTAAATTAATTCAAAATTCAAAATTTAAAATCTAAAATTAAATTTATTTATTATTCCAATTTGTCATGGTTAATCCAAGTCCGATTGTAGTAAAACTTTTAAGAAATTCAGCACACGTTTCAAGTCGTTCTTGGAGTTTTTCTTTTTCTGGTTTATCCCATTCTCCTAAGACGTAATCTGCCTGACGACCTGGATGAAAATCATTTCCAACACCAAAACGAAGTCGCGCATATTCAACTGTCTTCAATACTGCTTGTATATCTTTTAAGCCATTGTGACCGCCATCGCTACCTTTTCCTTTCATTCTTAGTTTCCCAAAAGGTAAAGCGATATCATCCGTAACGACTAATAAATTTTCTAAAGGAATTTTTTCTGCTTGCATCCAATAATTAACTGCCTTTCCAGATAAATTCATAAAAGTTGTAGGCTTCACACAAATAATGGTTCTTCCTTTGAATTTTACTTCTGCAACATCTGCTAATTTATCGCTTGAGAATTTTCCATTCTGTTGACGAACAAAAATATCCAAAACTTTAAAACCAATATTATGTCTTGTTTCTTCGTATTTCTCTCCAGGATTTCCTAAACCAACAATTAGATATTTCATGTTATATTATTTTTAGAATCTAGAAACTAGACTTTAGACAAAATTAACAAAAGTCTAATATTTGAACTGTTTTATAAAGAAATATCGTTTTGCGGCTTGCTTTCGGCGAGCTTATTAACAATAAATTCGACACAAATAACCGAACTAACACATATACAAAAAGCGTCAAACGAAGCAGTTCAACCCGCCTGATGCAATAACGCTGTTAGCATTAGGCTTTTTTAGTTCAAGTTTCTATATTCTTTTGGTGTTTTTCCAATCTTTTTCTTAAATAATTTATTAAAATATTGTGGATATTCGAAACCTAAATTATAAGCAATTTCATTAATGTTCTTCTCTGTATTTAAAAGTAAATTTTTCGCTTCTTCAATTAGATAAAAATGGATGTGTTCCTGTGTATTTTTACCAGTTTCCTTTTTCAATAAATCACTCAAATAGCTCGGCGATAAATGAACTTTATCAGCTAAATACTTTACAGTTGGTAAGCCTTGTTCGTTTATCTTGATATCAGAAAAATATTGGGTTAAAATGTTTTCTATTTGTGAAACGATTGATTTGTTAGTCTGACTTCTTGTTATCATTTGTCTACCATAAAAGCGTTGGCAATAACTAAGCAATAATTCAATAGTTGAAACGATAATTTGCAAACTGTGTATGTCGATATTCTCTTGAAGTTCTATTTCGATTTTTTGAATACATTCAAAAAGAATATTTTTTTCCTTATCTGAAAGATGAAGTGCTTCTGAAGCTTCGTAATTGAAAAAACTATAACTCCTTATTTTTTCATTTAAAGTGGTTGAGCGTATTAAATCGGGATGAAAAAATAAACCCCAACCCATTTTATCTTCTCTTTCTACTATTTCACTATCTATTTCAATGGTTTGGTTTGGTGAAATACAAATGAGGTTTCCGTCTTGAAAATCTATTTCTTTTCTTCCATATTTAATATTGTTTTTACAATAATTCTTAAACATAATAGAATAGAAATCAGTCGTGATTTTAGAATTCTGCTCTACTTGTTCTGTTACTTTGCTGAAATCTAAAACAGTTACCAAAGGATTGTAACTGATACCTAAGTTAAACAGCCTATGCAAGTCAGTGATTGTTTGAAGATGTATTAGCTCTTTCATATTTTCTCAACAAATTCTTTCAAATATTCTAAATAAATATGCCCACGTCTCTCTGCAAAAAAATCAAGACTTAAAACAATACTAGCCTGCATAAACAAACCTAGTCCTATACCTCTCCATAATGTATCATTTAAAGAACTATACATTAATATAATTCCTAATAAAATAAGACAAATTTCAACATACCTAAAAATAACAAAATTCTTCATGACTTTTTCCATTCTTGGTATTTCATCCAATGTAATTTTACTTGGTTGCACTTTAATAAAACTTTCAACTCTGTAAATATCTTTTGGACTTCTTTTTACTATTGTATAACCTATAATAAATTCTAGCATTGCTACTAATATAAAAGGAATTGCAACTCCACGCCAAAAAGAAGTCTTTAGGGTAAAAACAAAATAAAAAGCAATCAATAATGCGACCAAACCTATAACTATAAAAACATAGCTCTCAGCTTTTTCTCCATTAAAATATTTTTCTATCGAGTTCATATCTTATAATTTGAAGAACTTTTTATTAGCTTTTTCTATAAAACCATATCCAAATAACTTATGAAATAAATTGTACATTTTTGCATCTTTACCTGCCATGTATCTTAATTTATTTTTACCATCTGTTGCAGCTTCAAAAATTACTTTAGAAACTACACTAACAGGAGAAGCATTTTTAATCATTTGAGGCAAAACCGTTGTTATTTTACTAACTATATTTTGATATTCCTTTAAATTTTCATCATGTTGAAAATCGAATGATCTTCCGGCAAAATCTGTTGCAATTGCTCCTGGTTCAATTATTTTTACTCTACCTCCAAATTGTTCTACTTCGTATTTTAAGGATTCGGAAATACCTTCAACAGCGAATTTGGTTCCATGATAAAGAGAACCTAATGGGAAAGTCATCTTGCCGCCCATTGATGATATATTAATTATTACGCCATCTTTGTTTTTACGAAAGTGTGGAAGTATAGCTCTTGTAACATCCATTAAGCCTATTACATTGGTATTAAATTGTCTTTCAATTTTTTCTTTAGAGAATGCTTCTAATGGCCCATAAGCACCATAACCAGCATTATTTACTAAAACATCAATTTTACCAAACTTTTCAACTCCTAGTTTTACAGCTTCATTAATTGATGCTATATCTAAAACATCAAGTTTAATTACAAAAGTGTTTTTTAGTTTATTTAACTCAGTTTCCTTTTCGGGTGTTCTCATTGTAGCAATAACATTCCATCCCTTAGTTTGAAAATATTTAGCGGTTTCTTTTCCAATTCCGCTGCTTGCTCCTGTAATTAAAATTGTCTTGTTCATTTCTTATGAGTTTAAAATTATGGTTCAAAATTCATAAGAAACATCAACTGGAAGGTAATACAAATTCAGGTTGTTTGAACTCTTTTTACGGATTGTCTTTTTAAGCTTACTGCTATCTAGCATCTAATTTCTATCATCTAGTTTCTAATATCTTGATTAAATCATATCCTTACAAGAAACATAATGCACCAAGTTCTCATCTAACTTATGATTTGCTTTTCGCATCACATTTACTTCTGTTTGACCAACTAATTTATGTAATAATCCCCAATTGATTTTTTTAACTGTTGATTTAAATAAAGTGTCTTTTTTGTCTGTCCACCAGAGTATTAGTGTTTTATTTTTTTTATGTAATAATCCAGAAAATAATTCATCTACTAAACTTGGATTATTATCTTTTACCCAAACTGCTTCTGGCGCGATGAATGTATGTTTTTTTGGATTTATGATTTTATTCAAGAAAGGAATGTAAGGAATTATTTTTGTTAAAAACGCCCCCGATTTACCTGGTAAACGAACAATTTCCCAAGTTGCTTCATTGTATTTACAAAAAGCAATTAGGTCACCTTTATCATTTTTCAAACCATAAAAAGGTCCTTGTTGAGTGTATGCATCGAAATAATAAGAATAGTTTCCAAAATTACTTTCCATTGAAGACTTTATTTCATCCCAATTTTTTATTTCTACAAAACGATTACTTTTTTTTGGTTTAATTCGACTGTAAGTTTGCGTGATAACGGTTGCACATTTTTCAAATCCAAAATTTTCACTCATTTGAATACTTCGTACATTTTTAGGTTCGATGTAAGCATAAAAAGAATTTACTTTTTCTTCATTCACTCCATTTTCAAGCGCAGAATTGAAAAATTTAGTTAATTCAGCTTTAAGTTTAGATTTTTTCTCGTGCTTATTGATTTTTCCTGAAGAACGGAATGAGGTTTCAAAAGTAAAAAAACGAATATACCAATCTCCATTTCTTCGGCAAAAAGTACAATTACCTAATACTTTATCGTTACGATCTAAAGAAAGGTGTAACGGATTATCTAATTCTTCAATTCTCTCTAGTGTATCCAAATGTCTATAACATGCACCATTTGTTCCGTAAGTTGAATGATGCAAAAGTTTCTTTAAAGATTCGGAGGCTTTTTCGCGTAATTTGAAAATTGAACTTTGAAGATCAATTTGATTTTGAAATTTTGAATCTTGCATTTGAAGTGAATAAATAATTTAAAAGTGACTCTGGCAGGAATCGAACCTGCATCAAAAGTTTAGGAAACTTCTATTCTATCCATTGAACTACAAAGTCATTTTAGTGCTAAATTAAGAATAATATGAATATTAGAATAAGTAATATTTAACAATCAATTCGAAAGATTATTTAAAAAATACATGACTTTTTATCACTAATAATTTTTAAAATAGTATCTTGACACGCTAATTAAATTATTACTATATGAAATTGTTTCGCATATTATCTGTCACACTATTTGTATTTATTCAACTTTCTGCTCATTCTCAAGTAAAAAAAGCAGGTCCATGGTCTATTGGAATTGGTTTTAATTTCGTTGATAATGATGGTTATCCATTTTCAAGATTATTGAAAGCGAAGGAAGGTTGGAGTGGATTACCATTTCCAAATACAATTACCGTAGGATATAAATACAACAAGAGAGTATCATTTGAGTTTTCTGAATCAATGAATTCATTTAAAGCAGGTACAATTATAAATCAAGGAGTTTTAAAAGTAAATCAGTTTTTTATTAATACTAATTTGAACGGAAAGTTTCATTTTAATTCGTTAGAAAATAAATTGACATGGTTTGATCCATATGCATCTGTTGGAGCAGGAATGACATGTATGGCAAAAGTAGTTTCTTTTTATCCTACAGTTGGTTTAGGTTCAAATTTTTGGTTTTCTAAACATTTAGGAGTGAACGTTCAATCAATGGCTAATTTTAGAGTTTCAAATACGAATTCAAACTTTTTGATTCATATGTTGACGTTTAAATACAGATATTAGTCTGTAATTAATTCATTCCAAACTTTATCGGCAGAAATATCCCAAGAAAAGATTTTACTTCTTTGTAATCCATTTTTGGATAATTCTAATTGACGTTCAGTTGAGTTAGAGAGAAATTCCATTTTAGCAGAAATGTCTTTTATATCAAAAGGGTCACAATAAATGGCGGCGTCTCCAGCAACTTCTGGTATAGCACTTTTATTTCCTGCAATGATTGGAATACCACATTTCATCGCTTCTACCAATGGAATTCCGAAGCCTTCGAAATATGGAATAAACATAAAGATAGAAGCGGCACCCATTACTTTTGCTAATTCATTCAAAGCTAAATGTCCTGTAAAATGAATTGATTTTTTATGTTCTTCAGATAAAAATGAAGTGTCTAAAGCGTTATTCCAAAGTGATTCACCAACGATTACTAATTCATAATCATTTGATGGGTTGTTTTTATAAATTGAATAAGCTTCTAACAATCGTTTTACATTTTTTCGAGGGTGTATGGCTCCAACGAACAGAAAATAAGGTTTTCCTTTTGAGTATTTTGTCTGAATAGTTAGTTTTTCAACTTGATCTAAAGGTTGAAAAATAACAGAAGCTCCGTTCCAAATCGCCTTAATTTTTGAAGAATCTATTAGATAAGTTTTAGCAATATCTTCCTTTGAAAAATTTGAAACGGTAATTATTTTTTTCGCTTTTTTGGCAAAACGTTTAAAGAAGAAGCGTAAGTAAACACGGGCTGAAAAAGGTAAATCCTCTGGATAATGTTCAAAATTGATATCATGAATCACACCTATTTGTGGAATATTTGAACGCAATGATAAATATCCATCAGGTGAAAAAAACAAATCTACTTTGTGCTTTTTTAATGCACGATAAACGGCTATTTCAAACCAAATCATAAACAAAATGGGATGTCTAGCTGGTGGATTTAATACAACTGGTGTTACATTTTTACCAAAAATGAATTTCTGATCATATTTGCGATCAAAGAAAAAGATGAATTCATGTTCAGGATGCTGTTCAACGATACGTTTTACAATTTCAAAAGTATACCAACCAAAACCCTCCATTTTCGTTGGTAACAGAAATCGTGTATTGACAGCAATTTTCATTTAATACGTTAAGATTGGATTAGAACGTTTTTCATTACCAATTGTTGTCGTTGGACCATGACCACAGAAAACGGTTGTATCTTCTGGTAATGAAAACATGACATTTTTAATCGTTTTTTTCAACGTCTCTAAATTCCCACCTGGTAAATCATATCGGCCAAAACTTCCTCTAAATAAAACGTCACCATTGATAACAAATTTATTTTCAGCATTGTAATATACAACATGTCCAGGAGCATGACCGGGCGTGAATAAAACTTGAAATTCAATCTCACCAAATTTCAAAATCTCACCACCTTTTAATATTTTGTTTGGAGTTTCAGCTTCTTCATAAGCAGGGAAACCATACATATGTGCATAGTTTGGTACCGCATTCAATGTTACTAAATCTTCTTGATGTATGTAATGATCTAATTTAAATTGTCGTTGAACAAATGCATTTCCCAAAACGTGATCGATATGACCATGTGTATTTAAAAGCGCTTTCGGAACTAATTGATTGTCTTGAATAAAAGCTAATAATTCTTTTTGTTCACTTCGATCATAACAACCTGGATCAATAATTACACAATTTTTAGATTGATCAAATACGATGTATGTATTTTCTTGAATCGGGTTGAACGTAAAGACTTTTATTTGAATAGACATAATTCCTTCTTTTTTGTTGAACAAATTTAACTTAAAAAATGAAATTAGAAATTCGGTATTGTTTTTGTTTCTTTTGTTTCATTATCTTTACCGAGCAAAAATTTTTATTATGAAATACAGTTTATTATTATTTGTTGGTATAATCTTATTTAGTTGTGGTGTAAAAGTACCGTTGACAGATCAAATCAAAGAAGAATACAATTTGAACGAACAGAATATGAAGAAAGTTCAGTTCTATACTTCTTCTACAATTATCTTAACGAAAAGCAAAGTTTCTGGTTCTCAGGGAACATCTGATGATGGGGCATTGGTATCAAGTAAAAATAGTGAACAAGACAGAGTGATTATCTATCCAAACACAAAATGTATTTTTGATGGTTTTGGACCAAACAATGAATTGAATATTCGTTTTGAGGTTGGTGTTGGAAATTTTTTAAAATTTGCTGTTAGACCAAATCAAAACGGAGGTAAATATTATTTAAAAGCTGATTGGAAACAAGATCAAGGTGGTCAATTATCTTATGGAAATCAAACATATTTTGCTGACACAAATAGTGGAAGTGCTTATTTGATGGTTGTTTTGAAAAAATTAAATAAAACAAAACGTAAAGATAGACGAGTAAAAGGAATGAAAGTTTAATCTTTTCAAACTAATTTTTTAAAGAGAATATCGAAAGGTATTCTCTTTTTTTGTACCTTGTTAGTTCATTTTAATTTAATATATAGTTTACATACTGATTATTTGTAATCACGAAATTTGCAAAATGGAATTGTTTAATAGAGAGTTGAGCTGGTTATCGTTCAATGAAAGAGTACTACAAGAAGCAATGGACGAACGAGTTCCGTTGATTGAAAGAATTCGATTTTTAGGAATTTATTCGAATAATTTAGATGAATTTTTCAGAGTTCGAGTAGCAAATCTTCGAAGAAGAGTTATGGTTGATAATAAATCTGTTGAAGGGTTTGAAGGTTCAGCTAAACTTTTGCTAGAAAAAATTAGAACTGTAGTTTTAAAGCAACAAAAAGATTTTGAGGCGACTTACCATTTTTTATTTGATGAACTAGCGAAGGAAAATATTCAGTTTATAGATGAAACTCAATTAAACGAAGAACAATTAAATCAATTGCATTTATTCTACAACAAAGAATTAAAACATGAAATTGTTCCGATTATAATCAATCCAAAACATCCATTTCCTCGATTAAAAGATTATGGCGTTTATTTGGCAATAAAAATGATTGTTCCAAGTAAAAAAACACCAAATTTTGCTTTAATTGAAATACCGAATGAATATCCTCGTTTTTACCGTTTGAAAGATGATAAAAAGGAATATTTCATTTTGTTGGATGATATTATTCGTCTACATTTAAAAAGTATTTTTTCCATTTTTGATTGTGAATCTATTGAGGCTTATACATTCAAATTTACCCGTGATGCTGAATTAGATTTAGATGATGATTTATCGACTTCATTTATTGAAAAAATAGAGAAAAGTGTAAAAGAACGTAAAAAAGCAGATCCAATTCGTTTTGTTTACGATAATACAATGCCGAGGACATTATTGAATTTCTTAATCAAATCATTAAGATTGAAAGAAGGAATGAATATGATTCCAGGTGGACGTTACCATAATTTTAAAGATTTTATTTCTTTTCCTGATTTTGGTCGAAAAGATTTATTGTTTCCTCCAAGACCACCTCAAATACATCCGGATTTGGAACATAAAAAGAGTCTATTGCAAGCAATTGTAGAAAAAGATATTTTACTTCATTTCCCATATCAACAGTTTGATTATGTAGTTGATACTTTACGAGAAGCTGCTATTGATCCAAAAGTAAAATCAATCAAGATTAATGTTTATCGTTTAGCGACGAATTCACAAGTTATGAATGCTTTGATGAATGCGATTAGTAATGGGAAAGAAGTAACAGTAATTATGGAACTTCAAGCACGATTTGATGAAACGAACAATGTATATTGGTCGAATCGTTTGAAGGAAAATGGAGCAAAAGTTATTTATGGTGTTCAAAATCTGAAAGTTCACTCTAAATTAATTTTGATTCATAAGGCAATTTCAAATTCCAAAGATGAATTCATTTCTTATATTGGTACAGGAAATTTCAATGAGAAATCTGCTCGTATTTATAGTGATTTAGGTCTTTTTACAAGTAATCCAATTATTTCAAATGAGGTTAAAAAAGTATTTAAATTACTAGAAAATCATTTTGAAAAAACAGATTTTAAACACTTAATGGTTTCTCCGTTTAATACACGTTCAAAATTGATGAATTTGATTAATGCTGAAATTAGAAATGCTAAAAAATCAAATAATGGATTGATTCGTTTGAAGATTAATAATTTAGTAGATGTTCGCATTATTGAAAAATTATATGAAGCGAGTAGAGCAGGGGTTAAAATTCAATTAATTGTCAGAGGTGTTTGTTGTTTAGTTGCTGGTTTACCAAAGAAAAGTGATAATATTGAAGTCATTAGTATTGTTGATCGTTATTTGGAGCATGCACGATTTATGATTTTTGGAAATAATGGAAACCCTGTTTATTACCTTACTAGTGCTGATTGGATGGAACGTAATTTAGATAAACGTGTTGAAGTTGGTTGTCCTATTTTAGATCCAAGTTTACAAAAAGAATTGGATTTAATATTCGATTATCAATGGAAAGGAAATTTCAAATCGCGCATTATTGATAAAAAACAGAAAAACGATTATAAAAAGCCGATAAATTCAGAACCATTTCATGCACAAGAAGAGTTGTATAGTCATTATGATTTAACGAATTAATTTGAATTCATTTCTACTATTTGATTAACTTTGAGGAGCTAAGAGAAAATCTTGCTTTATCAATAATTAGAAAATGAATTTTTTAAAATCAAATATATTAATTATCAGTTGTTTGAGTTGTTTTTCAGTTTTTGGAAAGTCACTTAACGATTCAACTTTAATTTCACGTTTTCGTCCCGGATTTATGTGGTTTTATACTGGAATTCGTCCAGCTGAAACTGAAAAAGTTCGTAAATATGATCGTTTAATTTTTGATGTGACTTATTCTTCATTTTCAGGAGGTATAGAGTCGTTTAAAAACAAAGGGTTGTCTTTAGGATTGAATACAAGTTTATTATTCGATATTCCGATTACAAAAGGAAATACAATTTCAATAGGAACTGGAATTTCTCATTCTTTTTTTCAAGTTGGTCACAATAATTTATTTTTAACGAACTCAAAAGAAGGAACAACTACTTACCAATTAAAAGATTCTTTAGATGCTTTTAAAAGAAGTTCATTAGCAGGAAATGTTTTTTCTATTCCATTAGAATTAAGATTCAGATCAAAAAACTGGAAGCATGTGAAATTTCATTTAGGTGGTAAAGTTGGTTATCAAGCGAATTTATATTCTAAATACATTATTCAATCGGTTGATATAGATAAACGCATTAAATCTTTTTATTTCCCTGATGTGAATCGTTTAGTATATTCTGTTCATGCGCGTATTGGTATTCGAAATTGGGCACTTTTTGGAAGTTATTCTATCAATAAAATGTTTTCTAATACTAAAAGCACTCCGATTAACACCCTTCAAGTTGGACTTAGTATTTCTCTTTTTTAATTTTTCAAGATGTTTATAGATACTCATACTCATCTCTATTCAACTGAATTTAATGATGATAGAATTGAAATGATTCAACGTTCATTAGCAAATGGCGTAGAAAAATTATTATTACCAAACATTGATATTGAAAGCATCGAAGGAATGCATCAATTGGTTAAAGATTATCCTGCTAATTGCTATGCTATGATGGGGTTACATCCAGGTTATGTTAAAGAGGATTGGGATCAACAATTAGCAATAATTAAAGATTATTTATTCAAAGGAAATTATATTGCTGTAGGAGAAATTGGAATTGATCTCTATTGGGATAAGACATTTATCGAAGAGCAAAAGGCGGCATTTTCACAACAAGTCAATTGGGCAAAAGAATTAAATCTTCCGATCGTTATACATGCTCGTGAAGCATTTCAAGAGATTTTCGATATTTTAGATGTACTTCATGATGACAGGTTAAAAGGAATTTTTCATTGTTTTACAGGTGATTCAGATCAAGCTAAAAAAGCCTTATCTTATAAAGGTTTTAAGTTAGGAATCGGAGGAGTTTTGACTTATAAAAAAGCTGAATTAGATAAAGTTCTTGAAAACATAGATTTAAGAAATATTGTTTTAGAAACAGATTCACCTTATTTACCACCTGTTCCTTATAGAGGAAAACGAAATGAAAGTAGTTATTTGGTTCACATTGCTGAAAAATTAGCAGATGTTTATCAGATTTCATTAAAAGAAGTTGAAGAAGTTACAACAAATAATACATTTGAGTTATTTCCTTCCATAAAGTAAGAATTGATTATGAGTACAAAAAATAAAGTTTTAATTATCTATACGGGTGGTACGATTGGAATGATTAATGATCCTAAATCTGGGCGTTTAATTAGTTTTGATTTTAAGCATATGTATCATCATATTCCTGAATTAGAACGATTAAATATTGATTTAACAACTATTAGTTTTGAGTACCCGGTTGATTCTTCAGAAATGCATCCAAGTCGTTGGGCAGATATTGCTCAAATAGTTTATGATAATTATGGACTTTATGATGGATTTGTAATTCTTCATGGTTCGGATACCATGGCATATACTGCATCTGGTTTAAGTTTCATGTTACAAGGTTTAAAAAAACCTGTTATTTTAACTGGTTCTCAATTGCCAATAGGCACCATACGTACAGATGGAAAAGAGAATTTAATTACGGCAATTGAAATTGCAGCCTCTAAAGATGAATCTGGAGAAAGTATTGTTCAAGAGGTTGCTGTTTACTTTGAATATTCATTATACCGAGGCAATAGAAGTTCAAAAGTATCAGCGAATCAATTTGAAGCTTTCAGTTCGCCTAATTATGCAGAATTAGCAATTGCAGGAGTAAACATTCAATTCAACAAAGAGCGATTATTGCGATCTGACTTATCAGAATTAAAATTATTTACTCATTTCGACAATCATGTTGCTTTATTGAAAATATTTCCAGGATTCTCGGCAAACGTTTACAAAAGCATTTTTGATTTTCAGCAAGTAAAAGGGATTATTATCGAAACGTTTGGAGCAGGTAATGCACCAAGTGATGTTTCTTTTAGAGAATTGATAACGAATTACATCAACGAAGGAGGAATTGTTTTAAATATTACTCAATGTAGTTCAGGAAGTGTTGAGCAAGGGAAATATGAAACAAGTTCTTTCTTTAGTAAAATTGGAGTTATCTCCGGAAGTGATATGACAACTGAGGCGGCTTTAGCGAAAATGATGTATTTACTTGGAAGCGAATCTTCATTAGAAGTCATCAAAGATAAATTGTCAATTTCTTTAATTGGAGAATTGTCTGTATAACATTGATTTTAAAAAAGACCTTTTAATTAAAAGACTTTCTTAACTTTGCAACCCAATTATGAGGAGAGGTGTCCGAGTGGTTGAAGGAGCACGCCTGGAAAGTGTGTATACCTCAAAAGGGTATCGCGGGTTCGAATCCCGCCCTCTCCGCAAATTTATAAAGGAGTGATCATTTAATTGATTACTCTTTTTTTGTTTTTATTAAAAGAGTAAATAATAAAAATAGGCTGTCATTAATAGACAGCCTATTCTATTTTTTAAAGTAAATTTACTCTGCAGACAACATTCCTTTTAAATATTCTCTGTTCATACGAGCGATATTTTCCAAAGAAATTTCCTTTGGACATTCAACAGCACAAGCACCTGTATTTGTACAGTTACCGAAACCTTCTTCGTCCATTGTTCTAACCATGTTTAATACTCTATCTCTAGCTTCAACTTTACCTTGTGGTAATAAAGCGTATTGAGAAACTTTTGCAGCAACGAAAAGCATAGCAGAAGCATTTACACAAGAAGCCACACAAGCACCACATCCAATACATGCAGCTGCTTCAAAAGCTTTGTCTGCATCGTGTTTAGGAATAGGAATTGCATTTGCATCCATTGTTCTTCCTGAAGTGTTAACAGAAACAAATCCACCAGCTTGTTGAATACGATCAAATGAACTTCTGTCAACAACTAAATCTTTGATTACAGGAAATGCTTTTGCTCTAAATGGTTCAACAAAAATCGTTTCACCATCTTTGAATTTACGCATGTGTAATTGACATGTTGTAACAGCTCTATCTGGTCCATGAGCTTCTCCATTAATAAATAAAGAACACATTCCACAAATTCCTTCACGACAATCGTGATCGAAAGCGATTGGTTCTTGACGTTCGTTAATTAATTGCTCATTCAATTGATCCAACATTTCCAAGAAAGAACTGTCAGTAGAAACATTATCTAATTTATAAGTTTCCATGCTTCCTTTAGAATTAGCATTCTTTTGACGCCAAATCTTAAGGTTTATGTTTATTGTTTTACTAGCCATTTTTTTTAAGTTTTTAGTCATTAGGCAATAGGCATTAGTTAAGCCCATTACCTAAAGAATTAAACAATCATTTTGTTATTAATATCAAGTTTTTTAATAAATGAATTGATCATCTTACTTTCTTCTTCAATTAAAAGAAAGATTGAATCATTTAATTCTTTATTTAAAACATAATTAAGCTTTTTAGCAATTATTAATTGAGTTTCTAATTCGAAAAGTGATCCTCGAGCAATTCTTAAAAATTGTATGTAACTCTTTGTTGAATTACGTCCATAACCTTCAGAAATGTTGCTAGGAACAGAAATTGCACATCTTCTCATTTGTGACGTCAATGTAAATTGTTCTTCAGAAGGAAAATTTTTGGTTAACTGATATGTTTTTTCAGTTATTTCGATTCCCTTTTGCCAAATCAACAAATCTTTATATGACTTAATTTCACTCATCAACTATTGCCTATTGCCTAATTACTAATGCCTATTTATAATTTCTAGCTGCTATTTTAATGAATTCATACTTCAACTCTTCTTTATGAAGAACTTCTTGATTGATATCATCACCTTTATATTCCCAAGCACCAGCAAATTTAAAGTTTTCATCATCACGTAATGTTTCACCTTCTGCATCTTGGTATTCTTCTCTGAAGTGACCTCCACAAGATTCTTTACGTTGTAATGCATCAATTGCCATCAAATGTCCTAGTTCAATAAAGTCAGCAACTCGAATTGCTTTTTCTAATTCTGGATTTAATTCGTCAGCACTTCCTGGTACAAATACATTATTATGAAATTCAGCTTTTAATGCACCAATCTCTTCAATTGCTTCTTTTAAACCCTGCTCGTTACGTCCCATACCAACTTTGTTCCACATAATTAATCCTAATTTTTTATGGAAAAAGTCAACAGATTTTGTACCGTTGTTGTTTAAGAATTTATTGATTTGATCTTTTACTCTTTGTTCAGCTGCATCAAATTCAGCAGTATTCGTTGGGATTGCTCCTGTACGAATTTCATTTGCTAAGTAATCAGAAACAGTGTATGGTAATACGAAATAACCATCAGCTAAACCTTGCATTAAAGCAGAAGCACCTAAACGGTTCGCTCCGTGATCAGAGAAGTTTGCTTCTCCAGCTACGAAACATCCTGGGATTGTAGATTGTAAGTTGTAATCAACCCAAACACCACCCATTGTGTAGTGAACTGCTGGATAAATTTTCATAGGAGTTTCATACGGATTCTCATCTGTAATTTTCTCATACATTTGGAATAAGTTTCCGTATTTACTTTCAACCCATTTTTTACCTAAAGCGATGATTTCTTCTTCAGATGCATTATGGTTACCTGCTGCATAAGCTGCTTGTTTACCTTTACTTTTGATTTCAGAAGAGAAATCTAGGTATACACCTTCGTTTGTATCATTTGCTTCGATTCCGTAACCAGCATCACATCTTTCTTTAGCTGCTCTTGAAGCAACATCACGTGGAACTAGGTTACCGAAAGCAGGGTATCTTCTTTCTAAGTAGTAATCTCTATCTTCTTCAGCGATTTGAGTTGGTTTTAATTTTCCAGCTCTGATTGCTTCAGCATCTTCTTTTTTCTTAGGTACCCAAATACGTCCTGAGTTACGTAAAGATTCAGACATCAATGTTAATTTTGACTGATTCGTTCCGTGAACTGGAATACATGTTGGGTGAATTTGTACATAACAAGGATTAGCAAATAAAGCACCTTGTTTGTGAATTTTCCAAGCAGCTGTTACGTTACTTCCCATTGCATTTGTAGACAAGAAATATACGTTTCCGTAACCTCCTGAAGCAATGATTACAGCGTGAGCTGAATGTCTTTCGATTTCACCAGTAACTAAGTTACGTGCAATGATACCTCTAGCTTTTCCATCCACTTTCACGATGTCTAACATTTCGTGACGGTTGTACATTTTTACACGTCCCAAACCTATTTGACGAGATAAAGCAGAATAAGCACCTAATAATAACTGTTGACCAGTTTGACCAGCTGCATAAAATGTTCTTTGAACTTGCGTTCCACCAAATGAACGGTTATCTAATAAACCTCCGTATTCACGTGCAAAAGGAACACCTTGAGCAACACATTGATCGATGATGTTACCAGAAACTTCAGCTAAACGGTGAACGTTTGCTTCACGTGCTCTGTAATCTCCACCTTTAATTGTATCGTAAAATAAACGGAAAACAGAATCTCCATCATTTTGGTAATTTTTTGCAGCGTTGATACCTCCTTGAGCTGCAATAGAGTGAGCTCTACGTGGAGAATCTTGGAAACAAAATGCTTTCACATTGTATCCCATTTCACCTAAAGAAGCAGCTGCAGAAGAACCTGCTAAACCTGTACCAACAACGATAACGTCGATTTTTGGACGGTTGTTTGGAGCAACTAACTTTAAATGATCTTTATAATCAGTCCATTTTTGAGAAATGTGACCTTCTGGTATTTTTGAATCTAATATTGACATTGTCTACTAGTTTTAAGAGTCTTATTTAACAAATAGGTAAATTGGAATGATTGCAAATAATGCAGGCACTACAATTGCGAATATTTTACCAATCAATTCAATTGATGGAGTATATCGTTTGTGACGAATTCCTAAAGATTGAAATGCTGATGAGAAACCATGCATTAAGTGGAATGATAAAACAGCCATTGAAAGTGTATAAAGGATAACAGCAACTAAAGCTAATTTATTTCCTTCCACACCATTTGTTTCTTTACCACTGAAAAATGCTACAACATTTGAATGTAAATCTTTATAACCTTCAGCAACTTTTAAGTTTGATTTAGCGATGTAAAGATCTAATTCGTTTTTTACTTCGATTTGTGGAACATCTGGAATTGGATTAACAGATGGCGTATGTGTGTAATATACCATTTGTTTTTGTTCACCCATTTGTCCTGGAGTAACTAACTCATATTTGTGCAATTTCAAGCCTCCAAAATGCATTTTAGCCCAGAAGTTAACCATGTGCGTTACGATGAACAATAAAATAATTGTTCCTAATACAGCCATTTTACGAGCAACTGAAGATGAATTCGAAGCTGCATTGTTCATTGCATACTGAACTGGTCTTGCTTTTTTGTTTTGAACAGCCAACATGATTCCGTCAATTGCATGGAATAATATTGAAAGATAAGTAACGTATGACATTACTTTAATGAACGGATTGTGCTGCATGAAATATGCATACTCATTAAACGCTCTTCTTCCTTCTTCACCAGCGATAAACAACTGAAGATTCCCTAGAAGGTGACCAACTAGGAAGAGGCATAAAAATAACCCAGTCAATGCCATCCAATATTTCTTGGCAATTGAGGATTTTAATAATACAGACTTACTCATAAGGTATATATTTTTTTGAAAAATTCACTACAAATTTATAACATAATCAAAACGAATTACGCTTTTATCCTTATTTAGATTGAATTTAATTAAGCTTCAAACTATAATTCAATTGACTGATTAATTTTTTCACGACTTTCTTTACTATTAATTAAACAAAGTGTACTCTTTTTGTAATTCTAACGTTATAGAATATATTGTTAAACTCTCCAAAAAAATAGTATTATGAAAACGTTCATTTTTGTTCTCCTTTCGTTTCCTTTATTTTCTCAAAACAGTGAGAAAAACTTAGAAAAAGTTGAAACATTTGTTTATCCAAACCCATCTGCAATTGGAAAATTTAAAGTGGTTGCAGAGGAAAATTCAAACTTCTTATTATATACAACTTCTGGGACATATATCGGAAAATGGGAGTTTGGTACCTCAACTGAAATTGAAGTGGAAGATATTCCGCCAGGGTTTTATCAAGCGATTATTGAAAAAAATGGTAAAAGTGAATTTAAAAAGATAGTTATTTTGTGATTTTAAATTGGGGTCATCATCATTTTGACCTCTTTTTTAAAAAATTAAATTTTAGTTAAATGTTTTTATATTAGATTTGTGTTTTGCTATTCATCTAACTATAAATGCAAATAAGAATAATTGAATAGACTAGAGGAAATAAACAACAAAGGTAGAGCTACTATAGTAAAAACGATTCGTCAGTTTTCGTTAACTACGTGTTTGTTTTCTGGTATTTCAGCGATTTTCTATTTGATTTTAAGAATGTATCAACCAGCTATAATAGTTTCAATTATTGGTTTGTTGTTTCTTCTGATTTATTATTTCAACAAAAAAAACAAGCATACAATAGCTCGAATTATAGCCATTTTTGCGACAAATTTAGGGGTCTTACTTTTTTCTATTAATCTTGGTTTTAATACTGGTTTTTACCTTTATCTATTTGCTTCTCCGCAGTTAATTTATTTATTGTTTAAATTAAGGCAGAAGAAACTGGTATACATCTGTATAGGAATCAATTTGTTAACTTTTTTAATCATTTTTTTGATTGACTGGTATAAATTAATTAAACCACAAGAATTAACAACTAACGTAATTTCACTTCTCTATTCTTTAAACTTTGGATTGAGTTTAATATTGAGTTTTATTCTAGTTGCCATTTTTGCAAAAAACAATAAAGTTTATATCGACTTATTGAAAGAAGCGAATGAAGAATTAGAGGAACAACAGGAAGTTTTAAAAAACGAAATTCAGGAAAAGAATCAGGTTAACATTGAACTTCAAAAATCTATTAAAGAAAAAGATGTATTATTAGCTGAAGTTCATCATCGTGTCAAGAACAATTTAGCTGTCGTTGCAGGTTTGTTGGATTTGCAGAATGTTTTTGTGAAAGAAAAAGCGATTTCTGATATTCTGAAAGATTCCAAAAATCGAGTTAAATCGATTGCACTTTTGCATGAAAAATTATATGTCCACAAAGATTTAGATAAAATTAATGTCGAAGAATATATTAATGAGTTAATCTATTTTATTAAGTTATCTTATAAACAGAAAAATATTAACATTCAGATTGAAACTGCTATTGAATCAATCCATTTATCAATGGAAACGGCTTTACCTTTTTCACTATTAGTAAATGAATTGGTCACAAATTCTTATAAACATGCCTTTTTAGGGAAGGAGTATGGTTTAATCAAAATAGACTTTAAAACAGATGGAGAATTCTTGATGTTTAAATACATAGATGATGGTTTAGGGTTTGATTTTGATGAAAAATTAAAAACCGATTCAATCGGAACAAATTTAATTAATGCTTTTGCTTCTCAATTGAATGGGGAATTCATTAATAATACTAAATTAGGGTATGGTTGCGAAATGATATTGCGTTTTACTGAAATTACAGAATAAAAAATGAAAGTATTAATTGTAGAAGATGATTTAATTTTAACGATGTTAAATACTCGTTTTGTTGAGATTTTAGGTCACGAAGTAGTGAAAGCTTTAAAATCTGGCGAAGAGGCTGTTGAATTTGCAATGGAAAATGATATAGATATTATTCTGATGGATATTCGTTTAAAAGGTAAAATGGATGGAATAGAGGCGATGATTGAAATAAATAAAACGAAAGATATTAAAGCGATTTACATTACAGGTAATTCTGATCCAGAAACCAGAAAAAGAGCGGAAGCTACGAATATGTTAGATTTCTGTGTTAAACCTTTAAATTTCGAAGAATTAGAAGTAATTCTTGGTAAAATAAATTAACTAAATTCAACTTTTCCACCCTCTTCGTTTGAAGTTAGAGTAACATTTCTACCAAAAACCAACGCTCGATTATCATCGATATGTCCAGCTGGAAAATCAAAAATGATTGGAATATTTCTAAATTGAAAATGCTCTAAAATGACTTCTTGAAGTGTGTTGCCAAATGGAACTGCTGTATCTTTCATATCCGTCATTCCACCAACTATTAAACCTTTTATTTTATCGAAAATTCCAGCTTTAGCAAATGCAAAAAGCATTCGATCTAAGTGATAAATCTGTTCTGCTAAATCTTCAATAAATAAAATTGAATTCTCATAAGTGATTTGATCATCTGTTCCAAGAAGACTATATAGGATCGACAGGTTTCCTCCAACTAATTGTCCTTCAGATGATCCTTGTTTATTACTTGAAGTAAAAGTTGAATAAATTGAATACGCTTCATTTGCCCAAGCTTTTTCTAAAGTTGCAAATGAATCTTGCGAATTCTCTTTGAAATTCAAAGGCATTGTTCCGTGAATACTAGGTAATCCAAATCGTTGCATGCGTTGATGAAATACGGTCACATCGCTAAAGCCAATTATCCATTTTGGTTCTCTTAAAATTCCAGCCCATTGAATTCGGTCAACAATTCGAACACATCCATATCCGCCTCTTGCACATACAATGGCTTTCACTTCAGGATGATCAATTCCGTATTGAAAATCAGCCGTTCGTTCTTCATCTGTTCCTGAGAAATAATTGAATTCGCCCGTACAATGTTGACTAATCAAAACCTTATACCCTTGATTTTCAAAATAATTTTTAGCGTAATCTACAAACGAAATATCGATTGACTTTGCAGGAGCAGTAATATAAATTAAATCACCTTTTTGAAGTGCTGGAATTGAATGACTCATAATTTTCACTTATAAAGAATTCAGATTTGAACCGAATTGTCCTCAAAAATAAAACAGTTTCTTAAATTTATAGCATGATAAATCCATTCAACGACGAATATTTTATGAAACAAGCTCTAATCGAAGCGCAAACAGCTTTTGATTTAGGTGAAGTTCCTGTAGGTGCAGTAGTAGTTTGCAATAATCAGATCATTGCGAAATCTCATAATTATACTGAAAGATTAAATGATGTTACAGCTCATGCAGAAATACAAGCAATAACAGCTGCTGCCGAATATTTAGGTGGAAAATATTTAACGGGTTGCACCATGTATATCACGCTTGAGCCTTGTGTGATGTGTGCCGGAGCCTTGTATTGGTCGCAAATTGATAAGATTGTATTTGGAGCGAGAGACGAAAAAAGAGGTGCTGGTCGTTTTCAAGAAGGATTGTATCATCCTAAAACATTAGTGTCAAATGGTATTTTAGCGGATGAATGTAGTGATTTAATCAAGTCATTTTTCGCTAAAAAAAGAAAGTAGTTTAGAATTGAAATAAATAGTTATTAAATAATATTCTTAATCAAATTCCATAACCAAATCAAAATTCAAAAATAGTATCTTTGTAAAACAAAATTGAAAATTAGTCGATATGATAGCTAAAAACACATTGAAACGTACTGTTTCTGAAGGATTGTTTGAAAAATCAAAAACATATTTTCCTGGTGGTGTAAATTCGCCAGTTAGAGCTTTTAAATCAGTTGAAGGTGCTCCATTATTCATAAAAAAAGGAGATGGCTGTCATATTTGGGATGAAGATGATAATAAATTCATCGATTTCTGTTGCAGTTGGGGGCCGCTAATTTTAGGTCATAATCATCCAAATGTTTATGCTAAGATTGTTGAAACATTGCAAAATGGTTCAAGTTTCGGTGCGCCAACACGATTAGAAAATGAATTAGCTGAATTAATTCTTTCTAAAAATCCATTCATCGATAAAATTCGTTTTGTAAGTTCAGGAACGGAAGCTGTAATGTCTGCAATTCGTTTATCTAGAGGATATACTAAAAAGAATAAAGTATTAAAATTTGAAGGTTGCTATCATGGTCATGTTGATTCGATGTTAGTAAAAGCGGGAAGTGGATTAGTAACTTTCGGTACTTCTTCAACGAGTGAAGGGATTCCTCAAAGTTATATCGATGAAACATTAGTAGTTGAATTGAACGATATAGATGCTTTACGTAAATGTATCGCTGAATATGGAGATGAAATTGCATGTGCGATAATTGAACCAATTCCAGCGAACAATGGATTGCTTTTACAAGAGTTGACTTTCCTTCAAGAATTAAGAAAATTATGTACAGAAAATAATATTTTATTGTTTTTTGATGAGGTGATTTCTGGATTTAGAGTGGCATTTTCAGGTGCTGCAGAATTATATGGAATTACTCCTGATATTGTAACGTACGGTAAAATTATTGGTGGAGGTTTACCAGTAGGAGCTTACGGTGCGAGAAAAGAGATCATGGCGCATGTTTCTCCTGATGGTGGTGTTTATCAAGCGGGAACATTATCAGGAAACCCAGTTGCGATGGCTGCAGGAATTGCTCAATTAACAGAATTAGCAAAACCAGGATTTTACGAAGACCAAGAAGAGCGTACAAAATACTTTGTTAATTTGGTAAATGCTCATGCGAAATCACAAGGTTATAACTTTGAATTAGTAACGATTGGTTCTATTTTCTGGTTATCATTCGATGGAAAAAAACACATCAGAAGAGCAGGGGAGATTAATCCTGATATGACTGGTTTTAGAAAAATCTTCTTAGCCTTATTGGAAAGAGGAGTTTATTTAGGTCCAAGTGGTTATGAAGTTGGATTTATATCAATTGCACATACCAAAGAAATATTAGACCAAGCAGCTCAAGCATTTTGTGAAGCATTGGATGAAATCTATTAGTAAGAAATTAGAAATTAGAAATTAGAAATTAGATTTTCTTTAAGATAATTAGTAAAGGCGGAAATTCATTTTTCGCCTTTCTTTTTTAACAATTCTCTATTCGTAAGCTTTTAAATAAATTTCCTTTTACCTAAATCAAGTATCTACCTTTGCAAAATGAAACAACTATTACTTTTTCTTTGCTGTTTGATCGTTTCAACAAGCGGACTTTTTGCTCAAAATAAAATTACATTGGTAATTGATGCTGGTCATGGTGGAAATGATCCTGGACATTTATCCAATAATGAAAATCATTTGCCTGAAAAAGCCTTAAACCTGATTATTTCAAAATTAGTTGGACAATACATCGATCAATATTTAACAAATGTAGAAGTTGTTTATACCCGAAAAGATGATTCGTATGTTAGTTTGGATGATCGAGTGGAAAAAGCCAATTCATCCAATGCGACTTATTTCATGAGCATTCATTGCAATGCTAATGAAAAACAGCACGTTCACGGAACGGAATCACACATCCATGATTTCTCTTCAACGAAAGCAGTAGCATTTGCGGAAGAATTAGAGCATCAATTTTCTAAAAGAGCTGGCAGACATTCGAGAGGTGTTAAAGACAATGGAGATCGAGAGCATACGCTTCAAGTTTTGAAATATACAAAAATGACAGGTGTATTAATTGAATGTGGATTTTTGACAAATGAAAAAGAAGCAAACTATTTAAATACTTCTGAAGGTCAAGAAGTGATAGCATCAGCTATTTATAGAGCTTTTAGAACATTTATTCAAGAAGAACATCCTAAGATTAAATTTTTAAAAGAAACGTTACCTACGAAAGGAAATAAAAATACAGAGATTGCTTCCAAAAACAAAAAAGACACAAAAAGTTCGAAAGGAGAATACACAATTCAATTAATGTCATCTCAAGACCCATTAGAAACGTCAATCAATCAATTTCAAGGACTTGGGATGGAAGTTTTAAGAGTGAATTTAAACACTAAAAGCGCTTATAAATATTTATATACAGCTGGAACATTCATTACCAAAGAAGAGGCTAATCTTGTTTTAGAAAAAGTCAAGAAGAAAGGTTTCAAAGATGCTATTGTCATTAAGAAATGAAAACTAAAATAAGTTTTGCAAATTCACTTCTATTTTCTATTTTCACAGAAATAAATCAATAAAATGGCTACAGTATTTGAAACTAGATTAATCGGAAACATTGGGAAGGATGCCGTGATGAAAAACATGGAACGTGGCGTAATTGCAATTAACTTCCCCGTAGCACATAATAAAAATTGGAAAGATAAACGTACCGGAGAAACGAAGACCAAAACAACGTGGATCAATTGCACGATTTGGAAACGTGAGGGCGTGAATCTTCGCATCTTAGATTTTCTTAAAAAAGGTGCAATGGTCGAACTAGAAGGAACGCCTTACGCCAAAGCTTACAAACAAGAAGATGGAACCATCCGAACAGAAATTAGATTAAATGTTTCTAAAACGAATATTTTAAGAGCTATCAAATCCGATGGAACATTGGTTGATGATATCTTTGAAAGTGAAAATTGTTCAGGTTCTGAAGATAATTTCGATTCTTCAATAGATGATTTCACTTTGGATGAAAGTGATTTTTAATTGATTTTCAAATGAATAAAAAAAACCTTCGAAAAAAGTTTAATTTTTTTTCATAAAAGTGTTTGAGAATTGAATTCTTTGTATAACTTTGCAATCGCTAATCAGAAATGACGCAAATTCCTTCTTAGCTCAGTTGGTTAGAGCATCTGACTGTTAATCAGAGGGTCCCTGGTTCGAGCCCAGGAGAGGGAGCAAAAAGACTTACAGAAATGTAGGTCTTTTTTGGTTTTTGGAGGTTTTTTGTGATTTACTATTATTACATGAAAAGGTTATAAAATAGTAGTAAAACTTGCAAAAACTTGCAAATAGCTTGCAAATTTAACTAGCACTCTTAAGCCATAATATTCAAGTTATGGCAACATTATCATTAGTATTAGACAAGCGTAGAGCCAAGCAAGATGGCACTTTTCCTATTGTTTTTAGAATTGGTTTAGGTAAGAAGAGTTCTTATATTAAAACTGGCATATACATTTTAGAAAACCAATTTGATACATCAAGTAATCTTGTAAAAAACTCAGACAACTTAAATAAACAACTATATCAACTTGATATATTATACAGGCAACGATTTTACAAATACATTTTAGAAAATCCTGACAATGAAAATATAGTTGAGCTCAAAAACTATTTAATAAACAAGTTACCTGAAGAGCATACTATAAAAGAATTCTGGGAAGAGCACATTGTGACTTTAAACAATTCAGGCAGGAATGGTGGGGCTAGAGTGTATAAGATGTCCCTATCTGTTATATCTAAAAATACAAATCTAGATATCCCGTTTAACAAATACACCTATAAAGATTTAGTGCAATTAGAAAAGGTGCTATATCAAAATGGTGTATCTACTAATGGTATAGGTGTCTATTTTAGGAGCTTCAGAGCCATCTGTAATAAGGCTATTAACATGGATATTATAGGGTATGAATGGTATCCATTCCGGAAATATAAAATTAAAAAAGAAAAAACCACTCCACGTATACTTTCAATAGTTGAAATACGTAATTACTTTAATCATGCTATTGAACCAAAACATTTATTTTATAAGAGTTGGTTAATAGGTAAATTGATATTTATGCTAAGAGGTATAAACTTAAAAGATTTATTACTATTAACTAACAAGAATATTAAGGGTGATCGTATTATATATAAAAGAGCTAAAACAGGTAAAATCTACAGTGTGAAAATAACTGATGAGGTAAAACAAATACTCACTGAATTCAAAGCAAATGAAACACTTTTAGGTATATTAAGCACAGCTGACTTATTAGATAAAGAAAAACTAGTAAACATACATATCCAAAAAAGAAAAGTGATAAACTCCCACCTCTCAAAAATTGGTGATCAGCTTAATGTCAATGAAGCTATTAGTACATATGTATTTCGTTATACTTACGCCAATATAGCAAAGCAATTAGGGTATAGTAAAGACCTCATCGCTGAAGCTCTTGGCCATGAGTACGGAAACAGCATTACTAGCATTTATCTTGAGCAATTTGACTTAGAATTGGTTGATGTGATGAATCAGAAAATTATTGATGAGGTGCATTTAAAACCACATTCAATTCATGTATAAAATCTTCTATGCTTATTTCTAGTGCAATACACAAATCATAAAGCCAAAAAAGAGTTGGGGAGATTTGACCTCTCTCCAATCTTGAAATATATTGATAATCAAGTCCAAGTTTATCAGCCAACTCAGCTTGAGTTAATTTCAATTTTAATCTTGTATCTCTAATATGTTTTCCAATTGCTTTATTAAAGGCAGATTTTTCCATATCTGCAAATTCAGAATCAATTTTTATTATCAACTAAACACATATGTTTAGTTTTTGTATATTTGAAAAATTAGATAGACAAATTATATAATATGAAAAAACAATTACAAGCATTATCGTTAATATTATTTGTATTAATGAATACTAATATTTATAGCCAATATTGGGAAGCTGCAACACCTTTTTCTGGAGTAACTGGAGGTAAAAGTGTTGTCAGTTGTATGGAAATTTACAATAATGAGTTAATAGTTGGAGGAGATTATAATACAATTGGTGGCATTGTAGCTAATGGCATTGCAAAATGGAATGGAGTTAATTGGAGTAATTTAGGGCAATTAAATTTGGTGAATTCAATAGTGTCAGATTTAATCACCTACAATAATAAATTATATTTTATGTCTGATAAACTATATGTTTGGGATGGGAATACGGTTAATGCTGTAACTTATAATTCTAGTGGTCAAACATTGAATATAAATGGAAATGGAGACTTACATGTGTTTAACGGACAGTTATACATTGTAGCATCTTCTAAGATTGTTAAGTATAATGGTGTATCTGTAACTGAAATACCTTTAACTACAATTGTTAAAGGATCACCTAGATGTTTAGATAATTTGAATAATATTTTATACTTAGGTACAGATCAAGGATTATTCAAATATCAAAATAATATATGGGTTGATGTTACAGGGATATGTACAATGCCTCCAGTTATCATTGATATTGAACCGTATAATAATGAACTCTATGTTTTAGGTTATTTTCCATCAATTGGTGGATTATCAATTAATAACTTTGCAAAGTTTAATGGGAATAGTTGGAGTCTTACTAGTTTTCCTGATAATAGTTCATATAATATGAATACAAATCCATATGGAGCATTACAATATAATTGCGGAACAAATCATTTAAATGTAATGAATAATGAATTGTATCTCGCTCAAATATTTACTGGTTCACAGTTACAACTTCAAAAATATACACCATTGATAAAATTTAATGGAACTAATTGGTTACAACTTTCTTTAAATTCAAGTGTAGGTTCAGGTGGTTGCTCTATTTTTTATAACAACACTTTATTCTGTGGTGGACAATTTTCATGGTTATCTGATTCTCAGACTGTTGATGTGTATAATCATAAAATTGCTGGCATTGCAAAATTAAATACCTCTTTAACTGCTGTTAATGAGATAAGTAGTAAATATCAAAATATATACCCTAACCCAACATCATCAGAAGTTAAAATTACAATTAACCCAAATCAATTAGGTAAATCTTTTACATTATTTGATAATATTGGTAGAGAAAAAATGAGAGGTGTATTTAATTCAACTGAATATATACTCAATCTTGAAAGCTTTGAGCCAGGTATCTACTTGTTAAAAACAACAGAGGAAGAGACTCAATTTAAAATCGTTAAAAATTAGTAGGCTTGAAGCAAGTCTATAAATTATCATTAAAGCATAGTTTTTATTAACTCTTATTACTTCATATGAAAACCTTATCATTAATTATTAAGTCCCATCAAAAGAGATACAATATTTTAATATTAATTCTAATATTTAATTTTGGTGCTACAGCTCAACAATTTAATCAAATTAGTCAAGAGTCCCCAAGTTCAGGGACTCAATTTGAAAACTTTGTTCAGCTAAATGATAATCTAATCTTCACAACTAAATTTAGTAATACACATTCACTTTGCAAAAGTACAGGAACATCAAATGGAACAAGCTTAGTTATGAATTTTAATAATTTCTTAACATCTGTTCCATATGAAAAAGTATTAATCAAATCAGGTACTAATCTATTTTTTAAGACCACTCAAGGGACAGGTTTTACTGGAAAATTGTGGAAAACAGATGGTTCAAATGCTAATACAGTTTTGGTAAAGGATATGGATACAAGAAATTTCTGTTCAAACCTTTGTGACATGAATGGAACTATTTATTTTATCACAAAATATTCAGATCAAGTTAGTGGGAATTTAATTCATGAATTGTGGAAATCAGATGGTACTTTAAGTGGAACAACCCCTGTAAAAGATTGGACTAATTCTGGTTATGGTAGTTCAATTAATATTAGAGAATTTAACAATAAAATATATTTTTCTGGAAATGAAAGTGATGGAACTTTTGCAGGAACTATTCAGACAGGTGTTAATCTCCCTAAAGAAGAGAATTCAAGTATATTGAATGGTTTTATTTATTATTCAGGAACAGGTGGTAAATTATGGAAAACTAATGGTACAACAAGTGGTACTTTACAAGCTGTTAATTTCTCTGCTTCAGGTAATTTTTATACTTCAAATGGTTGGATTTATTTTGCAGGTGGATTAGGTGGTTCAAGTTCAACTGGAGTTGAATTGTGTAGAACAGATGGTACATTAGCAAATACAGTTGTTTTAAAAGATATTTATACTGGATTTAATTCTTCATATCCAAATGATTTTATTTATCACAATGGGAATGTATTTTTTACAGCAAATGATGGGATACATGGGAAAGAGTTATGGAAGACAGATGGAACTAATGTTGGAACTACATTGGTAAAAGATATTTTTACAGGTTCAAATGGTATTGCAGAGTTTTACAAAACTATTCATGATTCTCAATTTTATTTTACAGCTAATCGTGCAGAATATGGTGTTTATTCAGGAGGCGGTGTTTGGAAATCTGATGGCACAGAGCTTAATACAGTGCTAGTTCAAAGTTTTGATTCAGTGGGTGTAATTCTTGAAGTTAATTGTAATTTGTTTTTATCTGCAGTTGACTCCATTTCAAGTGTTTCTACTTCTGGTCTTAATGCACAATTATGGTGTGACACTAGTAGTAACTGTGTTTCAGCTGATAATAATGAAACTACCTTAAGCCAGTTTAAATTATACCCTAACCCAACATCATCAGAAGTTAAAATTACAATTAACCCAAATCAATTAGGTAAATCTTTTACATTATTTGATAATATTGGTAGAGAAAAAAT
>Ga0315909_10000460_pt1 | contig 54305 bp, 63 predicted proteins | sample LakEriMetagenome_11_FD_203527 | JGI IMG/M metagenome (GOLD analysis project Ga0315909, IMG submission 203527) | Freshwater fungal communities from buoy surface, Lake Erie, Ohio, United States - Buoy 2 MA125 | ecosystem: Environmental > Aquatic > Freshwater > Lake | place: USA: Lake Erie, Ohio... | reverse complement strand
CCTTACTCTACTGGCAATGGCTAGTGCCGCTGTTTCAGCGGTCAAGAAGGGGTGTCAGCTTTATAAGGATGTAAAGAGTGCTGCGGGAGATGTGCAGGCAATTCTTGATGATTTACAAAACCAGTTTGCTGGTAAGAAATTATCTAAGGCACAGGTAGCGCAGTACGAGAAGGAGAAGGAACGAGTCAAAGAGATCGGTAGGTCTAATCCCAATGATGTATTGGGGCAACTTGCGGATCACTTAGGTAAGTTTTTTGATGCTGTAGACCAAGTTGAAGCTCTGTTCTATGAAGAAGAAAAGCAATCAACGGAGGTCTACAAAGGAGAGGTATCAGCAAGTCGTCGCGCATTGCAGCGTGTGCTTATCCGGTCAAGGCTGGAGGCATTGCAAGTTGAGTTACGCGAGATGATGGTTTACCAGACCCCTCCAGAATTGGGTAATTTGTGGACACGCTTTGAAGAAATGCGGGCACAAATTGGAAAAGAGCAAGAAGTAGCAAGAGCAAAAGAGGAGACGCAAAGAGCGATTGCAAGGCACAAGCGAAAGCTGGTCATTTCTAAGTGGCAAGATAGAGCGCTGTATTTCGTCGTAGTTTTTATCATGGCATTGGAGATATGGGGTCTTCTAATCACAATAGCGATGACACGACGTTCGTCATCGTCTTGGTAATCTTGTCAATGATTATTTTGTTGGCAGTGCCGTTTTGCGTTTGGGTGTACATGGAGACAGTTGAGCAGCGGGCAATGGTAGAAGTATCCATACGCAGGTTTAACAAGATGCAGAAACAACTTGAAGACGAACAAAAGAAACAAGGGGAAAGCAAATGATTCCAATCTTAGGAGCACTGCTCGGCACACTGGCCGAAAATGGCTTAGGCCTTCTGTCCTCTGCTATCCAAGCCAAGGGTAAAGAAGTTGTAGAGAAAACTCTCGGCGTAAAGATTCCTGACAACCCTACGCCTGAAGATGTAGCAAAACTACGGCAGATGCAATTTGACCACGAAGAACGTCTGCTTGAACTCGGTATCGAAAAAGCACGGCTTGAACAAGAAGAACTCAAAGCATTGCTGGCGGCTCAGGCCAACGAGGAAAACAATGTATCCCAACGCTGGGATGCTGATATGGCATCTGACTCTTGGTTGTCCAAGAACATCCGTCCCATGAGTCTTATAGCTATTTTTGTAGGCTACTTTTTGTTCTCCATGATGTCCGCCTTTGGGTATAACGCCAACGAGTCCTATGTCAATCTGCTGGGGCAGTGGGGTATGCTCATCATGGGCGCTTACTTTGGCGGTAGGACTATTGAGAAACTGGCAGAAATGAGGGGTAAAAAATGAGCCTTAGCCAAGAGCAAGCTGCGTTCTTATTGGACGCCTGCAAACTAATTCAATACGCCACCGAGCAAGGCTTCATGGTTACGGGTGGTGAGTTAGCTCGTACCCCTGAGCAACAAGCTATCTACGTAAAGACGGGGCGCTCAAAGACGCTGAACAGCATCCACTTAAAACGATGCGCCATTGACCTAAATTTTTTTAAAGACGGTAAAATCATCTGGGACAAGGATGTCCTTGCCCCCCTTGGCACTTACTGGGAAAGCCTGTATCCTAAGAACCGTTGGGGCGGCAACTTCAAATCTCTTGTAGATTGCCCACACTTTGAACGGAACGTCTAAATGGCAGCGGTAAAACTCCTTAAGTTCTTAGGTGAAGCACCGAAGATTTCTTCGGAGTTGTTGCCCGATGGTGCGGCACAGTTAGCGTATAACACCAAGTTGTACTCAGGTGACTTGCTGCCTTACCGCCTACCTTTGTTTGTCTCGAACCTCAACCGTATTGGGGAAGTCAAAACAATCCATGCGCTGAAGAACCCGTCTACTGGGGCAATAAACTGGCTATCGTGGATGACTGACGTAGACATCGTGACTGCCTCGTCCTCTGAGGATCAAGAACAGCGGTTCTACTACACCGGGGATGGCGTACCCAAGGTCTCTAACTACGAACTGGCAATCACAGGTGCAGAGCCTTACCCCAATGGGTACTATGAACTTGGGCTGCCGTTGCCAACAACCAAGGTAACGACTTCGGCTGCATCCGCACCGAACGCCACAACATCTACCTATGCACGTGACTCAGGCAACACTGCGACTATTGTGACGGGTAGTGCACATGGATTGCGCACAGGTAATATTGTCACTATCTCTGGGTTTACATCTGCTGTAGGCAAGATATTCAACGCAACCAACGTGGCGGTCACCGTCACAAACTCAACAACTTTTACGTATTACTCGCCGGGTGATGCCGTCACATCCACATCAGACACTAGCGGAAAAGTAGCTTTGGCGGGTAATACGCAAATTCGTTCCTATGTGTACACGTGGTACACACCGTGGGATGAGGAGTCGATTGGCTCTGACCCATCGGAGAATCTGTACATCAAAGAAGGTCAGACGGTTACAGTGACCAACCTACCGACGGCAAAGCCCGCTGGTAGCAACACGTTCATACGTGGGGTAAAGCTGTATCGCACAGTCCCATCTGCCGCTGGCACGCAGTATTTCCTGCTCAAGACTTTATGGTTTCCAACAACACTTGCTCGTGTGCAACGCACATCCAATGTGTCCCGGGTTACTCTATCTAATCACCACAATCTGGCGATTGATGATCGCTTTAAGATTAGCGGGTGCACAGACTCGACTTTCAATATCACAGGCGGTATTGTCACTGACGTTATTGATGACTACACATTTGAGTACGCTCAGACTGCGGGTAACGTAGCAGATAAAGCTGAGACCGCAGGTACTATGTACCAAGATGCTGCCCAGAAGCTAACAGACACAGCGCGGTACTGGGGCGACGGTAGCTACTCATTTACTGACGACTTTGATGTGTCTCTGCTCAATGAGTCCTTAATAACCGACAACTACGATCCTCCTCCTGAGAACATGAAGGGGATTACGGCTGTTCAGAACAGCATCTTGATTGGGTTCTTTGACAACCAGCTATGCTTTTCGGAGCTAGGTAAGCCGCACGCTTGGCCTCAGGAGTATCGCCTGACGTTTGAGTCCGCCATTGTTGGCGTGGCCTCCGTCGGTGGTTTTATCCTTGTGTTGACTGAGGAGTATCCGTACCAAGTCTCGGGCGGTGATCCTGCGACTATGGCAACGGCAAGGATTGACACACTCTTTCCCTGCCTATCAAAACGATCTATTGTGAACATGGGTTACGGCGTGTCGTACGTCACGCATGGCGGCGTTGCCATCTACTCCCCCTCAACAGGTATCGACTTGTTGACCAAGTATGTGCACGACTGGGATACATGGGGTGCATCTCTAGACACCACGACTGTTACAGCCAAGTACTACAACGGTAAGTACTTTGCCTCGCACTCTACAGATTCGTTTATCTTTGAGCGTGACGAACGTATTGGTGGGTTCTTTGTATCCATCAACTACAAGTTCTCCGCTGCCTACAACGACCCAGAGACCAACAAGTTCTACTATGTTGCAGACACCTTGGGTAATATCTACGAGTGGGACGCAGACACTCAGCCATTGGCGTCAATGGAGTGGAAATCCAAGACTGTGGTCACCAAGGATTACCTTAATCTAGGCGCTGCCCGAGTGATTGCAGACTACGCAACCACAGATGCTGAAGCTGAAGCTATTGCAGCTTATAACGCTGGTGTGCCTGCGTTCAACGCTCAGGTCTGGGTAGACTATTCCAACCCAGTAGCCACTGTGTCCTACGCTCGTGCATCTAACGTAGCAACGATTGTGACCGCTGCGGCGCATGGAATGATTACAGGGTCGAAGGTGGACGTGTCTGGCTTCACCGGGGGCGCTGCATCGACATTCAACACACAACAAACTGTGGTGACAGTTACCAACGCAACGACGTTTACTTACGCCAGCGTAGGCTCGACTATCACTACGACTGCGGATGCAACAGGTACAGTTTCATCCCTCAAAGGTCTGGGCGATATGAACGGCCCATACGACCGAGTTACCAGTGGTGGTATTCGTATTGAGACATCTGGAGCACTCAACTCTACAGTGGTTAATGGAGATAACTTTACCCGTACGTACAAAACTGTAACTGGCGTGTTACCTGTCACGTTCCGCCTATGGGCGAACAAAGTACTGATTTTCCAAGGCACTGTGTCTAGTAGCGACATCTTCCGTTTGCCATCTGGGTATCGTTCAGATACCTTTGAGATGGCAGTTTCTGGGTCAGCCCGTGTGCGAGCAATCCACATAGGTGAAACCCCCTTCGGCTTGAGGGCTGCATAATGGCAAGATTCTCCGCTGTTCCCGCCGTACCCCAAGGCGGTCTTACCGACTGGCAAGCGGTGTTATTTAGTTCTTTGAAAGAGAACGTAGAGCTTTTAATTGGCGCTCGTGGCGAGTCTGACTCTGCCAGTAGAGCGCTTGTTAAGGGGCAAGTTACAGTAAATGAGGCGTCGCAGCAAAATTTATTACGTGTCACCGCAGAAGGTAAAGGGTATACTATCAGCGGACAGAACGTAGCAGATTTAGACGACGTTGGAAAATTAATCAAGGATGTACAGGAACTTGCGAACGACCTCGCGTATACCCGCAGCGTACTGAATACATTGATTAGACAACTGAAAGGTTAATCATGGCAAATGGAAAGAATCCTATTTTAGAGATGCTTAATAGACAAAGCGTCCCAGCATCCGTACCCCAAAGTACTGCTGCCCCTTCTGTTGCAAGCCCCCTTAGCATGGGTCTGACTGGTGCAGTCGCTGCCCCACAGATGCCAATGCAAGCGCCGATGGCTGCACCTGCTACAACATCTTTAGATTTACCTGCTGGGCTGCAAAGTTTAATTGGCGGTGCACCCCCAATGGTAAATGAAGCTGCGTTGCAGACAATCCCAACTGGAACTGTTGCGTCTAACCCCCAGTTCCCAGCACTAGATTTTCGTATGCAACCAACTTACGCACAGGGAGGCATGGTAGGTATGAATGGACAACCTGATATGACTGGAGCCGCTGGCATGAAACCCGGCGCAGGTGGAAGCCGTATGTCACAAGCAATGATGGATCAACAGATCAACGACATGATGCGCAAGAACCCGCAGATGGTTCAGCAGATTCAGAACGCTATTATGGCTGGTCTCCAGTCAGGGGAGTTAACCCAACAAGAACTCAATATGGGAGTTCAACTCGCAACTGTAGCTGTCCAGAACCCCGAGATGTACCCCTATGTTAGAAACTTTGCTATTCAGCAAGGACTGGCTGATGAACAATCACTTTCTCCCCAGTACGACGAAGGCTTGCTGTTTGTAATTTTGTTGGCCGCACGTATCGCTCAACAGAATATGGGTGGACAGAACATGATCCAAGGTGGTAGTCCAGCAATGGCTGGAGGTCAACCGCAGATGGCGATGGCTGGTGGTGGACATGTTGGCGACCGTATGGCGCAGCAACACAATGCTCAGGCACGAACTCTTGTTGCTCACGCTGGTGATGGCACTCAGGGCGGTAAAGTTGTTGGCCCCGGCCACGACACAAGCGACAACATTACGATTGCTGTTTCGCCCGGAGAGTACGTGATTCCTGCCAAAATCGTTAAGATGAAGGGTAAGGAATTCTTTGATTCACTTTTGGAAAAATATAAGGATGCTTGATGGCACATCCACCGGGGTTTGACCCAGTTCCTCTCGATGAGTTCGATGCGTTATTGCTCTCTACAAAAGAGCAGTTCGATAAGTACTGGTCTACGGCAAAGCCGCTTATTGAGAAGTGTATTAAAAGATCAATGCACGGGGAACTTACGGCGGATGATGTTTACACAATGGCACTTCAACAGAAAGTGTATGTGTTTGTTGTCAAGTGTGACAAAGGAATTATGCCAGCCGTAAAGCTGGCTTTGGTTCTTGAGATCGTCAACTATCCACGTTTACCCGCCATGAATATCTTGGCGTTAGGTGGCGAGGAACTTGATGCGCTCTACGAGAGGTATTGGAAACGCCTGTGTGGATGGGCGTATATGAACGGTGTCCGAGCTATTGAGGGATGGGTGTCCCCAGCAATGGAGCGGGTAATTTCAAAATATGGATTTAAGCATGTGTATACACATATGCGACTCGATTTGACGGAGGACACAAAATGAATCACGTAGCTCGTATGCCGGGGCGCTTTAATGACCGCTCGATGGCGCTGATGGGTATTCCCGATTTACCAGAGTCGGCTTTTGGTGGAGACCTTCCACCATTCCAACGTACCGCACTTGTTCGCATGATGGGTATTAAACCCCAAGGCGGTGGCGGTGGCGGTGGCCTTATGAAAGTTGTTGCTGTTGTAGCGGCTATTGCGATTCCATTTGCCGCTCCAGTGATTGCTTCTTCAATTGGTTTGTCAGCAGGTATTGCTGCGGCTACTTCTTTCTCAGCGGCTACTTCCGCAGCCATTGGTTCAGCGATTGTTGGTGCTGGACTTGGCGCTGTAAGTGCTTCAGTCACTGGCGGTAACGTAGGCCGAGGCGCTCTGATGGGTGCAATCGGTGGCGGTATCGGCGGCTACACTTCTGTTCCTGCCTCTGCATCTGGCTCTCCTAGCGCCTACAGTCTTAGCCCCAATACAAGTGGTACAGCCACGGGGTTGAGTATGCCTAGCGCAACTACACCGTCCTTAGCTGGCTCTCCTTCGTTGGGTTCTAACCTTTCGTTTACTCCCGATTACAGTCTTGCTTCTGGTATGACTCCAACTGCCCCCGGTATGGGCGGAACTGGTTTAGTGTATGGCGGCGGTGGTTATGGATTGAATCCAGCCGAAGCTGGCCTCACCCTTGGCGGTACTACACAGAGTGGACTTTCCGCAGGATTGTCTAGCCAACCTACTAACCCATACTCGCTGTCTGGTATGAGTTCTACGGCTGGCGCACCTACGGCTGCTGCTGATCCATATTCTTTGGCGAATACTTCTTACGCTGGACAAGGTAGCAACTTGCCTCTATCCAGTCAGTACGGTAACCTGTCTCCTACTGACTACAGCGTTACTGGCAGTGTTGCAACACCTTCCACTGCTGGTCTTAACACCGCTGGTGCTTCTGAGTTTGGTCTTAAAGCAACTACCGCAAGTGCGGGTGGTTTGGGTAATGCAGCCGCTGCAACCACCGCAGGTACAACAGCAGCTACAGCAGCCGAGAAACTTACGTTTACTCAAGCCTTGGCAAAAGTTCCTGAAGCATTGCAAGCTAAGTTCACTGATCCTAAAGCACTGGCTGACCTCACTATGCGTGCGGGTGCACAGTTGTTGACTGGTCAGTTGTCTGACGCTGGTCTGTCCAATGAAGAAAAACAACTGCTGCAAGCTCGCGTTGAAGAAATGAAGCAGAATAAAGAGATCAATAACGAGTTGTTCCAGACTCAGTTGCGTGAAGCCTACGACCTGTTGGGTCGCAGTGACTACTTTGATCCGGGCTATTTCGGTCAGCAGTATGCTGGTGCAGCTAAGCAACGTACTTCAGCACAGAAAGAAGCAGCACTTCGCAAAGTCAATCCTCGCAACAAAGGTAGCCGTGCTGCGCTTGAGCGCCAGTACAACTTGCAATCTGCTCGTGAGGAAGCTACTGCATACGACAAGGGTTCGATGTATGGCTTTGACGCTGGTTTGAAATTAACTCAGCAAGCTCTAAACGCTTTGCCTAAGAGTGCGCCAACCTCCAGTGCTGACGCTTCTGCATTGAGTACCGCATATGGCAACATTGAGGAACGCAAACGCAAGAGCCAAGAAGGATTGAACAAAACCCTTGGCCCATTGTTCACCTAATAGGGGGCCGTATGGCAATGTCATTTGGAGGCTCATTTCAAACGGGGCCAGATTCGCTCTACGCAGGTGCTGACCTCTACCGCAAGAACGAACAGGAAAATCTCAGAATGGCGGAACTCCGCCGCATGGAGGAAGCTCGTAAGCAGTTAGCCGCCGATGAACTTCTGAATCAAAACGTACCTGATGTCCGTGCAAGTTGGTCATCTGGGATGACGGATGTTGTCAATGCACCTGCACCTGCACCTGCACGAGCACCCGTTCAAGCACCACTCAATTTGCCACCTGCGCAGCAACCTGTTGTGGGTCGTGTAGACGAACCGCCTCCCGGTGCATCTAGCATACGCCGCATGACGCCTGAGGAGGTAGACCGCCTCAAGAAACAACAAGCTGGTACTCTACCCGTAGCGGAAATGACTGCTGCGGAGTTTCAGTCACTATCTCCAGCAGATCGTCTTAAACGCTTGCAGATAGAGAATGACAACCGCCGCATTAAAACGTTGGCTGCTGCTTCGGGCAAAGTTCCTGCCGCCGCCGCTGATATTTTTACATTTCCCGTTACCGCAGGTGCTCAGTTTGTTGAGGGGGCGGCCAATCTAGTAGACTTTGCCCGATTTGGTAGAGCCATAGGTCTTTACGATCCTGACGTAACCAGTGTTACTGTCCCCGGTTCTGGTTCACTTACACCCTACTACGACAAGATTCGCCAAGCTGAAGCTAACAATAAACCGCTGACTGAGAAAGAACTGCTTGAGCAACTCAAGCAAAAAGATGCTGCCCGCGCTAAGGACGCCAAAGCAAAGAGCGAGAAGATTGCCCAAGAGGAAACACGGTTAAGTTCTGAGAAGGCCAACAAACGCCTTACCGATCTGGTGAACTTAGCACCACAGGCTTTGCAGAAGGAAGATACAAAGTACCTTGTTGGTCGTTCGCAAGAGTTGGGTGTTGATCCAGCGGCTGCGGTTGCCATCTATGGTATTGAATCATCATATGGGGCAGCCAAAGGAGCTAGTACTGCTGGTGCAAAAGGCTCAATGCAAGTCATGGATAAGACATTCAAGGGAATGAAGACATGGTTCACTGATCCTAAGAACATTGAAGCCTACAACATTTCTCCTGAGTTGCAACAAGCGGCTGCGGCTATGGTTCGTGGTACACCTCAGGGTGAGATGGACGCTGGCCTATTGGTATTGAAGTACAACGAGTTGATCGGTGTGCCTAAAAATCTTTGGGGCGCTGGCTACCAAGGTAACGCAAACCAAGTTCTGAAGAAGGGTGCTCCCCTTAACGCAACTGATGGTGGCATGACCAACAGTGACTACAACGGTGTGTATGTTGGGTTGTACAACAACATCTCCCGAGCACTGGGTATAAATTCAACCCTGATGGCAACTGCCCCAGCCGGTGGGAAACAAACTGCGGCTGCACCTACGTCGGTACGCCCCGGCGGTAATATGACAGAGGCACAGATTGCAGCACTACAAGCAGACCCGTTAGCGCTTAATAAAAATCCTCCCTCTGCTGCACCTGCTGCACCTGCTGCGCCTGCTACGGCTGTAGTAACGCAGAGTAGACCTCCTGCCGCACCTGTGCTTACACAAGAACAAAATCGTCCAGCATCAACAACTTCAGTAGTAGCCCAGCGAGTTGCGGCTGAACCTGTGCCACAGTTTGTAGAGCCAAAAGAAATCTATAACGCAAGCTCTTACGCAAAGCCGCTCGAAGTTGGTTTGCTCCGCCGTGAACAGACCAAGCGTATGGCTGACATTATGATGCGCACGGGCAATGTGTACAAAGCAATGGAGTTGCGTGGCGTTCTCGATACGATGGACAACCAGTTGTACAAGATGCAAGGCGACCAAGGCGTTGCTGAGTTCTTGCAGTCAGGTGGGCGTGACGCAAACCGCATGATGGGTGTGTACAGCTACTACACCAACCAACAGTATCAACTGCAACCTCGACGCGATGGTTTGTTTAATCTTGTTGCCAACGGTCAAGTAGTCTCCCAAGGTATGCCCGCAGAGAAAGTTGTTGAGCGTATTCGCCTGACACTAGACGAAGGGTTTCGTCAACAGCAAGCTGCTATCGCTGGCAAGTTGTTTGACTCTGACATCAAGATTCGAGAGCAAAACGCTAAGACGATGGGCGAATACATCAAGGATATTGGCATCAAGACTATTGAGGGTAAGACTCAACTGGATGTCGAGAAGCTCAAGATGATGAAGTACGATGTCAAACCGACAGGCGCTGGTGATGGCACAGTTGTTATCACACCTCCATTCGGAGCACCATTCGTATTTAACCCATCGGGCACGACAGTAAAGATTGACAATATTGAGATACAGTCATTCGCAGCAAGACCAATTACAGGTATGCCCAGCCTAAGCTGGGCCAACAAAGGATGAGGTGAGTTATGGCTAAAGCCGGGTTGAGTTTCAGCAGCCCCTTGTATGGGGGCACAGATACTGACGTATCACGGTTTGCCACCGCAGAATATATGGGGAATCCTGCTGCAAGCTCTGGGCTTAACGGCATCGGGGGGACTTCGCTTGCTAGTATGGCAGCGCTGACTGAGCAGATTGTGAAGTCAAGCCAGTTCGAGATGCCGACGTTGAAGAATCCTCCGGCCATTGCGTTCAGCCCATCACAGAAGAAGTTGTTTGTACAAGGCCAAGAGTTTGCGGCTGATGACGCTACTCGTGCGCTTCAGTCTGAATCTTTGCTACGCGGCCCTTCTACTGCAATGCCGCAAGGCGGCGACTGGGTTCCGCTGGATGAGGCCGCGTATTCTCAGTACCTTGACTCGATTAAAAATCCCAGCATGGGTCGCCTTGCCAAGAAGAACTTTGGCATTGGTGTTGACAACATGCAGTTGCTTGCTGGTCGGGCACTACAACTGGGTGGCGCTGAACAACTTGGCGGGTCTATTGTCGAACAGCAACAGGAAGATTTAGGGAAAACCCTACCATTCCAACGCGAGTTCACGGACATTGGCTCTAAGCCATACGGTCAAAGCCGTGGTGTTCTTGACTGGTTTGTAGCCAACCTTGCGCAGCAAGGGCCGAACTTGGTGGAGTCCGTAGTGACTGCCGCCGCAGGCTTTGCCGCTGGTACTGCTACTGCTGGCCCTCTTGCCAGTGTCCCCGGTGCGCTTGCAGCCTTGGCTGGTAAAGCAGAAGCCAAGCAAGCCATTCTTGCTGCGGCAAAAAAATATGCAGCAGGTCAAGCAACCAAAGAAGAACTCAAAATCCTAAGTAACGCCGCTGGTGTTTTAGGTGCAGCGACTACTTCACTGGCACAGAACTACGCAACTGGCGCTGCTGACATCTATGGTGAGCAACGTGACCAAGGGGTTGGCGCAGAGGATATGCGTGCCCGTGTCAATGCGTTGATGGGTGCTTTCCCTTATGCAGCGTTGGAGTCCTTACCTGAATTTATGCTTGCCAGCCGAGTGCTTGGTGGCGGTAAAGGTATTGGCTCAAGCTGGGGCATGGCTCCCGGCGCTACACGCTTGCAACGTGGTGCTGGCTATGCTGGTCGTGCAGCAGTCGGCGGTGTTGCTGGCGGTACGTTAGAAGGACTTACTGAGACTGGTCAGGAAGGGTTGCTCCTTGGCATATCAGAACAAGACTTCTCTAACCCTGAGAATATAAACCGCTTGATTAACTCCTTTGCCGCTGGCTTCGGAGTGGGTGGCCCGATTGGTGCTATCGCCAATTTGAAAGGTACAGCACCTGCCAACATCCTTACTGGGGAAAGTACTGATCCCACTGGTAAAGCTACAGGCACTGGTCTTGCTCCATACAATCCACCTCCTGCACCCCCCGGTCGTCCGTTCACTGATGTGCAGTTCATGGGGGCTATTCCTCCTGAACCTCCTGCACTTGGTGGCCCAAGCCCAACTACGCCACAACTTCCCGGCCCTACTCCTCCTGTATCCCCAATGGGTGGGCCAGTCATTATGGCTGGCATGGGGCCAAACGCTGCGGATGTCACGCGGCAAGATGTTCTGTTGCGTCAGCAGGGTAACGTCCCGCCCGGTGCAACACCCGGCTCACAAGGCGTGCTGGATATTTTCGGTGGAACTATTCCTGCTCAGGAGTTGGCTGCACGTATGCAGCCACAGCAACCACTCCCCGGCTTGCCTGCGCCGTCTGCTCCCCCCGTGGTCGATCCTCGTCAGGGTGCATTGCAGTTCGGTGGCCCAGCCCCTCAAGCTCCTGCTAACCCAATCTTGGCGCAGCGGATGCAGGCGGCTCTTGCGTCACAACAACGTGCACAAGAATTCCAAGCTGCGCAAGCACAGCGGGCCGCCCAAGAGGAGGCAATCAAACAGCAACAACTTGATAGATTACAGAACGAGGCTCGAATCCAGCAGCAGTTGGACTTGATGACGCAATCTCAGCAGCCTGCTCCGCAGTCAATGCCGATGCGTCCGATCCCTGTTTCTCAACCACAACAACTCCCACTGTTCAAACGTGGTGAGTTACCCCGTCCTTCACGGGCTGAGGGATTGCGTCGTGGCGTAGGTATGCAGACACCTGCGACACAGACGTTGACTATCCCTCCCACCGCTGGTGAATTCCAGCGTGCTGGACAAGGCATCCTGTTTAATCAACAGGGTCAGCCATCTATGCAGGCACTTAAGAGTGCAGGCAAGAAACAACCACTGCCCAAGCCAACGGTGGCAAAAGGCGTTACTCAGGCAAAACCTACGGGTAAACCCGTAACTGCCGTCACCGTGGCAAAGGCCGCGTCCAATCTGAAAAAGGGAGCACCCGATGCCACTCAAAAAGGGAAGCAGCAACAAGGTAGTGTCAGCCAACGTAAGCAAGATAATGCGGGAGTACAAGGCGGGGGGCAAGCTGGGAACCAGCCCACGACCCAAGTCCAAGGCGGCGGCACTCAAGCAGGCGGTGGCGGCAAGTCTCTCCAGCGCGGGTCGCAGCAAACCCAAAAAGTAACACCCGCAACAACAGCCCTTAAGAAAGGGTCTGAACCAAAAAAAGTCGAGGCGGCAAAACCCGCCGCCAAACCAAAGGTTGAGAAGCTGAGTCCTGCCGAGGCATGGGAGGACAGGAAACCAGAGGGCGGCGTAGCGTACAGCACGCTTTCAGATGCGCAGAAGAGACGCTGGGCAACTGAGAATTACTACGACCGTGCCACCATGTCGTTGGCTGATGAGATTAATGCTCAGGCTATACCGCTACCTGCTGAAGAAGAACTGGCAGACTTGTCTTACATGGAATTGTTGGATGAGGATATTGCTACGGCTGAGTCCACCACAGATGCAAGTGCGTTCCGTGATGCGATTGAGAACATCATGTTCCATGCCTACTTTGATACTGACTCCAACAATGAGAAAGCTGGTGTCATTGATAAGGCGCAGATGTTCTTGCTTGAGACTGGCTTTACCGAAGATCAGCGTGGCATCATGGACACCGCATTGCTGGATGTCGTCAATGACCGACTGGAAGTCGGGGCTGCTTACACCCGTGGTAATCTAAAGGGCACACTAAAGCCTTGGTTTACCTATGCGCAGATGCGCAACTTGCTCCCAAGCATTGGATCAAAGCTCATTGGGTTGTCCGACACGCAAGTGGCTGAGTTGTTGCAAGCTCGCCAGATCAGTGAGCAAAACGTACCTGTATCTGTTTACAAGAAGTACAAGACCTCGCTGCCTGCTGGTGAGTCAGTTGTCAATACCAAGAAGGTCACCTCACTCAACCGCATTGTTGACCAGTCTGGTGCAAAACTGGCAAACTTCATCCGCGATTTAGTAACCCGCGTTAGGGAAATCCCTACGCTGACCAAGGAAGTGGTGTTTGGTTCTGAGCGTTTTGCCAACATCAAAGCACTGACCAAGCAGTTGTACAGTGAACTCGATGAAGCTGGCCGCAACTACATGCTGCCTGATGGAAGCAAAGTCAAAGACTACTTCAACGACAAGGGTGAGGCAAAGCTCATCAAGTCTGATGGTCGCTACATCCTAAGCCAAGTTGAACTTACTGAAGAACAGCAACGTGCCCGTGAAGAAGAACGCCGTGCTGAGTTGCGTGCATTAGGTGAAGCAGCCGCAGCAGAGTCAAAGGCAGAGCAAGATATTATCAACGCCCGTAAGCGTGGTGCACGTGGTAGCGAAACTGTGCAGGATTGGGATAAACCCGAAGGTAACTTCTACCGTGATGATGGCACGCCAATGGGTTCTGCTATCCCACTTGGTCGTGTGAAGTTGTTGGTCAAAGGTTTCTTGGCAAAGCTCAAGGTCAAACCTACTGTCCATGTGTACGCCAATGTTGCTGACTTGCAGGCTCGCAATCCTGAGTTGTATCAGCGTGCCGCTGCTGCTCGTAAGCAAGGTGACTTCGACACAACCAATGCCGTGGGTTACTCCTTCGGCCCTGAAGTCATCATCTTCTCCGACTTTGTTCGTACTGAACAACAGTTGAAATTTGTACTGGCTCACGAAACCATTGGTCACTTTGGTTTCAAAGGTGTGATGGGTCAGTCTGAATTGAACAAGGTACTGAATCGTATATATCAAACTGACCCTGATGTGCAGGCCGCAGTTGACGCAATGGTCGAAACCCAAGGAATGGATAGGCTGGAAGCCATAGAGGAATATCTGGCTGACAACGCTGCTGACCTAGATGTATCAATCATCGCAAGGTTGTGGAACGCCTTGAAGAACGCCCTGAACAAACTTGGCTTTAGCTTCAAAGACGACGAAGCTCGCCAGCTTGTGAACCTTGCACGCCGCTATGTGCGTGAAGGCAGCACGGGCAACTTCTTCAGCGCCTCATCCTTTGTGGGCCACATGGAGGACATGGAACAAACAGTAGCAGACGGTAAATACGCACGTAATTTTGCTGGCAACATCGGCTCACGAGGCATGGCAATGAACGCCTTGAATCGTAGGCACGGCCCCGGTGCTGGTATGTTTGGGTCGATGGACGCCTTCCAGAAAGGGCTGTTCGGCAAGACAGGAGATGTTGGTGTAAACGTAGGCAAGATACTTGAGAAGGTACAGACCCTCGACAACATGGCTCGCAAGAGCTATGGCCTCAATCAGATATTCCGTATCTTTGAACAACGAAGTCAGAAGGCTCGCGCTCTACTCTCCAAGTACTCACGCTACATGGCGTTCACCCACACACCACGTGTGTTTGGATTCGGTGGCGGCGTGTCTGAGGAGGAGAAACAACAAGCTGGGGAACTTGCTGCATACGCTGCGCTGTTCAAGTCACGCCAGTTGACTGATGAGTTGATGGAGTCATACGGCTCCATGATTACTAAAGACGCAATGGGTAATGTCACTGTTGACCCACGTGTGCGCCAGTTGTTAGAGAAGGCAGGCACTGTGACTGCGGAAGAATTCCGCAAGGGTTTTGATGTAGAACTCGGCACTGGTGAAAGAATCAAGTACCAGTTCAATGTTGATGAGAACAGCCCAGTGTGGCGTGTCTACACTGAGATGCGTGAGACAGTAAACGACGCAGCAGTAGATTTGCTGCTATCAAACTATGAAGCATCTCAAGCAGAACAGCAACGGGTGTTCAATGAACTCGCTGGTATGAAAGGACTCAAGGCTGAGTTCTCTGCACAAGACCTTGCTGCTATCCGCAAAGTAATTGAGATGTATCAGAACATCCGCTATGGTGGTAGCCGCATTGCAAACGCTTCCGTCGAAGTACAAAAGGGTGCAGACCAGCGCTCTGAGAAATTCATCTACAACTTTGGTCGTGCGCTATTCAATGACGATGTGTTTGACGCATGGATGAAGAACCCACGTATCTCTGGTGAGATGCTCAAAGATTTTGAAGAGTTTCAGAAGGCTGAGTACGACGATATTCGCGCCGCTATCCCCGCAATTCGTGACAAGATTCGTAACAAAGAGCAAGCCTTTGCAATTCAGAAGGCTGTGCAAGACATCTTCTTGTTTGATTTGCAGACACGCAACGCGGAATTCTACGCAAAGCGCACCATCCTTGGCTCATACGTTCCGTTCAGCCGCCGTGGTGAGTACCAAGCTAGGGTGGCAGCGTTCGATGCTCAAGGTAACCCAGTGCGTTTGGATGAGAACATCCGTGACGCCATGCCCTACTTCCAGTTTGAGACTGAGAGTGAAGCAACCGCTGCACGCGAGGCATTGGAGAATGAGTTCGGCAATGGGCAAGAGTGGATTCTTAAAGATGAGTACGGCGCAGAGATCAAAGTAACTCTGCGTGCAGAATCTTCAGAAGCCGCAGTCAGCCCATCTTTAACTGAAGCCGTGAACTTCAATGAGTTCATCTATGTGCTGAACCGCTTGAACGTAAACATCACACCAACCGCACGTGAACGTATTGTCAAGACACTGACGAATCAAAACGACCGTGCTCGTAAGAACTTACAACGTAGTGGTAATCCCGGATGGGACAGCGACATCGTGCGTTCTGTGTCTGAGCATCTAGAGATGGTGGCTCACGTTGCCGCCAAGAAAATCTACCGCCACCGTCTTGATGACATCATGCTCAACAATTCGTCATGGCTTGGTGACCCACAGAAGCTCAAGGATTTGCAGGCTGCGATTGATACAGCAACTACTGACGGGCAGCGTGTTAGAGCGCAACGTGCGTACGATGAGTATGCGTTCATGTACAAGTACATGGCTCCTAAAGCTGCTGGCGTTACGGTCAATGGTGAACCTACACTGGGACAAGGTGAGCGCTATCGTGAAGAAGCCAAGAAACTTATTCGCTGGTACAACGACTCATCCAATATTAACGACAGCACCGAAGATATGTTGTCGGGGGAAGCTGGCTCGTTCCTAAAACTAATCACAGTGTTGATGCAGTTGGGTGGTTCAGTTGCATCCGCAGCCGTGAACTTTGTATCTCTGCTTACCCACAGTACACCATACCTGTCCTACTACAACGCCAAGCGTGGTTATGGCGGCGGTTACGGTGAGGCCAAAGCCGTGACCTCCCTCTACCGTGCGGCCCTTGATGCAGGCAGTTACAAGCTGGAGGACGCTGGGTTCTTGAATGACTTGCTGGTCAATGGTGGGTACGACAAGTATGGACTGACAGAGGATGAGACTAAGTTCTTGTTTGATGCCACTGAGCAGGGCACATTGCAGGCGGCTCAGTTCAACGCACTGGTGGGTACAGCACGTGGCAAGGTGTTTAACAATAAAGCACAAGCAGGTATTAAGGCATGGATGGCTATGTTCTCCTATACAGAGCAGGCCAACCGCCGAATCACTGCACTGGCAGCGTACCGCCTTGAGAAAGAACGTGCACTGTCACAAGGGTTGAGCGAAGAACAAGCAATCGCTGAGGCTACTGAGGCAGCACGGATTGCGGTCAACACATCGCAAGGTGAGTACGCCATGTTCAACCGACCAGAGATGGCACGTGGCAACGTAGCTCAATACATATTCATGTACAAGCAGTTCGTAATCATCACCGTCCAACTGCTGCGTAACATGCCAGTTCGTGGGCAGTTGTTGATGCTTGGCTTACTGTTGATGATGAGTGGTCTGAAGGGCATACCATTTGCTGACGACCTCGCTGACATTGTTGACACAATCGCGCAGATGCTCGGCCTCAAAGTGGCAAGCATCGAGAAAGCTACTGCTGAATGGGTTGATAGTGTGGCCCCGGGAATGTCGCCGTATGTCATGCGTGGTTTGATTGACCGTGCAGTCGGTGCGACTGTATCTACCCGCTTGGGTATGGGCGATCTAGTTCCGTTGACTGGTGCTCTTAAAGCTGGCGCAGACCCTGCACGTGAGATCGGTGACTTTGCTGGCCCAGTGTTCAGCGGTATCAGTGGGCTGGTATCAATGGCAGGTGGTTTGGCTAAGTATGGTGCTGAGGTAACGGGCCTGCGTGATGACACTACATCCCTCAACACATTGATGCGAGAGTCCCCAATAGCTGCGCTGCGGTCTGTCGGAGACAGTTTTGCGTACCTGTCAAGTGGTGACATCACGAACGTACGTGGTCAGATGGTTGCCAAGGATGCACAAGCGCACGTAATTCTTGCTCGACTACTCGGCTTCTACCCAGCGATAGCCACTCAGCAGAACGATATTGTTCGTATGTCCAAGCAAGTCAATGAATACGGCAAGGCGGTCAAAGCAGAATATGTTGCTGCGTATGTGAAGGCTCGGGCTGCCGGTGACCAAGAGGCAGCAGATAATATTGCATCCGCAGTAAGCCAGTGGAATGAGGATTCCAAGGGTACAGGTTTGGAAGTGACTAAGTTCTTGCAGTCTGCCAATCGTGCATATCGTGAGGCTCAGCGTCCAACTGCGTTGCGCTACATGAAGTCAGCGCCAAGGGCTATGCGTCCTGAGACCATAGAGTTGTTGAGACTCTACGGACTAGACGATGAGATCATGTAATCAGACTGCTCTCATTTGACCGAAAGTTAGATCAGCGGCAATCTCGTCTGCATCACTCAAGATTCCTACAAGTTTGGGGTGATTCAGATTGAGGCCAAGGACATATGCCTGACCCAGTTTGATGGGGGTGTCCTTACCAAGAAACGCTTTCTCTGATTTGGGTGTAGCAACCACGTTCTCAAACTGCATTTGTTGCATGAACGATTTGTAGTCGCCGCCGTTCTGTGCCAACCATCTGCGGAAGTGGGTGCGGTCAACAAGCACAACACCTTTATCAAACTTGTCTGCCGCAGTACGTCTATATGTGTCGAACCGAACACGGATGTCAGCACGTGGCATCCTTGAGTAATCCACAATACCTTTGTCTGTGCCTGTGTGCATCACAGTAACAGCGGCTCCAGCACTGTCGTTTAGATAGTTGGAGAATAGATCGAACGCATCCATCTTGTTCTCGACCACACTACGTCTGATTGCACCCAGTTGTTTCAAGACCCACTCAGTACCAAGGGTGTAGTCGTACTTGATAATTCCCCATTCAACACATAAGCGTGAGGCTAAGTCTGAGAGGATGATGGCTTGTTCCCAGTAGCGTTCCTGTCCTACAAAGTTGGCTTTGTACTTCTTGTGGAAGTCAGCCGTGGCATGGTCAATCGCGGCGCGTACCCCATCGGCTCCAAGTTCCAACAACTTCTTTACGAATAAGCGTCCTGCGTGTCCGTAGTTGGTGTGGATAAACTGGTGAATCTTGCGACCGCCTGTACTGTCTCTTGTAAATAGTTCGTGCAGTGGTATATCAATCTCAAGAAGCCGTGCCATTTGTGCGTCAGTCTCAAGCCCAGATGCAACCAGCTTAGATTGCAGAGACTTATTGGTGGATACAAGCACAGGCATTGCCCATGTCTTTGCGTCACGTTCTTCGGCGTTGCGGTTCAGTCGTGCCTTGTCTCTACCTTGGGACACCCAGTATGCAAAGTCACCAACCTCTTTGTCTACCATCAAGGTAACTTCGTCAATGGTCATCGGCATGTGGGCATAGATACCCATACGTCCAAACAAAGTGTTCTGTGTGAACTTGGCGGCAAAGTGTAGTTTGTCAGGGTCACCATAAATTGATTGCACCCACATCTGTATCAATGATTTGCCTCCACCTGATGGGCCAAACAATGAGACAGTCAAACCCTTAAGGCCAGTGAACGCATACAGGGGGGCAGATAGTCCGACACCAAGTGCAAACATGTGCCAGTGCAATCCTGTTTTCTCAAGCACACTGGTGAAGTCTGCCCACTGTTGAGCGTCCCCCGATACACCATACAACTCGTTGCCAAGTCTTTGAGTGCCAGCGGACAGGCTGATGTTTTCTTCACTGACTGAACCGTCAGGCTCTCGGCGCAGAAGCGTGTCACCAATCACAAACTGGGAGAAGTTTTCTTTCCATCCCATTGTGGCGTACAGATTGGTCATCGCACGTTTCTGCCGCAATTCATCCATGTATGAACGTAGCATAAGTTGGAAGTACTCCGTCTGTCTTTTGTTGTTGAGGACAATGCCTTGATCGGCAATGGTGGAAGCGAACTCTCTATGTCCGTCTGTGAGATGCGCTTGTCTTAGAGCAAGTTCTTGCCAACCTTTATGCTGACGATTCCAGTGGTAGCGCACAGTCTCGTAACCAAGACCTTCATCACGACCATAGCCCACGGGGTAGATGTCGAACGAACATACGTCAATATCTGTCTCGTCAATGGTCATCTTGATGCCATCAGCGGTGCGCTTAAACCCACGTGGCATGGGTACATCAAACGCCGCCTTGTCCAACGCATCTTGTGGTGGTGCAATCTGTTGGTACTGCAACCCAAGAGCGGCAGGACTCTTTATCTTGTCCTTAAATTTGCATCCCTTACATCCCCCGGGACGGTTGATGTCCCACGTATCACAACGTGTTGGCCCATCTGTGTTGTCTTTCCACTGGATCAGCTTTTGCAATGTTCGTTGTGCATCAAACTTTGGGTGGTTCTGACTCCACTCAATAGCCGTAGCCTCAGGCTCAACACAAAATGCGGCTATTCCCAGTAGGCTATACCACTGGGGTTCTTTGACCTCACCTTGGTTCTCTACTGCCCACTTGACCTGTTGGCATTTCTTAACGACAACCGCACCAATGGTAGGTGGGAACTCAGTCTTGACTGCCATGTCTTGTAGCAACTTACTGCCAGTTGTATTACGTGGCAGGCTCACCTCGTGAGCTAGGTGGGAAACAAGGCAAGACTTCAGCAACTCATGGCTCACTGGCTCAGCGTCTACCAGTAACTTAACCTCGTTACCATTCTTAGGATTGTGTGTCCCAATGGGGCGTAACACCAATGCACTATTGGCAGTTAGCCCTGCGTCAATATGAAACTCATTCGCAATCGCCGCTGACTTCATTGCTTCAGCGATTGGCTTCCATCTAGCTGGTTCGAGTTCTTCCGTCAGACACCAATAGACATGTAGTCCGTTGCCTGAGAATACGATCATGGGCTTAGGCAAGTTCATTGTTTGAATGAATGTACCTAGCGCAACAAGTCCTTCCTTCCACGATGGATACGGCTTGTTGTTCCCACAGTCAACGTCCAAGGCGACAACCTTAATCGCTCGGACATTATCTTGTTTGCGGCTTCCCTTCTCCTTAAATGCGGAGATGGCGAAGTACGTGTTGTTGCCTGTTTGGTCAAGGCCAGCTACTGCCTTTGCGAGTTCGTCTACTGTAGAAAAGAATCCTTGCCTATTGCCATCAGGATTGATGACTGTCGTGACATAAAAACCTTCCGACGGTAGAACCCGCTGGAGATGTTCCAACGTGTTCATGTGCCCCTGTCAGTGAGGGGATTTCTCCCCTCACCCCCTCAGTTATAGTTACCCAATATCTCAACGAGACGCTCTTTCCTCTGCTTCTGTTCCATCGCAATCACCTCAGGCATAGGCCACTGGTGTTCGGACATTACTGCAAGCAGTTTGCGTAGCATTGCCCTTACTGACTGATCGTTGGACTGGCGGATTTTCTTGCCTCTCACCCATCCATAATAAGTCATGCGGGACACTCCTAGCAACTGGGATAAATCCGTAGTTGTCAGGAGCATATGCCTGCGAAGCGACTCGACCTTTGTAAAGTCGAGAGGCGGTTTAGGCGTCATCTGCGTTCACCTCACCTACAAGGGCAGCGATCTCGTCAGCCAAAGATGTTGCTGCTTGTGTGTTCGCAGGGGCCGCAGCAGCAGGGGTAGCTTTCGCCGCAGGTTTAGATGCACCGAAACCACGCTTTGGGGTAGCCGCTTGTGTAGGTGCAGGGGCAGGTGCAGGTTCTACTGGTTCAGCAACCTTAGGAGCGGGTTTCGGGGCAACTGGTTTGGTGGCAATCTTTGGCACTTCAACTGCTTGCCTTGGATTCTCACCAGTAATCTCACGGATTTCGGCAGACCCAAACAACTTGTCAACTGCGTCTTGCGACTCATCGTCAAGGAATCCAGCCAACCCAAACTTTAATTTAGGGAAGGATGCGTCTGTGTCAAATGTGATCTTGGTCTTGACAATCTCAGGTGGGATACCACGCATAGAGAGTTCTTTGACGTAGGCATTGAAGCCCTTGAGTGCGGCAGGTGTAACTTGCAGGAGATACACAGGGCCAGCAGGGTCATCAGCCGACACTACAGCAAGACGTTTCTGATCGGAGCAAGCCTTGATTTGTTGTCCGTTCTCAGCAATCTTAGAACCCCATGCGTTCTGTGGGCAAGAAGCACAAAGATCATTCTGTGGGTCTGTCGATGACTGGTCAGGGCCAATGCCATCAAGCGAGAAGCAGTCAGGTGCAACTGGCTCAGAATCTTTTGTCCATGCCTTGGCGTACCAAGTCTTTGACAGGCGAGGGTTTGCACCAACGATCACTACTTCTAGTGCGGTGCTATCCAATACAGTCTCGTTGCCGCCTTCGACAATACGGAAACGGCTACCCTTGATGCTGATACGTGGGAATGATTCACCACTACTGATACCGCCCATAAGGGATTGTGCCAATACGGATGGCACACCGATACGACCAGCGAGGTGGGCGGGGACTTGGATGTTTGCGGGGATGATGTTGCTCATAGATATTCTCCTTAAGTGAGCGGGTTAAATGCGATTGGTCGCACGTTTGGATTTGGCGAAACCGCCTTGCATTGCCACTGCACGTGCTTTCTCAGCGGCAAGGTGTTCTTCTACATACTCGTTGTCAATGGCGTTGCCGAGGGGTTCAATGTTTAGCTTGCGTTTTACTTTGGTAGCAGTAGCGTGTTCTGTTAATGCTAGGTGCGTACCTTCATATGCGGCTTGCTTAATCCACTCTCTAATAAATTTCATGGTTCAGTCCTCAACTTTCATTGTTGGTTTACGAACAGTGACGTCTATCTTTGTTCCATAGGTCACACCTGCGGGTACTGCCTTGTTACGTTCAATGTACCCACGTACTGCAATCTTGCTTACACGTTTCTCCAGCATGTCGAACGCTTCATTTGTCTTAACAAATTCCAGTACGGCATCCCAGTCGGCTACGTTGGCGTAGTCTGTAGTGGTTAAGAACGCAGTGCCATGTTTACCTTTGAATGAGGTAACGCCCTGTGCATCTGCTTGCTCTTTAAGCCACGCTTCTATCTTCTCCATCTTCGCTTTGAGGTCTGATACTCGGCTCTTTATCTCGGCTTCGATGGCGTCCTTCTCGTTACGTAGTTTCATGTACGTAGCAATTACGTCGTCTACTCTGACAGTCATGTGTCACCTTCTTGTCTGTTGTTGGATTAAATCAAGAAGCAATCCTTGAAGCTTTTGTTTATTCTTCAAGCGTTCGTACATTTTGTGTTCAAGGTCTGTTGCCTCTATGTGTACGACATTGGATATTTGCCTCTTACCTATGCGCTCAATGCGCCCATTCGCTTGAACATATTGCTCGTTGCTATTGATCGGGCCATACCATATGATCGTTGACGCACTCGTTAGAGTAAGTCCATGCGCCATTGTTGCGGGATGAGCAATCAATACATGCGGTATCTTGGCATGTTGGAAGTCGTGAAAGATTTGGTTACGCTTACTTGAGGATACCTCGCCGTTCACAACTGCAACCGACCAGTGCTTGCTGAGTTCTTTCTCAAGCATGTGCAATGTGCCAGTGAGTGGTACAAATAAAATTACTTTTTCTCCTGCTTCTTCTATCACCTCCTTTACTAAGTTAATACGTGGACTGCAATCAATACCAATGTTCTGTCCATCATCACCATAGGCTACGCCGCAAGCGATCTGAACTAACTTCTGAATCTTGACTGCCTCATTGACCGCAGTGATCGTTCCCTCTGCGCTCATCTCCGTCACAAAATGTTTAAGCATCTGTGAGTAATGCTTCTTCTGTTCCGCAGTGAGTTCTACTTGACGAGTCTGAATGATTGTGTCGGGCAACTCAAAACATTCATCACGTGTGTACCTGACCGCAGGTTGTAGGATGTGCTTCACAATCTCTACGCTCTCAGGTCTTGGCACAAATTTCCACTGACCAATCTTCATCATCACCTGTTCTCTGAACGCCGTATACGTCTTGGTGCAGAACGGTGACCCAACCAACTTGGCAAGTGCCCATGCGTCTGTCGGGTCATTGGGTGTCGGTGTGCCAGTCATCAGCCACAAACGTGTTGGCAGATTGTTCGCCATCCATTTGCGGAATATCTTGAAGCGTTGTGTTGATGGGTTGCGTAGCACTGCCGCCTCGTCAACGATCACCAAGTCAAACTTACCATGTGCTTCTTCACAGATGATAGGGAATCCATCGTGGTTAATGATGTAGAAGTCAGCCTCAGTGTTCAGTAGCTTGCGGCGCTTCTCAGATGTTCCATGAAGCACAACAAATTTACGGTGCACAAACCCTGTAAAGATAGCGTCAGCCCACACACGTTCAAGCGTAGACAGTGGAGAGATGATGAGCACCTTCTTGATCTGCTTGGTCTGTATCAAATAGTCAGCCGCCCACAATGCAGATTGTGTCTTGCCAGTACCGATCTCGTTGAGTACCAACCCACAGTGGTTAAGCGTAAGGAACGCCGCCGTCTGCCGTTGGTGCTCATAGGGTTTGTACTGACCACACCAGTTGTAGTAGTGCAGTATGGGCGATGGTGCTTTGATGCCAAGGTTACGCAGAACCCTGACCTCATCCAGTCTATGCGGTGCTACCACAAGTGGCACACCACGTACCGTGTAGGGCTTGGCAGTAGGAATACTGTCGAGAACCCTGTTCGGATTGTTTAATTTCATAGCAAGTGTCCTTGCCTGTTCCACCACTACCATGTCATCACCTGTAAAGTTTTTCTTCTAATGCTTGCTCAAGTGAGTGGAGGGAGTCAGCGTCATACACTAAGAACCACCATCCACCTGCTCGTTGTATTTCTTCACCACACTTGACCTGCAATACCGTTGGCTTCTTGGTCTTGTCAGCCTTGACCTCAATGCCAATGAACTTGCCCTTCGCAATCGCAATGATGTCGGGGATACCTGCCTTACCAAAGCCATTACTGGCGGGGAAGAAGTACCACACATCGTGCTTCTTAAGTAACTCAACAACCTTACGCTTTATCTTGCCTTCGGGGGTCAGTGAACTCATATATTACTCCTCTTTACATGAATGTCAAGTAGGGTTAAACCCTAGCATAGTCACAATTATGTCGGGCAGGGCAATAGCGGCACAAGCCACTTGGTTTGGCAGGCCAGTTGTCGTGTTCCAGTGAGTCGTTGATGCGTTGGATACGCTTCATAACCTCAGCCCATATCGTGTTGACACCACTGCGGTAGTACACCTCGGTATCCATAGCCATATCCTTCAGCCACACTAGGGAAGTCTTGACCCTTGTCACCTCAGGATAGTGCTTGAATACTTGGGCGGCGAACAGTTGCATTTGGAATTGGTCGGCGTTTCTCTTGCCTGTTTTCCAGTCCATCACTACGGCAATCTCGCCAGTGATTACAAGGATGTCAAGTTTAGATCGTAGCCAAGCGTCAGGCTCCCACCAAGTTGTTGGTGTAAGGTTGTCGGTTAGGACTAGCTCTTTCTCTATGCACAGTTCACCACCTTGGGCGATGCGTTCGACTGAGGAACATAGGGATTCGTAATGGGCTACCTCTTGCGGTAAGAGGGTGTTCTCTTTGAGTCGTGTCTCAAGGAAAGCATGAACTCGTTCGCCATACTTACTGGCTTCACCCCCTTCGTCTATCACATCCTTAACAATACGTTGTCGGAAGTAACGCAATGGGCAGTTCTCGTACAGTTTGATGGACGAGTAAGAGTGGCTAAGGCGCATAGGTCATAGCCCCGAGGGGTGTCCTCAGGGTTCTCTGTTTGATTGGAAGTTTTAGTATAGCCTACTCTGACATCCGTTGCAACACATCGAACTTTGCCAGTTCTAGGGCGGCAACTAGCGACATGGTGTCAATCAGATTTGTAGAGTAGCGATGGTAGTTGTCACCAATCTTCACAAGCACCATGAGATTGGATGCGTCCTCGTTCTCCTGCACTTTGTTGATGATTGCCTCAAGCAGTGAGAGGGCTTCAGCGTTACGTGGTGCACGTTTGATTTCAGCGATAGTCATTAGGTTTCTCCGTAATTGTTTGCAGTACCCGCCTCACATGCAACTGGCAACGTGCTTGCCCAGCTTGGAGGGGTAGACATGATCTCGACAATAAGTTTCTCTGCGTGTTGCGCCTGTTCTTCAGGGGCAGTGATGATGATCTCATCGTGGACTTGGAAAGCCACATGGTAGTGTTGACCAATGGCAGTCATCTGTTCGGACACAACAATACGAGCGAGTGCTTGAATCAAATTCTCTGTGACCTTGCCACCATAGATGCGAGTCCAACTTATATCATCCGTTGCCCCAGTAATGACACGATCTTTGACTGCCTTGCGGTAGGTACGTGCATCAGCGATGTATTCAAACCCGCTGTTGGTCTGCCGTAGTGCAGGGTATTTAATCTGCAACTTGTTGGGGAGTGTGATGCCTGTGTTGTCGTAACTAACCAGAGGATGTATGTTGCCGCTACCACCTTGGGTCATGCCAGTCAGTGCGTGTCCGCACCTCTGCCATAGTGCCACAATCTTGTGGTTCTTCTGTCGGTAGAGTCGCACAATACGATCAGCTTCGTTAAGGTCGATGACTACGTTCACACCACCTTGCCCGATCTCAAGGGTGCGTCTGAACTTCTCTGCGCCCATGCCATAGCCAAGACCAAGGATACAGGTCTTACCTACGAATCGTTCTATCTTGTCCCCCTTGGAAATCTTGCGCCCATACACATCGGATGCGAACTCACTATATACATCCCGCCCTTCGGCAAACGCTTGGACTAACTCCTCTTGCCCTGCAATCCACGCAACCATTCGGGCCTCAATCTGTGATGAATCACAAGCCACAAGAACTTGTCCCTTGGGTGCTCGTAGTGCCCGCCTGATCTTGTTGTTCCCACGTGCAGGTAGGTTCTGCAAGTTCAGCTTATCGCCACCACTGAATCGCCCTGTGTGCGCACCATAATAGTTGAGCATGATGGGCAAGCATCCCCGCTGAGCGACACCCAGTAGGGCTTCGGTTCGGGTTTCTTCGATGGTTGATTTGACACCTAAGCGAGCGGCGACTGCGTTCTGCACACGCTCATCAGGATGTTCCAGTAAGTCGGTAAACGCTTTGTCCGTCTTACTAAATGCCCACGCCTGTTTGCCTGTACGTGCGCTGACCTTACTCGGGGGTTCGACACCAAGGTTAATAAGATACTTAGAGAATATCTCGTTACTCATTAGCGTCTTGGTCAACACTTCCTTGGTGACACCAGTCAGCCCCATGTCTGCGATCAGTCCATCCTTTCGGGCAATTACTTCCTCAAGATGTTCACGCAAGAGAAGCACATCCAACTCGATGGTCGGCTCGGTGTACATGCGTAGCGTTTGGTCGATGACCAGCAACTCGCTGACAGGGAAACCTTTCTTCATCTTGTTGAACAAAGCGTGGGTCAACTCCACATCGTTCTTGCAGTACTCTCCGTATCGTGCAAGTTCTTCGGGTGTGAAGTCTGCCTTGCGTTTGCCCAGTGCTTGGACAACCTCATCACCTTTCTTACCTAGCCCATAGTAGGTAGTGAGTGCGGCAAGGCTTCCCCCTACTGTGAGATTGTGCAGGGGTCTTGCCATGCTCAGCGTGTCAAGCCACAACTTAGGCTTGATGCCAAAGTGCCACGATAGGATTGCCCCATCGAACGCAGTATGGTGACAGAGGATTGCCTTGTTGCGGTAGTCAAGACTGTTGAGGAATTTCCCCACGTTGTCTCCGCTATACCAGTCTGTGGGGTAGTCGTTTACCTTCACGCCTACACCGATGACCTCAAAGCGAGGGTCACGTACGTACGCCTCCGTGGTCATCTTAGACAGGGAATACTCCTTGTCGTAGTAAGTTTCAAAGTCAATGGTTACTATGTCCATGTCACCCTCAATTATTTTTTATAAACACAAACATAAATGCGATTAGTGCTAGGGCTAGTAGAAGTCCTATGCCCACAAGTATGCCCCCATAGAACGATAGGCTACACATCCTTACTTACCTCAATTAGTTTGTGGATGTAGTGCTCTGCTTTCTTAATGTCGTCCAGCCCACCCTTGACATCGCATCGTGCAAGATATTTGATAGCGTTACCCCGCAAGAATCCTGCGAATTGTTCGGGTGTCATCCATGACTCCATTGCTACCCAAGGTTGCACGGCCATGTCTTTGTAATGAGAACCACCAACTTGTTGTAGGTCGGCAGTCTGCGTTACCGCGTCGGTGATCTGTGGATTGACTACCTCACCTAGCATAGAACCACTGAGCACACGCTTACGTATGCCGTACACCTGCGGCATGTGCATACCAAACTTAGCACCAACATCTTTCGGTACTGCATTGGGATGCTTCAAAAAATACTCTGATACTTTTGCTGATTTAGTTTTCTTCATCTTCTTTCTCCTTGGGTTTAATGACACGTGTTACTGTTTCTAATGTGGTAAAGCGATGCTCGTTGGCGCACTCATACCTACGATACACCGTATTAGCAGGGCGAGATCGGGTTTCTTTAACAAACACCCATGTGTTGCACTCAGGACACTTCACTTTTTGCTTTCTCTTGTTCTATGGATTTGTATATCGCACCATACTCATCTTCGTCATCACCGAACACACCGAATTTACGGCGTAGTTGTACGCTTAGTTCAGCACACACGTTATCAGCCGCTTGTAGCGTTGTCTCTTTACTGATAGTGATGTGGTAGTACGCTCTGCCTTGTACGCTCTGAGCGAAACCATGTAACAACTCTGTTGGGTGTTGATTATTTTTAATTGAATCGAACAACAAGTCAATCCATTTTTCGTTAGACCAGTCGGGTTGAACCCAGTCGTATCTAGTCTTACTAAGTGTGCGTTCTGCTATAACATCTTGGCAGATGGTATCGAGTACACCTAGCTTGGCACGTAACTTCAGTCCCCGCTTGAACACACGCAATGCTCGTAACCATTCGGTACGTTTAGCAGGAACAACTTGTACGTCAGTAGTTGGCTTGGCGTTCATGCACTCACCAGTATCAAGATTGAATTTGATGCCGTTGAATACTTCGATACCTTCAGCTTTCATAGCCTCTCGCCATTGTTCCCATCGGTGAGAACCACCATAAAAGCTTATTCTCTTAGTGTGTATCACACGATGGCGACCAGTAGCTACCCTCTCCCACCCGATAGGTATCGCTCGGGCTAGTGCTTGGCTTAGTGTGATGGAATAGTTCTTTGCTTGAGCACTCGTCATGGTAAACGTCAACGTGTTGTCAGGTGCAAAGACACAGATAGTCTTGTTGTCCATGCGCAGTTCAAAGTTCTCGTCTACTTTATGTAGGCGACACCATCCTTTGACTGGCTTACCCTTGTCAGGGAAACGGCATGTACCATACAGGCGCTTAGCCTGATCGTATGTTTGTATTGCGGCTTGATGATAGTAGGTCATCGGATTACCTCCACGTTGTGATGTTTAAGGGCTTCTTCGAGGGCTTCTCGAATTGATTGGCGTATGATTTTCTTCATACGCTTTACTTGATACTCATGGTATGCCTTGGTGTACTTGTACAGACTGAGGTTGGTATACATACCCCCCTCACGTCCCTTGGAATAGTCTGCACCCGCTTCCATAGCAAGGCGTACCATTAGCTTTGTTGATATACGTGACTGCATATCAGCGTGTGAGTTTGTGGGCTACTACAGTAGCAGTCAGAGTACCAAGGTCAACATTGACTACGACCTCTTTCTTCTCACGCTCTACTACTTGGCGGTGTCTATCCTTGTAGTCCTCAGGTATCAAGTCCCACAGTGGAGGCCACATCTTCAACGCAGGAGATAGCGTTGCATGTGCCTTGATAACTTCCTTGACGGCGCTAACAAAGTCTGTTTTCTTCTGCGCTATTGCTTTGATATCGTTGCGGTAGTCCTCAATCTCTTGGGCTATCTCCTCCCACTCGTTACCAACTAACTCGTAGCCGTAGTAGTCCTTGTTTTTAGCAGGTACATCTTTGGGTAGGGTGTGGGGTACAGGGCGTGAGTTAGTCATCTTGCACTCCAACCCACCAACATCTGTACCATTGATTCGTGCTACCTTCATGCTAGAAGTTTCGGTGAAGAAGCACACTGGTAGTGCGTTCATAGCAGGGATGTATTTACGATGGATGATTTCGTAGATACGATCACCCCACGTTGTGTTGATGTTGTCCCTTGTCGCATTTATCTGCTTGTTAAACATATTCTCTGCGTTCTTTACGATTGCATCTTGTAAGTCTTTACTAAATCTGACTGTAGCCATGTCACTCTCCTTTTGTTAGTTGATACACCATCTCGTTGGCTTCCGCCAACTTGTTTTCAATGTCGTACATAACGACAAACTCTTGGTCAGGGTACAGTTCCCTGATAGTGTCTGCTAAGGTTTGCAGACTCCGAACGATTCTCATTTTTAACTCGGACTCTAATACCATCTTCATGCCTTTCTATTTCTACGTTGCCATCGGCAACATCATGTACCAAAGCAGAGAGTAAAACCCCTGCACGAATATGACTCCGTATCTCAGAGCGTAGGTACGAGATGTAAACACCCATACCTACGAACAAACACACGGCAAACAACTCGCCGTATGTAATCACATCAGCACCACTTCTCCGAAAGGTGCAGTGCCCTCATCGGTAGATACCCACAGTACAGGGCAGTTGGGTTCGTTGCCGAAGTCATCACAACACAGGTCAGTCAGGAACACTACTGCGATAGGTTCGATGCCGTGTTCCTCGATGTACTCAAACACAGGGCTAAACGCAGTACCTCCACCGCCGTGTGGCTTGATGTCTAACTCATCATCTACACCATACGATTCGTAGTGGCTCACCTCGCTATCAAAGTACACCACATGGATACGTGTTGGGAACATGTCCTCCTTGACTGTACGAATCTCAGCAGAGAACTGATTGATAATGTCTTGAGTGATTGAACCTGAGCAGTCCACTGCAAACAACACCTCACCCATCACCTCACCACTGGTGCTTGGTAGGTACATACCCTGCGCTATAAAGCGGCGGTTAGGTCTAGCCCATGAGCGGTTATCGTTCTTACACTTGACAAGGAAGCGTTGCATCACATCACGCCAGTCAACCTTAGGTCTGAGTACCTCGTCAACCAGTCGTTCCATGCCTGCACTCAACTTGCCCATCATCTTTGCGGCTTGTGCCGCTTGTGCTACCTTGACTTTCCACTCGGCTTGCTCTTGTGCTTGCTCGGCTTGTGAACCCTCAGCATCTTCACAGTTGTCGAGAGGGTCGCCATCTCCGCCGTACCCACCACCTCCACCACCCTCATCATCTTCAAGGATGTTGTAGATACCATCGGATGTTCCGTTGCCTGCTTGGTAGATAGCATCGCTGAGTAAGCCACGCTCAGGCATCTTGCCAATGTTGTCATCGACTAGCAACTTGTTGATTACGTAGTCAGCCGCTTTGTTCCAACGGCGGTGTTGTCTCTCTTGTCTGCGGTAGTTGTGCTCAAGCATCGGATGTAAACACTCATGTGCTACAAGGAACTTCAACTCCTCATCTGTCAACTCGCTACAGAAGTCAGGGTTAAACTGCACACGCTTGCCATTCGTTGAGGCAGTCGGTATGTCACGGCTCAATACGAACGGCATGTTGAGTGCCACAGTACCAATGAACGGATGCTCAAGTATGAGTGCAGTCTTTGCTTTCGCAAGACGTATCCTCATCTTGGCTTCTTCTTGTGGGGTGATTGGTTTCACCTCCTCTTTAGGCATTACGCTAGTCATCATTTACCTCCCATGAAAACGGACATCTTGTCCATGATTGCTTTGGCTTCTGCCGCTGTATCACGGCGAAGATCGGGGTCGTTACGTAGAGCATCAGGATGCTTGAGCAACGTGGTTTCAACTTCTTGTCGAAGTGTTTCTAGGTTGGGGTCATCCATGAAGTTCAAGCGAGACAGTAAGTCACACTGTTCACGGATGTTCTCAACCATGCTATCTCGGAAGATAGACTTGGGGTCAGCTAGTTTCTCAGCCATGTGCTTGACCTTATCGTAGATGCGTTGCCACACCTCGATCATTGCCTTGCTCTGTGCATCAGCAACTCTACGCTCAACGTCTTGTTGGATGCGGGACAGTTCCTCTGAAGCTATCGACACACGGAAGTCACTGCTTGGTACAGGGAATATCGCTACGTCAAGATTGAACTTGTTGCCTATGTCATCAGGACTTGGGTAGTCATTGGCATCGTACAGACCGATAAGTAAACGCTTGGCATCTAGTACCAGTTGGGGATACTCATTACGGAAGTCAGACACAAGGCTATACCACTCGTTCTTTTCCTTGCGGAACTCAGTCATAAAGTTGAGGTAGTTGGATGTGGGTAGCATCATCGTGCCATCTAAACCCCACGGCAACGTGTTGTCATAGAACTTGGTACGGATGTGTGTTGACTTCTTGTGTACACGATCAAGTAGATCGTTCATTGGAAGCAAGACCTTGTTGTACCGACCCACATCTATGGTTGTCCCATGAGATGAGGCTACGTCACGTGTTACCCGCTTGTCGAACTTACGAGCAGTCCACTGTGATATGGATAGTTGCACTAGCAACGCTCTATCATTTAGATTCATACTGTCACTCCTAGTTGGTTGGTAAAAAGGGAGGGATGCAAACCATCCGAGTAACACAGGTTGCAAGACAAAGCCATCTGCATTTTGATGGGATGCCTGAGCGGTAGTGTTACGAAGGGAGTAGTCTGCATCCCAAACATCAGAACAATACTTCTTGGTGTTGTATCGACCACTTGGTAAACGCTTGAGTGTTGGCTAACTCAGGCTTCTTACGTGCCGCATAGCTGATCGTTAGCACACTGAACTCAGGTGGCATACGTTCGGCATAGGTACAAACACGTTCAAAGTTGTTCTCAGTAGCACGTTCAGCAATAGCACCGCTGAGTGCATACAACGTAGCAGGGTCAGTTGGTACTGCCGCAGTTGTTGGGTTGAGAAGAATGTTGTCAGGGTTCGGTAGCTTACGGAAGATTTTGATAAAGCCTACGAACTCAGCGGCACAACCCTCACCGACTGCACCTTTGAACGACTCGTACTCTGCTTCAGCAGGCACAGTACCAAGCACATCAGATACACCCTCTACCCAAGAGCGAGGTGTAGCGTTCTGGTCACGCTGTGGGTCATAGTCATGCAACAAGTTGGGACGAAAGCGAATGAACGAAATCAACTCAGGCTTGACGTTGTTCTGTAGTGCCCATGCAGTCCAGTCATCAAGGTGTGTATCGAGATCGTAGACTGTCTCACGATTACGCAAGTGACCAAGCACTCGGTTAGCACCTGCCCTGTCAGACTGGCGGTTACCAGTGGAGATTACCTGCCATCCATCAGGCATCGGTGTGCCGTGGAGAGTACGTGCTTGACAGATGTTGGCTAAGACTTTCTGTAGATCACTGCTTGCTTGGTTGCGATCATCGAACAACAGGATGCCACGCTCAGGTGCTTTGCCCTTGACAGGAAACCAGTCAGGCAACTTGTAGTTCAGCTTGTCCTCTCCGTTGGGGAACAGGATACCGAAGTCCTCCACAAGCATGGTTGGCATGTGACGTTCGATGCAAGGAACACCGAGTTCCTCAGCAACTTGTTGCACGATGGTTGTCTTACCACCGCCGGGACTACCCTCGATACAGATAGTGCGTTGGATGGGGAATAGAGACTTGATTGTCTCCTTAAGTAGGGTGGCTCGCATTAGTGGACTCCTCTGTAAAGTCTATGGTCAGGGCCGTAGGAGACTTGTTGTCCCTCGGTTCGGGTTTTCTTGGCATCAGGCTTTGATGCAAAGTACATTGGATTACCGTTGTCATCCTTGACAATGGCTCCGCTCTTTCTGTGTTTCAGCACAAATAGACGTTTCATAGCAACTCCTTAGTTACGATTGAGAGGGATAAACAAACACTCGTATGGATGACGTACCCCTTTAGCGTCAACATACGTTTCACCGCATCCAACAAGCCACTCAACTACGAGTAGCGTTGTGAACGCTGAGAACAGGAACATGAGTAGGACTGCACCTATCCCACGTAAGACTCGTTTGAATAACGAATCATTGATGGACACACCCATTGGCTTGAGTGGCTTAAACTTGAGTTTGTTTCTGAACATTACTATCTACCTCATCAGTTGGTGGGACAAGTTCTTCGTATGGATTGCCGTTGAACATACGAGCAATGGGAACAAAGGCAATGTCCCCCTCCACACGATTGACCATGCAGATGACTGCAACGGCTTCTCCTGTATTGACATCGGTACACTCCATGAGTGCAACGTCATCGTTATCGAACGCTTTACTCAGCGTCTTGAAGTTGGCAATATGCCCTTGTGCTAGGCTCATCGGTGTGACCCCCCTTTGTTGTTGATACCCTTGAGATCATCCATGTCAGTCAGCAACATGTAGTTGGACTTGTGCATAGGTGCTACTGTAAACTTACGTTGCTTGGCAATCTTCTCCCCACAAGCCATGCAAGTGGGTCTTGCCATAGCCCTCCGTTGAGGCTCTACCCTTACGGCATAGCAGGAGACACAGATAGGTAAGTGATAGTCCTCACTCATACTGTATCCCCCGAGGTTTACGCCAGTTGATGCGGCGGTAACTTATGTAGTCATCCCCTACCCTGCAATACTCTACAGAGTGAGGAAGGAACACAGGTAAACGAAAGATAAGGCGATGAAGCCATGAATCTACTCTAACAATCATAAAGATACCTCCACAAGAATAGGGTGTGAGTTGGACTCACACCCCTTGTTTCATAAGTTGACAATGACGAGTTTACGCATGTCACCGAACCGAATCATCACTCCGCTGTAGCCGTCTTGCTTCAGCGTTGATGACTCCCCCTTGCCAACATAACTGCCAGCATAACCTGACAATCCCTGTACTACAAAGTCTTTGCCACTACGCCAAGCATCTACTGCTTCAGCCTTGTTCTTGTAGTCACGACCATAAGCAGGAGTTACATGAAGATGTTTCATACGTACTCCTCTTAAGCCAACTTAGTAATAGTCACCTTGCTAGGTGCTTTACGCTCAGGTAACAGAGCAACGTAAGGCTTACCAAAACGATCACACATAAGTATCGGTGTATCACCAGTTACCTCAGGCTTGAAAACCCTAGGTGTCAACTTGTTCTTCTTCGCAACTTCCAAGATAGTTGTGTAAAGTTCTTGTGCATTGTCAGCATTGAAGCGACCCTCTGCATCAGGTTTTACAACGACTTCACCTTTGGTGTTGGAGAAGATGGAAACATTACCCTTAAAAATCATTGCCATGATTGGCTCCTTGTAAAGTAGGTTACTGAAAGTGCGGTAAGCAAAACGCCGACCGCTGAGGGCAGACTACCGCCGACCCGAAAAAACGTCAAGTGCGGCCTCGTTCTCCAAGAGAATAGGTGTGTAAAGTATTGTTTAAGGCTGTAAACAATCTAAAAGATGTTGCTAACACAGGTGAACAATCTGTGTCAAGTTAGGGTGTTACAGATTGTTTGAAAAGGGTTGAAACCCGCATGAATACTGGTGTTGTGGGGTGTGTCAAGTTAAACAATCTAAATAATCTGTGGTTTTAGAAATGAAGTTGCACACCGCAAAAATAAAAATTTGTAGAGAGCATCTTGCTGAGGAAAGGGTATATAAAAAGTGTAGATTATACAGATTATATAGATTGTCTCTCTATGGATATTATTTGTAAGTGGTTGATTCCATTGGCTTTTTTAATTGTAAAGTGTAATGTTATACCATCTAAAAAGGGGTAAATTGCGTCAAGTTATTTACAGATTGTTGGAAATTCACAGATTATTGTAAAGTTTCAACAGGTTATAGCCACGAAATTACAGGGAAAGTGTTCACATTGCGTGTAAATCAGGCTTTAAAGCGAGCCGCGACCCCCCGACGTATGGTTTATATAAGCTATATAAGAGGAATGATCCCCCTTGGTCGTGCTGTGTGGTGTGTGTAAGGTTTTTTAAGACAAAAAAAGACCCGCTTTCGCGGGCCAGTGGTTAGAACAGTGCCATTGCAAGCCATAACAACACGTAAAGTATTGGTGCGATCAGTGCGGCGGCCAGTATTGGGTGCTTCTCACAGAATTTTTCCATCATTTTCTCCAGAAAGAGAGCCACTTTCGTGGCTCTCGGGGTTAGATCATCTTCAACTTCACCATCTCAGGCGGTATGCCATCGTCGATCAGTTCTTGTTGGAACCTTACAGCGGCGGCGTCTCGCTTGAAGCATTGAAAAAAGATACTGTCTCCAGCTTGCCAGCGAACTTGAAACCGATTAGGTTCTTGTTTGCGGGTTTTGCGTGTGCCTTTGTAGGGCAGGATGGTTACCTTCATAGTTTTCACTCCAGTATGGTTAAAAAAGAACCCGGGCACTGTCACTGCCCGGGGTAAAGGCTCTTAAGCCAACTTGGTCACTTTAGGACGGTTGGGCTGGTTGCCGTCTCGCTTTGGTAACACCGCGATGTACGGGTTGCCGTAACGATTTGCCAACAAGACCGCTTCCGTTCCGCCTTCAGTTAAGAACAGCGAGTACTTGTTAATACTTGCTTTGTTCTTTTTGCCCAACTCCAACATCTTTTGATGCAGAGCCGTTGCCTGAGTGCTGTCCCATGCGCCTTCGGGGTCACGCTTGAGAGCGATCTCACCCTTAGAGTTAAGAACAACGGAAACCTTCCCTTCAAAAGTTCTATTTGACATAGAATCCTCCAGTGTGACCTATTGTTAAAGAGCAGGCGGTAGGTCAATTCGCCTACCCTATCAGCGGTGCGATCACCGCCGACAAATTCAGACTCTCACAACTAGACAAAAACGTCAAGTATGCCGTTTTCACTAGGGAATAATGACCACAATGTTCAAAGGGTTATTTGTTTGGCTCGGCGCTTGTCAAAGCGGGAGGGGGGCACATGGACACGCGAGCGGACGCCCCGCCCCAGTTGTAGTAAACCTCATAAAGCAAGACCCAAAAAAAGGATCGTGTAAAGTTAGCTAATTTTTTCGGCTACCCCTTGACACATCCGTCTATCTGCCATAATCTGCGCTCATGGACAACCTACCACTTCACCACACCAAATGGTCAGACAGGCTGGCGTTCGATATTGCTCTAACTTTGGAAGGTAGCGGAGAGACGCTGCAAGAAGTTATAGGGCGGCATCAGATTTCGTCTACCGATGTTCTGTCGTTCAATGCTGATCCCATCTTCCTCAAGAAGGTGGATGCCTACCGTGAGGAAATCCGCAGTAAAGGGATGACGTTCAAGCTCAAGGCGCGTGCGCAAGCTGAAGAACTCCTCACCACATCTTGGATGTTGATCCACGACTCAGCAGTTTCACCCGCAGTCAAGGCCGACCTGATTAAGTCCACGGTTAAGTGGGCAGGCTTGGAGCCAAAGGGTGAAGTTACCAACGAAGGCAATGGCGGCGGGGTTCGCATCAATATAAACTTGGGCGGCCAACAGCACGCGGTACAAATTATTGACGACCAATCTGAGGTAATGGATGCAACTCCCATCGAACATTGAAGACCTATTTACCCAAACCTATGACGGCTTTAAAGCCGTGAAACTACGAAGCGCCTCCGAAGCCATCATGCTTGAGAACGCACTTGGTCGCGCCAGCGTTTCGTTCCAGACCAAGATCAGCCGCAGTAAGAAACATGGGCGTGAGTTCATCGTTATGATTGTTCAACCACTTAACCAAGGAGTTTGATATGGAAGGTTACATCGGAGAAGTACGCGAGTTCGCGGGACAGTTTGCACCAAGACATTGGGCGTCGTGTGACGGACAGACTATAAACATCCGAGACTTCACCCCGTTGTTCGCCATCATTGGCACGACTTACGGCGGCGATGGTGTCAACAATTTCAAACTACCTGATTGGCGTCCGACGAACGAGCATGGCACGAAAGTGCACGGCTGGGAAATTGGGCAGCCCAGCAAGATCATTTGCGTTGAAGGCATTTTCCCAGATCGTCCGTAATGGCACTTGATATTGACTACACACCGCCGCCAACCGGCGAGAAGTTCATGGAGTCAGACCGCAAGATGCGGGTGTTGATGGGGCCGGTCGGCTCCGGCAAGTCCGTAACTTGTTCGTTTGAGATTGTGCGGCGAGCGTCGATGCAAGAACCCAACGCCCAAGGCATACGCAAAACACGGGCGGCGATTGTGCGTGAGACTGCACGCCAGTTGCAGGACACGACGATCAAGACGTTCCTCGATTGGTTTCCACCGGGAGTGTGCGGTGACTACATGCGTACCACCAAGACTTACTTCTTTAAGGTGGGCGACATCGAGTGCGAGATTATGTTCCGAGCACTGGACGATGCAGACGACGTTGCCAACTTGAACTCGTTGGAGTTGTCCTTCGCTTGGTTCAATGAGTGCCGAGACATTCACCCCGACATCATGGACGCGATGTCCAAACGTATCGGACGATTTCCCTCGGCCAAAGACGGAGGCCCGACGTGGCATGGGATGTGGGGTGACACCAACCCACCGACTATGGATACGTGGTGGTACTACCAGATGGAGGGGCTGGACGTTAAGGACGGCGTATCTCCTAACAACAACGGGTGGGATGTTTTTAAACAGCCCTCTGGACGTAGCGTGTATGCGGAGAATATCGAGAACTTGCCGGAAGGCTACTACGATACTCAGGGCCGCAGCGAAGAATACATCCGTGTATACATCGACGGGGAGTATGGGCTGTCATCGGCGGGTATGCCGGTGTACAAATACTTCAGGCCGGACTACCACATGGCTAAGCAAAAGCTCCGCCCCATCAGTAATGGAGTTCGCCCCATTGTTGTAGGGATGGACTTAGGGCTTACCCCAGCAGCCATCCTAGGGCAGCAAGACCCTCGGGGTCGTGCCCTGATACTTGCTGAGTGTGTATCGTTTGACATGGGCATCCAGCGTTTCGTGCGTACCATGCTCAAACCACTGATCTACGAACGGTTCGGTGGTGCGCCCATTATGGTCGTTACCGACCCAGCGGGCATACAACGGGCGCAAACCGATGAACGCTCGGCGGTGGACATCATCAAAGCAGAAGGACTAAGGGTTATCCCTGCTAAGACCAACAACATCTCAGCACGGATCAATGCGGTCGATGACTTCCTTATGCGTCAGGTGGACGGCGACCCAGCGTTTCTCGTAGACCCGGGGTGCACGCAGCTTAAAGCCGCCATGATGGGCGGGTATCGCTACAAGCCCAAGGGCGATGGCGATATTGACAAGAACAAACATTCGCACGTAGCTGAAGCGCTACAGTATCTGATGCTGCATATCACCAGTGTTGGAGAAGGTACATCTTTACCTAGACGTAGAGAAGTCAAACAAGTTGCTTCAGCCGGATGGACATGATATGATTTCTTCACTGCTCCCGCAGTTGTCACCCTCCGTTCAGTTGGAGTTACCCCCGTGGGCGAAAGTTCCGGGGGATTTTTTTGTTGACAACAGATTTGTGTATTGGTATACACTAGCGATAAGAGCAACTTAGGAGGCGGCCTTGGCTAAACAAGTTGGTAAAAGTTTCACGATCATCTCGACGAATCCCAAAATGGCTTCGACGGGGATGACATCGCAAAGATATTCGCCCACCATCTCTAAACACGTGGTGATAATGCCCACGCCGGGTTCTGCCCCTTGGAATGTTGCAGTGAACGGTATGCCCCCAATTGGATATGCTGGCCCAGTAGTTAACCAGCCAATGAGGGAAACAGCGCCAGCACCGAACCCAACGGCTACACAGCCATCACCTAATATACCTACGCCTGCTGCACCTGCACCTGCACCAGCACCAAAACCTAAAACTGGTCTCGAGTACGATCCCTACGACACTACACTGGAAGAAGCTGCAAAAGCGCCTACTGTGTTTCGTGGGCAAGCCCCGAAGATGGAAGCAATGCCTGACATTGCAAAACCTGCGGATGTTAAATTTTATGGTGAGGAGTACAAAAGTGATGCTCAAAAACTTGCTAATGAACGCCAAGCTGCGTATGAACGCCGCCTATCAAACGCTGCGATCCGCAGTGGTAACGCTATACCAACGATTGGTGAAGGCGGCAAAGTAACCGCTGGTGCTGCACCTGTCCAAACTGTTTCACGTGAAACAGAGGGGCTGCAACAACTGAAGACTGAACAGGGCCGACGCGCTGCTGCTCCGTCCCAACAAGCAAATGCTGTCGCGGCCATCAAAGACTCTAAGAGTGTATATGGAGCAGAAGAAATGCGGAACAAACTTGCGCAAAAGCTTACGCAAGGCAAAGTAATTATCCAGCAAACAATGGATGAATACTTGAAGAAACAGCAGAAAGATAAGAGGTAACAGAATGGCGGGTCTGTCATTTCTTCGCGTTGTAAGTAACTCTGATCTCTCTCGTCAACAGGACAAAGAGGCGTCGGATAAAGCTTTGGCGGAACGCCAGAGTCAGCCGTTGATCCTTGGGCTTACGGCTTATCTGCGTGAGTGCTGGGACGCTGCACAACAAGCGAAGAAACCCATTGAGCAGAAGATGCTTAAGGCGCTACGCCAGCGCAATGGTGAGTACGAAGACGATAAAGCTCGTGACATCAAAGCACAGGGCGGCTCTGACATATACATGATGATTACTGAAGTGAAGTGTCGTGCAGCCGAGTCTTGGCTGCGAGACATTTTGCTTGATAGCGGTACACCTCCTTGGGATATTCAGGCGACTCCAATCCCTGATATGTCTCCGCAGCAGTCGAAGGCTATCCAAGAAATTTTTGCGTACAAGGTTTTAAAACTTGTCGAGGAAACTGGGCAAGCGCCTAACCCTGCTGCAATGAGCGAGATCAAAGAGATGGTCGCACAAGACTATCGCTTTAATATTTTGCAAGAAGCACAGAACCGTGCCGACAAGATGAAGATCAAGATCAGCGACCAGTTTGCTCAAGGCGGCTGGGCTGAGGCCTTCAATGATTTTGTTACCGACTTGGTGACATACCCTTCAGCATTTATCAAAGGGCCGGTTGTCCGTAGGCAACGTGCGCTCGGATGGGAAGCTGATCCTGTTACAGGCAAGACTATCGCCAAACCTATTGAGCGAATTGCGCCAGAACATGAACGAGTTGATCCGTTCCGTATCTATCCTGAGCCGGGCATTACCAACATTAAAGATGGCTACCTGTTTGAGCATCACCGCTTGAGCCGAATGGAACTTGCCGACTTGGTAGGTGTCCCCGGCTACGACGATGATGCTATTCGCAAAGTCCTTGATATTGGCAATGGTCAGTCTTGGATCAACATGGATGTGGAGCTTCTCAAGCAGGAGCAAGAGCGTAAGTTCTATTCGCACATGCGCCCAACTGAGATGTTCGATGCCTTGGAGTTCTGGGGCAAAGTATCTGGAAAGATGTTGATCGAGTGGGGGCTTACTGAGGAGGATGTTCCTGATTCTGCTCGTGAGTATGACACCAACATCTGGCAAGTAGGCAACTACACCATCAAGGCTGTATTGAATTACGACCCCCTTGGTGAGAAGCCATACGCTAAAACCTCGTTTATCAAGTGCCCCGGCTCATTCTGGGGTAAGGCTATTCCCGAAGTCATTGAGGACGTGCAGAACGTCTGTAATGCTTCAGCACGGGCCTTGGTCAACAACATGGGTATTGCTTCTGGCCCACAGGTCGAAGTTAACCTTGAACGGTTGCCGCCCAACGAGGACATCACACAGATTCACCCTTGGAAAATCTGGCAGACGCTCAACGATCCTATTGGTTCAAGTGCCCCTGCCGTACGGTTTACGCAACCTGAAGACAATGCAAACACACTCATGGCTGTGTACGAGAGATTCAGCAAGTTGGCTGATGAGCACTCCGGTATTCCAGCGTACATGTATGGTGACTTGAATGTACAAGGCGCTGGCCGTACTTCTTCTGGCTTGTCTATGCTGATGGGCGCATCCGGTAAGGGTATTCGCCAAGTCGTGATGCACATTGACAGCGATGTGATTAAGCCCATCGTGCAACGCCAGTTTGTGTACAACATGCGCTACGACGAGGACGAGTCCATCAAGGGCGACGCACAAGTCATGGCTAGAGGCGCAGTTAACTTGGCGGTCAAAGAGACCGTTAACGTGCGCCGTATCGAATTCCTTAATGCAACTGCCAATCAGATCGACATGGAGATTGTCGGTAAGGATGGTAGAGCAGCGATTCTTCGTGAGATCGCAAAAGGTCTACAAATGCCTGTGGATGACATCGTTCCATCTCGGGAGAAAACTGCGTTCCTTGGTAGGGCGCAGGCTCAGATTGCTGCACAGCAATCGCAACAAGAGCCTACACCTACTCAACCGGACGGTTCTCCCAAAGGTGGTATGGATGGAAACACAGTCAGTAACCGTGTAAGTGGGAGGGCGGCATGATCCGTCCTGACGACAAGGCCATGCAAGCGCTTGCGAACGTCTCGCGCCAGTACCCCGAAGTTCGGGACTGGCTTAAGATGTGGTATGAGCACGAGCTATCCAAGTTGCCACTCGCAGTAAACAACCCGGCAGTCCCACAGGGGCGCTGTCAGGTATTGGGCGAGGTATACAACCTCGTCAAAGATGCCCCTGATTTTGTAGCGGCAAAGTCAAAATGACTCGCCGTCTAGTTAACGCATACCAATAGGAGCGTAAAAATGGCACTTCCAGAGCAAATTCGCAAACAGACCGAGGCTGTACAGGAGTTGTATAAGCAACTTAACGACGAGGAAAACCAAGGCTCACAAAATGACGCCAATGGAAACACTCCGTCCAACGAGTCCACTTATGACAATGACCCTTCTGCCGACGAGAATTCTGGCGTAAACGATGCTGCTCACCCTGCTGAAAACACAGAGCAACCGTCAGCAGGAACCCAAAGTTCAGAAGATGTTGTCCAGAAGTACAGAACCCTTCAAGGTATGTACAACGCAGAAGTCCCACGTTTGCACGCACATAACCGTGAAATGCAAGGGCGCGTTCAGCAGCTTGAACAACTACTTTCTTCGCTTTCCTCACAACAGCAACCCCAAGCACGCCAAGTCCAGCACGACCCCTTGGTCACCGACCAAGATGTGCAGGAGTATGGTGAGTCACTGGATGTTATGAGAAAAGTAAGCCGCGAGGAGTTAATGCCCGTGGCGCAGAAGATTGCACAGTTGGAAGGTATGCTTCGTCAAATGCACACCAGCGTTGTACCTCAGGTACAAGCAGTGGCGCACCGACAAGCTGTTACCGCAGAGCAGAAATTCTGGGCAGATATAACTGATAATGTCCCTAATTGGCGTGCAGTCAACGACACTCAAGCTTTTCAGTCTTGGTTGTTGGAGGTTGATCCGCTTACTGGGATTACTCGGCAGACGTATCTTGAAGACGCACAGCGTAATCTTGATACTCGTCGTGTTATTAGTTTCTTCCAAGCATGGGGTGAGATCAATGGACAGCCTACTGGTGCTCGCTCTAACCGAAATACGCAAGGTTCGGAATTGGAAAAACAGGTTGCACCGGGTCGCTCACGCGGCTCGAACCCGTCAAACAATTCCAGCGCCAAGACATACTCTGCTGATGACATCAAAACCTTTTTCAACGATGTCCGTTCGCAGAAGTACAAAGGGCGTGAAGCTGAGCGTGATCGAATCGAACGCGACATTTTCGCTGCACAGCGAGAAGGTCGTATTGTTGCTTAATTAGACAAGGAGTTTCATCATGGCATATCCTAACGCCGCTGGCCGCCCACAGTACTCGGGCAACTTCATTCCAGAAATCTGGTCTGGCAAACTCATTGAGAATTTCTACGACGCCACCGTGCTCGCAGCAATCTCTAACACTGACTATGAAGGCGAAATCCGCGCATATGGCGATACCGTCAATATCCGCACTTCTCCTGAAGTCACCATCCGCACTTATGTAAAAGGTCAGACTCTCCAAGTTGAGAATCCAGACAAAGCTAAGTTGCAGTTGTTGATCGACAAAGGCGAGTACTTCTCCTGCATCGAAGACGACGTGGACAAAGTTCAATCGGACATCAACTTGATGGACACTTGGACTAAGGACGCATCTGAAAAGATGAAGATCAAGATTGACCAACGTGTGTTGACCGACATGCTGCCTGACATTTCTGCTTTGAATAAAGGTGCATCTGCCGGTCGTATTACTGGCAACATCAACTTGGGCACGACCGGTTCTCCTGTTGCGATTACTAAGACCAACGTCTTGGAGTACATCATTGACATGGGCACTGTGTTGGACGAAGCTAACGCTCCTGAGAGCGACCGATTCTTGGTTATCCCTGCTAAGATGGCTGGCTTTATCAAGAAGTCCGATCTGAAAGATGCTTCTATTACTGGTGACGCACAGTCCGTCATCCGTAACGGTCGCCTCGGCATGATCGACCGCTTCACCATTTACATGAGCCACAACCTGAGCGTGTCTAGCGGCAAGTTCAGCTTGATCTCTGGTCACAGAATGGGCTTCACCTTTGCCTCACAAATGACCAACATGGAAACCATCCGCTCTGAGTCCACCTTCGGTAATATCGTCCGTGGCTTGCAAGTGTATGGCTACAAAGTTGTCAAGCCTGAAGCTTTGACTCACGGCATTGTGACTCTGGCCTAATCAATTAGGGGGCTTCGGCCCCCTCGTTTAACTTTTTTGGAGATTTAAAATGGCTACATATACCGACACCTTGGGCTTTAATAGAGGCTCAGCCGCCCTTCCCGCAAATGCTCTTAACAAAGTGCATCTGGTGGAGATGACTCTTGACTTTCCTGCAATCATTGCAGCACGTACTGCTGCTGGTGCAACTGCACTGGCTGCTTCTGACGTAATGGAAATTATCCCTATCCCCGCTGGCACTATTGTGTCTAACGTGGGTATGGTGGTTACCACTGCGGCTGGCGTGACTAGCACCATCTCTATCGGTGACGGTTCTGCCGCTGCTGGTTATTTGGCTGCAACCTCAGCAAACGCTACCGGTACTTCTGGCGGTGTTCCTGTGTTGTCGTCTGGTGCGTTTGCTCCTACCTTGAGTGGTGGCAAGGTTTACGCTGCTGCTGATACTATCGACATCACGCTTGGTACTGCTGTACCAGCCGCTGCTGTTGTGCGTGTCTTCGCAATGTTTACAGACATCAACTAAACGGCATTAGGATAGGGGCTTCGGCCCCTTCCTTTTAGGAGAACAATATGTCAAATGTAACGGCTGTACATGTAGAAGCTACAGGCACTGTGGCTACTGGGCGGCGTCAACTACGTGGGTATCACACAATAAGTGGTGGTACTGCTGGTGATGTTATTTTTCGTGATGGTGGTTCTTCTGGCACTGTAAGATTGCAGTTCAATATCGGCACTGGTACGCAGCCTATTGTGATGTCAATTCCTGACGACGGCATCTTATTCACCACCGATATTCACGTGACACTTCCTACATCAGCAAAAACTACGGTGTTCATTGAGGCTGTGTAATGGCTACCAAAGACTCAAGACTAGAGCGTGCTGGAGTATCGGGTTTTAACCAACCCAAGAAAACTCCGAATCACCCTACCAAAAGTCATGTAGTTGTGGCAAAGTCTGGTACTGAGGTCAAGACAATTCGGTTTGGGCAGCAAGGCGTAAAAGGTGCAGGAGCGAATCCTACAACTGACAGCGAAAAAGCCCGTAAGAAAAGTTTTGAAGCTCGTCATGCAAAGAACATCGCCAAAGGCAAAATGTCTGCGGCTTACTGGGCGGATAAAGTTAAATGGTAGCTAAACCAAAATCTACTGTAAACGCCGCAGGTAACTACACGAAGCCTGAGTTGCGTAAACGGATCGTGTCTCAGGTAAAGGCGGCAGCAGTACAGGGTACAGGTGCAGGCCAGTGGTCAGCACGTAAAGCACAACTTGTTGCCAAGAAATATAAAGCCGCCGGTGGCGGATATAAGGATTGATGATGGCATGGTCTGACGTTCTCAAGGCAGTTATCCCCGTCGTAGTGGCGGCGCTCGCTTGGCTTTTGGGTCAGGTCAATGATTTCTCCACCCGGTTGACTAGAGTTGAGGGCGCTATGCCCGCGCTAATCACTAAAGAGGGTGTCCCAACGGATAGCCCAATCTCTGCCGAAAAGCGAGCAATGCAAAAAGAGGCGCTGATGACTCACATCAATGAGTTGCAGGTCAAGGTCAGGCTGTTGGAAGAACGTGAGAAACTGGGCAAAAAATGAAAGCCCCGCAAAAGTCTCTTAAAGATTGGGGTGACCAGAAATGGCGCACCAAAAGTGGCAAACCTTCAAGTAAGACCGGAGAACGGTACTTACCTGAGGCTGCAATAAAAGCGTTGACCCCCGCAGAGTATGCGGCAACCACCAAAGCAAAACGCGATGGCAAAGAAAAAGGTCAGCAGTTTGTAAAACAACCCGCTAAAATAGCGAGTAAGACATCTAAATACCGATAGGAGTTTTAAATGGCACGTTTCCTAAGAAACAAGAAAGACGGTTTCATTTACGACTGGAATCCCATCCTTGCAGAGAACTCTATGTGTGAGGAAGTGACTGAGGAAGAAGCTTTCCCCGAGAAGTTCATTCCGAAGAAACAAAAAGGGCGCAAGTCTGATCTTGACCTTACTACCCCCGAAGAAGCAATCCCTGAGGCTCCTCCTGTGACCAATGAGGAAGTCAATGCTGAAGCATCTCGAGGTCTACCTGAATGATACTTAACACTGTAATCACTGAGGTTCGCAGATTACTGCAAGACATCAACTCACCGCAGCGCTATAGCGATGTGGTGTTGTTGGGCTTTGCGAATCAGGCGTTAAAGCGCATTGCTGTGCTTCGCCCAGACCTCTTTGCTTACATTGGGGCGATCCCTACCACTGCTGGGTCTGTCATTCAATCTATGCCGTCTGATTCACTCCGAGTCATGGAGATATTCTCTGTGCAAGGTGGCAACGGTGTTACCGAGGTAAACCGTGAGGCGCTTGACCAGACGTACCCAACATGGATGAACGATACCGCTGGGCCATGTGTGAACTGGATGCGCCATGTGCGTAACGCCAACAAGTTTTTCATCTACCCCAAAGCGCCAGCGGATCAGGTATTGATCGGGGAGTATTCGCAGACTCCTCCAGACTATGACGGCACAACAACTGTGACGTTGTTGTCAGATGGCTATTTCCCAGTCGTTGTTGACGCGACAGTGTTCTTGGCTGAGTCAGTTGATAACGAACACGTAAACTCACAACGTGCTGCCTTGTTCCAGCAGTCATTTACTCAAGCCTTGGGCGTTAGCGCACAGGGTAGGGTTATTACTGATACCGAACAAGCTGGCCTCAAATCGACTGAGGTTGTCTAATGTCTGACCGCACATTCCTTTCACTGGTTACTCGTCTTGCACCTAGCGTGCCGGGATGCCCACAGCCAATCGTCGAACAATATGTTCGTGATGCCGCTATTGAGGTGTGCGAAAGAACCCTGTCATGGCGCTATGAGCAGCCTAAGATCAGACTTACGCCGGGAGTCTATGAGTACCCCTACGAGAATCCTACAGGGGCAGAGGTTCATGCGTTCCTATCAGTCTCGCTAAACGGCTCAAACATAGAGCCAGCGACCCTTGAGCAGTTGACTCGCAAGTACCCAGCATGGCCTGATCTGACTCCTGAACAGTTGTCTACCCCGCAGAATGTCTGCCAGCTAGACTCTGACAATTTTGTACTTGCACCCGTACCAGATGCCACAGTTGTTTACGATCTGAAGATGATCGTAGCCCTTAAACCTTTGCGTACTTCATCAGCAATGTCAAAGTCTGTACTGGATGATATTGAGAATGTTGTCATGCACGGAGCCTTACAGCATCTGTTGGTGCTGCCCAATAGAACGTGGACTGATCGTGAGTTAGCCTCATACCACGCCAAACAATACTCATTTAAAACGTCTGAGCGACGGGCTAGGGCCAATCTTGGTGCTGCTCGTGCGTCGATGACGGTTCAAATGCGTCCATTTGCATGAGGTAATTATGGCAACAGATGTCATCCGATTAGTAGAAGGCGACGAGAAGCCGCTTATCGTCCTCACCTTGACGGACGACATTACAGGCACGCCCATAGACCTATCCTCTGCGTCAACAACTGTTAGTGTGAAATTCCGTAAGGCTGCTACTACAACTCTGCTTTCTACAATTTCTTGTACAAAGTTGAGTGGCGGCACTACTGGGCAGGTACAGTTCGGTTTCTCTGGCGGTGTGCTCGACGTCGACGCTGGTGCATACGAGGGCGAGGTTGTTGTAGATTACAACGGCGCTGTTCAGACAGTCTATGAAACATTGCGGTTTACGGTGAGAGCAAACTTCTAATGTCCAACATCAAGGTATCTGCTGCTGTTACAGCGCTTGTTACCGCAGTTGCGGTGGCAGGGGCTATTGCTGTATCAGTCAGCCCCAATACCTATGCTGTTTCCGCACAGCCTGAGAACATCATACGGCTATCGGCATTTGTCGTGCCAATGGAATATTTGGAGGAGCAGACAGTCAGTGTGTCTGACTTCCGCCAGATCACAGTTGAGGTTGTAAAAGCTGACGAAGTTTTAATTGACGATACCGTGGCGTTTGCTCCTGAATTGGCCTTTGCAGACTCAGTTACTGTCGCGGACTCAGTGTTCAAGAATTTCACTGAGGCAGTTGACTTTGACCGCAACGATGCAGACGTAGACCCAGACCCAGTTACGATGGCCGATGTTGCTACTCGGCAGGTGGATAAGGTTCTTGCAGATACCGCGACTACGACAGATGATAGTGTGCTGTCGCCCGGTAAAGTACTCACAGATTCAGCTACTGTTGATGACGCAGTTAACACCCTAGCTGTTGGCAAAAGCCTGTCGGACACATCGACGATTACAGATACGTCACCAGTGTTTGACACAGCCAAAGTTGTTGTTGATAGTGCGTCGGCTACCGATGCAGCAGCGCTCAATGTAGATAAGGACGGTATTGCCGATACTGTTACGGCTTCAGACTCTCCATCTCTACAGCCTGATCTTGTCAAGATTGACTCGGTTACTGCTTCAGACTCAGTGAATACCCTAGATATAGGGAAAACCCTTACTGATTCTGCAACAGCATCTGATGCTGCACCTGTGTTTAACATCGCACAAGTGCTTGCTGATACCGTCACTATGACCGATGTAGTCTACAAAGACTTCACGGAGATGGTGGACTATGACCGCAATGACGCTGACGTAGACCCAGACCCAGTGACTGTTGCAGATACAACTGCTACAGACGTTGTAAAGGTTCTTACGGATACCGCTACATCAGCAGACTCAGTAGCATTGAATCCACAGTCTGTCCAGACTGACACGGTTACAGCCTCTGATACGGCAGTTTTTGATTTTGCGGATGTTCAGACTGACACGGCTACAGCTTCTGACGCTGCCCCCGTATTTGCTCAAAACAAGACAACCGCAGATGACTTTACAGCTTCTGACGATGCCCCTGTGTTCTTAATAAGCCCAGCTTACTCTGATACAGCAACAGCCTCTGACGCTGCACCTGTGTTCAACATTGCGGCAGCCCTATCAGACACCGCTACGATGGCAGATGCTGTAACTTTTGATCTGCTGCTCGGTATAACAACGCCGTTCTATGATTTTGCTTTTGCATCAGATGAGAAGTTTACGTACTACCCAGTGCTGGGTACAATTAACAGTCATCTGATCCACGAACCCCTTGTAAACGGTGAATTTGTGCTGACAATTGACCCCAATGCTGGTATCGTATATACGATCCGCACGGAGTCGGTTGAGTACACCTACAACGGTTACGGACTCAACGAAAACCAACTCAACTAAGGAGTGAATTATGTTCAACGACGCAATTAAGATGACGGGCAATTTAAAGCTCGTTCTTACCGATGAAAACGGTAACATCAAACAGGAAGAAGAAGTAAAAAACCTAGTGGTAACAGTAGGCAAAAACTACATCGCTTCCCGTATGAAGGATGCGACTGCAACCGCTATGACCCATATGGAAGTCGGCACAAGCTCTACTGCTGCTGCCGTCGGTGATACGGCTCTAGTTGCTGCTGTTGCTAGTTCACGTGTTACGTTGACTTCGACTACTGTGACTACCAACTCTGTTGCGTATGTTGCTTCGTTCCCAGCGGGTACGGGAACTGGCGCATTGACAGAAGCAGGTATTTTTAACGCTTCGTCTTCTGGTACTTTGTTGTGCCGTACAGTGTTCTCAGTTATCAACAAGGGCGCAGCCGATACGCTTGGCATCACTTGGACTGTGACTGTTAACTAAGGAGTTCGGGAATGGGCATTAAACTCTCAAATAACGCCTTTGCTACGTTGGCAGCGGGTATCAACTCGTCTGTAACTAGCATTACGGTGACATCAGGGCAGGGTGCTCGATTCCCAAGTTTAACTGCGAGCGATTACTTCTACGCCACACTGATTGACACATCCAATAACTTGGAAATTGTCAAGTGTACGGCGCGCTCAACAGATGTGTTGACTGTTGTTCGTGGTCAAGAGTCTACAACTGCTCGTGCGTATAGCACGGGTGACCGCATCGAGATTCGCTTGACTGCGCAAACTTTCATTGATGCAACCACAATTACATCATTAGAGCCACATAAAGTAAGTGACCAAGACAATACCGCCACTGGGTACTTTGATTTACCCACTGGTACAACTGCACAAAGACCGGGAAGTCCAGTTGCTGGCATGATGCGGTTTAACTCTACAATTGCACAAGCAGAAATTTATCAAGGCGGTGCATGGGTTGCTTTTGCTACTCAGTCAACGGCTACTGTAGATTATCTTGTTGTTGCTGGCGGCGGTGGCGGTGGCTTGGACTACTATGGCTCAGGGCGAGGCGGCGGTGGCGGCGGTGGCGGCGGTTATAGAGCAGCTTCTAGTTTTGCTGTAGCTCCGGGAAATTCACTTACAGTAACTGTTGGCGCTGGAGGAGCACCGGGGAATACCGGAAACGTAGTTGGTACAAATGGCGGAAATTCTGTATTTAGTTCTATAACTTCTACGGGTGGCGGTGGCGGTGGCGGTCATAGCCCATCTGCAAACATAGTGGGTAATGCTGGTGGCTCTGGCGGCGGCGGCTCTAACGGCGTATCGGGCGGTGCAGGTACAGCAGGACAAGGTTTTGCTGGCGGCACAGGCGCTCCTGATTCCCCATTTTTGGGGGCTGGCGGTGGCGGTGCTAGTGCGGTAGGTGGAAGTGTAGGCTCTGCTCAAACTACTGGCGGTGCTGGCGGTGCTGGTACAGCATCCGCACTTTCTGGTTCATCAGTAACTTATGCTGGTGGCGGTGGCGGTGGCGGTGGCAGTGGTACTACAGGCGGCGCAGGCGGCGCAGGCGGTGGCGGTGCAGGTGGTATTAGTTCTAATAATGGTACATCCGGAACTGTGAACACTGGTGGTGGCGGTGGCGGTGCAAGAGGAACTCCCGGTACTGGCGGTTCTGGTGTTGTAATTATTTCTTACCCAAATAATTTCAAACTTGCTACAGCCACAGGTACTTATACCCAAACAAATACTAGTGGAAACTACGTTTTCATCTTCACTGGTTCTGGAACCATCACCTTCTAACTATAAAAGGAAAAACATATGTCACATTTTGCAAAAGTAGTAGATGGTTTGGTAACGCAAGTAATCGTTGCCGAGCCTGAGTTTTTTGCAACATTTGTAGACTCATCTCCCGGCGAGTGGATTCAGACAAGTTACAACACCCGTGGGGGTGTTCATGCTAATGGTGGTACGCCTCTGCGTAAGAACTATGCGGGTATTGGATTTACTTACGACCGTACAAAAGATGCGTTTATCCCACCCAAACCATACAGCAAGTGGGTACTTAATGAGCAAACATGTTTGTGGGAAGCACCAGTACAGATGCCTAGCGATAACCAACAATACAAATGGGATGACGACGCAGGTAACTGGGTTGTAGTTCCTGAGACTGAAGGACAGTAATCATGGGATTAAAAGTCACCAACAACGCCTTTGGCGTACTGAACGCTAGTATCAACAGCAGTGCAACTACGATTGTTCTTGTAGCAGGACAGGGCGCACGCTTTCCTACGCTTAGCGCGGGTGACTATTTCTACGCCACCTTGATCGACACATCGAATAATCTGGAGATCGTGAAGTGTACGGCTCGTAGCACTGACACACTGACAGTCGTACGTGCGCAAGACAGCACAACGGCTCGTGCTTATGCGACCAACGATAGGTTCGAGCTACGCCCAACGGCAGTGTTGTTTAACGAAACCATTACAACCGCAGAAGCGGCGTTACCTAAAGCTGGCGGAGTAATGGCTAGTGGTGGTCGTATTCAGTTTCAGAACTCGGATGGGCACACTTTATACGGTATCAGAGGCACTAGATATGGATATAGCTCATCATACCGTTCTCTACAAATTGGTAACGGAGCAAACTCAGAAAACATTGCTCTTAACGTTGATGTAAGTGCTATCGCTGGCAGTTCGTTTACTGGGAATGGCAAAGATATTGTTGTACCAAACTCAACCCAATTCTGGACGCCCAATTCTGGTAACACCGACTTTATTCTACCTATGGCGTTTGATTCGGGTGGTCGTGTGACTATGCCGCTTCAACCAAACGCTTCACTTGGATTAAACACATCCAAAGCATCTGCTGGAACAATTATTTGGACTGTTGTACATAGCAACGTTGGTAGTTGTTATAACTCTGGAACTGGGCTTTTTACAGCCCCTGTAGCAGGTTATTATCTTGCTGCAATTATGGTTATGACAGACGCAGCAGCATCCACACTTGACATTGAATTACACAAAAACGGCGCTACAAATAACCAACTTGTACCTTATCAAGGCGGAACAACGATACCACAATACAATCAAGTGTCTGGTATGACTATTATATTGCTTGCAGCTAATGACACAATAAGTTTTAAATTAAATAGTGGCACTATTTATGGTGGTGGCGCTACAGGCCGCCACGGTGCTTGTACTTTTAGACTAATGGGTTAATCAGGAGAGACAAATGGCAACTTACACAACCACACTTAGCGCCGCCGAAGATAAAGCTTTATCGTATGCTGCTCTTACACAACAAACATGGATTGATAACGCAGTTCACGAGCGTTGCCGAGTGGCTATCGACGAAATCGTGGCTCTCACAGTGCAGAAATGCCTTGAGACAAACACGGCAATTCCCGGCAGCAAAGATGCAATGGTAGACCTAGCCTTTGCACAAGGATGGGTTAAGACGGCTGCGCAACGTCAGGCTGAAGCTGAGGCCGCTCGCTTAGCTAATCAAGGTCAGAACGAAACAAACACAAATGTCTGATACCCGACGCATCCCTCTTGTCATGTTCCCAGACGGATCGTTAGTCCGTAGTGAGGTCGTGCCTGAGGGTTGTGTTTTAGTTACTGAACCTGAGGAGCCGCAGGAGAGCGATCTACCTGCGGTTATTGACCAAACCCAAGCCGTTAAGGAGGCCGAAAGTGGCGACATCGCATGAGCTTGAAGTACAACTTACCTCCCACGAGGCAGTGTGTGCTGAGCGATACCAAACATTTATCCAACGGGTTGACCGCTTGGAATCGTTAATCATTAAAACCGCTGGTGCTCTGATAGTCGGCATGGCGGGACTCCTTGCGGCTATTATTTTTAGGGGAATGTAGCATGATGAACAAAAAACCTGACATGAAGAAAACCGGCAGCAAGCCTATGGGCTACGCTAAAGGCGGCATGACATTTAAACCTTGTGCTGGTTGCCCCAATGCTGCCAAGTGCAAAGCAATGGGTAAGTGCATGGCTAAGGCAAAAAAGTGAGATAAGGTATTGATCCCCTTACTCTACTGGCAATGGCTAGTGCCGCTGTTTCAGCGGTCAAGAAGGGGTGTCAGCTTTATAAGGATGTAAAGAGTGCTGCGGGAGATGTGCAGGCAATTCTTGATGATTTACAAAACCAGTTCGCTGGTAAGAAATTATCCAAGGCACAGGTAGCGCAGAAGGAGAAGGAACGGGTCAAGGAGATCGGTAGGTCTGATCCCAATGATGTATTGGGGCAACTTGCAGATCACTTAGGCAAGTTCTTTGATGCTGTTGACCAAGTTGAAGCTTTGTTCTATGAAGAAGAAAAGCAATCAACGGAGGTCTACAAAGGAGAGGTATCAGCAAGTCGTCGCGCATTGCAGCGTGTGCTTATCCGGTCAAGGCTAGAGGCGTTGCAGGTTGAGTTACGCGAGATGATGGTCTATCAAACCCCTCCGGAATTGGGTAATCTGTGGACACGCTTTGAAGCAATGCGGGTACAGATCGGGAAAGAGCAAGAAGTTGCGAGAGCAAAAGAGGAGACGCAAAGGGCGATTGCGAGGCACAAGCGAAAGCTAGTCATTTCTAAGTGGCAAGATAGGGCGTTGTACTTTGTCGTAGTTTTTATCATGGCATTGGAGATATGGGGTCTTCTAATCACAATAGCGATGACACGACGTT